>JADHED010002626.1_pt1 | contig 12103 bp, 6 predicted proteins | sample 8952041 | NCBI WGS metagenome assembly JADHED01 (sample SAMN16124423, study PRJNA663239) | bioreactor sludge metagenome | isolation source: sludge (control) | place: India:Bengaluru | collected 2018-09-08
CACTGACCGCCGGGGAGCTGCCTTCCCCTATCTATTCCAGGATGGGGTCGCACTTCCCGTGCGAGAAGGGAGACCTGCTCGGACGGCTCTCCTCATTCGTGGGCCTGCCGTGGGGCAGGCAGCCACGACACATCAGGGGTACCTGCCCGCCTCGCTGGGTCGAGATCGAACGAGAGTACTGGATTACCCGCACAGAGGTGACCAACGAACAGTACGAGCGCTTTGACTCGGAACACCAGCGCGATCAGTTCTCAAAGGGCAGCATCTGCCCGGTAGTAGACCTAAACTGGGATGACGCGCAGAGATACTGCGAGTGGTTGGCTGCACGTGGCTGCGTGAAGGTCCATCTACCCAGCGAGGCCCAGTGGGAATACGCGTGCCGAGCAGGTTCCGTGACCGACTTCTTCTTTGGAGATGATCCCAGTGAGTTAAATGAGTTTGCCTGGTTCCGCGACAATGCCGATCTTAGGATTCATGAGACGGGGACATTGCGGCCGAACGCTTGGGGTATGCTGGATGTCTTAGGAAACGTCTCCGAGATGTGCGAAGACCCCTGGGCGCTCGTGCCAGGAGCCAGTGTGAGCGGCGCTTGCACTCGTCGCCTTGTCCCAGAGACCTTCGATGGCCAGCCCCTTCAAGCGTGTCGCGGCGGAAGCGCTGGCAGCAAGGCGTGGGAATGCCGCCCCGACAGTCGGGAGCCACTCGCGCGAGACGGCAGGAGCAATCTCTACGGTCTGCGCTTGGCTGCCTCATCCTCAGCTTGGGCGATGGACTAACGAACGCACTCCTGGAGTCAGAGTCCTGAGAGTCTTCGCCAGCATGAGTGGACACGAACTCGCATCGCCTGCGCGGCCGTAAGCAAACCCTCGTCTTCCTCGGCACACCCCGCAATCGCACACTCTTGGCGCTGAGCATCGCGAACGGACTGTGCCGCTCGTGCCGGTCTCTGTCGAACCCTTGCGCGTCACTCTGCGAGCTTGGGCGTGCCTCCAAAGTGTAGGTGCTGCCGCCCGAGGTGCCAGACGGTAGAGCCGTCGCCAGTCTGCCGACCTACAAAATAGAGGCGCGCCCCCGACCGTACGTTCTTCCTCCCCGACACACCCTTGAGACTCCCACGCGACACACCGCGCCACGCGCGGGCTCGAAACCGTCAGGTAAGGTGCAGCGATGCCCTCGGTCTTGCCTTCAGGATCACTCAATCTCCCGCTGGCGCAGGCCACCGTGCAGATTATAGACTACTCTGCACGGACCGAAGTTAGCCACAGGAGAGCTTGTGGGCCATTCGTTTGCGCAACAGCGATCCTCCGATCTTGGGATCACCCAGGTGAAGATTCTTGGCAATGTCGGAAGGAGGGTCGCCCGTTCCCTGCCTACTCACGACGGGTCCAATCGTTATGGTCCACCCCTTGGGGCCCTTCTTGAGTTGGACCTCCCCATACAGCCAGTAGTATTGCCAGTTCACTTTCACCCATTTCCCACCCTGGAGCCGACAATGCAAGATGACAAACTCGAACAGGACAAAGATGATGCCTCTGACGGCTCCGTTGGCATCGGCCGACGTTGCCCTTTTACTGATCCCGGTTTCAAGATAGTCCCGGCCAGTGAAGGGGTTCTTGAGAAGCACTTCTTTGGCATTGAATCCCTGAACAGGCCGATCGGTTCCTGAGGAGTCCGGGGGGATGTATCCGTTTTCGGCGTTCGGGTCCCAACCTTCGAAGTCACTACCCCCTATCAGCTCGTCCTCCATCGCCAGTGTGCCGTCAGCACGCAACCAGCGGTACGCCTTTGTGACACGGAGATAGAGCCGCAGCCGGTCGGATGGCGATGTAGTGAGGCCGAAGCGAACTCTCCCGAGGTGCAGCGCGTGAGTGGCCTGGAGACCCGCTCTCTCCGCGTCTTCCACCCTTGATAGTTGGTGAGGTATGTCTGGGTCCGGCGTCAGATCGACCAGTCGTCGGCGGCGCCAACCCTTGGGTGGCCCGGGCCGGCTCGCGACTTCCTCTCCTGGGTACAGGTATCCGAATTGTGGTTGCGCCTGTATGTTGACGTCTTCTTCAGCTTCGAGAGCATCATCTGTTTCAGTGCCAGCGTCGTACTCTGCTTCGGTGGAATTATCACAGGGGACTGCAGGCATCGTTGTTAGGTCTGCAGTGACGGCGGGGAAGGTCGAACTGGGCAACAACGGTGTTTGTAGCAGTATGCCTACGCAGGCTCGATCTGTGGGAGGGGATCTCCCGAGGGCAGCCTCGTTCAGGTAGGCAATCCATGCCGCCCCGGCGTCTGTCACGCCGGTGAGTGCCGGCACTGAGAGGCCTCCCGGGGCTCGATCGTGACGAGGATGAATAGTCGGGACAAGAGTGTAACTTGGCGCTACCTCCCGAGTGAGAGGGAGAGGGCTAGCGGACTGCGCTGCTGCGATTCGACCGGTGATGAGATCTTCGGGAAGTGGATCAGAGTACGGTGTGAGCCGCTGGGTTCCTCCTGGTTGGAAGACCGGTGCAGGCAGGACTGGTGGCGAGGTCCCCGCCCCGCCTGGGGGCGCCGGGGGTCAGGCGAACCCGGGGCAGCCACCGAGCGCGACAGGGGGTGGGTTGAGCGTGCGGACCAACAAGTTGCGCTTGGGTTCAGCTCGCAGATCGCCGTTCATTTGGCGCCTCCCGTGGTCTGGTCTGCGTATCCTGAGGTCGTCGGGAGATCATCAGTGGCCACGATTGTCTCTCGCGCGCCTGTCATCGCTGGGCCAGATTGGCCTGGCAGGTGAGGATCGCCGTCGCCCAGTCACCCGGGTTGCTGTTCGTGACGGTGTGGGCGAAGTGGAACCGGAGAAACGCCGTTGTGGCGTAGCCGGAGAACTCGGTCACCCCGAAGCCCGCGGTGATGTCCTCGGTGGGGAAGTCCGGCAGCGCGAACCACCCGTTGCCGTCGTTGCTTCCGTACACGGAGACGAGCAGGTGGGCGGTGGGCGGCGTTCCTACCGTGAACATGGTGTGGACGGTCACCGTGACACCGAGGTAGTTGCTCGAACCGGTCGCGAAGACCTCGGAGTCCACGTCCATGCCGGCGACGTGGGCCGCGACGAGGGTCAGGTGCCTGGCCGGGACGATGAGCATGGGTGCCTCCTGCGGCTACTTGCGGGTCAGGTTCGCGTGGAGGTCGAAGGTCGCGGCGGCCAGATCGTCGGTGTTGGCGGCCGTCGTCTCGAGGAGGAGCTTGAAGCGGATGAAGGCGCAGGTCACGTAGTCCGCGTCCTCGTTCGGCGTCGTGCTGGCCGCCGTGATGGTGAATTCGATCCCGCTGATCTGGAACCAGTTCGCGCCGTCGTTGGAGCCGTAGGCTTCGACCTGGAGGGTGGGAGTCGCGGCATTCTGGCTGAAGAGGGCGGCGACGTGGAAGGTGGCCTAGCAGTAGTTGGACTCCCCGAGGGCCGTGGGATCGGGCTTCCCGGGGACGGCCGAAGCGGCGGGAACAGGCCGAGACGCCATTCGCCAGGCCGGCAACGGACCGAAGCCTGTCTCCGGCATCCTCGGAGGTCCCGGCACCTCCGTTCTCGGCGGCGCCGACTCTGGCCTCGTGTCCGCTCCGCCCGCTCCCGCCCTGGCCGCCACGTAGCACCCCCGCCTCGCGCCCTCCGCGCCGCCTGCTCCCCATGCCCACGGACTCGTCACGGCCCGTCCCGAGCCGTCGGTGGAGCGCGTTGTTGCGGGTGACCCGCAGGAATCTGGCGTCCATCCTGGAGTCCAATGGAGGCCAGTTTGGCGTCCATTCCGCGCCGTCGCGGGACGTGGGTCACACGTGCGGATTCCGCGCGAAGTCCGTAACTGTGGCCGGTTTGGGGTGGTGGGCCCTGCTGGGATCGAACCAGCGACCAAGGGATTATGAGTCCCCTGCTGTCGGAAACAGAGAACGACGCAACTATCGCCGTGTCCATTGGTTGCGCGCGGTGGCGCCTGTGACGATATGCCGTTGGCGTCCATCCTGGCGTCCAGTCGGGCGGCGGCCGCCGGCGGCATCCCCCCGGCGGCCCTCTCCGCCTCGCCGCTGCAGGCGGGCCACAGAGCGCCACCCGGCCCCGAAGCAGCCACCGCCGCGGCCCGGGGAGGTCGCGGCGGCAGGGACGCTGGCGGATGGCCGGCGAAGGTCTACTTCAGGACGGCGCGGATGCGGTTCCCGAGCCCGCCGCCCTTGTTCCCGATCACCTCCTTCGGCCCGAGCCAGCGGTCGCAGTAGCTGTACCCCACCTTGCCGACGGACTCCTTCAGGGCCGAGAGCGGGATCGTCTCCACAGTCTCCGGCCGGCCGCGGATCGTGATGCAGACGCCCTCGGCGGTCCGCTCCACCAGGAACCCGACCCTGGCGGCGACGTTCGCACCCCGGCCGCCCTCGAACTCGCATGGGTGGCCGGCCTTCTTGCAGGCGTCGCGATAGGGCGCGAGGGCCTTCCGGTAGTCGTCGCGGGCCACGGTCGCGACCACGCGGGCGTGCTCCACGAGCCGCTTCATCTCGGCCTGCGCGGCGTCGAGGGCGGCCTTCGCCTCCTCCACCGACGTACGGAGCGCCTCGAGATCGACAGCGGGGGCCGCCTTCGGCTCGGTGGCCGCCGGGGCCTCGACGGCGGGCGCCACCGCGGGGGCCAGCGCACCCTCGACGGCGGCGGGGATGTCCGCGCACTCCGCCACCGCCTTCGTCTCGACCTCCGGGCTGGCTACCGACGCCTCCGTGGGCTCCGCGGTCACCGGCGTTTCCACCTGCTCGGCCACGGCCTCCACCCCGGCGCGCACCTTCTTCTCCCTCTTCACGCTCTCCTTCTTCATCGCCTTCAGCATCTTCAAGCCTCCCGTCGAGCGGCTGTGGGCTGCGGTTCTGCGCCGCCCGCGGCCGGGACCCGCTCGATCCCCCGGTCGCCGGCGGACGCGCGACATGAGGGCTCGACTCCCCGAACTCCTCAAGAACTGTCGGGTTCTCCAGGATCGGATTTCCGGACGCTCCGGAAGGCCCGCCGCACGGGATCTGAAAGCTCCCGCGTCAGGGGTCTTCCGTCCGTGATCACAGGGCGATGATCTGCGGCCCCGGCCGCCGCTTCCGGTGGGAGATCACGAGGGCCAGCGCGACGAGACCCTCGCGGAGGACCTCCAGCGCGAACGCGGCTTCGGTGCGGTCCATGCCGGGCACGATCGCTGACCGCGGAGGAGGAGCGCAAGGTGCAGACGTAGTCGAAAGGCGGGGGCGAGACGCGTCGCCGTCTTTGCTCTCTGTTCGTGCTCTACGGTCTTCGCCGCAGCGTGCGGCCTCGGACCGCCGATACCTTCCGGCAGACGAACGGAGGGCCTGGATCTGGGTGCCTCGGGGGCCTGCCTCGCGCGCGCGCGCGTAGGCGACTCAGGAAATTACAAAAACTCGGTCTGTCATCGGGGGAACGGTCATTGACATTCGCATCGCCATCGATAACCTCCCGCGATGAGCGCGTCAATCTCGCATGGCGCCGCCTTCAGCGGTAGGGGGGGCGCCGAATGGTTACGCCTGGGCTAAGGGCTCGACGAGTACTTACCGCTTGCCGAGAGGACACAGAGCAACTTTGTTCATCATGTCGCTACCGAATCGCCGACGTACCGCGCACGCCTACTCCATAGAGCGTTTGGCAGTGTCACGCACCCGCTCATCGGGATCACTAGCCGCAGTGCGTAGAAGTTCCTCGACTTGGATGACTCCCCCCTTGCGCAAACTCCCCAGTGCGAGGACCACTCCTAGCCTGAGCCACGAGTCCCCGTACCGCAAGCCATCTGCCAGGGCTGGAATAGCCGGAGCACCAATGCTCGTCAATGCCTTGATGACCCGAGCCCGCAGCTTCAGGAATGGAGTCCCCAATTGGCTGACCAGTGCAGCCGCGGCAGCCTGTGCTCCGGTCCCCATACGCGAGAGGGCTTCGATGGCTTCGCTCTGCAATTGTGGCTGCGATATCGCGCTTCCAAGGGCTGAGGCAATGGCCGAGGAATCTATGCCGGCAGACTCACGAAGAATCGTCCTCAGGCAATTCGTCTTCTCCTCTCGAAGGCTCGCAACCAAAGCACTCTGCGCCCGCTCCTTCTCGCCTCCTAGGCGCAAGTATGCCAATGCTGCCTCAAGGCGAGTCTTGGGGCAGGCGAGGAGCGCTTCAAGCTCCGGAAGAGCTGCTTGGGCTTCCTTCCCCAACATTCCTAGGGCCCTCGCAGCATTGGGCCGCAGGTCGCTGGTTCGATCCCGCGGTTCCCTGTTCAATATCGCTCGGAGAGACGGAATCGCTCGAGCCGCGCGGGGTCCCACTTCCGCAAACACGTCAATCGCCAAGTCTGGCACGCGCCGATCGGTCGGGAGCCAACTCGATTCTGGGCTGCCTGCATCGGCCTGGGCCTCCTCAATCAGCACGGGAAGCGCCAGCTCCGCATATCGATCGCACAGCAAGAGACCTCGTGCGGCTTTCACCCTACTCGCTGGGTGATCTGATCTCAGGAATTCGCGCATGACGCTTATCGCACCTTCGCTCTGAGCTCGTATTGAGCCAAGTGCGGTGAGCATCGCGTTCAAGTAGGTCGTGCGGTTCTCCATCTGTGTAATTTCCGCCGGCCACTTCAGTCCATCCAGTAGGTATGGTGCCGCTCCGCGACCGGAGAGGCCTAGGCTGGATATGGCTCTGGCCGCTGCGACCCTAACCGCCCACCAATCATCATGGAGACAGCCTTGGAGGCTCTCCAAGCCCTCAACGGCTGAAATCCCGCACTTGGCGAGGACGCCCGCAGCGCGCGCCCTGATTTCCCAGTTGCTATTCTGAAGCAACGTCACGCAGACGGGAATAGCCTGGATCAGGTCATCGCTTCGCGCCAGCGCCTCCAACTTCTCCAAACCAGCACACACCAGCCAGTCTGGTGCTTTCTCGCAGGACTTCAGCAGCTCGTTCACGCCAGTTGGGCCCATTCGCGCCATGTTCCCAAAAACCATTCGCGCGCGGTCAATCTCCTCGCATCGCCAGTCTTCAGTATCCACGCCTTCCGGCGGCTGGAGAACTACTCCCAACAGACTTCTGAGACACGCGATCGCCTCAGGACTGCCTGTCTCTCGCAAGCCAAGACAAACGAGCCATTGGTCGCTCGGCCGCTCGTGAGCAAGATCCGACAGCAGGGGAACCGCACGATCCCCCATCTCCGCGAACGTCATCTCGGCCAGGTTGAACTCCGCGTCGTCCGGTTCATACCTGGACAGGATCTCAAGAAGTGTCTGGACTGCGTCTCTGCCTCCAGCGACCAAGCAGTCCACCGCCTCGCGCTTCTTGGCTTCATCCGCACCCGCAAGCGCGATCGCCCAGTCCTCAGCACTCCTCCCCCGAAAAGTAGAAGCCAGCGCTGAGAGGCCCACGACAACAAGTACTACACCTCCACTAGCCGCCCTGCCGCCCCTGCTCATGTGGCAAGACCCTCCTCAGCCAAAATGCTCCCCAAGAGCCGCACGGACCACGACGGCCCTAGTCCCTTCGGCGAGCACACGCACAGCACCGTCTTCGGCCACATCGCTTGGTTGGTCCGTGACCGCGAGCGAGTGGGCAAGCTGCCCCTGCATTGCGGAACGGTCGTCGATGCTGTCTGCAGCACCGGCCCTGCGAGCAGCCAACGCCGAATCAACGATTCCAGAACACATGCCACTCTTCTAGCGGGACCAACAAGCAGCCCTGCTCCCGCCGGCCGCTCCCCGGGCGCCCATCCTCGGGCTCCCGGAGCTTGATATCGCCCACACAAGTTCGCGCAGACCCACCGCGCACCACAGTAATAGCCGCACTCCATGACACATGTTGAGCTTGCCCAACGTTGTGCCCTTCTTGACATCCACCCGGCAGCCTCACCAGAGCGCAGACCGCGGACCGCCCGCATCGAGAGCAGCCGAGGGCACCCTCGAAGCGCGCGCCTAGCCCAACCGCGTGAGCCCCAATCGGACATGTCCTTCAACCGCCCAAGCCTGCGCGCACACACTACGACCCCACCTTTTCACTCCGAAGATCCCGATGCGCCCGGGGAGGTCGGTAGGTGTTCTTCATCGTCAAGGCCCTTCGTGTCAAGACTGTGCCATATAGCCGGATTCCACCAAGTGTGGTGCCCAGACTTCCACTCCCTGCGGCCGTCTCCATCGCCGGACCGCAATGGGACAGCCTCGCTACTTACAGCACTCGGGCAGTGATCGATCAAGTAGGCATACTCGTACTGAAGCTCCCCGTAGCCTGCAAGATAGCTAACATAGACATTCTTTGGAGTCATCCAGCTGCCGTAGATCATCTGGTTGACTCCGGCAACCGCGCCCGGCGGCTCACCGGAAATCGGCACATACACGGGGACCTTCCAGCCTGGCTCGGCAGAGTACCTGACATACCCAAGCCTGACCTGCGCCTTGACACTGACCTCCAGCGCACAGTAGTCCACCCAGCGCGCCGTTACAAAATGCGTATCTCTGACGGACTGACGATTCCCCATCAACATGAAAGACTCCCAGATCTTGAGCGTCTGCGTTGAAGCCTCCTTCGACGGGTTCGCATATCTCGTGATGTTTGCCTCAAGATGCTGGATGAACTGTACGTTCTCCATGGGCTGAGGCATTTCTCCTTTGACCTCGTAGTAATGCCTCGTCAGGAACCCAACCCAATCTTTCGTACTGTCCGAGACGCACCTGCATGGACCCGTGTCCTTATACGCTTCATCGGCATGTCGTGGTGACTTTTCCACATGAATCGCGATGGCCTTCTCCACCGCTCCGGTTGGATCTGTCCACACTAACGGGTTCTCGCGGCAGTATGAGTACAGTAGGATGTTTCTGTCTTGGACCGGATCCCGTTGGAGGAAGCGCCCGGTCGCCGGGCAGTGCGTGCGATGCCGGAAGTAGTACAGTTCCGTCTCTGCATCATACTCCCGACCAGTGAAGAGGATGGCATTCTTGATCGTCGATGAAGCCGTGACATTCCCGCTCCTGTCCCTGAACGTCGGATCTCCGTATGGGCTATAAGTGACGCTCTCCACCACCTCCTCATTCTCCCAGGTGACCTTCGCGACTGAACCGACCAAGGCATGATGGACACACAGAACAGTGAACTCAAATGCGTCTTCGTCTCCGTCCAAGTCAGCAAAGTCACGTCCGCGCACTACGCAGAGCTCATCGATCGCCTGACCGAAGACGCGGCTCTGTAGGAGATTGGTCGATCCGTCGTAGACCTCGACGGAGTGAAGTCCGTCATACAGGTAGGACTCGGCGTCCAGACCGACTATCTTCTTCGCCCGGCGGTTCAGTGCGTCGAACTCGCACTCGGCAACTGTATTCTCGCCGTCCTCGACCTTCACGAGATTGTTGCGGTAATCGAATGAGTACTCATGGGTCGCGTCGTCCGTTACGTTTCCGTTGCTGTCGTGGGAGCGGTTCGTCCCGCCAATCCCTGTGTACTGGTTGACGACGTTTGTAGTGTAAATCGTAGTCGTGCCCTGCTGCTGATACGGAGTCTCCACCACGCTTGTCCGGTTCGAGACGTCGTCCATGTTGTAGTCGAGCTCCGTCTCGTACGGGTAGTCGTCCCAGTCGCTGTCCGCCACCTCCGCGGACGGGTCGTCGGAGCGGATCAGCGCGTCGGTCAGACGATAGGCCTTGTCGTAGCCGTAGACGTCGCCCTTCCCCGAGTCGTGCGTGCGCTCCTCGTAGAGCGGGTTCCCCATCTTGTCATAGGCGTAGTCGAAGCCGGCGAAGACCGTGCTCTGGCTGTCCTTGTGGTCGATGTCCGTGACCCTCCGGAAGCCATCATACACGAAGTTCTCGGAAGTGCCATTCAGGTAAGAGACCTTCTTGATCCTCCGCCCCGGGCCATAGTAGTCCCAGGTCACGAGGTCGTTCGAGTCCCCATCCTCGATCTTGGTCCATCGGCCCACGGCATCCGTGGTGTAGACGAGGTCGAAGCCCGACGGATACTCGCAGGTCGCGCGGTTGCCGGCGTCGTCATAGGTGTAGCTGATCGTCTTCCCGCTCTGGCCAAGGGGGTTCGGGCCCTGGGTCTCGGAGAGCAGGCGCGAGAGGGTGTCGTAGGTCCGCTGGACCGTGGAGTTGTCGTTCGTCGCCTGCGTCAGCCGCCCGAGCCCGTCGTAGGAGTAATCCTCGCCGGTCGGGCCGAGCACGCCCGTCGCGCGGTCGATGTCCCGCGCCGTGAGCCGCCCGTCATCGTCGTACGAGTTGGTAACCTCGCTGCCATTCTCGTCGATCCACCCGGCGAGCGAGTCGTCATCATCATAATAGAACACCCGACTCGCGTCGTCCTCGTACGTGATCGACGTCACGAGATTCCGAGAGTTGAAACTCCAGACCGTGTCGTGCCCGTTGTCGTCCGTGAGGACCGTCTGGTTGCCGTTCTGGTCGAAGGTGAAGAAGGTCTCGATCTTGTTCCCGCCGCCGAGGTCCACCTCCTTCTTCGTGATCCGGCCGAGGCCGTCGTGAACGTAGTACGTCTTGTTCCCCTCGGCGTCCTCCTCCTCCACGCACACCCCGAGGCTCGTGTACAGGTACGAGAAGACGTGCTTGTTCGACGAGTTGTCCCGGTCGACGATCCGCCGCTCCTCGACCCGCTTCATCTCGTCCATCACCAGCTCGGTGCGGAAGGTTTCGCTGCCGCCCCCGGGGATGAGTTCAACCTCTTCGATCTCGGTCGCCGTGCAACAGTCCTCCGAATAGCCATAATCGGTGTGGTTGCCGAGGTCGTCCTCCACGCTCGTCCTCCGGCCTGCGCCGTCGTACGTCGTGTAGGTGTCATGACCCAGCGGATCCATCACGCACGTCACGAGCCCCCGCTTGTCCATGGTGTAGCTCGTGGTGAGCCACTCCCCGCCGTCCGCTGTCCCGTCCGAGTTCCGATCGAGCCACGCCTGGGACTCGTAGCGGCGGTTCATCTCGTCGAAGGTGCCCTTGCCGTAGGCGAGAAGCGCATCCGAGGAATCGTAGCTCTTCACCTCCGTCGTGTTGCTGTTCTTGTCGAGGGTGTACGTCCTGTAGTGCCCGAGCGGGGTCTCGTCCTTCGTCTTGCGGTCGAAGAGATCATACTCCGAGGTCCACGACTTGCTCTGGCCGTCCACGCGCTCCACGAGGTTGCCGTTACCGTCATACGTATAGGACTCGCTCGCGGCGTCCTGGCTGTCGTATCCCCGGATGCGCTCGTAGAGCTTCCCCCGCTCGTCATACACGCTCTTCAGTTTGTTGCCTTCGGGGAGCGTGGTGACTTCGATCTGCCCGTTCGCGGTGTATGTATAGGACGTGGTCCTCGTCGTGGACGCACTGATCTCCTCCGTGGTTGAGGAGAGCTCGCCCAGAGTATTGTATGAATACGTCGTCGTCCACCACGGGTTGCCGGTGTCCCGGGTGTTCGTCTTGTCGACGTTCTCCACGTCCTTCTGGCTGATCTGACCCGCCGAGTTGTAGGTATACTCGGTCTCGTACCCGAACGGCGAGGGCGAGGTCTCCTTGGTCACCCGCCCCATGTCGTCGACCTCGTAGGTCCAGGTGTTCCCGTCCGGATCGGTCTTCGAGGTCATGAACCGCGTCGAGGAGTAATCGTAGCTCGTCTCGAGGTTGAGCAAGCCCGTGCCGTAGTCCCGGGTCACCTTCTCGAGCAGGTTCGTCTTGTTGCCTGATCCATAGTATTCATACTTCGTCACCGAACCTTCTCCGTCCGTCTGCGTGTCGAGCAGCCCGTTCGCGAGATACGTGAAGGTCTCGGTGATGGTCTGATCAGGATCGGTGTGGGTGATCGTGGGGTAGGTGATGCAGGTCACCCGCTCGTACCCGTCCAGCGTCCGGCTCGTCTGGTTGCCGAGAGGATCGGTGCTGTTCTGCAACTGGTGATATGTCGATCCGTACGTATATGTCCACACCAGATCATTTGTATTGTTGTCCTGCTGCGTGTCGTCCTGCTTCATGCGCTTGGCGGTCAGGCAGTAGTTCGCGTCCCAGGTGTACTTGATGCTGTTTCCACGCGGGTAGACGACCTTGGTGCGGAGGTAGTTGTAGTTGTGTGAGAATGTAGTCGTCCAACTCGCCGGATCAGCCACGTTGATGTCCAGGTTGCTGT
>JADHED010002627.1_pt1 | contig 12095 bp, 5 predicted proteins | sample 8952041 | NCBI WGS metagenome assembly JADHED01 (sample SAMN16124423, study PRJNA663239) | bioreactor sludge metagenome | isolation source: sludge (control) | place: India:Bengaluru | collected 2018-09-08
AGCCGCCGCGCGCAGGTCTCGCAGTAGGTGTGCGAGAAGTCGGCCTCGGAGTGCGCGTGGATGTACGTCTCCATCGGCTGCCAGCCGCCCTGCTCGTCGCGGATCCGCTTGCACGACGCGCAGACCGGGAGGATGCCCGACAGCTTGCGCACGGTGGACAGCGCCTCCTCCAGCTCGCGCACGAGGCGCGCGCGCTCGCGTGCGTAGTGCAGCGAGCGGCTGAGCGCCTCGCCGTCGGCCCGCGACTTCACCAGGAAGTCCTGCGCGCCGCGGCGCACGGCCTCGAGCGCCATCCGGCGGTCCCCCTCGCCGCTCAGGACCACGACCGGGACGTCCGGCGCCACCTCGCGGACGCCGTCCACGGTCTCCATGCCCTCGCTGTCCGGCAGCACGAGGTCGAGGACGACCATGTCGACGTTGCCGCGGGCCAGGTGCCGGCGCGCGTCGGCCAGCGTCGCGGCGTGCTCGACGACGAAGTCCCCCGGCGACGCGGCCGCGAGCTCGCGCCGGAAGTCCGCCGCCTGCGGCGCGGAGTCCTCGACGAGGAGCACCCGCGCGGCGCCGGCCGACGCCTCCGCCGGCGCCGGCTCCGGCGCGGGACCGGATCCCGCCGGCTTCGGCGCGGGACCGGTCGCCGCCGACGCGACGGGGATCGTGGCGGCCTCGGCGCCGACCGTCGCGGCGACGTCGACCCGCGCGAGGGCGTCGACCTGCTCCGAGATGACCTGCGCGAGCCGCTCGCCCTGCACGACGATCCGGGACACGTCCTCGCGCGCGGACGGGTCGAGCCCCGGCTGCGCGAGCAGTCGCGCCGCACGGAGGAGCAACACGTCGAGGGGACCGCGGAGGTCGTGCGACGCCCGCCGAACGCGGGCCGCGAGGTCCGCACCGTCCATGGACGGCTCCGTTCCGTGCGGGACGCGCGCCGGACGACGCGCGCCGCCTGGAACGATGATCCCGCTTTCGCCGGGCGTCGTCCAACCCTCCTTCGTTCCTCCGGTCCCGCACGGGTCCCCTGGGTGCATTCAGGTCGCTGCGTTCGATGCAGACGCCCGAGTGCACGGGCGGGGGAACGGAGAGCCCCGAACGCCCGTTTACGGAGCTCGGAAGACCAGCTAACGCCCATGGACGCTGCATTGGGCCGCCTGTCTTGCCGCGATTCGTGCATCCGGGCGTCTCCGTTCCCCCCGTCGTGCACTCGCGCCGTTGTCTTCGACGCAACGCGCTGAATGCAGCATGTGACGGGCGTGGCCCGCGGGAGCTGCCGGAGGCCCGAGCGCCCGGCGGGTCCCCGAGCGGGACGACGCGGACCTCAAAGGGGCCCCTGCAGGCGTCCGGCGCCGGGGCGGCCTACCTTTCCGGGGGGCAGGCGGGCCGGAGCGAACCCATGCGACGTGTGCCGTTCGGGGGCCGCCGGCCTCCGCTGTCCCTTTTCGCCGAGGGCCGCGCCGCGGGCCTTGCCCCGGACCTTGCCCCGGACCGTGCCGCGGGCCGCGGGGACGCCCTGCCGTTCCCGCGACGGGCCGTGATCGCGGCGGCCGTGATCGCGGCGGCCGCCCTGGCCGCCGTGACGGCGCCGGCGGCCCGCGCCGCGACCACCTACGAGGTCGGCCCGTCCCAGGCGTACGCCTCGATCGGCGCGGTGCCCTGGGAGGCGCTGCAGCCGGGCGACGTCGTCCGCATCCACTGGCGCCCGACCCCCTACCGCGAGAAGTGGGTGATCAACCGCGCGGGCACGGCCGAGGCCCCGATCGTCGTGACCGGCGTGCCCGGGCCGGGCGGCGAACTGCCGGTGATCGACGGCGAGAACGCGACGACGCGCCTCGCGCTGGACTACACGGGCGAGAACCGGGCGGTGATCAAGGTGGGTTACTCGAACGTGCCGGCCGACGTGCTCGCGCGGCACGTGCGGATCGAGAACCTCGACGTGCGGAACGCGCGCCCCCCGCTCGCCTTCACCGACGACGCGGGCGGCACGCAGGCGTACGCGGCGAACGCGGCGGCGATCTGGATCGAGAAGGGGCGCGACGTCACGATCCGCGGCTGCGTCCTGCACGCCGCCGGCAACGGGCTGTTCGTCTCCGCGTACGACGGCGAGACGCGCGACATCCTCGTCGAGGGGAACTACGTCCACGACAACGGCAACGTGGGCAGCCTGTACGAGCACAACGCGTACACCGCCGCGCTGCGCATCACGTACCAGTACAACCGCTTCGGCCCGCCGTGCGCCGGCTGCTCCGGCAACAACCTGAAGGACCGCTCGGCGGGCACGGTCGTGCGCTACAACTGGATCGAGGGGGGCAACCGCCAGCTCGACCTCGTGGACGCCGAGGACACGGAGGTCCTGCAGAACGACCCCGCGTACCGCGCGACGCACGTCTACGGCAACGTGCTGGTCGAGCCCGCCGGCGCCGGCAACCGGCAGGTCGTGCACTACGGCGGCGACTCCGGCAACACCGCGATCTACCGCAAGGGGACGCTCTACTTCTACGCCAACACGGTCGTGTCGTACCGCACCGACCGCACGACGCTGCTGCGCCTGTCCACGAACGGCGAGCGCTGCGACGCGCGCGACAACGTCGTCACGACGGCGGCCGCGGCGGGGACCACGCTCTCGCTGCTCGACACCGAGGGCGTGCTCGACTGGACGCACAACTTCGCGAAGCCGGGCTGGGTCGTCTCGTTCGGGTCGTTCGCCGGCACCTTCAACGACGACCTCACGACCGTGCAGGCCGCGGCGCCGGGGTTCCGCGACGAGGCGTCGCAGGACTTCCGCCTCGCGGCGGGGTCCCCCTGCCGCGACGCGGGCGCGCCGTGGGCCGCCGCGGTGCTCCCCGCCCACGAGCCGGTCCGCGAGTACGTCACGCACCAGGCCGGCGGCCCGCGCGCGAAGGACGCCGTGCCGGACATCGGCGCCCACGAGTACGCCGTCCCGCCCGTGCGCCGCCTGCGCTTCACCGACCGCGACACCCTCTCCTGGGACCCGGTGCCGGACGCGGCCACCTACGACGTCGTGCGCGGCGACCTCGCGCGGCTGCGCGGCGCCGGCGGGGACTACGCGGCGTCCGCCGCGGCGTGCCTCGCGAACGGCCTGGCCGGCCTCTCGCTCGACGATCCTTTCCTGCCCGCTCCCGGCGGCGCCGCGTACCACCTCGTCCGCGCGGACGCGGGCACGTACGACGACGAGGGCGCCGGCCTGCGCCCCGGCCGCGACGCCGGCCTGGCCGGCGCCTGCCCGTAAGGCGCCGCGCCGCGCCGGAACCCGCCGGCACGCCCGCGGTCCCTTGCCGGACGAATCCGCCGGACGCCGGCGAACGCCCCCCTCGCGCCCCTGGCGCCCCTTGGCGCCGCACGGCCGGCCGGGTGAGCCCGTGCCTCCGCGACACGTTCGGGAACGAGTGGCGCGGCGCGAGACGCCTTTGACGCCTTCAGGGAGCCTCGCCGCGCCCCCGGAAATCGTCCGGCGACCGCGGGCGGCGGGAGATAATCGCTTCTTCCTCCCGGAGACCGCTCCCGATGCCCGCCCGACATCCGTCCCTGCTCCAGCACCTCGCCCTCGCCTTGGCGCTCGTCGTCCCGCTCGCGGCCGGGTCCTCAGTGCGGGCGGCCGGCGCGCCCTCGGTCCCGCCCACCACTCCCGCCCCGGCGCCGGAGCCGGCCGCGGCTGCGGCACCGGCGGCGGCACCGGCCGCGTCGCCGGAGCCGGCGGCGCCGTCGGCCACGCCGGCGGCCCGGCTCTCGCCGCTCGAGAAGGCGATCTCGGCCGCGGTGGACGCCTCGCAGAAGAAGCCCGCGCCGGCGGCCGCCGACCTGCAGGACGCCTCGTCGCCGCGGCTCGCCATCGGCGCGTTCCTGACCTTCACCCGCCGCGGCGACTACCGATCCGCGGCGGACTTCCTCGACCTCTCCTCGCTCCCGGAGGACGAGCGGACCCAGGGGCCCGAGCTGGCCCGGCAGCTCAAGGTCGTGCTCGACCAGCACCTCTGGTTCGGCGACCTCGCCGAGGTGAGCGCGCAGCGCGAGGGGGTCGAGGACGACGGCCAGCCCGCGGACGTGGACGAGCTGGGATCGCTGCCGCTCGCGCGCGGGCAGGTGCCGGTACTGGTCGCGCGCGATCCCGCGACGGGGCGCTGGCGCTTCGCGGAGGCGACGGTCCTCAAGGTGCCGGCGCTCTACCGCGAGCACGGGCACCCGCTCGTCGAGCGCTACCTGCCCGAGGCCTTCACCCGGATCCGCGTCCGCGAGATGGAGCTCTGGCAGCTGATCTCGCTGCTGGTCGGCGTGCCGATCTGCATCGTGCTCGGCCGGCTGCTCGGCAAGGCCGTCGGCCGCCCGCTGCTGCGCCTCGCCTCGCGCACGCGCACCGACGCGGACGAGCTGATCCTCAAGGCCGTCCTGCCGCCGTTCCGGATGCTGCTCGGGATCGCGTTCTGCGTCGTCTGGACGCGCTTCGTCGGCCTGTCGGTGCCCGAGCGCGCCGTCGCGCGCGTGACGATCTCGATCTTCATCTTCCTCGCGATCGTGTGGCTGTTCGTGCGGCTGATCGACGCCGCGGGGCAGCTGCTCGAGTCCCGCTTCCGCACGCACGGGCCGGCGACCGGGGTCGCCGCCGTGCCGCTGCTGCGGCGGATCGTCAAGACGCTGCTGTTCGTCTTCGCGGGGCTCTCGGTGCTGCAGTTCTTCGGGTTCTCGATCACGGGGCTGCTCGCCGGCGTCGGCGTCGTCGGCCTCGGGGTCTCGCTCGCGGCCCAGAAGACGCTCGAGAACCTGTTCGGCGGCGTGTCGCTGATCATGGACCAGCCGGTCCGGGTCGGGGACTACTGCAAGTTCGGCCTCGTCGAGGGGACCGTCGAGGGGATCGGCATCCGCTCGACGCAGATCCGCACGCTGCAGCGCACGCTCGTCTCCGTCCCGAACACGATGTTCTCGACCGACATCATCGAGAACTTCGGCAGCCGCGACCGGATCCGCATCTACCAGCTGCTCAACCTGCGCTACGAGACGACGCCGGACCAGCTGCGCTACGTGCTCGCGGAGCTGCGGCGGCTGCTGCACGCGCACCCGATGATCGACCCCGACATGCAGATCCGGGTGCGCTTCGTCGGGTTCGGCGCGTCGTCGCTGGACGTCGAGGTCGCCTGCTACGCGATGACGGCGGACGTGGACGCGTTCCACGGCATCCGGGAGGACGTCTTCCTGCGCATCATGGACGTCGTCGCGGAGGCCGGGACCGGGTTCGCGTTCCCCTCGCAGACGGTCTACCTCGGACGCGACGGCGGCCTCGACGCCGAGCGGTCCCGCGCGGCCGAGGAGCGGCTCGAGCGCTGGCGCGCGGAGGGGCGGCTCCCCTTCCCCGCGGCGCCGGCGGAGGACGTGTACGCGCTGCGCGGCACGCTGGCGTTCCCGCCGGAGGGCTCGGCGCTGCGGGTCACGCCGCAGCAGGGCGTGCCGCCGGACGTGCGCTGAACCCACCAACAAACAAATGTAGGGGCGGCCCTTGGGCCGCCCTGCGATCCGTCGCGCGGCAGCTTCTCGAAGCTCGAACGAATCGATGCGGAGGGCGGCCCGAGGGCCGCCCCTACATCGTGGTCTTGAGGGCCTTGGCGGCGGCCTCGCGGACCTCGGCGGACGACGCCGAGGAGGCGAGGCGGGTGTAGATCTTCGCGGCCGCCCGGTCGCTGCCGGCGAGCGCCTTCGCGTCGGCGAGCGCCAGCTCGAGGCTCTCCTGCCGCGCCGCGTCCGCCTTCGCCGCCTTGACGGCCTTGGTCAGGTACCCGTCCGCGCCGTCGCCGTTGCCCGCCGCGAGCAGGTACCGGCCGCAGGCCTCGAGCGCGTCGACGTCCGTGGCGCCGCGGGCGGCGGCGTACTTGGCGTAGCCCGCGCCCACGCCGTCGAGCAGTGCCTTCATCCGGGTCCGGTCGACGAAGCCGCGGACCCGCGTGATCTCCTCGCCGGCCTCGTCGAGCACGATCACCGTCGGGAACGCGTCCACGGCGAAGCGCTCGACGAACGCCTTCGCGACGTCGGCGTCGAGCTTGAGCGGGACGAAGGACTTCAGCCCCTCGACCACGCCCGGGTCGACGTAGGTCGTCACGTCCATCTGCTTGCAGGGCGCGCACCAGGTCGCCCAGATGTCCACGAACACCGGCCTGTGGTCGCGCTTCGCCGCGGCGAAGGCGGCCTTGGCGTCGTCGGTCCAGGCGATCGCGCCCCCCTCCTCGGCCCGCACGGGGCCGAACAGGGCGAGCGCGGCGGCCGCGACGACCAGCATCCGGATCGGGATCCGCAACGTCGGTGTCATCGTCGTCGCCGTCCTAGCGCTCGAACCGGTAACGCAGGTTCAGGCGCAGCGTCTGGCCCGCGAGCGGGCCCCAGTTGTAGTCGCGGGTGGGATCGCCGAGGTCGTACTGGATCTCGTCGGTCAGGTTGTCCACGCCGAAGTTGATCTCGAACGAGCGGTACGGGATCGTGACCCCGGCGTTGATCGTCCAGAAGCCGCCGATCGAGCGCATCTCGTCCAGGACCAGGTTCTCCGTCGTCAGCTCGAAGATGCTGTCGATCTCGGCGTACTGCTGGATCAGCTGCGGGCCGGTGTAGTTCGCCTGCACGAGGCCCGTCGCGCCGCCCCCGAACTCGAAGGCCACGCCGACGGAGCCCGTCCGGGTGGGCCGGTACGGGATCTGGTCGACCGGGAACAGCCGCTCGGAGGGGGGCGCGCTGCCGTCGCTGACGAAGTCGCGGTAGCGCACGAGCACCTGCGGGTCGCCGGTGTTGTGGAACGAGAGCCAGCCGACGCTGCCGTCGAGCCGCAGCGGGCCGATCGTGTAGCGCGCGGACAGCTCCGCCGTCTGCGCCCGGGCCTCGGCGATGTTGGCGTTGGCGTAGATCTGCCGGTACACGAGGCTCCGCGCGACGGGCTGGAAGATGTAGTCGTCGAAGTCCGTCTGCGCGACATAGAACCCGACCTTCAGCTCCGGCGAGGGCTGGTACAGGGCGTCGAGGCCGTAGGTCCAGGCCGTCTCGCCCTTGATGCCCGCCTCGACGTTCGTCAGGTACTTCCGGCCGCAGCAGACCTCGCTGAGGACCGACTTGGGCGGGCGGAACGTCCGGCCGGCGAGCGCGCGGAACGCGAGCCCCGGCCGCGGGATGAACTTGACCGACGCGCGCGGCGACGTGACCGCGCCGTAGTAGGCGTCGTCGTCGTAGCGCGCGCCCAGCCCGAGCTCCCAGCGCGACGAGGGGGTCCAGTCGCCGGCCACCCAGCCGGACCAGGTCTGGACGCGGTCCGTCGCGGTCTGCCCCGGCTCGGTCACCGTGCCGAAGCCGCTGAAGACGCGCTCCTCGGCCTGGACGTACTGGGAGGTCGACTCGACCGCGGCCGCGAGGCGCGCGCTGAGGCCGATCGGCTGCGTGAGCCGCAGCTGGCCCCAGTAGTTGCGCTCCTCGATGTTGTAGCGCTCCACGAGCGGGTCGCCGGCGGAGTCCTGCGCGAACACGTGCTGCTCACGCTCGGCGGCGAGGGTCCGGGCCGACAGCACGCGGCCCCCCTTCATCCGCCACTCGTAGCCCAGCCGGTACTCGAAGCGCTCGAAGTCCGCGTCCTCGCGCGTCCAGAAGCCCTCGACGCCGGGCTCGAAGTCCCCCTGGTTGGCCTGCTCGAACAGGTAGTCGACGAACTCGGAGATGTCGTACATCCCGCGGCTCTCCGGGTCCTGCTCGTCGATCCAGGAGCCGCCGAGCTCGATCCGGTGCCCCTTCGCGGGGGTGACGTAGACCCGCGCGTCCGCCAGCTGGCGGTCGGTCGCGGAGATGTCGTTCCAGCCGTCCTCGTCGTCGTCGACGGCGTCGGCGGACTCGTTGTTGTAGGTCAGCACGCCGGAGAGCCACGACGTGAGCGCGCCCGCCCCGCGCAGCGTGAAGCCGCGCCGGTTGAACGAGCCGGCGTCCACGCCGACGTCGAGGACCGGCAGCTCCGCCGGCTGCGCGGCGAGCAGGTCGATGACGCCGCCCGCCGCCTGCGCCGCCTCGGACGCGGAGCCGGGGCCGCGCAGGACGCGCGCCTCGGCGACCGAGTCGGCCGGGAGCATGTTGAGCACGAACGACGTCGCGAGCCCGCCGAACAGCGGGTAGCCGCCGTACGTGATCGGCACGAGGTCCTGCGAGAGTCCGCCGACCTGGATGTTGGCGGAGTTGCAGTGCGTGCACATCGTCTGGATGCGGACGCCGTCCTGCCCCTGCAGGGCGCCCGTGACGTTCGCCGAGCCTTCCGCGATTTCGACGGTGTCGACCGGGGGCGGCGCGCTCTCCTGGGCCAGGACCGGGGCGACGGCCGGGGCGAGCACCGGGACGACGAGGAACGCGAGGGCGCACGAGACCGCCCCCCGCGCGCGGGATCGCGCGCGGGGGTCCGTCCGGGAAAACCTCATCAGTCGCAGCCTTCCGCGTGGACTTCGTTCTTGACGTTGTTGCTGACGTCCTGCGAGAACTGGGCGCCCTGGACGTAGTTGTAGATGTACCCGCCCGGGTCGACGTAGAAGTTCTGCGGCGCGCAGTTGCACTGGTCCATCAGGTCGCTGTAGTCGCCGATGGTGTCCCCGTTGAAGTCCTCGTCGCAGAAAATCGGCGTGCTCGGGTTGTTGTTGTTCGTGACCCACGTGTCGATCTCGGCCTGGCACTCGGCCTCGGTGAAGACGTGCCAGACGCCGTAGTCCTTCGTGAAGACCGACAGGAACGTGAAGTCCTGGTCGCGCCAGCGCTTGTCGACCACGTCCTCCTGCTCGACCTCGAGTTCGCACCAGCCGCAGTTCTTGGCCGCGAGCGCGAGCTTGTAGACCTTGCCGCGGAAGTCGCGCAGGAAGTGCCGCTGGCCGTACGTCGGCGAACGGCGGTTGTAGTCCTTCAGCGCGAACGGGAAGTCCCGGATGCACTTGCCGATCACCCGGTCGTAGCCGATCTCGGCGCAGTAGTCGGTGGTCACGCCCGCGGGGTACGGGATCGCCGCGCCGGTGGAGCCGGCGCCGAGCGGGCCCTCGTAGTTGTCGTTCTGCGCCTGGACCAGGTAGTACTTCGCGCCGCTCCCGCCGGTCACGGTCGCGGTCAGCTTGCCCACGCCGTCCGCCGTGCCGTTGGTCGAGAGCAGCGGGGTCAGCGCGTACGCGCCGCTGCCGCGCAGCGCGCCGAGGTCCCCCTCCCAGATCCGGTAGACCTCGTTGCGGGCGGTCGCGCTGGTGCGCTTCGCCTTGGCCGCGTCGAGCGCGCCGAGGTTCTCCCAGGTCAGCTTCAGGTTGCCGGCGGAGCGCTCGACCGTCAGCGGGAAGACCGAGCCGGGCGCGGAGACCTCGCGCGGCCCCGGGCCGTCGTGGTAGAGGCGCCAGAGGCCCGTGTTGGCCGCGGCCGCGCCGCCGTTGCCGGCGTACAGCGCGCCGTCGCCCGCGACGGCCAGCGCGGTGATCTCGGTCGGGCAGATCGACTCGATCGTGCCGTCCACGTCGCCGCGCGGGTCGTACAGCACCGTGTCCGTGCCGAGCAGGTCCACGTTCGGACCCGACAGCGTCAGCTCGCGGATGCGCCCCTTCTTGCTCGCGTCGCCGTCGTCGGCGGCCGCGAAGAAGACGGAGTTCACCGACGCGGCGCCGAACGCGTCGTACGGGTTCACCGCGATCGACGTCGGCGTGACGAGGCCGGTGGACGCGTAGGTCACGAGCGGCGCGTCGAAGCCGGAGCAGGAGGCGCCCGAGCAGGAGTTCCAGGCGTAGTTGCCGCCGCGCCGGACCGCGTTGACCTCGTCCGCCGCCGCGGGGCTCGCCGCGCCGCCGTCGGGCGTGTAGAACGTGCCCTCGGGGTAGGCCGAGGAGACGTTCACCGCGAGCGCGCGCGTGTCCCGGAAGCCCTTCGCGTAGCAGAGCAGGCCCGGGAGCGGGTTGTCGGCCGGGACGCTGCCGTCGAGGTTCGCGCGCAGCACCTTGCCGACGTTGACGTTGTCGTCCTGCGCGCTCGAGGGCGCGCCGAGGTCGCCGACGCCGATGTAGAGCTTGCCGTCCTTGCCGACCGCGAGCCCGCCGCCCGGCTTCGTCGTGTCGGAGACGGTGCCGAGGTCGAGGATCCGGCCCTCGTTGACGAGCGTCCTGCCGGACAGGCGCAGCTTGTCCACGCGCGCCTTGACGGTGTTGTCCACGTAGTAGACGAACGCGACGCCGCTGATCCCGTAGTCGGGCGCGAACGCGACGCCGAGCAGGCCGGCGCGGTTCGTCGACGTCACCGGGACGGTCAGGTTGGCCTTCAGCACGCCGTTGAAGGTCACCTTGACGGCGCCCGTCGTCCGCTCGAGCAGCCACAGCTCGCCCGTCGGGGACGCGGCGATCGCCGACAGCTCGTTGGCGTTGTCGGCGACCTTCTCGATCTTGTTCCAGAAGCCGAGGGTCTCCGCGCTCGCCGGTCCCGGCACGGCAGCGAGGAGCAGGGTACAGATGCAGATGAGCGGCACAGCACGACGCAGCGACATGACTCAGGCCCCCTCTCGCCGGAATTTTCGCGAGGCGGGGTCCATCCATCCGTGATGCACCGCCCGCCGGCCTCCGGTAGCCCGGTCGTTCTTATACGGCAAGAGGTAGCTATTAAGTGTATCGGGAACGAGGTAATAACTATTCAGACGACTCCGGTCATTTGCAGACCGGTGCGAACAGCAATACCCGTCCGAAGTGACGGTTTTTTGGTTCAGCCGGCCTCAGCTGCCGAACACCCTGTAATACAGGGCCGCCCCCGCCGGCGCATTGTCCGTGAAGTCGGTCGACGTAAGCCCCGACGCGAGCAGGGCCGGGGCCGGGAAGGACGGGTGAACGTCCCGTTCGACGCGGTACGGCGCCAGGCCTCCCGCCCACGCGAGCCGGACCTGCCCCCCGGTCCGCCAGACCAGGAGCTGGACGTCCCGAGCGTCCTGGTGGGTGACGTCGATCCGGGCCTCGTCCGTGGTCACGGGCAGCGTCCCGCGCAGGCCGCCCGCCGCGTTGATCGCGTCCCGCGCGACCGTGAGATAGCTGCGGAACAGCCCCGGCAGGTCCGGGTCGTGCGCGGGGTCGCCGGAGATCGGCAGCAGGACGTGGCGCGCCGCCCACGCGTCGATCGCGCAGGGGTCGAGGCCGCCGACGAGCATGTTCATCCGCGTCGTCGTGCTCGGCGGGAAGCCGCACAGGCTCGCGTGCGAGACCCAGATCGCGTCGAGGACGTTGAGGTCCATCGGCCGCACCAGGGTCCAGAAGTCGGCCATGTTCTGGCCGCCGAGCGCGCCGTCGTGGAAATAGTACGGGACGTTGTGCGTCGTGAAGAGCCCGTACATGTGTTTCGTGCAGCCGGTGACGTTGAGGTCCTTGTGGTCCTTCAGCACCGGCATGTTGATCAGCTTGAGCCGCGACGGGTCGTAGCCGCTGCCGGTCCAGATCCCCTCGCGCAGCTCGACGCGCGTCCCCTTCGGCGTGTTGAAGCAGGGATACGAGGTGCTCGCGACCGTGCGATAGCCCTGCGTGCTGTGATCGTTCGCCCCGATGAACGTCGTCCGGATCGGGTCGAGCAGCTTCTCCCCGACGCGCGGGTCCTTGAACAGGCTGCGCGCCAGCCACGAGAAGGAGTGCTGCTCGTTCTCGGCGTTCGCGTGGATCTCGTTCGTGCCGCCGTCGCAGCCGGCCGTGGTGTCGCAGTTGAGCGAGCCGCGGTCCTGGCCGTTGCAGACCATCACCACCTCGCCGGCGAAGCCGTCGGGGTGGTCGAGGATGCGCTGGATCACGCCGCGCACGACGTCGGAGTTGGTGCAGCCGCGGTACTTCCACTGCGCGTTGACCTTCAGCAGCACGGTGTCGTCGCGGCCGACGATCCCGTCGCGCGCGCCGAGCGGGTGCGAGGAGAGCGTCTTGTAGAAGCGCACGCCCGCGGACGCGAGCGAGAACAGGAGCGATTCGACGCCGGTGTGCCGGTTCTGCGCGCTGAAGTCGGGCACCGGCACGTGGTGCACGCGGTGCACCCGCGAGCGCGCGTCCGCGCCCGCCGGTTCGGCGAGGCGCGACGCCGCGAGCGCGACGGTCCCCGCACCCGCCGTCTTCAGGAAC
>JADHED010002607.1_pt1 | contig 12092 bp, 13 predicted proteins | sample 8952041 | NCBI WGS metagenome assembly JADHED01 (sample SAMN16124423, study PRJNA663239) | bioreactor sludge metagenome | isolation source: sludge (control) | place: India:Bengaluru | collected 2018-09-08
CCACGTACCAGCGCAACATTGCTTCCGATATTGTTCCTTCCGAAGGCAAGGTGAAGATGGAAATCTTCTTTAACAGAACAAGTGTATTTCCCCGTATCGCAGCTATTTATGGAATTGTGGGTTTTGTGTTGCTGATCCTCCAGTTTGTAGGATTGTTTTATACACGGCTGAAAATCAATGGTCCCGAAAAGATAGCCTTGTGGTTAATTTTACTGGCTTTTGTGCTTCATACGGCGGGACTGGCCCTGCGCTGGTATATTTCGGGTCATGCACCCTGGAGCAATGGCTATGAGGCCCTTACATACATTGCCTGGGCTACGGTGCTGGCCGGACTGATCTTTTCCTCCCGTGCCTCTATTACTTTGAGCACTACCGCCATACTGGCCTACCTCATCCTGGAGACAGCTCACATGAGCTGGATGGACCCGCAGATAACCAACCTGGTACCCGTCTTGAAATCCTACTGGCTTGTCATTCATGTGGCCACCATCACGGCAAGTTATGGTTTTCTCGCCCTGGGTGCCATCCTGGCTGCCGTAAACCTGTTTTTGATGATCCTGGTTTCAAAGAAGTCATTTACCTACATTGATCTCACGGTCAAAGAAATATCGAACATCATTGAAATGACCCTGATTGTGGGACTCTACATGCTTACCGTGGGTACTTTTCTCGGCGGGGTATGGGCCAATGAATCGTGGGGCCGTTACTGGGGTTGGGATCCCAAGGAAACCTGGGCGCTTGTAACGGTACTGATTTATGCATTTATTGTGCATATGCGGATGGTTCCGGGACTGAAGGGCACCTATGCCTTTAACCTGGCTGCATTGACCGGATTCAGCGCAGTAATCATGACGTATTTCGGGGTTAACTACTACTTGTCGGGATTGCATTCCTATGCCAAGGGAGATCCTTTGCCTGTGCCGGTTTTCGTGTATTACACCCTGATTGTGCTGTTGGCAGTGGCATTGACCGCCTATATCAATTACAGGAAGCTCAGCAAGGAAGCCATGCAGGTATGATTAGTGTCTTTTCCGGAATCCGTTACTTGTCAAGTTCGATATCCAGCGCCTTCATGGATTGCCGGATATCCAGGAAGAAATAAAGGATGGATATCACCAGTGCCGTTACACCGCCTACAAGCAATATGGTTTTGATGGAATTGAGATCCCAGCCGGTAAGCAGTTGCAGCACGGAAACCAATACAATGATCCCGCTACAGGCCACGCTGAGAATCAGAAAGCCTATGCTGCGCTGAAGGATCTGACAACGCCTGTACATGTGTGAAACCTGTCGCTGTCGGCGAATAAACAATTCCTGGTTTTCATGCGGGGTATTGTGCAACTGCCGGGTACGGTCAATCGCATGGTTGTACCGGTTCACAAGGCTTAATAAAATCAGTCCGACACCGGAAATAAGCACCAACGGGGTTACCGCCGCAGAAAGAACCTGTTCGAAGGGGAGGTTTTGCATGTTAATTTGCTAATTTGCTAATATGCTAATTGTCATTACGTAATGCTAAGTGAAGTCTCCGACTTCGCTTTTCACATCCATCCAAATTCATTCTTCTTTACATATTATTGCCTCATACGTAAACAATTCCGCATCCTTCCACCCGTTCCATCCGATGCCTGCCTTATCGCGTGCGCAATGGCCTAAAAATTCCTCCAGGTTCCATCCCGTGCTGGTGGCAACCTGGGGCAGGAAAGTGCCCGCATTCGTTCCCTTAACCATGTAGATCCCATGGCGGCCAAGCTCGATTTCATCTGCCGACTGAATTCTTTTGAGTGGCGTGAGTACGGAGATTTCAAGGGAGAGGGATGCCAGTTCACCGGGGGTAACCGGTTCGAACCGGGTATCCCTCGTGGCAGCGGCAACAGCCATTTCCTGAACCACCCTGAAAAGGGGTTCATCCGGGTTGAATCGTCCGATACAGCCACGCAGGTTGCCATCCTTATAGAGCGATACAAAGGCACCGGCGTGGGTGCGCAGGGCCGGGGAGAGGCCGGATGGTGCAAGCACCGGTATTTTGCCGGTACGAAGGTAGGAATCGATTGTATTCCGGGCCGATTCCAGCATTACTTCGCAATCATGCTGATCAATATGGAATTCTGGCTGCGGAGTTTTATTTTCCGAAATGGTAATGGCGCAATAGCCCACCACCCGTGATTTGTCTCCATAGTCAGCCGCATCTCCCGAGTTCTTGTAATCCACAAGCCTGAATTCCAATTCCTTGCCCTTGGTGAGGTGCAGGAGTGTCATCACGGAAGTCCATCCGCAAAGGCTGGTTACAAGTCCTGGAATTCCTTTGCCGTCATTGGCGTCAAGCACATTTTCAAGTACTTCGGGATCATTTGACATAATGGCTTCTGCCGTTCGGTGGTCAACCGTATTGGCATCCCGGTATCCGGGATAATGGGAGAAATCGCTGCTGATGACGAACAGGTTTGACCCGGTAAAATAAGGCCGAAGGATGTCGGCTATTTTGCGGCAGGTAGCCGGATTCTGCGTGCCAAGCACGATGGGAACTATCCGGAAGGGTTTTTGAAGCCAGTATTGGAGGAAAGGCAACTGAACTTCCAGGCTGTGTTCCGCGAGTTGTGCATCTGTTCTTTCAGAAAACAGGGATTGGTTTTTGACAAGATTCCCTGCAAGTTCAAGGTTAACGGGCACTTCCCCAAGGGGCGTTATAAAATTGCCGCGCGTATACACGGATGCGCCTTCAAAGGCCACCCGGTGGCTCGATCCGATAACAAACACATTGTCGAATTCACTGTCCCTAGGAATGTCGGCAAAGGCATGAGCAGCGACAGCTCCGGAGTACACGTATCCGGCATGGGGAACGATCACGGCACGTACATTCATGCGTGCATCTGCGCCCGAAAGTCCGGCAAAAAAGGACTTCAACTCGCTTTTCAAGGCTTCCGCGGAGCCGGGATAAAACTGTCCGGCCACTGCGGCGCTCCGGGTTACCAGTTGTTGATCGGAGGGTCCCATGGGTGCCTGTTGTTGGGTTTGGCTATGACAGGCCGATTCCGCAAAAATAAGCAGACAGGTGAAATGCAAGGCCCTGACAAACCTGTACATAGCAAAACGGATTTGTCATCAAATTTACAAAAAAAACAGGTCAGAAGGGCCGGTTAATTCTAAAACCAGTTTCCTCCCATGGCAGACCAGGGCCAGGGAATCATCGCGAGCATCAGTACCAGGGCGACAAGGAAAGTCCACAACAGGGTGCGGGATTCCGTGGCAGGCTTCCGTTTGGCGCGGACCACCCCGAAAGTAATCAGTGCAATGGCCAGCAACATAGCTGTAATATGTTCTACAAGAAAAAAGCGGAGCATGGGGCTGGACATACTTTGTGCAGAGAACACCACCTTTGGGGAAATCAGATATAACACAAGTCCCGCCAGGAGCTGCAGGTGTGCTGTGAGCATGGTGACCCTCGCAAATAACTTTCCATTTTTCGATAAAGCATTTTTTGTCAGTACATTATAAATGCTTATACCAAGCGTTACTATCAGTGCAAGGATTAAAATCCATCGAAGACCTGAATGCAGGTGTACCAGTACCGGATATAGCTTTGTAATCATATACTACTGTATTATAAGTGTTTAATTTCCCTTCGTCCGCTCCGGACCACTTCGGCGGCGTGATCCATCAATTCATGGATCATGCCCTCATCATATTTTCGGATGTCAATGGGCTTGTGGACAATCAGTTCCGACCGGCCGGGGAAGATATCCATGCTACCGGTGGGCCATATATTGCCGGTTCCGTTGAGGGTAACGGGAAGGATCGGCAGGTTCAGATCCAGTGCCAGTTTAAAGGCGCCCCGTTTAAAATTTCCCATTTCCCCGGTTTTACTTCGTGTTCCTTCCGGAAAAATCACGACGGAAATACCTCCTGTGAGCTTTTTCTTGGCTTCATTCAGCGATTCCATGGCTACACGGCTGTTTGAGCGGTCTATAAAAATATGACCCACTTTTTTGCTGCCGAATCCCAGTCCCGGTATGCGGGCCAATTCTTTCTTCATCACCCATTTAATGTCAATTCCGAGCCAACGGTATGCGGGCCAATTCTTTCTTCATCACCCATTTAATGTCAATTCCGAGCCAACCGTAAATCATAAAAATGTCAAAATAACTCATATGGTTCGAAACCACCACATAGGAAACTTCAGGCCGGATGTGTTCCTTTCCTTTAACCTGGATAAAGGCAGGAATAAAAAATGCATTGACACGAGACCAGATCACCCCGCCGAAATAACTTCCCAGCCGCTGGTTCACCAGCGATGCGACGAGTACGGCAATCAGCCCGAAAACAAAAGTGTTCAGGGCCATAAACGGCACGAGAAAAAGCCATTTATAAGGCTGATACAATATATACCAGAATGTGTTCCTCACGGAGCATTGTTTTTTGCAAATTTACAACACAATCGGAAAATTCTCGTATAACCTCCAGTTGTTTGTGTGCCAGCAATCGGCGAAAATTTTTCAGGGTATTATGAACCATTGATGATTTTTTTTGTTAGCCATAGAAAGTATTATTTTTAATTATACCTTTGCACTTAAATTTTATTAATTCAACACTATGAAAGAAGGTAAAGTAAAATTCTTTAATGAGAACAAAGGATTTGGATTTATTAAAGATGCAGAAACCGGTAACGAATATTTTGTTCATGTTTCCGGATTGATCGACAAAATTAAGGAAGACGACCACGTGTCTTTTGAACTACAGCAGGGCAAAAAGGGATTGAACGCAGTAAATGTGAAGCGTATATAATTGTTCGAATACTACCTGAAGAAGTTTAAAGACCCTCCGCAGCTACGGAGGGTTTTTTTATTGCTATATTTAAGGTAGAAATAAGAAGAAAGAAGGAAGATGGAAGAATCCCATGGCGATCAGTGGATGGTCATTGTAAATCCCAATGCCGGAAAGGGCTTGGGGAGAAAAGACTGGACGAGGATCTCAGCTTTCCTGATGGCCCGCGGGATCCGTTTCACACCGGTGTTCACCGAAGCGCGGAGACATGCGATCAGGCTCACGCATGAAGCCATTGCCAAAGGTTTCCGGCAGATCATTGTTGTAGGGGGCGATGGTACTATGAATGAAGTGGTGAATGGGGTATTTACCCAGGATCAGGTTCCATCGGCTGAAATCGTGTTGGCCATGATTTCCGTAGGTACGGGCAATGATTGGGGAAAGATGTTTGGCATTCCGCAACAATACGAAGCTGCCATTGACCTGATCTCCAGGGGAAATGCCATGCTTCAGGATGCCGGAAAGGTATCCTATTTTCATGGCACCCATCAGGAACACCGCTATTTTCTGAATATTGCCGGCCTGGGCTTCGATGCCGTGGTTACCCGGCGTACCAACCTGCAGAAGGATAAGGGCAGGTCGGGCAAGGCTTTGTATTTTTATAACCTGCTCAGAAGCCTCATTTTATACAGGCATACTTATGTAGAAGTTGAAATTGACGACCTCCGGATCAGTCAGGATGTCTTTACGATCAGTATCGGCATTGGCCGGTATTCCGGAGGAGGGATGCGTCAGACGCCTCAGGCGCGCCCCGATGACGGCCTGTTTGATATTACGATTGTAAAAAAGATCCGTAAAGGCGAAATTATCCTTAGCCTGAAAAAACTATATAACGGAACCATACTGGAACATCCTAAAATTGAAGGCTACACCGGTAAAGTGGTACTGATCGACTCCGATCCGCTGATTCACCTGGAAGCAGACGGGGAGTCGCTCGGACATTCTCCCATACGCTTCGACATCATTCCGAAAAGCATCCGGATCATCTACGGAAGCCTTCCCGAATCCTAAGAGAACATCCCTGACAAACTTGCAGTCATATTCCTTGGAATACCTGTAAAACAGGCTATTCAGCCATTCTGTAAGTATATCCATAGGCAATTATACATCCAATATTTATTTAGAAACCTGTACTTTACAGGTTTTATTTACATTTCCGGTTTAATAAATTCACCCAGGAATCGCTGAAGTGCCTGATAAATGTGTGTAAATGTTATTTAAAGCTTTATTTTCCTGTGTTTTATGACAAATCGCAGAAGTATTAGTTAAAGTATTTATATGTACTGAGACCTGCAAGAATGGCAGCAAAACCCGTGGAAATCCATCAGGATTTAAAGGAAGGCCATTGATTTACATAAGTAACATACTTAAATTACACCTGTAATCTGATTATTTGTTACATTTGTAATATGAAAAACCGGCTGCTTAAACTGATTACTGGCATGGGGCTTACCGCTGCGCGTTTTGCTGATGAAATTGGCGTTCAGCGCTCGGGGATTTCCCATATTCTGAGTGGCCGAAACCAGCCAAGCTATGATTTTCTGCTTAAAATCCTTGCAAGATACCCTGAAATCAGTACTGATTGGCTGATGTTGGGCAAGGGAGAAATGATCCGTTCCAGGGAAACCCCAATCAAGCCCGTTCAGGCCGATTTATTTGGAGGAAATGTACCGGCTTCTGCCGATAACAGCCATGCGCAGCCTGAAAAACCAAACCCGGAAGTATTGGAACCCAATCCTGAAGTTACAAATGTAACCACTCCGGAAAGGATTGTTTTTTTCTATCCCGACGGTACCTATACAAGCTATTTTCCACGGTAGTATTTGGTTGATTTTTCGTTATCTTTGCGAAAAACCGCATGTATAAATCCCTCATACGACCGTTTTTCTTTCTATTTGATCCTGAAAAGGTTCATCACGCAGTCGTATTCATGATTAAAGCTGCTTACCGGATACCGGGGGTACCATTTCTTCTCCGACGGATTACCATGCCGTCAGGAAACCATAATGCGGTCACCATAGCCGGTCTCAGATTTCCAGGAAAGGTGGGTTTGGCAGCAGGTTTTGACAAAAATGCCGGGTTTTACCGTGAGTTTTCAATGTTTGGATTCGGTTTTTTGGAAATTGGAACCGTTACGCCCAAGCCCCAGCCGGGCAATCCGAAACCCCGCCTTTTCAGGCTTACGGCTGATAATGCCCTGATCAACAGAATGGGTTTTAACAATAAGGGGGTGGACTACGCCGTGCAACAGCTTCGAAACAAGCCCGCATCAATGGTTATAGGCGGCAATATCGGCAAAAATACGGATACCCCGAACGAGGCGGCCGTAGCAGATTATGCTGACTGTTTTGAAAAGCTCTACGATTCGGTTGACTATTTTGTGATCAATGTGAGCTGCCCCAACATCCACGGTCTGGAAAAGCTGCAGGATCAGGATTCGCTGCGGGAGATTATCCTGGCAGTTACTACCATCAGGTCTCAAAAACCTGCCAGGAAGCCGGTTTTCCTTAAAATTTCCCCCGACCTGAGCCGCGCCCACCTCGATGAGACCATCTCCCTGTGCAGGGAAAACGGTATGGACGGTATCATCGCCACAAATACCACCAGGGAACGTACAGGTCTCACCACCGATCCGGTTCGGATCCGGGAAATCGGAAACGGAGGCCTTAGCGGCAAACCCCTGAGTGAAAACACAGTCGAAACGGTTAGTTACATATGTAAACAGACCGCAAACAGCCTTCCGGTAATCGCCTCAGGCGGAATCATGTCTGTTGACGATGCCTTACGTGTCCTGGATGCAGGTGCGGCACTGTTACAAGTGTATACTGGTTTTATTTACGAGGGGCCGTTTCTTGTAAGCAAGATCAACAAAGCCATTCAAAAAAGAAGGCAATGAAGTTACCGGTCTTTTTTAACACATACCCTAAAAAATGCCTGTTTTGGATGGTGTTCACCATGGCCTTCCCTACAACCTTGGTTTTTGGGCAGGCACAGGATGCGAACCTCGTCATCAATCCGGGATTTGAGACCTATGACAAGTGTCCGGAGGATTATACGCCTGAGAACCTTACGCACAAGCTGGTGACAGGCTGGTTGTATCCTACACGCGCAACGCCGGATTATTTTAACAGGTGTGCCTCGAAAAATGTCGGGGTTCCGTTGAATTTTGCCGGAGAGAGTGATGCACATGGAGGAAACGGATATGTAGGGGCAATTCTGAGCGGCACGGAAGAAAGCTATCGCGAATACATTGAAGGGGCATTGAAAGCACCGCTGGTGAAGGGTCAGAAGTATTGTGTGCGGTTTTATTACCGGCTCGCTTCCTATTCAAGGTTTGCCGTAGACCAGATGAGCCTGTATTTCAGTGATGTTGAGATCCGTAACGACATCAACGTTAACCTGTCGTATACTCCCCAACTGACAAACAAAGTGGGCTTGTTTCTCGACAATATCGGGGAATGGGAAGAGTTTTGCAAGGTTTATACAGCCACCGGGAATGAACGGTATTTCATTATCGGGAATTTCAGGAATTACGACAATACAAACTATGTGATCACAGACAAGAATGTGGTGAACCTGCGGAACAAGGCCTACGCCTATTATTATTTTGACGATGTTTCCGTGGTAAGCCTGGATAACTGTCTTGTCTGTCCCTGTGTACAGCATGATTTTGAAAGCCGGGTAATTGAAACCCGCTATACCGGAGGAAAGGATCCACTGACCGGAAAGGTGGGTAAGATTATTTCAGACGGGGAAATCCGGATCGGGCTGCTGGGAGGAACCCCGCCGTATACTGTGAACTGGAACAACCGGATGACCGGGCTTTCCATTAGACAACTTCCTGCAGGACGCTATATTTACCAGGCGCGCGATGCAAACAACTGCAGGTCGGGTGACACCATAGTCTTTACAGAACCGGTGATCGTCAGGGATGAATTTGAAGACGGGTTAAAAGACATTGATGAAGGATCGGCAGTGGTACTTGAGAACATCTTTTTTGAGTTCAATAAAACCACCCTGCTTCCGCAATCCTATCCGGAGCTTGACAAGGTTTCGAAATTCATGACAGACAATGATATTAAGCTGATTGAGATATCGGGTCATACTGATAACGAGGGTTCCGATGCTTACAACCAGAAGCTCTCTGAAGGAAGGGCAGCCGCCGTGGTCGGATACCTGGCCACAAAGGGTGTAAACCCCGACCGTATGCTGGCAGTGGGTTACGGGGAAGGCCGTCCCGTGGAAACGAACCAGACTGAGGCGGGCCGTGCCCGGAACAGGAGGGTTGAATTTACGCTGATCCGAAAATAGACTGCTGAATCCAAAGATCCGGAAGGAATGACAAGAAACCTGATCCTGCTCCTGTTGCTTTTCTCTGCAGCCCTCCAAGCCCAGAGCGTAAAAAAAGGATATAAACTCCTTTCAAAGGCTGAATTTGATAAGGCATCAGAAGCCTTTTCCGAGGTGCTGAGCGAAAGCAGGGGTCCCGCGGCCGCTTTTGGACTGGCCATGGTTTACGGCGATGAAAGAAGCCCGCTTCACAACCTCATCCGTGCCTGGGAACAGGCCCGGAACTGCGAGCAGGATTTGGAGAAACTGACTCCTGAGGAGTTGGAGATCATCGGTGATTATTTTACCGAAACCGAAGTACGGCAGCGCAGTATTCCGGTGAAGAAAAAGATGGAATATGCAATTGAAACTATTGAAGCACAATTGATAAAATACATCCGGGAAGAAAACAACGTGGAAATTGTATACGAAGTACTCGAGAAATTTCCCGATTTCCGGTACCGCGACAATGTCATCCACATCCGCAACCAGCTTGAATTCAGGAAGTATGAAAAACAAAATACCCTGGAAGGTTATCTTGAATTCATGCGGAAATTCCCCGATGCAGCACAGGTAGAAAAGGCGGTCCGCTACAGGAACCAGATTTCCTTTGAAAAGGCCAGGGCGTTGAATACACCTGAAGCTTACAGGGAATTTATGGATACGTATCCAGAAGCCACCGAAAACAGCCAGGCCATCAAGTTGCTTTATGCCTCAGCTTTTGATAAGGCGAGGAAAATAAACACCGTGGCAGGTTATGAAACCTTCATGCACGATTATCCCGATGCCCTTGAAGTGGCTGATGCCAGAAGCCTGCAGAAACAGCTACTGTACGAATATGCCCAGAAAATCCGTACCCTGGAGGCCTATAACGAATTCATACGGAAGTATCCGGAAGGACAGCAATATATCGATATTTTTAACCTCAGGTCACTGGATATCGGTACAAAAACCTTAGAACAACTTGCCCTTCCCGCAACGCACGTGCAATGGGCCCGAAGTTTCGGACAGGAATCGTCGGTGGAATTGTCGGCCTGCCTTGCCGTAGATTCCCTGAACGGTTTTATTGCAGGAGGAACCCGTGCTCCCAGGGACTCCGGTACGATGAATGCCTGGGTGGTTAAACTGGCCGGAGACGGAAAAATGATCTGGAATAAAGAGGTCGGCGAGGAGTTCAATGATGAGCTTCGCTTCCTGGAGGTAACGGGACAGAATCAGATTCTGGGTGTGGGACATACCTGGCTTGGAACCGATTCCTCGTCAAGAAAATCCTGGATTTTCCGTCTGGGGAGTGATGGCCAGAAACTATGGAGCAAAAAGCTTGACGACCTTGAGATTAATTGCATACTTACCCGGGGTAACGGAACCCTCTTCCTGGGTGGTTTCACCCTGCGGGATACCAGTGGTGTGCACTATTCCATGACGGCCCTGAATGAACATGGTAAAAAGCTATGGAACAGAACCTATACGGGACAGGGGCAAATCGTCAGCCTGCGTGAATTGCCCGACAACCGGCTGTTGGTGGCAGGGAACCACTGGCGTGCAAAGATGGATCCCCGTGGATACCTTGTTTGGGAATCTTCCTTTAATCCTTACGACAGCATGATGAACGCGCTGGTACTGCCGAAGGGAGAAATCCTTTATGCCGGAGTGCGTAAGGGTAGCAAACCACTGATAATCAAGACAACGGCTGATAATAAGGTGGTATTTGAAAAGGAACTACCTGTGCCTGATACCCTTATTTCCATCCCGTCCCTTTTCAATGACACACCCGGAACCGCCATTGCCCTGTTTAGTTTTTCAGGCCGGCAGGCCCTCGCTGTAATCAATACCCTGAAGGCTGAACTGATATCGCTCACCCCGTTGCCCGAAGGACTCAATGTGGCGTCCCTGCGGCGTGACCTTCAGGGCAACCTGCTGCTTGTGGCGCATCCGGGAGAAATCCTTGTAGTCCGCTTGAAAGGAAGCGTGCTTTAAAGCAATATCCGAACCAGGACTCCGTTAGTATCATGCCGGTGAATCCTTCACCTCCGGCAATTTCAGGATTAACCGAAAATCCATGACGGAACCCTGCCTGCCTGAACCCCAAGCGCATGCACAGCAACTGAAAGAACTGGCTGAGAGCCTCCGTTATGCCGGTACGATCCAGCAGGCTTTGTTCCCTCCACATGACGAAATACAGATCTGGTTTCCTGAACATTTTCTTGTTTTCCTTCCCTGTCAGGCAGTAAGTGGTGATTTTTACCTCGTTTCCGGTGACCGCAATCAGGTGTGGCTGGCAGTGGGGGATTGCACAGGACATGGAGTGCCGGGTGCCCTCCTGAGTATACTGGGAATGACGCTCCTTAAAACACTGATTTCAAGGACGTACACCCTAAATCCCGCCCAGGTACTGAACCACATGCGGGAGCATATCATGCATGCACTGGGACAGCGGGGATCGTTAAAGGAACCTCGTGACGGCATTGATATGGCATTGTGCCGCATTGATTTCCGGGAACACCTGTTGGAGTATGCAGGCGCCTTCCATCCACTTTATCTTGTACGGAACGCCTGTCTGAAGGTCATTCACGGTGATCCCATGCCGGTGGGTATCGGATCGGAGCAGGAACGGTCTTTTACTTCAACCCGTATTCAACTCGTTGAAGGAGATATGCTCTATCTGTTCTCGGATGGCTTTGCCGATCAGTTTGGGGGACCATACGGAAAAAAATACAAATACAACGCATTCAGAAGCCTGATTACGAACCTTGCAGCCTTGCCTGTCGCAGCACAAAAGCAACATGCTGAAGCGGTCTATTACGAATGGAAAGGGCAAAACAGGCAAACCGACGATGTCACCCTGTTTGGCTTCCGTTATAAGGAACGAACACCCATAAATATATTGCAAAATGAAGATCAATGCCTTCCGGATTAAAAACTACCGGTCGATTGTCGACACC
>JADHED010002628.1_pt1 | contig 12092 bp, 9 predicted proteins | sample 8952041 | NCBI WGS metagenome assembly JADHED01 (sample SAMN16124423, study PRJNA663239) | bioreactor sludge metagenome | isolation source: sludge (control) | place: India:Bengaluru | collected 2018-09-08
GCAGGGTTTCCTGGCATTGCGCCACGCCGCAGCTGACGGCGATGACTTCGGTGGCCGCGCCTTTTTCCTTCAGGCGTACGGCTTCCTCGACGGCGATTTCGTCGAACGGGTTCATGCTCATCTTCACGTTGGCGATGTCTACGCCCGTGCCGTCCGATTTCACCCGGACTTTCACGTTGTAGTCCACCACGCGTTTGACGGGGACGAGGATCTTCATGGGTGCAATTCCTTCAAAAAAATCAGAATGAGCGGGGCAGGCCCAGCGTGTGCTGGGCGACGTGGTTCAGGATCATGTTGGTGGAAATGGGCGCCACCTGGTACAGGCGCGTCTCGCGGAACTTGCGCTCCACGTCGTATTCGCAGGCGAAGCCGAAGCCGCCGTGCGTCTGCAGGCAGGCGTTGGCCGCCTCCCAGCTCGCCTTGGCGGCGAGGTACTTGGCCATGTTGGCCTCGGTGCCGGCGTTCTCGCGCGCGTCGATCTTCTGGCAGGCGCGCCAGCGCATGAGGTTGGCGGCCTCCAGCTCGATGAAGGACTCTGCCAGCGGGAACTGGATGCCCTGGTTCTGGCCGATGGGGCGGCCGAACACCTTGCGCTCGTTCGCGTAGTCGCGCGCCTTCTCCAGGAACCAGTAGCCGTCGCCGATGCACTCGGCGGCGATCAGCGTGCGCTCGGCGTTCAGGCCGTCGAAGATCACCTTCAGGCCCTTGCCCTCGGTGCCCAGCAGCGCGTCCTCGGGCAGCTCCAGGTTGTCGAAGAACAGCTCGTTGGTCTCGTGGTTGACCATGTTCAGGATGGGGCGCACGGTGAGGCCGTTGCCGATGGCCTTGTCCAGTTCCACGATGAAGCACGACAGGCCGTCGCTCTTCTTCTGCACCTGCTCCACCGGCGTGGTGCGCGCGAGCAGGATCAGCAGGTCGCTGTGCTGCACGCGGCTGATCCACACCTTCTGGCCGTTGACGACCCAGCGGCCGTCCTTCTTCACGGCCGTGGTCTTGAGCTTGGTGGTGTCGCTGCCCGTGGTGGGCTCGGTCACGCCCATGGACTGCACGCGCAGGTCGCCGGCCGCGATCCTGGGCAGGTATTTCTGCTTCTGCGCGTCGGTACCGCTGAACACGATGGTGTTCATCACGTACATCTGGCCGTGGCAGGCGCCGGAGTTGCCGCCGCTGCGGTTGATCTCCTCCATGATGACCGAGGCCTCGGCCATCGACAGGCCCGGCCCGCCGAACTCCTGCGGGATCAGCGCGGCCAGCCAGCCGGCCTTGGTGAGGGCGGTGACGAATTCCTCGGGGTAGCCGCGCGCCTCGTCGATCTTGCGGTGGTATTCGGCCGGGAACTGCTGGCACAGGCCGCGCACGGCGTCGCGGATTTCCTGGTACTGGTCGGGGGCAGAGAGGGCGCTCATGGATGGAGTCTCCGAAGTGTGTGAGATTGATCAATAGTAATATTTGATCGATTCAAGAAAAAATAGAATTTCCTGATCGGAACATCATTTTTTGGCATGGAGGCATTTCGTGGACCTGAAACAGCTGCGCGCCTTCGTCACCGTGGCCGAGACGGGCAACGTCACCCGCGCCTCGGCGCTGCTCAACCTCGTGCAGCCCGCCGTTTCGCGCCAGCTGCGCCTGCTGGAGGAAGACCTGGGCACCGAGCTGTTCGAGCGCGGCCGCCACGGCATGCAGCTCACGGCCTCGGGCAAGACCATGCTGGAGTATGCGCGCCGCATCCTGGGCGAGGTGGCGCGCGCCAAGGCCGAGATCCAGCCCACCGAGGGCCCGGTGGCGGGCATCGTGAGCATCGGCCTGCTGGCCAGCACCTCGGACCTGCTGGCGACGCTGCTGGCGACCGAGGTGGCGCGGCGCTACCCGCACATCCGCCTGCGGCTGACCATCGGCTACGCGGGGCACCTGCAGGACTGGCTGGAGGCCGGCGACGTGGACGCCGCCCTGCTCTACGGCCAGAAGGAAACGCCCGCGCTGCACGTGAAGGCGCTGCTGGAGGAAAGCCTGTGGGTGGTGGCCGCGCCGGCCGCCAGGCTCTCGCGCAAGCGCCCCGTGCCGCTGGAGCGCGTGGCGCGGGAGCCCTTCATCCTGCCAGCCGCGCCGCAGGGCCTGCGCGCGGCCATCGAGCACGCGGCGACCGAGGCCGGGCTGACCCTGCAGGTCTTCGCCGAGACCAACGCGCTGAGCGTGCAGAAGGAGCTGGTCGCGCAGGGCCACGGCTGGACCATCCTGCCCGCCGTGGGCGTGACGCAGGAGGTGGAGCGCGGCCTGCTCAGCGCGGCGCCGCTCGCCAGCCCAGACCTGACGCGCACCATCGTGCTCGCGGCGCCCAGCAGCCGCCAGGCCACGGCGCCCGTGCGCTGCGTGGTGGGCGTGCTGATGGACTGCGTCAAATCCACGTTCGAACAAGGCCGCTGGCCCGATGCGCGCTGGCTGGGTTAGGCGCGCGTGCGCACCATCAGGCGCATGACGGCCCCGAAGTCCTCCACCCGCTCCAGGTTCAGCACGCTGTCGATCACCTGCTCGATGGTGGCCGGCGGCAGCAGGCCATCGACGAAGGCGCGGAACTTGGCCGCCAGTTCGTCGTTGGTCATGTAGGTGGTGGGGTCGGACGAGCGCATGCCCTTGGGGAAGCCCTTCTCGGCCGCGAAGGTCTGGCCACGCGCCTGGATCTCCACGCGCGAGGGGCGGCTCAGGATGTCGGCCGAGATGGACTGGAAGTAGGTGGGGTGGGTCTTCAACTGCACCTTGTTCATGAGCGCCATGACCGAGGGGTTGAAGACCACTGCCTCGTCCTGCCACTGCCGGCCCGGCGGGATGCGGTGCGCCGCCACGGCCAGGCCGTGCGCGAAGCAGAACTGCGCGTCGTGCTGCAGCAGGATCTTGCGGTTGGTGAAGCACGGCAGCTCGTAGGCCCAGCCCTCGCCGTAGGAGGTGATGCCCTCGATCTCCTCCACCTTGATGTCGTGCCGGGCGATGAGGTCGATCAGCAGGTCCAGCGGCGCGTGCATGACGCGGCAGTGCGGGTACGGCTTGTACATCTGGAAGGCCGGGAAGCGCCAGTCCTCGCCCAGGCCCGCGGTCAGCAGCTCGGGCGACCAGCGCGCGGTGCCGACGTAGCGCGGGTAGCCGTGCTCCTCGTCGTCGAGCAGCAGCAGGTCGCCCCGGTGGCCCAGGTCGCCCATGTCCACGGCCGACAGCGCCGCGTTGGTCAGCGCGCCGGCCATCTGGTACTTGATGGTGGCCGTGGGCGCGTGCATGAACCAGGCGCGCTGCGAGTTGACGGGGGCGGTGGCGGCCGCGATGCCCAGGGCGTTGGCCAGCTTTTCGGCATCCAGCCCGCGCAGCTTGCCGGCCGATGCCGTGGCGCCGAACACCGTGCTGCTGTAGCCGACCACCGAGGACTGGGAGGGCTTGCCGTCCTGGGTGTCGCGGTAGCCGCTCATGGCCGCGCCCAGGCGGTAGGAGATCTCGTGCGACACGGCGACGGCGGCGATCAGTTCCCTGCCCGAGCGCTGCTGCGCCTCGGCCATGGCGAAGGCGCCGGGCAGCACGTAGGGGCTCACGTGGCCGGGCAGCAGCACCGAGTCGGCGTCCAGCGCATTGGCCAGCTCGCCGTTGGCGAAGGCGGCGCCGTGGGGCGTGGATTTCTCGCCGCTGCCGATGATGGTGGCGGTGCCACCCGTGCCGCCCAGGCGCTTGCCGGCCTCGATGCCGATGCGGCCTTTGGGGTGGTCGATGCCCGCGAGCGCGCAGCCCAGGGTGTCGAGCACGTCGCGCTTGCATTCCTCGATGACCTCGGCGGGCAGGAGGGCGACGTCGGTGGCGGCCGAGAAACCGGCCAGGCGTTCGATGATGGTTTGGCTCATGGTGCGTCTCCCTAAACGATGTTGCGTTGGCGCAGGCCGGCGATTTCCTGCGCGCCCAGGCCGATGCCGGCCAGGATTTCGTCGGTGTGCTCGCCGTTGAGCGGCGCGCGCTGGCGGATCTCGGGCGGGGTGCGCGAGAGCGACACGGGCGTGGCGAAGATGGGCACCTGCCTGGGCGCGCCGGGGTAGTCCATCCAGTGGATGAGGTCGGCGGCCTGGACGGTCTCGTCCTGCAGCGCCTGGCGCGGCGAGTTGACGCGGCCCGCGGGGATGCGGGCCTTCTCCAGCAGGGCCAGGCATTCGCCGAGCGTCTTATCGCGGCACCAGTCGCTCATCACGCCGCTCAGGAATTCGCCGTGCTCGCCGCGCAGCCGGTCGTCGGCGAAGCGCGGGTCGTCCAGCAGCTCCGACCGGCCCACGAGCCGGGTCCAGTTCCTGAACATCGCGGGGCCGATGACCTGGGTGATGAACCAGCCGTCCCGGGCCTTGAAGATGTCGGACGGCGCGTAGCCGGAGGCGCGGTTGCGCGTGGCCGGGCGGTCCAGGCCCAGCAGGGCTTCCTCGATGAGCGCGCCGCTGGCCATGTTCAGGCCGGTGCACAGCAGCGAGGCGTTCACCTCCTGCCCCTTGCCGCTCTGCTTGCGCTCGTAGAGCGCGAGCACGGTGCCCAGGGCGCAGGCGAACGAGGTGGCGAAGTCCACCACGGGCACCATGGCCTTCTGCGGCTGCCCGGGCGTGCCCGCGATGTGCACGGCGCCGCTCAGCGCCTGGCCCACGCCGTCGAAGCCCACGCGGTCGCGCACGGCCTCGCTGGTGCCGAAGGCGTTGGGGGCCACGAGGATGATGTCGGGCCTGACGGCGCACAGGCTCTCGTAGTCCAGCCCCAGGCTCTTGAGCGTGCGCGGCGGCATGTTGGCGACGACCACGTCGGCGCCCGCGACCAGCTTGCGCACGATGTCGCGGCCCTCGGGGCTGGCGAGGTCCAGCGTCAGGGAGCGCTTGTTGCGGTTGAGCTGCAGGAACATCGCCCCCTCGCCGCCCTCGGTGACGGGCACGATGTAGCGGTCCTCCCCGCCTTCCACGCGGTCGATGCGGATGACCTCGGCCCCGTAGTCGGCCAGCAGGGCCGCGCAGTAGGGCCCCGCGATGAAGCGGCCGAAATCGAGAACCTTGATGCCTTCTAGAACTTTCATTTTTTCTCGCGGGAAAAAGAAAAAGGGGGCGGACTGAACCTCAGTGGCCGATGGCGTTGAAGTCGGATTGGAGCTCGCCCGCCATGGCCAGCAGGCGCGGCCCCAGCTCGCGCTCCACGCGCGCGCGGGTCATGCCCTGGCTGGCGCCTATGCAGGCCAGCACGAAGGGCGCGTTGCCTTCCAGCAGCACGGGCGCGGCGAGGGTGCCCAGGTCCGGCTCCCACTCGCCGATGGCGGCGCAGTAGCCCTTCTCGTACACCTGGGACGTGCCCTCGCAGACGCGGCGGCGCAGCCGGCTCCATTCGCGGGACATGCGGCGCTCCACGTTCTCCAGCAGGTAGCTGCGCTCCAGCTCGGGCAGGGCCGCCAGCAGCGCCCAGCCCATGGGCGACTGGGCCAGCCCCAGGCGCATGCCCACGTGCAGCGGCAGCGCGATGGGCGATTCCACGCTGCGCCGGCATTCGAGCACCACCAGGTCGAGCCGGTCGCGCGCGGCCAGGCACACGTGCACCTTGTGCTGGCGCGCGAAGGCCGCCATGGGCTCGCCCGCCAGGCCCTGGATGGCCGAGTGGGCGATGGCCGCGTAGCCCAGCCCGAGCACTGCCGGCGATAGGCGGTACTTGCGTTCATCGCCGTCGTACAGCAGGTAGCCCAGGTGCACCAGCGACTGCGCGATGCGCGTGACCGTGGAAGGCGGCAGCCCCGTGCGCTGCGCCAGTTGGCCGTTGCCGAGCCAGCGCTCCTGCGGCGCGAAGGCCGAGATGATGACGAGCGCGCGCACCAGCGGCGTGACCACGGTGAGCCCCGGCTCGGGCCGCAGCCAGGCGGTGATGCCCGCCAGGGCGGACAGCGGCCCGGCGGCGCCGGCGGCGGCGGCGCGTGCGGTCATGTGTCTCAGGCCGCCGCTGCGCGCACTTCGTCGAGCGCGGCCGGGTTGTCCAGCGACGACAGGTCGCCCGGCGGCAGGCCGCAGTACACGCTGCGGATCACGCGGCGCATGATCTTGGAGCTGCGCGTCTTGGGCAACTGCCCCACCACGTGCACCTTGCCGGGGCGGAAGGGCCGGCCCAGGCGCTTGTCCACGTGGGCGGCCACGGCGGCCTGCAGTTCCCCGGCCCTGGCAGCGGCGGCCGGCTTGGGCACGACGAAGACCACGAGCTTCTGGCCCTTCTCGGCATCGGCCACGCCGATGGCGGCGGCCTCGGCGACGTCGGCGAGCTCCAGCACCACTTCCTCCACTTCCGCGGGCCCCAGGCGCTTGCCTGCGACTTTCAGCGTGTCGTCGGAGCGGCCCATCATGAAGAAGTTGCCCTCGGGCGTGCGCAGCGCCAGGTCGCCATGCACCCAGATGCCGGGGATGGCCTGCCAGTAGGTCTCCAGGTAGCGCTCGTCGTCGTGCCAGAAGGACTGCGTCATGCCCACGAAGGGCGCGCGGATCGCGAGCTCGCCCACCTCGCCGGTCACGCTCTTGCCCGACGGGTCCACCACGTCCACCGCCACGCCGGGCGAGACGGTGTTGAAGCCGCTGGGCGGGATGGGCCGGATCGGCACGCTGGCCAGCAGCGCGCCCGATGCCTCGGTGCCGCCCGTGTAGTTGATGAGCGGCGCCGTGCCGTCGCCGAAGCGCTGCTGGAACCAGTTGAAGTGCTCGGGCGCGATGCCCTCGCCCGCCGTGATCAGCAGGCGCACGGTGGAGCGGTCGCCCGCCAGCGCCAGCGCCTCGTTGCTGGCCATGCCGCGGATCAGCGTGGGCGCGGAGCCGAAGTGCGTGACCTTGTGGCGCTCGACCACCTTGGACATGCGCGACCAGTCGGGATAGTCGGGCGCGCCGTCGTAGCACACCAGCGTGGCGCCGCGCAGCAGCGCGCAGCCCAGCACCAGGGTGCCGGCGATCCAGCCCATGTCGGCGGGCCAGCAGTACACGTCGCCGGGCTTCACGTCGAAGTGCACCAGCGAGTCGTGCGCGATCTTGATGGGGAAGCTGCCGTGCGTGTGCACCACGCCCTTGGGCTTGCCCGTGGTGCCCGAGGTGTAGATGACCATGAAGGGCGTGTCGGGCGTGACGACGGCGGCGTCCTGCCCCTGCCCTTGCGCCACGGTGGCGACCTGCTGCCAGTCGAGGTCGCGCGCGTCCTGCGCGGCTTCGCCCTCGGCGCGCTTCCAGACCACCTTTTCCAGCAGCGGCAGCTGGCGCCATGCGTCGCGCAAGGCGCCCTGCACGTCCACGCGCTTGGTGCGGCGCGAGAAGCCCGTGGAGGCGATGACCATGCGCGCCTCGGCCGCCGACAGGCGCGCCACGATGGCATCGACGCCGAAGCCGCTGAACAGCGGCACGACGAGCGCGCCCAGGTGCACGATGGCCAGCAGCGAGATCGTGGCCTCGACGCCGTTTTCCATCAGCAGGCCGATGCGGTCGCCCTGCTGCACGCCCTGCCGCGCCAGCCCGGCGGCGAAGTCGCGTACACGCGCTTCGAGTTCGGCATAGGTCAGCGCGCTGGCGCTGCCGTCCTCGCGCTCGCCCACCACCGCCGTCTGCCGCGCGGTGGCGGGGTTGCGCGCCCAGCCGTAGATGGTGTTGACCCAGTTCAGTCTGCCGCCGGGGAACCAGCTCGGGAACTGCGGCCCGCGCGACAGATCCACGTAGCCCGTGGGCTGCACGTCCCAGGCAATGGCGCATTCGCGCATCACCGTGTTCCAGTAGCGCTCGGGCTCGGCCACGGAGACGCGCATCAGCTCCTCGTACGTGGGCACGCCCAGCGCGCGCATCAGCTGCACGACGCCGGATTTCTGCAGCTCGCGCTCGCCGGGCTGCCAGATCTTGGTGGAATCCATGGGGGGTTCTCCTTCAAGCACGTTCGAAAACCATGGCGATGCCCTGGCCGCCGCCGATGCACATCGTCTCCAGGCCATAGCGGGCCTTGCGGCGCTGCATCTCGTGCAGCAGCGTGCTCATGACGCGCACGCCGGTGGCGCCCACGGGGTGGCCCAGCGAGATGCCCGAGCCGTTGACGTTGAGCCTGTCCTCCAGCGCCTCCATGCTGCTGCCCCAGCCCTTCACGCAGGCCAGCGCCTGGCAGGCGAAGGCTTCGTTGAGCTCGATCAGGTCCATCTGGTCGAACTTGAGGCCCGTGCGCGCCAGCAGCTTCTGCACGGCGGGCACGGGGCCGATGCCCATGCGCGCCGGGTCGCAGCCCGCGGCGGCCCAGCCGGTGATCCAGCCGATGGGCGTGAGGCCCAGCTCGGCCAGCTTGTCCTCGGCCACGACCAGGCAGGCGGCGGCGGCGTCGTTCTGCTGGCAGGCATTGCCCGCGGTGACGATGCCGTCCTTCATGATGGCGCGCATCCCGGCCAGGCTCTCGGCCGTGGTGTCGCCGCGCACGCCTTCGTCCTGCTTCACGAGCAGCGGGTCGCCCTTGCGCTGGGGCACGGTGACGGGAACGATCTCGGCGTCGAAATGGCCCGCCTTCTGCGCGGCGGCCGCGCGCTGGTGGCTGCGCGCGGCGAAGCGGTCGGCCTCCTCGCGGCTGATCTGATACTCGCGCGCCAGCGTCTCGGCCGTCTCGATCATGCCGCTGATGCGGCCGAAGCGGCTCTCGGGCTGCGAGCGCTCGCGGCCGCGGTCCAGGCGGTCGTGCAGCTTCACGGTGCCCGCGCGCTTGCCCCAGCGCATGTCGGTGGTGTAGTACTCCACGTTGCTCATGCTCTCCACGCCGCCGGCCATGACCACGTCGGCCGCGCCGGTCTGCACCATCATGGCGGCCGTGGCCAGGGCCTGCACGCCGCCGCCGCAGCGGCGGTCGAGCTGCATGCCCGCGACTTCGATCGGGAAACCCGCCTGCAGCGCGACCCAGCGGCCGGTGCAGGGCGTCTCGCCGCTCGCGTAGCTCTGGGCGAAGACCACGTCGTCGATGCGCGCGGCGTCGAGCCGGGTAGTCTCCACGATGGCGCGCGCCACGGTGGCGCCCAGTTCCTCGACGGGAATGCCTTTCAATGCCCCGCCGAACGCGCCCACGGGTGTGCGCAGGGGAGAGACGATGGCTGCTCGTTTCATGTTCAGTACCTTTGATTTTTGAATGAAATCGGCCTCCAGCGCCCGTCCATCAAGCGCTGCAAGCTATTGTTTTAAAAGCATCAGCCGTAGCGGCCGCCGGTGACGTGCAGCACCTCGCCGCTGATGAAGCCCGCGCGCTCGCTGGCCAGGAAGGCCACGGCGTCGGCGATGTCGTCGGGCTGGCCCACGCGCTTGACGGGCTGGGCCGCGATGGCGTTGTCCTTGATGGTTTCGTAGGTGGGCAGCGCCTTCACCATCTCCGTTTCCATGAAGCCGGGCGCCACGCAGTTGCAGGTGACGCCGTAGCGGCCTTCCTCTTTCGACAGCGCCTTGGCCATGCCGATCAGGCCGGCCTTGGCCGCCGAGTAGTTGGCCTGCGTGGGGTTGCCCAGGTGCGCGCGCGAGCTGATGTTGATGATGCGGCCCCAGCCCTGGTCGATGAAGTGCGGCATCACGGCCTTGGCGGCCAGGAAGGCGCCCTTGAGCATGACGGCCATGACGAAGTCCCAGTCGTCCTCGCTCATCTTCACGAGGTACTTGTCGCGCGGCGCGCCGGCGTTGTTCACCAGGATGTGCACGCCGCCGAAGTGGGCCACGGTCTCGTCGACGAGGCGCTGCACGTCCGCGCCCTTGGTGATGTCGCCCACGATGCAGTGCGCGGCCAGGCCCTCGTCCTGCAGCGCCTTGGCCGTGGCCTGCGCCAGCTCGCCATTGATGTCGGTGATGACGACCTTCGCCCCCTCTTGCGCCAGGCGGCGCGCCGTGGCGGCGCCCAGGCCGCGCGCCGAGCCGGTGACGATGGCGACCTTGCCGGTCAAACCCAGATCCATGATGTTTCTCCTAGAAAAGTTGGTTCGCGTTCAGCGCAGGTCCACCCGCGCGTTGTTCAGGACGACCGCGCCGCGCTCCAGCGCCGTGGTGCGCAGCGACACCGTGCCGCCCTGCACCCACATCTCGGTGCGCAGCATGTCGCCGGGCCACGCGGGCGCGGTGAAGCGCACGCGCATGCCTTCGAGGCGCGTGTCGTCGTAGCCCAGCACCGTGCGCAGCACCGCATGCGCGGCCACGCCCATCAGCGCCATGCCGTGCAGGATGGGGCGCGGGAAGCCCGCGGCCGCCGCCACGGCCGGGTCGGCGTGCAGCGGGTTCAGGTCGCCGCTCAGGCGGTAGATCAGCGCGAGCTGCGCGGGCGTGGCCAGGTCGCACACGTGGTCGGGCTCGCCCTCGGGCATGGCGTGCGGCGCGGGCGGCGCGCCTGCGCTGCCGCCCTCGCCGAAGCCGCCGTCGCCGCGCAGCAGGCTCAGTTGCTTGACGGTGGCCAGCGGCTGGCCCGTGGCCGCGTCGCTGATCTCGCGCGTCTGCTGCAGGAAGGCGCCCTTGCCTTCGCCCCTGTCCCACAGGCCCGTGATGCGGGTCTGGCCCCGCACGCGCCCGGCGGCGGGCAGCGGCGCGTGGATGTGGATCTCTTGCTCGGCATGCAGCAGCTTCTGCCAGGTGATGCCGGTGTCGGGTTCGCGCGCCCAGAAGCCGGGGTAGGCCAGGATGTTGGCCATGGTGGGCATGGCGCGCAGCGCGGCGCCGTCCTGCCCCTCGTAGACGTAGCGCAACTGGCCCGCGTCCAGCGGGTCTGCGCCCAGCCCCAGGCCCAGCGCGTAGAGCTGGGTGTCGCGCTGCGTGTAGGCGTGTTCGATGGCGGGGAAGGGGCGCGCGAGCAGGCGGCGCGGATCGATGGGCATGGCGGGCTTGCCTCCTGAAAGAACCAGCCCCGACGATGCCGCCGCGCCCCCTTCCCGGTCAACGGGCAGGTGGCCGGTGTTCCGTACCTTGGCAAAGCCGGAAGCCTCGCCCGCCAGCGCGCGGTCCGTGCGCCCATTTCCAACTTTCGGAACGACATGCCGCCAGCGGTTGCGCCGCGCGCCCGGGCCGCGCAGCATGCGGCGCCATCCCCCATCCCTCCTTCCTGATACCGACATGATTCGCGACCAAGAAACGCTCAACGGCCTGCTCGACACCATCGCCCGCTTCGTGCGCGAGCGCCTGATCCCCAACGAGGAGCTCGTGGCCGAGACCGACGAGATTCCCGCCGACATCGTGGCCGACATGAAGGCCATGGGCCTGTTCGGCCTGACCATCCCCGAGAAGTTCGGCGGCCTGGAGCTCACCATGGAGGAAGAGGTACTGGCCGTGTTCGAGCTGTGCCGCGCCTCGCCCGTGTTCCGCTCGCTGCTCGGCACCACCGTGGGCATCGGCTCGCAGGGCATCCTGTTCGACGGCACGCCCGAGCAGCAGGCCAAGTACCTGCCCAGGCTCGCCACGGGCGAGATGATGGCCTCGTTCGCGCTGACCGAGCCCGAGGCCGGCTCCGACGCCGCCTCTCTGCGCACCACCGCCATCCGCGACGGCGACTGCTACGTCGTCAACGGCACCAAGCGCTTCATCACCAACGCACCGCAGGCCGGCATGTTCACGCTGATGGCGCGCACCAACCCGGCCAACAAGGGCGCGGGCGGCGTGTCGGCCTTCATCGTCGAGGCGGGCACGCCCGGCATCAGCTTCGGCAAGCGCGACAAGAAGATGGGCCAGAAGGGCGCGCACACCTGCGACGTGATCTTCGAGAACGTGCGCGTGCCCGCCGCCAACCTCATCGGCCTCAAGGAAGGCCAGGGCTTCAAGACCGCCATGAAGGTGCTGGAGAAGGGCCGCATCCACATCGCCGCCGTGGCCGTGGCCGTGGCCGAGCGCATGCTGGACATGGCGCTGCGCTACGCCGCCGAGCGCAGGCAGTTCGGCCAGCCCATCGGCAACTTCCAGCTGGTGCAGGCCATGCTGGCCGACAGCAAGGCCGAGATCTACGCCGCCCGCTGCATGGTGCTGGACGCCGCCCGCCGCCGCGACGACAAGCTGCCCAACGCCACCGAGGCATCGTGCGCCAAGATGTTCGCCACCGAGATGTGCGGCCGCGTGGCCGACCGCGCG
>JADHED010002629.1_pt1 | contig 12080 bp, 8 predicted proteins | sample 8952041 | NCBI WGS metagenome assembly JADHED01 (sample SAMN16124423, study PRJNA663239) | bioreactor sludge metagenome | isolation source: sludge (control) | place: India:Bengaluru | collected 2018-09-08
CCTTGATCGGCACCACCGCGCGGCCATCCCGGCGAAATCGCCACACCTCGATCCGACGCAACGGCACGCGGGACTCGAGCCACGCCGCCGCTTGGGCGGCGAACGTCCCGATCTCCAGATGGAGGCTGGCCTGACGCCAGAGCTCGAGCGTGTCGGGCACCGCGATCCCCTTGCCGTTGTATATGCTGGAATAATGGAAAAAAATATAAAGAAAAACAACAATATTTGCTGTATACATCATGCATCGCGACAAACATCTCAAATCAAAGGACTTGACGATTCGGCCGTCTGGGCCCGAGGCTTGCGATGGGGCCCGGTCACCGTTCACCCGGAACCCGGACGGCAGGAGCAGGCGCATGTGGTATCGTGACGGTATGAGGATCCGGCGCGGCATCGGGACCGCGGCGCTCGTCTGGGCGCTGACCTGCGGCATGGCACCGGCCGTCGTGCCGGCCCGCGCCGCCGGCAAGGGGCAGGACGCGCATCTGCTGAACGTCTCCTACGACCCGACCCGCGAGTTCTATCACGACTTCAACTCCGCGTTCGCCGCGCACTGGAAGCAGCAGACCGGGCAGGACCTGACCGTCGACATGTCGCACGGCGGCTCGGGCAAGCAGGCGCGCGCGGTGATCGACGGGCTGCAGGCGGACGTCGTCACGCTGGCGCTCGCCTACGACATCGATGCCATCGCGCAGCACGCGAAGCTTCTGCCCGCGGACTGGCAGAAGCGGCTGCCGCACAACAGCGCCCCCTACACCTCGACCATCGTGTTCCTTGTGCGCAAGGGAAACCCCAAGGGCATCCGCGACTGGGGCGACCTGCTCAAGCCCGGCGTCGAGGTGATCACGCCCAACCCGAAGACGTCCGGCGGCGCTCGCTGGAACTACCTGGCGGCGTGGGCCTGGGCGCTCAAGCGGGAGCTGGGCAGCCTCGACAAGCTGCAGGATCCGTCGCAGACGGCGGCTGTCGCCTCCGCGCAGAACAAGGCGCGCGCGTTCGTCGCCGAGATGTACAAGCGCGTGCCCGTGCTGGACTCGGGGGCCCGCGGCGCGACCAACACCTTCGTGCAACGCGGCATCGGCGACGTGCTGCTGGCCTGGGAGAACGAGGCCTTCCTGGCCGTGAAGGAACTGGGCCCGGGCAAGGTCGACATCGTGGTGCCTTCGCTGAGCATCGTCGCCGAGCCGACCGTGGCCCTGGTCGACGCCAATGCCGAACGCCACGGCACGCGGCAACTGGCGCAGGCCTACCTGGAGTGGCTGTACTCGCCGGCGGCGCAGGAACTGGCCGTGCGGCACTACTACCGCCCGGTGAACGTCGACCTCATCGACCACGCGCTGCTGGACCGCTTCCCAGCGCTGGACCTGGTGCGCATCGACGATGTCTTCGGCGGCTGGGCGCAGGCGCAGAAGACCCACTTCGACAACGAAGGCGTCTTCGACCAGATCTACGCCAGGTAAGGAGGACCGGTGCGCTGGCCGCGGCGACAACATTCGGTGCTGCCGGGGTTCGGCCTGACCCTCGGGTTCACGATCGCCTACCTGTCGCTGGTGGCGCTGATCCCGATGGCGGCGCTGTTCCTGCGCGCGCGGGGGCTGGGCTGGGACGGCTACTGGGAGACGGTCACCGCTCCGCGCGTGCTGGCGGCGTGCCGGCTCAGCTTCGGCGCCGCGTTCATCGCGGCCGCGATCAACGCCGTGATGGGGTTCGTCGTGGCCTGGACGCTGACGCGCTACCGCTTCTTCGGCCGCCGCCTGATCGACGCGCTGATCGACCTGCCGTTCGCGCTGCCGACCGCCGTGTCGGGCATCGCGCTGACCACGATCTACGCGCCCACCGGCTGGCTGGGGCGCGCGCTGGAGCCGTGGGGCATCAAGGCTGTGTTCTCGCCGCTGGGCGTGGTGATCGCGCTGACATTCATCGGGCTGCCGTTCGTCGTGCGCACGCTGCAGCCGGCGCTGGAGGACCTGGAGATCGAGGTGGAAGAGGCCGCCGCCAGCCTGGGCGCGCGGCGGCGGCAGACCTTCCGGCGCGTCATCCTGCCGGCGGTGACGCCGGCGCTCCTGACCGGGTTCGCGCTGGCCTTCGCGCGCGCGTTGGGCGAGTACGGCTCGGTCGTCTTCATCTCGGGCAACCTGCCGGGCAAGACGGAGATCGCGCCGCTGCTCATCGTCACGCAGCTGGAGCAGTACGACTACGAGGGGGCTACGGCCATCGCCGTGCTGCTGCTGGTGCTCTCGTTCGCGATGCTGCTGGTGATCAACGCGCTGCAGCGCTGGTCGGGCCGCCGCCACGCCAGGGGGGCCTGAAATGAGCCTGAGGCCGGCCACCGCCGAACCGCGCTGGGTGCGCCTGGGCCTGGTCTCGGTCACGCTCCTGTTCCTGGGCGCGTTCCTGGTCACGCCGCTGGCGGCGGTGTTCGTGGAGGCCTTCCGCAAGGGAGCCGGCGCCTACGTCGCCAGCTTCGCGGACCCCGCCGTGGGGTCGGCGATCCGCCTGACGCTGCTGGCGGCCGGCATCGCGGTGCCGGTGAACCTCGTCTTCGGCCTGGCCGCGGCCTGGGCCGTGGCCAAGTTCGAGTTCCCGGGCAAGAGCCTGCTGACGACGCTGATCGACCTGCCGCTGGCCGTCTCGCCGGTGGTCTCGGGCCTGATCTACGTGCTGGTGTTCGGCCTGAACGGCTGGCTGGGCGGGTGGCTGCAGGCGCACGGGCTGCAGGTGATCTTCGCGGTGCCGGGCATCGTGCTGGCCACGGTGTTCGTAACGGTGCCGTTCGTGGCGCGCGAGCTGATCCCGCTCATGCAGGAACAGGGCACCGAGGACGAGGAGTCGGCGCTGACCCTGGGCGCCTCGGGCTGGCAGACGTTCAGGCGGGTGACGCTGCCCAACGTGCGGTGGGCGCTGCTCTACGGCGTGATCCTCTGCAACGCGCGCGCGATGGGCGAGTTCGGCGCGGTGTCGGTGGTCAGCGGGCACATCCGCGGCAAGACCAACACCGTGCCCCTGCAGGTGGAGATCCTGTACAACGAGTACAACTTCGTGGCGGCCTTCGCCGTGGCCTCGTTGCTGGCGATGCTGGCGCTGGTCACGCTGGCGGCCAAGACGCTGGTCGAGTGGCGGCTGACGGCCGCGCCGGCCAGCGCGTTCGTCGCGGAGGAAGAGCCGTGAGCATCTCCGTCCAGGACATCAGCAAGAGCTACGGCGGCTTCCGCGCGCTCAAGGGCGTGACGCTGGAGGTGCCCGACGCGCAGATCACGGCGCTGCTGGGGCCCAGCGGCTCGGGCAAGACGACGCTGCTGCGGATCATCGCCGGGCTGGAGGTGCCGGACGAGGGCAGCGGCCCCATCCGCTTCCACCAGGAGGACGTGGCCGGGCGGCGCGTGCAGGAGCGCCGCGTCGGCTTCGTGTTCCAGCACTACGCGCTGTTCAAGCACATGACGGTGTTCGAGAACGTGGCCTTCGGCCTGCGCGTGCGACCCAAGCACGAGCGCCCGGCGCGCGAGGTCATCGACCGCAAGGTGCACGACCTGCTGCAGCTGGTGCAGCTGGACGGCATGGCCGGCCGCTACCCGTCGCAGCTGTCGGGCGGGCAGCGGCAGCGCGTGGCGCTGGCGCGAGCGCTGGCCGTGGAGCCGCGCGTGCTGCTGCTGGACGAGCCGTTCGGCGCGCTGGACGCCCGCGTGCGCAAGCAGCTGCGCGCCTGGCTGCGCCGCCTGCACGACGAGATCGCCGTCACCACCGTGTTCGTCACCCACGACCAGGACGAGGCGCTGGAGGTGGCCGACCGCGTGGTGGTCATGAACGAGGGCCGCATCGAGCAGGCCGGCACCCCGGAGGAAGTGTTCCACGACCCGGCCACCGAGTTCGTGATGAACTTCCTGGGCCACGTGAACGTGTTCGACGGACGCATCGAGGACGGCAAGGTCACCTTCGCCTCGGTCCAGGTCGAGCACCCCGACGCGGCGCACCTGCACACCGGGCCCACGCGCGTGTTCATCCGCCCGCACGAACTTTCGTTGCACCTGCTGCCGCGCAGCGACGCGCTCCCGGCCACCGTGACCGGCATCCACGCCGCCGGGCCGGCCGTCCGGCTGACGCTCACCACCGAGGCGGGGCTGGTCTTCTCGGCCGACGTGCCGCAGGACGTGTACCGGGGGCTGAAGGTGGTCGTGGGGGGACGGTTCTGGGTGCAGCCGCGGGATTTGCGGGTGTTTCCGGCGGGAGGGGGAGGATAGCCGACAGGAGTCGTCTCAGGAGTCCACAAGGCGGCAGCGTTTTCTCGGTTGACTCTGCCATGCAAGTCAGGCTAGGATGCCCATCAGGGTTGCAGAATATGTAGATTTCTAGCGTTCAGGTTGAGGGGGCATTGCGGCATGGACGCGATTCGCACTTCCAGCCCTCCGTTTTTCTGGACGCACTTGCATTCGCTGTCAATGCTGCTTCTCTCTCTCTCTCTCTCTCTCTCTCTCTCTCTCTGTAGCTTCCGACACACTCAACGGGCGCTGCACGTCGGCAGACGCCGTGGGTTCTTGTGGATCGAAGCAAGGCTTCGCCGCGGGACTCGGTTTAGCGCCGAGCGTGGGAGTCGGTGTGGGGCGAGTGAGCCACGTGCAAGACAGGTGCGAGGTTTCCGTTGCCAGTCCGGCGTTTGAGTTGATGGCCATGCTTGCGGTGTGGTGTTGCCGCCGGGCAGATTGGAGGTGCTGTCAAAGACAGGGGGTATTGCACGAGCACATGGAGTCCCTCGCATGGATCAGACGCCGATTCCAACTCCACTCAAGCGATCATGCCTCGATTGGGGTGAAGGCAATGGTTCGTTGAAGCTCCAATGTTTCATTGCCCACCTCGAGGATGCCCGGGACCTCGGCGTGCGGAGACCGGGGATTCGGCGCGCAGCGTGCCGGAATTGGCAGCGGTGGGGGATCGGGCGACGCATGAGAGGAGGGAGAGACGAATCGGGCATAGCGGACACCATGCGGGAGGAGATCGCTGGTGCCGCATTTGCCAGTCTGTAAGCCGAACGGAAACATGGCGTACGGCGTCCCTTCGTGGACGACAAGAGGTGCCAGCGCTGCTAGAAAGCGAATGCGGCACTGCCCAATTCGACTGCTACCTGGGGGTAACGCGATGAAAGTGATTTCGCTCCTTGTAGTTCTCTTGCTAACCGGCACGGAGGCGCGGGCACAGGATGATTGGTGTCTCACGCCCGCAGCAACTGTGGACGCCCTGAAGTCGATTGGCGTCGAACATCCGTATGCGCATGAGTTGGACTCCGCGGTGATTCGCATCTTCGTACACCTCCTGCGCAGAACGGATGGAACAGGTGGCATTACGTCGCAGCAGGCCGACGAGCAACTCGAGTGGCTCACTAACGGTTTCGCTCCCTATGACGTCTCGTTCGTCGAAATCGGTCGCGACGAGATTCTGTATCCATACTTCGACTCGTTGCGCCTCAATTTCATGTTTTTGCCGTCATTCAGCTACCAGGAGGACGCCATCAATATTTACTTGGCCGATCCTGCCCCGACGAACCCCGAAGATCACTTCGGCATTGCCTTTAGTGTTCCTGGCACGAGCATACTTCTGACCGGTGATCGCATGTTCAATAGGGTGATAACGCACGAGATGGGGCACGCTCTCGGATTGCATCACACGCATCACGGCGCATTTGGAATCGACTGGGACGGCTCGAATTGCGAGAACGTCGGCGATTTGGTCTGTGACACTGCGCCGTGTCCGGACTATCTGGGAAGGCATGGTATCCGCCCGCCCATGACAGATCCGGAAACCTGTGAGTTGACTCAAGCTTTTCACGACTACTTTGATTGGTGGTGGCCCGGCTTGGACCCCGATCCAACGAATTATATGGCCTACTCAACAATGGACTGCATCGTCCACTTCACAGACGAGCAAGTCGATCGGATGTACGCCAGTATGGAGGCGTATCCGGAGCTTCAGGCGGTGCTCCAGGATCGGGTTGCCAAATACGTAGATGTCTCGACGGGCTCCGGCTTGGGTTACGTCGGAACCCCGTACGCGGCGGCGACCCTGAACATCAATGGCGACAATCGCGGTGATCTGCTGATTACCTCGTCGGGTGGGCCCGCTCAGGTGTATGCGGGAGATCTGTCAGGAAGTGATCCGGATGCCCCGCGATTCGCTCCGGCTGAGTTGTCCGGGACTCAGCTCTATGATTGCCGAGGCGTTGCCGTCGGCGACTTCGACAACGACGGCTACGAGGATTTCTTCCTGACGCACGCTGCGACGCCGCGTCTATATCGCAGCGACGGCGTCGGTGGATTCGACGACGTTACGGCGGAATTGGTGCCGGCCTCGCTGGTCGACAATTCCACCGCCGCCTGTTGGATCGATGTCGACCGCGACGGCTGGCTTGATCTCTACGTTGTCAGGTCCGGCGCGGTCGGCGTGCCGACCTGCTCCTCCGTAAGCGCCCTGCAGCACCGTTTGTTCCGCAATTCGCTGCGCGAGGGCGGCGGATTCGTCGATGTCACGGCCAGCGCCGGTCTGAACGGCGTTGCCGACCTGGCCGCGCTGTCTGTCTGTGCGGCGGATATCGATGGCGATCGCGACAGCGACCTGTTCCTCCCGCGGGCATCGACGTGGCCGGGGGGCGGCGCACCGCATTCCCTGCTGCTCATCAATGACGGCACCGGAGTATTCGCGGACGCGACGGCGACAAGTCTCGGCGAAGCCGTGGCCTCGTGTCCGGCGGCCGAGTTCGCGGACATGGATCATGATGGCGACGTGGATCTCGTTGTCGCGAACGACACCGGCGCTCCGCGGCTGTTTCTGAATGACGGCAATGGTTCATACCTGAGCGACCCTGAGATCATCGATGCGCCGGAGGGCCATGCGGGGCTCAAGGTGTTCGACCAGAATCTGGACGGCCTGCCGGATGTCCTGCTGCTCGCCCGGGATGCGAGCCACTCCTGCCGCCTGTTCGCGAACCGTGGCGACAAGTCGTTCGTGGCGATGTCGACGATCGCCGGACTTCAGACGCACGGGCCGGTCAGCGCCGTTGTCGCCACGGACTTCAACGGCGACGGCGATGCGGATCTGTTCCTCGGTCGGCCGGTCTCTGCCGGCGAGTTCCTGCTGCGGAGCGGAAGCCAGGATGGCGCTCCCGACCTCGGCCGCAACTACGTGAAGGTCAAGCTGGCTTCCGAGGAATGCGGGAACAACTCCGCCGGTATCGGCGCCTGCGTGACGGTGACCGCGGGTTCTATGGTGCAGACGCTCAGTCCCGACGGCGGGAGCGGGCGCGGCAGCCAGGGCGACCGGACGCTGGTGTTCGGCCTCGGGGACTACAGCGGACCGGTCTCGGCGAAGGTCGATTGGCCCGGCGGCTGGACCACGGAGGTCGCGTCCCTGACGATCAGCAGCGCCACGTCCGGTGAAACGGTGAACGTCATCGCCGACGACACGTCGCCGACCGTCAGCAACGTCTTCGCAGCAAGCCTTGCTGATCCCAACACGGGGAACCTGATCTGGCAGTTCACATGGGAAACCGACGTGAGCTGCGACCCCTCGAAGGACATCTTCCTGATCGACCAAGCGGGCCTGCCGATTCCTTGCCTGCCGGGATGGGGGGAGATCACCCCTCAGACCGGATTGACCCATGTGTACCAGTCCAAGACGACCGGCGGATACACGCACAAGTTCCTTGAGGTATCCGAACCCTGCACCCTGAATTGCAGGATCAAGTATTCGGCGACGAGCACGGCGGGAACACGCAGTGACACGAGTGCCCTGCAGAGTCAGCGAATCCTCGTATGTCCTTCACAGAACTAGCTTTGGGAGGTGCTGAAATGCGTACAGACAGGTACTTCGGGGTCGCTCTGATCGTCGCCCTCCTCGCCGGCTCTGTGGTGGCGGCCGCACCGGCGGACCCCTCGACAGTCGAGGTCGGCGGAACGCTGGGCCTGACCCAGGCCGAACAGCACGCGTGCCTGGCGGTCTGGGTGCCCGTGAGCGAGGACTTGGCACTGAATGGCATAATCTGGTACAATAACGACGGAAATATTGCGTTTCCTGCCATTTCCGTGCGCGGCGGCAGCCCGGATTATCCGGTTTCCTTGACCGACGCGTACCCGGTGGCGGAGGACGTATCCGGACTGTCGCTCGGGTGGAGTGAGGTTACGTTCAGCGAGCCGGTCGCAGCTCTGGAGTCCGGGTTCTATGTGATCTTCGAGATTCCGCTGGGTGGCGCCACCACTGCGGCGGGCGCCGGTGGCGGCCCGGCGATCGGCTACACGTCGGCGGCGACCGGACTGCCGGGCTGGCTCAGCGCCGATGGCGAGGATTGGATGCGCGTGCACCCCGACTACGGGTTCGCCGTCATTCCGAGGTACGTGCCACGAACCGAGGGCATGGCGGCGAAGTCCGTGCATCGCGGAAGGCGCGACCTGAATCGTGAGAACGGTTTGGAGAGCGGGGATGCGCCGGGGATCCTGACATTGCTGTCGCAGGCAGCGCCGAATCCGTTCAATCCGCAGACGACGTTGCAGTTCAGCCTGGCGCAGGAGGGCCCGGTTGCGCTCGACATCTACAGCCTGCGAGGCGAGCACGTCCGAACGCTCGTGTCGCGTACGCTGTCGGCGGGGGCGCACTCGGCAGTCTGGGACGGAACCAGCGACGATGGCGCGGGGCTTCCGAGCGGCGTGTACGTAGCGCGCCTGACGGCGGGACTGGTCGTCTCGGTGCAGCGGTTGACGTTGGTTCGCTAGGTTAGATGGAAGATGGGGGCGGGCCGCCCCGCCCCCGAACTGATCAGGTGGTGCCGCAATGCATGTACGACAGATGAGCTTTGCGATAATGGCGGCAGCGCTCCTGGCCGCAGCCCCACTGCTGGCGGCGACGTGGCATGTGGAATTGGACGGCAGCGGCGACTTCACGGAAATCCAACCGGCAGTTGACGCGGCTGCGGCCGGCGATACCATTCGCATCGGGCCGGGCCGCTTCGCGACGTTTCATCCCATCGGCTTGCCCGGGTACTTCGACGAAGTCATCGTCCTGGTCACGAAGCCGAATCTGACGTTTATCGGTGCGGGCAAGGATGTGACGATCGTTGGTCCCGCTACGAGCTACATTCCTTTTGGTCGCGGCCCACGCGCGTTCTTCTCGCTGCCGCCGAACACGTTTGCGCTGAGAAGCTTGACGGTTGAGAACGTATATCGTCTTGTGTTTGCCAACAACTACGTGGACATCGAAGACTGCTCCTTTGCTGCCCGAGACCAGCAGATCGCCTGCGTCACGGTATACGATTCTGGTGCGCGCGTGGAGTCGTGTGATTTCACGCTGCATGGCGGGCGCGGCGTGACGCTCAATGGTCCGAGCTCGGGCGCAACCATTCTCGACTGCCGGTTCATGTGTGTCGGCAGCAGCAGCCCCATCAACTGTTCCTTTGGGCCACGCAATGTCCGAGTGTCCAACTGCACGGTTACGAACGGCTACTTCATATTCTATGACACGACGGGTGAGGTTGAGAATTGCACGTTTACGAACGAGATCGTAACGGCGTTGGTCGTCGACGAGCCGACTTCGAATGTCCATTTCAGAGAAATCTCCGTTTCAGGTGGGGCAGAAATCGGATTGAAGGCAAACGGCAGTACCGTCACGGCGGAAAGGCTTTCGATCGTTGGCACGACTACGGCGGCGATAGCAGTGGCGGAACACAATTCGCTGGTGATCCACGATTCGAACCTCCTGCCGGCCTCGGGTTGGGCCGTGTACTGCGCCGTCGCTCCCGGTTGGCCGGTCCACTCGCTGGATCTGACGAACAACAACTGGGGCGTGACGGACGCCGCCGCCATCGAAGCCATGATCTGGGACCACAATGACGATCCCAACAACCCGTGCACGGTTCTGTACTCGCCGTATGTCGGTCAGCCGGTGGGGGTGGAATCGACGACTTGGGGCGAGTTGAAGGCTCTTTGGCGTTGATCGGATGGGGTCTCACCGATGAGCTTCGGGCGACTGGGCGCCGCGGCGAGCACTGGCACCGTCCGCTGCCAACCCCGACATTGACGCTCCCACCTGCCGCGATGAAGGTCGAGGCTGGCCGTGATGTTGACACATGTGTAACGTGTTGATTCGCATGCAATTGAGGTTGTGGATGTGTTCGCGCCCGCCCGGGCCGAATGAGGTCTTCATGAACTGAGCACATCTTCCGCCTTCTTGTTCAGATCCGTTTAGTTTGTCAAGGAAGCTCGGGGACTACGGGTGCATCAACGATGACCGGGGCGCGCGTGGACCGCACGACCTGCCTCGAGCTCCGGTACCGCTGCGCGATGGCCGTCCTGCGGCCGCAATTGACGTCGTCCGCAACCGCGTGCGACTATGTTCGACCTGAATGCCATTCCCGCCGACGGGCCGCCGCCCACCCCGACCGGCCGCCCGGCCACCGGAAACGGAAACGAGGAGCCGATGAGCCAACTGACGCCGACCCTCGAGCAGATCCGCAGCTTCGAGGGCAAGTACCCGAAGCAGCTGTGGTCGCTCTTCACCATCGAGATGTGGGAGCGCTTCTGCTTCTACGGCATGCGGGGAATGCTCACCGTGTTCATGGTGACGCAGCTGGGCCTGGGCGACAAGGAGGCCAACCTCCAGTACGGCGCCATCCAGGCCTTCGTCTACGCCTTCACCTTCATCGGGGGCGTGTTCGCCGACAAGATCCTCGGCTTCCAGAAGTCGCTGATCTGGGGCGCGGCCACCATGATCGCCGGCGGCCTGGTGATCGCCTTCTCGCCCAACGAGACGGGCTTCTACATCGGCACCTGCTTCTCGATCGTGGGCACCGGCTTCTTCAAGCCGAACATCTCGACGATGGTGGGCCAGCTCTACAACCCCGGCGACACGCGCCGCGACGCCGGCTTCAGCCTCTTCTACTCGGGCATCAACCTGGGCGCGTTGCTGGGCGGCGCGCTGATGATCTGGGTGGGCAAGAACTACTCGTGGTCGTTCGCCTTCGCGCTGGTCTCCGTCGCGATGACGATCAGCCTGATCACCTTCCTGGCCACGCGCAAGGGCCTGGGCCCGATCGGCCTGTCGCCGTTCGGTCCCGACGTGCCGGTGAACAAGCGCAAGATGCTGGAGGTGGCGACCTACCTGGGCTCGCTGCTGTGCCTGCCGCTGGTCTTCGTGCTGGTGAAGAACTCGCGCTACACGGACCTGTTCATGTACATCATCGGCCCCGCCACGCTGGTCTGGCTGGGCTGGGAGATGCGCAAGTTCACGCGCGAGCAGAACAAGCGCATCGGCGCCGCGCTGGTCTTCATCTTCTTCTCGGTGCTGTTCTGGGCCTTCTTCGAGCAGAGCGGCGGCTCTTTGAGCCTGTTCGCCCTGAACAACCTGAAGCCGCACCTGTTCGGCATCGGCATGGACCCGAACGTGATCAACAACTCGTCGAACTCGCTGTTCGTGATCCTGTTCGCGCCGCTGGTCGGCATCGTCTGGGTGTGGCTGGCCAAGCGCAAGGCGGAGCCGAACTCGGTCGTGAAGTTCGGCCTCGGGTTCTTCCTGCTGGGCCTGGCCTTCATGGTCTTCGCCTGGACGAAGGCCTTCGCCGGCCCCGACGGCCTGACCTCGCTCGAGGTCTTCACCCTCGGCTACTTCGTGATCACCTTCGGCGAGCTCTGCCTGTCGCCCATCGGCCTGTCGCTGATGACGCAGCTGGCGCCGACCTCGATCCAGGGCCTGATGATGGGCATGTGGTTCCTGGCCAGCGCCTACGGCCAGTACGTGGCGGGCCTGCTGGGCGCCGGCATGTCGTCGGCCGACCCGAACGCGTCGGCGCTGGTGAAGCTGGGCGCCTACACCGACGGGTACAAGCAGCTGGGCATCTACGCGCTGATCGCCGGCGTCGTGCTGGTGGCGATCTCGCCGATGGTGCGGCGGCTGATGAAGGGCGTGCACTGAGCGAAGGCTCGGGGACAGCGCAGCGGGATGGGAGCGGCGCCGGGGTTGAGTCCCGGCGCCGTTCGTTCCGGGCGGTGGCGCAGGCGGCGGGACTTGCGCCGGACGGTATAGAAAGAGTCGGCCCGAATCTCGTAGCCTAGGGA
>JADHED010002630.1_pt1 | contig 12076 bp, 12 predicted proteins | sample 8952041 | NCBI WGS metagenome assembly JADHED01 (sample SAMN16124423, study PRJNA663239) | bioreactor sludge metagenome | isolation source: sludge (control) | place: India:Bengaluru | collected 2018-09-08
CTGTTAAATTAAATGCTGAAGATGATTATAAGATTAAAGCTTTACTTGATATTTTAATAGGGAAAATGATTAAGAGAGGCATATCCGCAAAAGCTTTGAATCCTGGTAAAATAGAAAATGCTTTTAATGGAACTTTGAAACAAAACGTAGAAATTCAAAATGGCCTGAGTAAAGAAAAAGCTAAAGAAATTACAGCTTACATAAAAGAACTAAAACTTAAAGTTCAAGCTCAAATTATGGATGACAAAGTTCGTGTTTCTGGAGCTAAAAAAGATGATCTTCAACTAGCAATTCAATCTCTAAAATCAAAAGATTTCGGCATTGATTTACAATTTGCAAACTTAAGATAATAATCTGTCTTTTATATACTTTTTACTTAAACATTTATGTCGATTTCTCAACTGTGACATTAACTTTAAAGCTTTTCAGAGTACATAAATAAGGAATGCTGACTACTAAATAACAGCATTCCTTGTGCATTGCACTTGCTCTATATTAGATCATCTCTAAATTTTTCCAAAAACTCTTCTCTATCTTCCTTATAATTTGACTTTCTTTTTAACCTATCTAAAAATACATCTTCCCCCCAATCCTTACGTTTTGTATAGTAATCTTTTGATATACTATAAAAGTCTTCTGGAAAAGTTAACATAGCATATAATACCTCTAGTTCCCTCTTATTTAAAGTATTAGTGGCTAAATAATTTTCCAGTATAATACCAGCTTTTTCTATATCAAAAGCAAAGTTTTTTACAACCTTATTTATAAAGTTACATAGATCATGTACTTTAAGATCAATCATTGCGTAATCAAAATCTATAAAGTAAGCCTCTTCATTATTTATCAGTATGTTGTGATAAGCTAAATCATGATGACATATTATGATTTTATCTTCTTCACTGCAAAGCTTATAATAAAAGGACTTCTGAAGCATATCTATGCTCTTTTTAATTTCATCAATATAAGTATCTACGTTATTTAAAAATATCTCATCAAACTCGCTTCTTTTCTTATGGACACTCGCTATACTTTTAAAGAATTCCATCTCTTGTATTCTACGTTTGAAAGTATCTACTAGTTTACCATTGTTATATTTACTATTTAAAGATGTTTTAAACCCTTCAGATGCACTATGCAGTTCACCTAAGCCTCTCGCTGCAATTTTTATATCTATAGGACTATTAAAATTGCATTCCTTCCCTTCTACCATATCCATGACACAATACATATTTCCATTCCATATGGTATAAATTTCACCATTCACGTCTTTTACAAAATCCATAACTCTACTAAATTTATTTCTTATATAACTTAATATGCTATATATAAATCTTAGTTCTTCCTTTGTGTATTCAACTCTCTTTAGAACCTTTTCACCACTATTAGTTGATACAACATACACTCCTCTAACTGGTATTACATCATGGATCTTTAAGTTAAATCTATTGAATAATTGAATACATAAGTCATATTTAGTTAAATACTCTTTTTCTTTATATTTATCTAACATTTCAACACCTCTTTAAATTAGGCTATCTCCATCAGCTATCATGGCTTTTTGTAGCTTTTCTGTATACTGCTCTGTTGTCCATTTTTTCGTTCCTTCCCTATATCTATTGCAGCATTTAACAAATTCATAAGGATAAGATATCATAGCTAATATGAAATTAAAGCTATTCATATCTAATGATTCTAAATCACAAAAATCCTTTATACAGCTACTAAAGTCTATATCCACACCCCTTCTTTTTATCTTTGCTAGTAAACCAAACAAATCCATTTCAACCATATTATAACAGCAGCCATCATCATTTATTATTTCTAGACTGTTTGTCTTTCTCAGATTATTGAAATATGTGTTTCCAAGGCACATTTCTGTTCTTTTCATACTTCTTAATATTAGGCCTACATAATCATTGTTGTTTATCATATTCATACACTTATTTGCTCTATCTAAGTATATGTCACCGTATTTTAGGACTAAATTTTCAAACTTATTACTGCTTCCGCTTTTTTTGAAGTTATTCAGCTGTTTAGAAAGCCTTTTTATATAAATTTTGTATTGCTCTACAACTTTACCAATATTGTTGTCTAATCTCTTATTCATATAACCTGTATATCCCAAGGTTTTTATATGAAACTCGGTGATATTGCAAATCTGTTTTTTTATTACTGATGTGTTTATAACATCAATACTTTCATTATTTTCGAATTGATATACACATTTTACTCCTTTAATTTTTAAATATTCTTTAAAACTCTGAGTAAGGTCACCACAATACACTCTTAAACCTCCTCGATAATTTTTACTTGTGTCCTTTCTTCATATCTTTTAAGATCTTTCTCCTTTTCTTTTCTAGTTTCATAATCTCTTTTTTTCTTTTATCTATTTTTTCCAACTCTTTGATAGACCTCTTTAACCCCTCTACTTTATTTTCATAGGATTTTAAATCATTAATATCTGTTCCAGTTTTAGATGCATTTCCTTTATTTTTACTATGACCCATAATTAATTCTCCCTTCATATATTTTAGTTAAGTTTTACAAATCTAAATTCATCTATAAATTCTTGCTTTTCATCTCTATCTTCAAGTATCTTTTTTAGTTTTTTCAAAAAGAACTCATCTCCCCAAGGCTGTTTCTCCCAATAGTACTGTATTCCTATCTGCCAATAGTCTTGTGGAAACTCCATAAATGCCGCCATAATAGGGATGCTATCTTTTTGCACTTGATTAACTGAATTATATGCCTCAATAATGAATAAACAGTTATTCATATTCCATTTTCCATTTTTCATACGTCTTAAAAGTAAGCTAGCTAAATCATGAAGATTAGTATCTAACATACAATAATCGAAGTCTATAATATTTACTTCTCCATTCGTGCCTATTAAAACGTTGTGATTAGCATAATCATGGTGACAGAATCCTTTATTGGATATCTCCTGCTTCATTAATTCTAGATAATTGCTCTCTACTAGATTTCCTATAGATTTTTCAGCTCTTTCCAACTCTTCTTTCATTGCGCCTAAATAAATACTATCAAACTGAGTTTTTTTCTCCTTTTTATCTATTTTTCTTTTGAAATCTAAAATTTCATCTTTTCTTGTGTTAAAAGTCTCACTCCATTTAAACCACCCTATTCTAGGATTCATGTTTTCTTCCACAACAAATCCTCGACTCTTTTTATGGAGTTCAGCTAATTTTGATGCAGCTATTAACACATCCACTGGGTTATCATAATTACATTGGCGTGAAGCGATCCAATTAGTTAAGTAAGCATAACATCCATCTACGTTTATATACTCCATTCCATTTTGCGTCTTTATTATTCTGGGTATATGCTTAAACTTATTACTTTGAAGGTGCTTTATTGCAGAAAGAATGAATAAGAAATGACCAAAATCATATTTAATTACTTTTAGACAATACTGTTTACTACTACAAGAAATTTTATATACATTTTTTATTTTTTCTATATATTGAATCTGGAGTCCATAAGAATCTTGAATGGACTTCCTTATATCACATATATCCAAGCTTCTTCCTCCGAAATATTACTATATTATGTAGTATATGAATTAACTCATATGTGTGTGCTAAGTGACACATTTTTAGAATAATATTAATAGTATATAATACGTAGACTTTTACAATTGATAAATTATATATGCCAATTTCAATTGGAGGTAGATATTTGTATGAAGATTGCTATTGATGCAAGAGGTGTTAACTGGTATAAAGGGACTGGCATTGGAACCTATACCGATAAGATTTTAAGATATATGATTAAAACACATAAAGAAATTTTTTATCAAATTTATTGGTCTGGAAAAGATTATGATGAATTTGAAAGTGACAATACAAAAATACTAATGGCTTCCAAAAAAAATCACAAGTTTTTTGAGCAGTATTATTTTCCTTGTAACTTAAAAGATGATAATGTAGATATTTATCACATACCACAAAACGGAATTGGAATTTCAGAAAAAATAGATTGTAAAAAAGTAGTTACTGTTCATGACTTAATTCCATACATCTTACCTGAAACTGTTGGCAAAGGGTACTTAGCAAAATTCTTACAAGAGATGCCGAGAATTATAGATTTATCAGATGGTATTATTACCGTATCAGAATGCTCTAAAAAAGATATTCTAAAATTTTTCCCTAATAGTAAAGATAAGGTTTTTGTAACTCCATTAGCCGCTGATGATAAATATAAACCCTTAGATAGAGAAAAGTGTAAAAATATTATAAAAGAAAATTATAATATTAATAAACCATTTATACTATATATAGGTGGATTTAGTCCACGAAAAAATGTAAAATCTTTGATTTTGGCCTTTTCGAAAATATATAAAAAATTAGAAGAAGAGTACAATTTAGTTATAGTAGGTTCAAATAAAGATGATATTAATATCCTAAAAGATTTCAGTATTGCTTTAAATGTAGAAACTCTTGTTAAATTTACAGGTTTTGTATCTGAAGAACTTTTACCTGTTTTCTATAATGCTTGTAACGTCTTTGTATATCCTTCACTTTATGAGGGCTTTGGCCTTCCACCACTAGAAGCAATGAGCTGCGGAACCCCTGTAATTACTTCTAATATTTCTTCTATACCTGAAGTAGTTGGCGATGGTGGTATTCTAATAGATCCTTTCGATACAGATATTCTGGAAAATTCATTAGAAAAGTTATTAAATGATGAGAATCTAAGAAACTCTTTAAGTTTAAAAGCCTTAGAAAGATCTAAAAATTTTTCCTGGGAGAAAACCTCGGAAAAGACTGTTGAATCTTATAAAAAAATTTTAGATACAAATTAAAAACAAAACCTCCTGACTGCATTCCGATCCCAGTCAGGAGGTTTTATTTTATATTTAAAGATCCCTATGATTAAACCCCTTTACAAGCTATATTATACATTATAATTTTATTTTTGTAAACGTTTTATAAAAGATTTATTTATGTGAAATTATATTTTCACAGTTTTTTTGTAACGAATCAAGTATCAATTTAGAATCTGTATCTTTCACATTTGCTTGAGAAAAAGCACCTTTTATGTTATCCTTTATGCTTGGATAATACCTACTGTAATTAGTTTGTATAGACTTTTTTTCTGAATTAGCAAACAAATACCATGCTCTAGTCTCTAAATACGCTAGATTTTTATTAAACTCCACCAAATTATATATATCTGTATTAGTTGGAAAACTTCCATATTTATTAAGATCATCCATTTGTATATGTTCATCACTGATTAAAAATTTAGCAAATTCCTTAGCTGCAGATGTATTTTTTGAATTCTTGTTTACTATAAGATTTGCCCCTCCAATAGACACATCCCTGTTTCCTCCTGGTTCAAAAGCCGGTAATTTCATTACACTCCATTTTCCTTTTGCTTCCTGTAAACCATTAATCAAATCAGTTATATAGGAAGGCTCTGCTATTGTTGAAATTGCCAAATCCTGTTTTGAAAGATTAATAAAATCACTTTTAGAATTTACATCATATAGTAGATTCTGAGAATATAAAAGCTTACTTGTATCTAAAACCTTTACCCATTCCTTCGAATTAAAGTCTACTTTGCCATCTTTATTAAAATAAGACTTGCCTAATTGGCTAGCTAAAACTATATTAAAATTATTATTTTCATCTTGAACATTAACTAAAAACTTTTCACCATTTTCTTTTTTTATTTTCTTGCCAACTTCTACATAGTCATTCCACGTTTTTATTGTATCAACATTTATTCCTTCTTTTTTGAATATATCACTTCTATATAAGATTAATTTAGGACAAGTATTCCAAGGAAAACCATATATTTTATTCTTAATAGTTAAATTATCTAATTTACCCTTTAGTATCTTATCCTTATAACTGCCAATCTCATCCGTTACATCTAATGGAAAATCTGGCATTCTGTCTATAAAGTATTGAACATTTTGATCTTCTATATTCACTATATCTACAGCATTTTCTTTATTATTTATAACTTTATTGTTTATATTATTATCAACTTCTATATCTATATTTACTTTAGGATGGACTTTTTTAAAATTATCTGCAGCAAATTTTAACTGTGTTTGATATTTTGACTCTGTCAGTATTTTAAGTTCACCTTTTAACATCTCCTCTTTTTGAACTTGATTATTATTTTTACTGCATGAAACTGTTAACATTAACAAGGTAACTAAGCCAGCTGCTAGTACCCTATTTATATTTCTATCCATAGGAACTTACTCCCCTATCTTATTTTTTAATATATTATAATTTATTTATCATGCTAGCAAGATAACCGGCGCCAAAACCGTTATCTATATTTACTACACTAATACCACTTGCACAACTATTAAGCATGCATAAAAGTGCTGAAAGTCCCCCAAAATTAGCACCATACCCTACACTAGTAGGTACTGCTATTACTGGTTTATCAACTAAACCACCAAGCACGCTAGCTAGTGCACCTTCCATCCCTGCTACTACAATAATAATTTTAGCCTCTCTTATTAGCTCGATCTTGTCAAATAGTCTATGTATTCCGGCAACACCTACATCATATATTCTTTCTACTCTATTGCCAAAAATTTCAGCTGTTATAGCTGCCTCTTCCGCAACAGGTATATCCGATGTACCTGCAGTAACTATCGCAATATACGTACTTGTGGTTTCAGCTTCTTTATTTTTTATGGTTATTGTACGTGCTTCCTTATTGTATTCAGCTTTAGGACATATCTCTTTTACTAATTTATAAGCCTCTTCTGAAGCTCTAGTCCCAAGTATATTGTTTCCTTTAGCAAGCATAAACTCTACTATTCCTTTTATTTGTTCTGGAGTTTTGCTCTCACAATATATAACCTCAGGGTATCCTACCCTTAATTCTCTGTGATTATCAATCTTAGCATATCCTAAATCTTTGAAAGGCAAATCTCTTAAATCTTCTAGAGCTTGTTCTATACTTACGGCTCCATCTTTCACATTCTCTAATAGCTCCCTAGCCTTATCCATATCCATAGTATCATCCTTCTTTCGAACACTCATGTTTAATCAATTTTTTGATTTAATTCTTTATAAATCTCATTTATACTAATACCTTTTTCTAGTGCAGCTTTTTTACATTCATCATACTCAGCTTTATACTTTATTCTTTTTCCATTATAATAAGAACTTTTTACCGTGAATTCTCCATACTTAGTTTGAACCTTGCTGAACTCCCTATTCAGCATACTTCTTTGGGTTTTATATTTTCTTACTCCTAAGGTAGTAGTTTCAGTTAGTATTATTTCTTTAATTTTTTCTTCATTTTCTTCATTATAAATTACACTTAACTTAACTCCTGGTCTTCCTTTCTTCATTATTATAGAAGTTAAATATACATCTAACGCTCCTTCTTTGAAAAGTAATTCCATTATATAGTCGTATAGTTCCGGATTCATGTCATCTATGTTACATTCTATAACTTCTACCTCTCCTTGCAGAAAACTCTCCGTTGAATTATCTTGTTTCTCTGCTAAAAATACTCTTAAAACATTCGGTATATCCTTATTTTCCTTGCTTCCTATACCATATCCCGTACCTTTAATTATAAAATCCTTGCTATCTGTAAATTCACTAGCCAAATAGGTTATAATTGCAGCCCCGGTTGGGGTAGTTGCTTCAAAAGGAACCTTCGCTCTTATTGGTATATTCTTTAATATTTTAGCAGTTGCTGGTGCTGGAACCGGAAGTATTCCATGTGCACATCTTACAAAGCCAGTTCCAACTTCAACAGTGGAGCAAATAACCTTATCTATTTTTAAATAATCAAAACAAATAGCTGCCCCTACAATATCAACTATGGAGTCCACTGCTCCAACTTCATGAAAATGAACTTCTTCTATACTCTTATTATGTACTTGTGCTTCTGCTTCTGCTACTTTTTTAAAAATATTTATACTTATGTCCTTTATATTATCATTTAAATCACTTAATTTTATCATATCTTCTACATCTTTCAAGTTCCTATGATGGTGTTCATGGTAGTGATGACTATGCTCATCGTGATGATTGTGATGTAAAATAACATCTACCTTTGTACCACTGATTCCATTCTTAACTGCTTTTTCTACTGATATTCTATACTCATTAACATTAAGCTTTGAAAGTTCATTTATTAAATAATTTTTGTCTACACCTAAATCAATTAAAGCCCCTAAGTTCATATCTCCACTTATACCTGAAAAACAATCATAATAAAGTATTCTCATAGTTATCTATCTCCCTATATATTCTTTAGTTTTCTAACATCTCATTTAAAGAATTATTTTTTTATTTACTATAAACCTTAATTTTCAGCAATCTTCCTTTAGTACCTTGTCGACATGTAATTCTTTCTTTCCTAGTAGACCTTATTTAATATTCTATCATATGTTATTATAATATTTAATTCAAAATTTTAAAAATTATTTTCAAAGTATTAACTTAGTCTAAATCTATATGTTACTAAATTTTATTTTCAAAAATGTTACCTTTCATTCCATAAAGCTCAAGATTTCTATTATAAAAAAGACTACTCCATAATAATTCTTTCAATTACTATAGAATAGTCCTTTTACTTTTTATAAATGTCTTTTATAATCTCTAATTGTTATCTCTCATTAACCAATTTTGAAGTCCTTCAGTTGTTTTAAATATAGGTGCATCATTAAATAATTCATTTCTATATTTTTCAAGGTCAACTAGTGTTACCGGATGAAATGAGATTCTTAAGCCGTTTACATCTACAAACTCAAATCTACTTTCCTCTTCTTTTACTAGTCTATCTACGTAAAAAATCCTACTACCACCTTTACACCAAAAAACTATAGATTTATCTTTAGAATTATATACAGCTCCTAAAGCGAGATTTGGCGTTTGGTCCTCCTTTGTCCCAATCATAAAAATATAAGCAGTATTTTTATAAAATTTCATAAACTTCGCCTCCTTCTTTATATTTCATAACATTGTTTAAAAGAAATTGGTTCTGTCTGTAACTTTATGTAAATAACTTATCGCTATAAAATGCTTTTTTATGCCCTCATAAAGCTTGTTTCTAATAGTTTAAGTACACTTATGCATTTATAACTAGACTACTAATATTTAATAATATTATACCATAAATTTCTGTATTTTCATACTGTTCAATTATTTTTTTATCATATACTTAGGCCGCAAAATTATTATATAAAAATTTCAGATTTTTTCCTTGCAGTAAATAACTAGCCACAAGTTCCTTAGACACATCATATTTCTCAAATATTTTTTTAGAATACTCTTCATTCGAATACACTTTCCAATATCGGCATAATAGACATGGCTTATCTTTGCAATCAATAAAATCTTTTACATCATGCAAAGGTATTCCCAGAAAAATACCAATCTCGTGAGGGCAATCTTTTATTTTAAATCTATCCTTTAAATGCAATAGTACGGACTGTATATCATCTAAATTAGTATATCCGTAGCATTCTAATAATGATCTGATTTTTTTGCAACTTAATACCTTATCAAGGTTATTTCTGTTGTATATTAAAACTGTCTCTGAATCTTCTTTCTGCCTCAATATAACATATTCTAGATCAAGAGAATTCAAAAATTCAATTTTATTTTCTCGCCATATATTTAACATATTCTTCTTACTATTAGTTAAACTTATAATAGATGAAGGTTTAATGCCTGTTATTATAGGTGAAATCAGATATGCTGTAAAGTATGTAAAATATTCCTCATCTGTTGAGTTTTTTAATGCTTCAAAGAACAACTTATTTATCATCAAACCCTCCCTAATTCCTCTTAAATTAATGACTTACCGAATTCTATACATCGAATTTCATCATCACCTTCTGGACATTCATTAACGATTAGACTGTCCTGTACAAGATTAGCTCCATACCCTAACATTCTTTCTTCCCAATTTCTCATCCATTCTCCATCTCCCCATCCATAGGAACCAAATAGGGCTATAGATTTACCTTTAACAGCCTCTTTTATAGATTCTATAAAAGGCTCCATCTCAGTTTCTTCTACAACTTCACTTCCCATCGATGGTGATCCTAAAACTAGAATATCAGCATCATTTACATCTTCTACTGTAGCTGATAAAACAGCTGTTAACTTTGATGATTCTCCTTTTTCAGTTACACCTTTGTCTATCAGTTCAGCCATTTTTTTAGTATTACCTGTACCACTCCAATAAATTATGCATATATTTTTCATAAAACGCCTGTTCCTTTCTATTTTTATTATTGATATTGATTTTCATTCTCAATTAAATAATAGCAATCTGTATACCTTTTGTCAATAGTTATATAAAAATAGTTAGCAAAAGCTGCTAGTATTACACAGCAGCCTTTATTAACTATAAGAACGGTTCCTTATCAGCTTCATTTTTCAGTTGATTAACAAGATATTTTATTTCTTGATCCTTGTTTTTGTCCATAACTAAGACTACATCCCCAGAATCTACTACAATTAAATCTTTTACACCAAAAACTATTACAAGTCTATCTTCTCCGAACACAATACAGTTTTCGCTAGCTTCTAAAAATGTATTTCCAGTTATATTATTTCCCTTGGAATCTTTTAAAAACCTGCCTAGTGCTGCAAAGGTTCCTATATCATCCCATAAAAATTCACTTTTTATTACATAAGCCTTTCTTGTTTTTTGCATAATTCCAAAGTCTACAGAAATTCCATCTATTAATTCATACTGTTCTTTGACTGTTTCTTCCTCTCTTTCTGTTTCTAAATCTTGATATATAGCCATCATATTTTTATACATTTTGGGAAGATATTTTTGCATCTCCCTTAAAAATGTATCTGCTCTCCATACAAACATTCCACTATTCCAAAGATATGTCCCTTTAAGTAAGAGATCTTTGGCTACTTCACTATTAGGCTTCTCTAAGAATCTTTCAACTCTAAAGCTAGCAATATCGCCATTTATTCTTTCTCCCATCTCTATATATCCATATCCTGTTTCTGGCCTTGTAGGATTTATTCCTATAGTTACAAGCCCCCTCCTTTTTTCTGCAATTTCTTTTGCTTGCAGTAGAGTATCTATAAATAATTTTTCATTTTCTATATAATGATCTGATGGCAGAATTATCATAGTAGCATCACTATCTTTTTTTAATAATTTTACTGCAGATAGGCCTATACATGTAGCAGTCTCCTTATAGATGCTATCGGTCTTTAATTTCACATTACAACCTGAATTTATAGAAAATATCCACCTTTTTATCCTTTGTAATTTTGTCTTCAGTAATTATTATCTTATCAATTAGCTCTTCTATCATTATTCTATCAAGGTCTTCCATATTCAAAATTTTTTCAACCTTATCTTTACATTCATAATATATTTTATTCATACTCTTTATTTTACTCATCCGTTTTATTATTTCTTCCTTTCTATTTAGAAGTAAATTTTGATGCTTCTGCACATTATTAATCAATACTTCCGAATTTCTCTGATTAATTGTACTTTTAATTTTATCTTCATATATTTTTTGAAATTGATTATCCAATCTTTTCAATTCTTTTTCTATGGATTTTAATTCTTTATCATAGTCAATATTATTATTTGTTATTTTTAAAGCTTCTTGGTAAATCATTTCTTTATTTACCTTCTGATTAATAAAACCTTTCAAATCTGAAATAATTGTTATTTTTAAAAAATCCTCTTTTATAGAATGTGCCGTACATCGTCCACCACCACTCTGACTGTTACTGCATTTATATCCTTTATAGTTCTTTCTATAGGACATAGAACCATTGCATTCATTACATACAAGAACAGTACTAAATGCATAAATCTGCTCTGATTTATATCTATAGTTCTGTGCTCTTTTTTTCATTATTTTCTGAACTTCTTCAAAGGTTTCTTTACTTACTATTCCTGAAAACTCTCCTCCATAAATCCAATCTGATTCATCAGTCAAAATAGACTTTTTTATTTTATAACTTATTTTTCTAGACTTTCCTTGTACCATAATACCTGCATATTTATGATGCGTAAGTATAAACTTAATACTATTATTAGTCCAAAGACCAAACTTAGACCT
>JADHED010002631.1_pt1 | contig 12071 bp, 7 predicted proteins | sample 8952041 | NCBI WGS metagenome assembly JADHED01 (sample SAMN16124423, study PRJNA663239) | bioreactor sludge metagenome | isolation source: sludge (control) | place: India:Bengaluru | collected 2018-09-08
CTTTATTCGATATTAAACAAGTGAAATCTTAGTTTGTCGATTTCTGATTAAGAAATATAATATATTCTACGTCTTTTCATCTCTTCCATTCTACCTCTTCTTTTACAAACTCAAACGGTTCTATCATTAGCAATGGCAGACCTGATACATTATCATAAGCGAGTTCTTTATCCGTATTCTCAAAGTCCCAGTCTGCAAGCAGCCCCTTTCGACTGTCCGAATATAGTTCGTTAGACAATAGTGGACGATTATATATTCTTATGTTGTCTATGTTGTAAGGAACATTCTGGAAAAATCTTGTCGCCCCAAAATAATTTTGTATGCCAAATGATATTCCCATGTAGTTCTGCGCAATATCCTGAAGGAATATATTCTCAAAATTTCTTACGAGCCGATTGTTTATATAAAAGTACATATCGCTTCTTTCGATGTCGTATGTTATCGTGTACCTGTTCCACTCCGAGGGGTGTTCAAATTTATAATATTCAACAACAGAGCTTCCGTTGTAAACATTTAACACCCAAATCCTTATGGTATCAGAAAAACCCGAATACAAAATATCTAAGCCGGGTCTATTAATGAAAAAAGGCACGGGAATAATATCTTTAAGATTATGTTTTATGAATTTCTCTGCCTTTACATCGCACTGAAGTGTAAACGAAGACTTCTTTCCGAATAGGTCTTTATTAAGTCTTGAAAATCCGTATGTACTGCTGAAAACTGTATTGCCTGACGTCTCCTGCTGCCCGCTATTTTCTTGCCCGCTGCCGGTTAAACGCTGAACGCTGTTTTTAAAAGGCTGCGTTGTATCTATTGCTCTCGCAATTCCCCCGTACAATCTCGGCCAGAAATCATTTGGTGATTGGTCATAGATTCTTTTCGGTGTAGCATCTTCAAAATTGTATCCAGCTAGCAGGTGTTCTTTTCCGAAATCTGTATTGTACCTGTTTTCAATGAAATCTTTTGAAGAAATTTTCTTGTTGTATATTTTGAATTCATCAAGATAATACTTCAGGTGTAAAGTAAACGTTTCTAAACCGTTTTTATCATCCGGCCTTGTCATTCCCCAGAAAATATAATCGTTTATTATTCTTAAAGAATTTTTAGGAAAATACATCAGAGTGTCGGTATCGTTTAAAACAAACGAAACAGTCGAATCTGTTAACGAAAAAGCAATAAAATTCCACTCGTTCATGTTTAATCCGGGACCTATTTTAAGTCCTGTTCCTAACAGTTCATTCGATTTATTTCCGGTTATGTGTAGAACAAGCCTGTTGTATCCTTCGCAGGAAAGTTGCAGTTTGTTTTTTGAAAGCGGATTGTTGTCTATCTGTATAATGTTTGAATAAAACGATGAATCTCTCCAGTACGGCTTTATCCAGAAAGATATAGATGTGCCGCTTTTTACAAGGTTAGTGTTAGGCTCGAGCAAAAGGTTGTCATCTTTCTGTTCAAATTTCATGCAGTATCCATTGTTATATCGCTTTGCTTCACCTTTTAGGTATAAAGTTTTCCGCAGTTTTGTTTCGTTGTTTTCAAAGACCAGTTCGGCACTTTTCTTTCCTTCCGATTTTGTAGGAACAAACTTTACGTATATTGGCTGTGAGATGTCAGGCGCAATTACGGGCGGTGCTTCGGGCTGTTCATTCTTGTATAAATATGTTATCTGAAACTCGTCCTTATCTTCTCCTTCGATAAATATTTTAAATTCCTCTTTTTCTCTTGCGTTGTTCCAGAATTCCAGAAGCGGATACCACTGGTCTCCTATCGCAACGTCTCCAAAGTTAATCGTATCCCCGCCATAATAGTCTGCGTTCTTAAATATCCAGCCCGTCTCTTTTTCGGGTCCGCCTGCTCCGTCAGGCGTGTATATTAAGTACATTTCGCTTTCGGTTTTTGGCAGCGGTTTTATGTCCTTCGGTAAAAAATTCTTAGAAAGAAATACAGTTGCGATAATTACTAGAGCAAGCAAAGAAACAGCACTTATTATTTTGTGTTTTTCGATGTGTAAGCGAGTGAAGTCATAGAGACTAAGGACTTCTTTTTTTACAACGTCATTATTTTCAAAGATCTCACTGATGTTTTCAACACCGATTACATAAATTTCTTTTGTTGGATATTGCCGCCTTAGTTCTTCGCACGCTTTTACGGCTTCGTTAAGTTTTTCTTTCGGAACAAAGCAGTACTTTACCCACGAGAAGAATGCTGCTTCTATTTTGTCCTTTATTGATTCACTGCTTACTTTAAGCACCCTTCCCGTTTCATCAACGGAGCCGGTAAAAGCCGCAGCATTACTTATAGAATACCGTATTCTGTTGTTTGAAAAGGAGAAATAATTGCAGGTGCATATAATCGCCGCACCGAGACCAAGAGAGGAGCCTTTGTACACTCCTTTTATGTTCTGAAAGCGGAGGTTCCTTTTCAGGTGTGTACCCGGCGTTTTTCCCGAGAGGTTTTTTATTTCTGCGTTTGCGGACATGCTGATTTTCTTGAAGGTTAGTGCAAGTTCGGAATCTTCAAAGTCGGTGATATTCTCAAATTCAACAGGTTCTTCGGTGTATGATTTTTTTCTACTAGTACTGCACAGGAGGTTTTGTATTATTCCTCCTGAAAATCCAGATTCTTTGCTTTCGTGTTCAACGAGAAGAATGTTGATGATGGAGTCTGAGAACGAATTCAATCTTTCGAATTCATTCTTTATTTCTGTCAGGATTTCATAGGCTTTTGTTTCTTTGTAGATTTCAGGATTTACGAGAGCGTATTTTAAGGGCTGACCCGTTTTGCCTGTCTTTCCCGGAAAACCGGCAGATGGCAGCTGGTTTAGTTCTTTTGGTTGAACATTTTCATAAGCAGGGGGAGGATTGTAATAATTTTCCTTATCTTTAAGTATTGAATTAAGTACAGCCAGCCCGTCTTCATATTTACCGATATAAAAATATATTTTCAAAAGCTGCATATTCAATATATCGATTGCCTTTTCTATTTGTACAAGAATCAGGTCTCCTCCCTTGCTATGCGAAAACTCCTTCCTCGATTCATTAAGTAAATGCTTAGCCGCATTGAGTTTGTCAGGACCGATAAAGTTAATATCGCCTTTAAGGATTACGTCTATAAGATAATAAAGGAAATCTTTAAAAAGCACAAAAGGCGGAGATGAGTTAAATATCTTTTCGTATTCCATTACAAACGAAAGTATCAGATTTAACTTTTTTCTTCCCGAGGAACTAACCGATAACAAAGCATGTGTCTTTTTATATGATAAAATTATTTTTCTAATCATAGCGCATCATCTTATGAAATCAACATCTTCTGTTTTTAACTCAAACGGTTCTATCATTAGCAATGGCAAGCCGGACACATTGTCATAGGCAAGCTCTTTATCCGTGTTTTCAAACGTCCAGTATGCGATAAGCCCATCTTTCGTATCTGAATATATTTCTTCCCCGCTTATTGCCCTATTAAACAATTTTAGATTATCAATGGCTGAGCCTCCTTTAGAAATAAATCTGGGCGAACCAAAATAATTTATAAGCGCAAACGATATTCCCATGTAATTCTTTGTAATGTCCGTCGGGAAAAAATCATTTTTGCTAAATACTTCTTTATTATTTATGTAAAACCTGAATTCATTCTTCTTTGAATCATAGCTCATCGTGTACCTTGTCCATCCCTTAAAACTACCCGCTGTTATTCCTTTCTTAAACATAAAATCTTCATAGCCATTCAACAAATATAAATAAACAGAATCACGACCTGGCCTGAGTGAAATATCCAACGAGGGTTTGTTCGGAAAAAAGGGTTGTAATAAAGATACATCCTCGTGGATAGAATCTAATACAACCTTATAGTCACACTGGAAAGTGAAAGAAGAACTCATCTGAAAAAGATTTTTATTTAATCTCAGAAAACCTTTTCCATCGGTTTTAAAAACAGTGTTTTTTCCCGTGCTTGTTTTTACGCTTGTAATTTTCCTTTTGAATGGTTGTTCGGAGTCTATAACCCGCCTGACACCACCGTACAGTCTCGGCCAGAAATCATTTCTACTTGCGTCGTATACTCTTCTGGGTGTAGCGTCTTCAAAAGTATAATAAACTAAAACATCTTTCTTTCTGTAATCAGGATTTAATCTATTCTGAATTAATTCCTCGACAGTTATTACCTTTTTATAAATTTTCAACTCATCCATGTAAAATTTCATGTATATTGGTGCGTCATAATCTCTTCCCCTGTCTGCGGGTCGGTAAATCCCCGAAAAAATACAATCATCCATTATTCTTAGATAATTCTTCTCAGCAGGATAAACTTCCGCTTTATCATTTAGAACCAGCGTTATTGTTGTGTCGCCAAATATAACAGAAAGAAAGTTCCACTGGTTTTTAATCAACTTTAAATCTGATCTTATTGCATAAATCGGAATTTCCCTCGACTTACTCCCGGCAACATCTACTCCTACTTTTCCGTTACTGTACGAGAATAAATTAAATTTATTGTTTGTTAAAGGATTGTTTTCGTTCGTAAGTATATTACCCCTGACAGTTGTATCAATATAATACGGCTTAATCCACATTGATATTGTCATGTTGCTCTGAATAAGGTTTGTGTTCGGTTCAAGCAATAACAGGTCATCCGACTCACCTATGTCTATGCAGTAACCGTTGTTAAACCTTTTTGAAACACCCTTTAAAAATATCTCCTTTCTATGCTTGGTTTCTTTATTCTCGAATATAAGCGTTGCTCTTTTATCTCCGTCATCTTTTGTCGGGACAAACTTTACATATAAAATTTGAGATATATCTTCCCGCATGCGTCCCGGTGCATCGGGCTGTTCCTTTTTGTAAAGCCATGTTGACTGAAACTCGTCTTTATCTCTTCCTTCAACGAAAACATCGAATTCTTCTGTACCCCTTCCGTTGTTCCAGAATTCTATAACAGGAAACCACTGATCTCCGATTGCCACATCCCCGAAGTTTATAGTATCCCCGCCGTAATAGTCTGCGTTATTAAATATCCAGCCCGGCTCTCTGTCGGGAGCATATATCAAATACATTTCTGAATCTGTTTTAGGCAGCGGCTTTCTGTCTTTCGGCAGAAATTTAATGGAAAGAATTAACGTTAACAGCACAAGCATTACAATCAGTGCTGCCGTACTTTTAAACTTATTTCTTTCTATTACAGAGCGGGTGTATTCGAACGAGCCCAGCGTTTCTATTTGGACAATTTCGGGATGATTAAAAACTTCTTCAACGGTTTCGATTCCGATTACCTCAAGTTCTTTTGTTGGATATATTTTCTTTAACTCTTCGCTTGTACTAACCGCATCGTTATAATTTTCTTTTGGGACAACACAGTATTTCACCCAAGAAAAGAAGGCAGCTTCAACTTTATCTTTAATTGATTCGCCACTTACCTTTAACACCTTTCCGTCTTTGTTGACAACCCCGGTAAACGCTGCCGCATTGCTTATTTTATATCTTCTTTTGCTGTTAATGTAGTTGAAGTAATTACAGGAGGCTATAATCGTACTTCCAACCCCAAGAGAACTTCCTTTATAAATACCTCTTACATTTTGAAACCGAAGAGTTCTTTTTGTTTTTGGCGGCACACTCTTTCCTGAAATGTATTTAATAAGCACGTTTGCCGCTGTGGAAATTTCTTTAAGAGTTTCTTGCAGCTCTAAATCATTAAAATCTGTTATGTTGTCAAACTCTATAGGTTCTTCTTTAGACAGGCTGGCCTTCATCGTATTGCAGATAAGGTTCTGTATCGTTCCCCCTGAAAAGCCTGCGTTTTTGCTGTCATGTTCCACAAGCAGTACATTTATACTTGTATCAGAATAAGAATTCAGCCTGTTTAACTCACTCTTGATTTCTGTTAGTATTTCGTATGCTTTAGATTCCTTGTATATTTCGGGATTGACGAGCGCATACTTAGCTGTTTTTATGTCTTTTGTTCTATGTATCTTATTTCTTGGTTTATCCGTCTGTTCTCCGAAGAATGTATCCCTTTGCTCAAGCATATCTTTTAAAACGATTAGACCGTCATCATATTTTCCCAGATAAAAATAGGATTTAAGCAATTGCATGTTTAGAATGTCTGCCGCTTTATCAATTTGCGTTATTATTACATCACCGTTTTTTGAGTTCAGGTATTCATTCCGGGATTTATTTAGTATGTATTTAACCGTGTTTAGTTTTGAAGGGTCTGTATAGCTTATATCGCTCTTTAATATTATATCAAGCAGAATAGAAATAAAGTCTTTGATTAATGCAAACGGCGGGTCAGTATTAAAAGTCTTCCCGCATCCTGATATAAATGATAGGATTAGATTAAATTTGCACTTGCCCGATGAGGACTCGCTTATGTTCCTTTGTACTTTCTTGTATAAAGAAATTATACTGCTGAGCATGGGCGGGGTTTAATATATCAAAAGTTCGAACTTCGACTCAGTTAATGCTTTCGGTATAATTATTTCATTTTTGTTTAACGTTACAAAATCTTTGTATTTTGAAGATTTCATTATCACGGTTTTTATGCCTTCTGACTTTTCAAGCCCTATAATCATTTCTCCGTTATTCATCGTAAGTTTATTAACAATGTAATCTTTATCTAAAGTAAGAGCCGTGTACTGGTCTGCACCTTTTGGCATTACGAACAATATCATTACCTTAGGGGGAATTAAGTTAAATGTAAATTTCCTGTAATCAAAATTCTTGAACCCCGATAGTATTATTTCGTTCTTTGGGTTGTTTATGAAATACTTATTAGTTTCCGGACAGTATAGAATACTGTTTGAAATGTCTTTGCTGTCTTCGGAAATTATTGAAGCCGTTAACGTCGAGTCTTCCTGAACGGCTTTTTCATCTATCTTCAGCGCAAAGTCATCATCTTCCGATATGTAAAAATAGGTATCGCTCTTGTATTTCGACGTTTCTCCGCTGTCCGCGGCAAACGTGGTCAATTGCATACCGCCCGTTGACAAATTATCTTCCCCGAAAGAATCAGGTTTAAAAACAATAATCTTTTTAATTATTTCTTCAGGCTCTGTTTTCCACTTCCCGCTTATGAATTCGAGATAGGCTTCCTGTTCCCTTCCAAGCTCGCCCGTGAGTTTTTCTTTTGAGTTTATTATTTTATTCAGATAGTTTTCCGACATACGTGTTTTCTTCTCTTTGAATTAATGATATTATTTCGGAGTTCAGCCTGTCCAGTACGTATTCAACTTTGTAACGAAATCCTTTCCCGTGAGTTCCTTCGAGATACTTTTCTATTAGTGCCTGCACCGACTCTCTTTCGTTTCCGTTTGTGTAACAATTAATAATTTCTTCTACTATGTTATATATGCAGTTTTTCTCTTTTTCGGAAAAATTTTTCTTATTGATATATTTATTCAGCTTTATGGCAAAGCTCTTTTTTACTTCTTCGAGGAGAAGCCGGAGGTAAATGGATGTTTCGGGGCTTGAGGCGGTTTTTTGAAATGCAGCCCTGTAGCTATGGCAGAAGTACTCTTTGTATATGAGGAGCAGGTCCGCGAAGGGCACGGCATGCAGGTACTCATTTTGGGATTCGAGAGCGTCGAAGACAAAGTTTATGAAGCTTTTCGGGGATTTATGAGCCTCGCCGTTGTTCGCATGCAGAAGACGGAGGAGCATGTTTTTTTCGATGCATAGAGCGGATTCGAAATCTATCTTTTTTCGATGGACGTATCTGTTTGAAAAGATGTCTGTTGTTTTATAGCCTTCTTCACTGATAGCCCCCCTAAGACTTCTGTGCATTTTCTTTGTAACGGGGTCCGTTATGGTGAAGACGTTTTCCATTCTGTAGAGTGCGGCAGTATAAACGAACTTTTTCAGAACCCCGTAGAACTCTTCTTCGGTTGCGGGTTGTACATTCAACCCATCAAAAAACCTCTTAAAATGAACGAGGCAGCCGCTTTCGACGGTGAAGAGCTCTGCAGTAAGGTCAACGGCGGTGTCGTAGCTGTTCAGTTCGCCGTATGAGATTAGTCTGCCTTTGAGAATTAAAAACCGTATATATTCTTCGGAAATTTTTATTATTTCAGCAGCAAACCTGTTTAATAGCTTGTTGTTTTCTATGAAAAATCCGGACTTGTAAAGTTCAAACATAATACCGCTGTGTTATGTTAATAAAATTATAGCTTTACCGGCTTTAATGAGCCGGCATTTCACAGAGCAACGCCGATTTTTTAACTGATAGATGTAACAAATGATAATTAGATTGTGTAAAAGTAATTATTAAAAAAGATTGATTCAACACATTATTAAATATACCCCGTACTTTTTTCAATTAATCATTTAACAGTATAGGGTATAAAAGCAGAGAGATTGGAGCTGGAAGAAAAGAATTAGGGGGCGGGGGAAAAGGGGCTGCGGTCTCGTTTTCGCTTCTCACTTTAATACGCGGTTTTATATTCTTATATTTAAAAACTTTTCAATATTATTTTTTAATCAAATATATTTTATGGCATTTAATTTAAGAAACAGACACTTGCTGAAGCTTGCTGATTTAAGCCAGAGGGAGATTAATTTCCTGCTTGACCTTTCAAGAGACCTTAAGAGGGCTAAATACGCGGGGACGGAGCAGCAGCGTTTAAGAGGAAAGAATATAGCATTGATTTTTGAGAAGGCTTCAACGCGGACGAGGTGCGCGTTTGAGGTTGCAGCGTTTGACCAGGGCGCACAGGTTACCTATCTCGGTCCTTCGGGCTCGCAGATTGGGCAGAAGGAATCGATGAAAGATACTGCAAGAGTTCTGGGAAGGATGTACGATGCGATTGAATACCGCGGTTACGGGCAGAAGATTGTTGAAGAGCTTGCGGCGTATGCAGGCGTGCCTGTTTACAACGGGCTAACGGATGAGTGGCACCCCACACAAGCGCTTGCGGATTTTCTCACGATGCAGGAGCATTCAGATAAACCATTGAATAAAATAAGCTATTGCTATATAGGCGACACACGTTCGAACATGGGCAACACGTTAACGGTTGACGGGTGCATTATGGGTATGGACGTGAGGATTTGCGGACCGAAAAGTTTGTGGCCAGATAAGGAAGTTCAGGATATGGCGAGAGAGTTTGCAAATAAATCGGGCGGAAGCCTTATGATTACAGATGATCCAGCCAAAGCAGTTAAAGGCGTTGATTTTATTTATACCGACGTCTGGCTTTCGATGGGAGAGGCTGCGGAGAAATGGGCTGAGAGGATTAAGCTTCTTAAACCTTATCAGGTAAATGCAAAGCTTATGAAGAAGACGGGCAATCCGAGCACGAAATTCCTTCACTGTCTGCCGGCATTCCATAACAGGGAAACAACGGTAGGCGAGGAGATTTATCAGAGGTACGGTCTTGACGGGCTAGAGGTTACGGAAGATGTTTTTGAGTCTGAAGCGTCGGTGGTTTTTGATGAAGCGGAAAACAGAATGCATACAATTAAAGCGGTGCTTGTAGCAACGCTGGGTGACTAACAAGCGTATTCGCACAGCTGACTAAATGAACGCGTAGGAGATAACTTACGGCGTACAGCGTTCGGAGTTGGAGTGTGGAATTAGTTACGAGCCCAAGTTGTACAGCGGGTACAAGAGAATACGAAAATTGCTTAATATTAAGAAAAAAGGCGGGTTTTTGCCCGCCTTTTTCATTTTTCACACAATTTTACGTAAATATTACAAAGAAAGCAGGAAGGTTTTGCCATTTTTCCAGAGCAGATTTATATGGCAGGCATATCGCAGGCATATCGCAGGCATATCGCAGGCATAACGCAGGCATATCGCAGGCATACATAAAAAATGTATAAATGAAGGGTTTTGCGGCAGTGAATTGTCGAAATTCGGTTAAAAAATGAGGTTTTGTGCGAATAAATTCTGAAAATCCGGTTAAAAACAAAGCCGACTAAATTTTTCTCAAGAAATTTTTCCGAAAATCTGTACTTTCGTAAGATATATACGGAGAATGCAAAAGAGAAAATTCATAGCGCAGAGCAGGTTAATGCGGGAACTTCTGAAGGAAGTGGAATTTGTACGATATGCAGATTGTCCTGTTTTAATCATAGGCGAAACCGGAACGGGCAAGGAAATTCTTGCAGATTATATTCACGCAAACAGCCCACGAAGCGAAAAGAGATTTGTTAAAGTCAGCCTTTCGTCATTGCCCGGTTCCTTGTTTGAGTCGGAGCTTTTCGGACACGAGCGGGGTGCTTATACGGGTGCGGATAAATCGCAGACGGGCTTCTTTGAGGCGGCGCACAATGCAACAATTTTTCTCGATGATATAGACGACTTTCCGCTACATCTTCAACCAAAACTTTTGAGGGTTGTTGAAAACAAAGAGCTAATACGAATAGGTGCAAACAATCCCATATCCAGCGATGTAAGAATTATTACGTCTTCAAAAGTTGAGCTTAAAGAGCTTGTTGATAAGGGCACTTTCCGTTCGGATTTATTTTATCGTCTAAGCGTGTTTAGACTGTACATTCCGCCTTTGAGAGAGAGGAAAGAGGATATACTTCTCCTTCTTGATCATTTCATGCACATCCTTAAGCCGAATCTCGACCACCAAATTGACCTTAGCAAGGTAAATACAAACATACTACTTGACTACGATTGGCACGGAAACGTCCGCGAGCTAAGAAATTTTGCAGAAAAACTTACGCTTTATCCGCCGTCAGAAGTACACAACAGCTTTGAAACAATTTTCACAAAGTATGTACAGGGGAATAATAGCGGCGAATTTCACAGTACATTCCTCACGACGGAAAAAGACAGCTCTCGAAACAAAGACTCTTTTGAAGTGAAGGTGGAAAACTACAAGAAGAGCCTTATCAACAACGCGCTTAAAAAAAGTTTTGGAAATGTAAACCTTGCTTCACGCCTTTTGAATATGAAATCTTCTACACTACGCGATATGGTTATTAAGTACAATATCGATCCAAAGCAGTACAAACAATAACGCGGAAAACCGAAATAAATTAACGGGATAAAAATGTAAAGCTCGGATTTCCGTTAGCACCCCTTCAAAAACAGTATAGTTTTGAAGCAATTTTTCTGGAATGAAAGTTGCTAATTATTTTCTATTAAATCTACCATGAAAACAAAAACAAAGACCATTAAAAAAGAAATATCCGGAAAAGTTATTAGTATTTCGAAAGAAAAAGATACAAAAACAATAAACATAATACTTGATAACAACAAAATGGAAATCCCCTCAAACAAAGAAGATTACACACTTGGGGAAAAAGTTAATATAGACGTGAACATTAAACTGGCAAAACCAAGAAGTAAAAATAATTAATAACTAAAAATCAACCATCATGAAAAACAAAGCAGCATTATTTGTAGGGAATGGTATTAATAATGTTTATGAAGATAATAATGCAAGCTGGGAAACACTACTTAATGATTTGGTAAAACTCTATAATCCAAATGTAAAAATAAAAGAGAATATATCTTTTCCACTTCAATTTGAGCAAATAATCTCAAATAAATATAAGAAAGAGAACAATGTTGAGATTGAAGCCAAAGAATATATTGCAAAAGAATTAAAAAAATTGAAAACCAAACCTTTACACAGGGCTATAATGGAATCAGGGATTAGTAATATAATAACGTCCAATTATGATTTGACATTGGAAAAAGCAATTATTAAAAAAACAAATTTTCAAAATGTTGCAGACATAAAAGAAAAGCATCATAATTTGTTTAGACACTTTAAGGTGGGTAATTGCAATATTTGGCATATGCATGGCTCTATACTCAACCCTCATTCAATAACTCTTGGATTCGATCATTATTCTGCATACCTGCATAAAATTAGAGAATATTTATTGATAGAGGGGGAATACAAGGAAAGGCAAAGGTGTATTCGAAACAGATTGTTAAATGATGAAATTAAAGACACTGTTTCCTGGGTTGACCTGCTATTTACTCACGACGTATATATTCTTGGTTTGGGTTTATACTTTTCAGAATTTCCATTGTGGTTCTTGCTTAACCAGAGATATAAAATGAAGTATGGAAAATTAAAAAACAAAATTAGAAATAACATCTATTATTTTCATTCA
>JADHED010002633.1_pt1 | contig 12061 bp, 11 predicted proteins | sample 8952041 | NCBI WGS metagenome assembly JADHED01 (sample SAMN16124423, study PRJNA663239) | bioreactor sludge metagenome | isolation source: sludge (control) | place: India:Bengaluru | collected 2018-09-08
CCGTTTCCGAGCAGGCAGACCTTGTTCTGCAGGATGCCGGAGGGCACCAGGTGGTTGATCGTCTTCTCGCCCCTGATTACCAGCGTGTGGCCGGCGTTGGCGCCGCCCTGAAAGCGAACGACCACGTCGGCGTGCTCCGCGAGCAGGTCGACGATCTTCCCCTTGCCCTCGTCGCCCCACTGAGTCCCGATGACTACGGCATTGGCCACTGTCCGTCTCCCTTGATTAAGATGAACCCGGATTCCGTCTGGACCGGAAAAATTCCTGAATCAGCCGGCGGCAGTCGTCCTCGTGCACTCCGCGAACGATTTCGACCCGGTGGTTCAGGCGGGGATCGTCGGCGAAGTCGTAGAGCGAACCGGCCGCTCCCCACTTGGGGTCGGCTGCCCCGTAGACCAGCCGCGCGACGCGCGCATGCACGAGCGCGCCCATGCACATGATGCAGGGCTCGATGCTAACATACAGCGTGGTGTTTAACAACCGGTAGTTCTGAAGTTTTCGCGCTGCCGCGCGCAGGGCGAGGATCTCGGCGTGGGCGCTCGGGTCGCGGTCGGCGATGGTCCGGTTGTGCGCCGCCGCCAGCAGCTCGCCGGAGGCCGAGACTATCACGGCGCCGACCGGCACCTCCTCGATTTCCCAGGCGCGGCGGGCTTCCGCGAGCGCGAGCGCCATGAAGTCCTGATCGGTCGAAGTGTCCATTACGCCTGAGAATCCGGCTCGAGACGAGGCAACAAAGTGTTGACAGCCCCGCCTCTTTAGCCTAATAAAGCTCGCACCTCAACCGATTTCGCGCCCGTAGCTCAGCCCGGATAGAGCGCCGGACTACGAATCCGTAGGTCGCAAGTTCGAATCTTGCCGGGCGCACCATTCAAATCAAGGGGTTACAGATTTTGGTCTGTAGCCCCCTTTTTTTCTGTGTGAGAATCTGTGTGAGAAAACCTCTCAAAATTCTCGTCCAAAATGTCCATCGCCCGACGTTCTGAATCACCGATTGAGTGCAGGTAAATCTCGGTCGTAGCCCGGTTCTCGTGCCCAAGGATGCGTTGAATGGAACCGATGGGAACATTGGCTTGATCGAGCATCGAGGCCCCAAAATGCCTTAAGGCGTGGTAGCGGAAATATTTCACTCCCGCATTTGTGCAAAGTGTGGTCATGATGCTGTTTCGATCTTCGTAAGGCCCAACGACCCCTTTCTTTTTTTTCCGGCTCCAATACCGATGCCAGAATACCCACGGGACTGCCTTGTCACGGTTTCTATGACGGCGTGAAAGCACCTCAAACAGCTTGGCCGACATCGGCACCTTCCTGGGGGTACGGTGTCCACCTCTCTTTTTTCGAGTGTAAAGGACCACGCACCTTTGCTCGAAGTTCACTTCCTGCCAAGTCAGGCGATTTATCTCGCTCATTCGGCCCATGGTCAGCGCGATCGTCCAGAGGTAGTCCTGGGTATCCGGATCAGCCGCCAGGATAACTCTGAGGACATCCTCCTTCGGCGGTACATATTTGATCTGCTTGTCCACGGGGAAAAACTGGATACCGCGGGTCGGATTGGAGTCGATCCAGTTCCGTGTGGGATGCATTCCGAAATTGAAAACGGCCCGCAGATACCTCAGTTCCTTGTTCGCAGTGAAGGATGAGACTGTCCTCTGCCTTTTCAGCAGGTAAGCCTGAATCATGTCTGGCCTGATGTCTCGGCACGCCATTTGACCCCACTGCTTGGCCCAACGTTTGGCCAGGTAGAGGTGGTCTGTGTAATGGCGTTCGGAGTTGTAAGCTCGCACGTAATCAAGTCTCATGTTCAGGAGGTCCAAGAAGACCATGTCGGTGGGGGTTGCTTCCTCCGTCACAACCGGCTTCGGGTTTTTCAGTTCCTCCCTTCTTTGGGCTTCCGCCTGTTTGGCGTCCTGCCGTTTTGGAAACCAGGTTCCCGAATACCTGATTCCGTTTAGTGTGAAGTCGTACCTGTAACCCTTGCCCTTGACCAAATACACGCTCATAGAGGTCCTCCTTGCTGGGGAAAAATAGAGAACCTCCGAGCTTCCTGCCGCCCAACAGACCTGCGTTCTTGTAGACCCAGCTCAGGCTTTTGCGCAGGTATTGAGCGGTTTCCTCGGGGGTCAATATACTTTTCTCGCCAGCCACAGTCAATTATTCTCCATCGAAGGATTGAGCGGGTTGGAAGGGCCGGAGGTCTCTGCCACCGGCACCTTCCACCGCTCCTAAACTGACTGGGCTATGATCCTTGTCGTTTTTCGACAGGCTTTGTCGCTAAATCTCCCGAGCCGGGATGTCGATGGTGGGTAATCCAACAAAATATTCGTTTTCACCTAATCCATTCTTTATCATCTCGAAAACCGCCATAACCAACTCTTTCTTCCTAAACATGGAATCGATTTTCCGCACGATAGCCACCATTTTATCTGGATCTATTTCGATAGTCTTTGTCATAAAATTGGGTCCGTCCTGATAGATGATCTCCTGAGTTTCGGAACCATCCTCACCTTCGTGGTCCGTGCACAAGTCGAGAGCATCCTCGGCTAACTCAAAGATTCCATCGTTAATATCTGTCAGGTGGTGGAGCGATACCCCAAAGACCAAAGAATCTAATCGTCCATCCGGATTCGGACTGTGCGGCGACCAGGGTTCCTTGATCACATTTCCCATTGCATCGGTTGCTAAACGAAAAACGATATGATCCATGCGGCCATAATATTCGTGATAGATTGCTTTGATGGTGACGAGATAAGGTTTGCACAATATGGGCTCCTTCTTTCGTTCTTCTTTTTTCCCCTCATGTTTCTCATGCTCTTCATCTATTTCGAAAATTTCGTTGAAATAGTGAATTAGAACCTTATCTACGTCAGTTAAGGGGAAACCCTCCGAGGAGGAAATGTTCATATCCTCTTCGCATAACCCTTCTTGCCTCTCGACTTCATTCTGATCCTTCTCCATGGCCGGTCCTCCTTCTTCGGCTGCCTTATTAAATTGCCCAGCCACGTCCTTGAAAAGGCAGCTTTCGCAATCCTTAGTGCAGCCCATGCAACGATTTGTGGTGTTGACTCCATTGCCCTTGCCTTTGGAAATGTTAAACATGTTTTTCATTGTTGCGTCCTCCATGAGGTTAGTGTTGTGGCCTTATTGGCCTTCACTCATGGAGGGCGCTATTGGTTGTCGTTTTGCGACAGGGTTTGTCGCTAAATGTCGAGTCCTGGAGTGTTGTTCATGGGTAACCCTATGATTTGCTTCAGACAGCTCTTCCATTTGATCTTCGGGTTGTCCTTCAGTACCTCATAGAGGACCTTGATTCGCTCCTTGGTCTGACCGTTTTCGATCCTCCGCACAGCTGCCTTCATCTCAGGCGAATCGATCACGATGTTTTTTCCGATGTGGTTCATTTTGCCGAGCCAGATAGAATCGGTCGCAAAGGGCTCGACCGCCAGAATCAAGTCGAGGACATTATCGGAGTCCAACATGGGCTCGATGCTGACCGAGGTCTTGTATCCGGAGCAGAAGGCATAGGTCAGCGAATCCAGTCTTTCCGCGAAGGAAGGGGCGCCAGGCTCCCAGAACCTCAGGACGTCATCGTTCATCGCACCGATCGTGAACCTGAACATTATCTGGTCTTTTTCCTTTGGGAACTCGAGGCAGATATCCCGGATGAGGTCTACGCGCGGCTTAGACACAATCAGAACCTGGTTTCCCGCGCTGATCAGTTTGTCCAGCACGGTCATGCAGGCTTCGAAGTTGCCCGGGGTGATGTCATGCGAAGAGGGGAACATTATCCGTCCGGGATAGAGCCGCTGGGGTCTGTCCACATCTTTCTGCCGCACCCGCTCGATCGGCCATTCTTCAGCGGTGAGTCGCTTGAACCGGATTGCCATCCCCTTGGCATAACAATACCGGCAGTTGTTGGCGCAACCCGTGCAGCAGTTGACGGTGCTGGCCGTCCAGTCCTTGGTACCAAAAATATTTGCTCTCATTGAATAAGCCCTCCTAAGGCTGAATTTAGAAACAGGCCTGATGGCCTTTGACCTTGGAGGGCGCGAAGATCTGTCGATTTACGACAAGGATTGTAGAAAAAGCGGAAGGGCAGGGAAGGGTGCTACAAAGCGATCCTGATACCAGAACCTAAGGCTTTGGCGTGTGATGCGGATGCCCGAGCTAATTGGTTTGTAAGAAGATTTTTAACCCGTGTACCAATCTGCGTCTACGGTAGGCTCATACCAGATTTCTCCTCTTTTGCTTTTGATAGAGTCTCGAAGATGTTTATAGGCTGCATCATTGTGTTCTTCCAAGGAAGAGAGTGCGTATTTAAGTACTCGATCAACATTGTCTTTTTTGACCTTATAAACCGAGGAGTTTTTAAATCTTTTAATTCTAATTTCTTCTTTTTTACCTTTTTTACCTTTTTTAACTGTATAAGTAGATTCCTTTAAGAACAGATTTATTTTTTCCAAATACGAGTTTAATTCGCTGTATAGGTCCTCATTCCCGATATCCTCTGCGGCCTGCATTTTTTCTAAAACCTTTTTTTTCTCCTGTAGAGCTTGATCCAACTGCTCTTTTGTGATCATGTCTTGCCGAGTCAAAGATAAGCTGAATCCTTGGTCCATGATTTTAGACTCAACATGAACTTCTTCATCCTTACCGTCTTCCTTAGCAACTTCGCCATTTAACAGTTTTTCTATTTCAAAATAGGTAAATTTTTTGCCTTTGTATTGGAGTAAGAATTGAATATATGCAAACCCATCCAAGTTTTGAACTAACGATTCGTTTTCATCATATGACACTACCCAAAAACCATTCTGTCTATAAAATAGATTTTTATTTTGGATCTTTGTCTCTTCTTGAACTAATACGTGTAGCTCTTTCAGATACTTAGATTTCAAGGTCCAAAGATCGGCATAGCAGAATTGTCTGTTATGGATAATTTCAATATACTCTCGTATAAAAGATGCATAATTCTGCAACAAGTATGTTTGGATATAAGGCTTCGTAAACTCTGGCAAAATATCACTCTTGGCCTGATGACACCAAAGACTTTCAGCCGCTTCTTGGAATGGGTGAGGGCTGAATTGGCTCAATGAAATAGGCAAGGCTATGGTTGTGAAAGGGTTTTTGGCTTTCCAAAAGCCCTTGCAAAGCCGGCTTAATGCAGATTGGCTACCCCAAGGCTCTGGATCGGCTATTAGAATTTTGAGAAAGTCACCCGAAACGGTTAAAATTTCAGATGCATTATGCTTCTGGGTATCCGACTGAATCGATTCGATCATACTTGGATCGATCATGCCAGGGGTTGCTTCTATAGCATCCTTTAAATCGACACCTTGTAGAATTAGTTCTTGTTCAAGCTTTTCTCGGTTTCTTGCGATGCGGTTTTTGAGATTTTCCAAATATATGTTCGTATATCCATACTTCCAACAAAATCGATCTACATCCTCAAGGAGTTCACAGTGATGATGATATCGTGGAAATATCTTTATGCCCTTTATATTTTCAATCTGAATCAGTTTCTCAACATCTGCCTCATGAATCCACCAGGCATGGCAAATATTTCCTGACGGCTCATTTCCATCATGAACATAAGAGCACAGAAAGCCTTTCTCTAAATCAGGATTATCCTCCAGATATGCCATTACAATTTCAGAGAAGGTAGGCGGCTCATTTTTTCTCAATTCATGATTTATATATGGGACCTCAAATGCTCCTATCAAAGGGATATCCTTTGGCGAACCATTCAGCGAGGAATAATAGCGCAGTTTTGGATCGAATACGCTACCTCCAAAATCGACCATTCCGGTAAGAAACTGCTTTAAAGCCAAAATGGCTTCCTTTTTGTTCCTGTGGCTGATCGTATTTAGACACCGTGGGCACGTAATGCCAAAGTAACCACTTTCTTTACCAACCAGGAAAAAAATGCCGTAAAGGAAAATCGCTATGTTGATACCCGCATTTGAAAATGCTTGGCCGCAATGAGGGCACTTGATGCCCGAACTCTGGTCGATGGCAGGAGCAGATTGGATAGTAGCTGGAAGACTTTCGGTTTCTGACATATTTCGCTCTCCTTGAATCAGGGATTCCATAGGGGGGCGTCCACATCGTCCATATCGTCCATTTAGAGTGTTTTCTTGAGGACATAGATTGGATAATTATTATGTTTGTAGTCGGTAGAACTTCGTGGGGATGATGACAACTTCATGGCATACCGGAAAATTGAAGCCGTATGCCGCTATTAAGGTGGTTTTTCGGCTGAGACCTTCGCTTGTGATACTGTAAGAGTTTCCAGGATTATATCAAGCAGTATTTTTAAAATAGTCCCTCAATGATTTATGGCATTTATTACAAATATACCCATACCGAGGGTCTTGGTCACGAATACATACTCTACTGTCTATTTTAGCTTTGCAACTCCAGCAATGGTTTTTATAATTCTTTTTAGTTCCGAAAGGATCATAAATCACTAAATTATCATAACACTCGCAGTTAAAAGAATAGGTAACGTCATTTTCATCTGCAAATGTAATGACTGAGTAAGCACCACAGTAATCGCAGGTTTTACTCATTAAGCTGTCATCACCCATACACCCTCCTTTTATAAAATTTTTTATAAATGGTTTGGGTTGTCGTTCGCCAAGCTTCTTTATTTAGAAGGATGGCCTAAATTTTAGCCGCCATATTTATATCGTCCATTTTGTACCTTTTCATAAGGATAGGAGATGCGGTAGCGGAATTGACTTGTTCTCCCCGGCAGCCCTGGGTGGTTATTTCGTGAGCCCTGATAAATGCATATCAGTGGATATTGATTTAGGATCTGACAGACCAAGAACTATGCAGGCGGGACTAACATTCATATATGATTGACAATATTGGCATTATTACAGTAAGCTCTATACTTAGAATGCTTCTCGGATGACAAAATGACGATCAACCAGAAGGAGCCCCACAGATGACCGCGATCAATTCCGACCTCATTGAAACCGTAGCTGAGGCCAACGGATTCCCCCAAAACAAGTCTGCCGATAATCTGCAGAGGTAAAGTATGTGGCCCGATAACGAAACAGAGCGCGATTTCCTGAACTTTTCAGGAGTTGCTGATACCGTAGCCGAAATTGTCGTTCAGGCTATCGGTCGGCCGATCTCGATTGGCGTATCGGGATCGTGGGGTATTGGAAAGTCGTCGATGATCAAACTAACTCAAGCGTCGATGGCCAAGCGCCCGCGAAAGGAAGGCGAAAGAGAGTTCATCTTCGTAGAATTCAATGCGTGGCTCTACCAAGGCTATGATGACGCCAGGGCCGCGTTGATGGATGTCATCGCTACCAAGCTTGAGGCGGAGGCGAAGGCGCGTAAGAAAGGGCTCGACAAGGCTAAAGCATTGCTGAAGAGAGTGAACTGGCTGCGCGCCGCTAAGCTCGTTGCTGGATCAGCAGTGTCGATGGCGTTCGGCTTGCCGCCGACTGGACTGATAGGAGAGATTTGGGGGCTTGGAAAACGAGCTTTTATCGGTAACCTGGATGAGAAGCTGATAGGAGAAGCCCAGGCCAAGGCCGATGAAGTCGCCGGAGCGGTTGGCGGCCTATTGAACCCGAACGGCGAGACTTCGCCGCCCAAGGAGATCCAGGCACTCCGTGAAAACTTCGAGGAGACGCTCGACGAACTCGGCGTTACGCTGGTAGTGCTGATCGACGATCTCGACCGTTGCCTACCCGAGACGACCATTTCGACACTGGAGGCAATACGTCTGTTCTTGTTCCTGAAGAATACGGCTTTCGTCATCGCCGCTGACAACGACATGATCAAGCACGCGGTACGGAGGCATTTCGAGGGCGTACCAGACGACCTCCTGGTTACCAGCTATTTCGACAAGTTGATCCAGGTTCCTATACGCGTACCGCCGCTCGGGACTCAGGAGGTTCGCGCATATATGATGCTGCTGTTCATCGAGAACAGTGACCTCGACCCCGAAACCAAGGAAAAAATCCGGGCCGGCGTCTGTACGCAACTCAGCCAGACCTGGCAAGGCAAGCGAGTCGATCGCGCCTTTGTCCAGTCGCTTCACGACGCGTTTCCGCCTGGCCTCGTGAGCAAGTTCGACACCGCCGACCGGCTCGCTCCGCTCATGACTACAGCCTCAGGCATCGTCGGCAATCCGCGACTGATAAAACGCTTCTTAAATGCGCTTGCGATCCGCATGGCTATCTCCGACGTACATGGGGTCGGGGTGGATGAAGCTGTTTTGGCCAAGCTCCTTCTTTTTGAGCGACTTGGCAATCCGAAAGCCTATTCTGAGTTGATCTCAGTGGTGAGCACCAGTGACACTGGCAAGCCCGTTTTCCTTGCGGAATGGGAGGAAAGGGCGAATGCGGGCAATGATCTGGCTCTTCAGGCGCCGTGGGACGATCCTTTCGTCAAGGAGTGGCTGACGCTACCCCCGGTGCTTGCCGACACAGACTTGCGTGGCGCACTTTATGTAAGCCGCGAGCACGCGCCGCTGATCACGCCCGAGGATCGCCTGTCCTCGGAAGCAGCCGAGCTATTGACGGCCATGCTCCAGCATCCGGACATGGCGGCTTCTTTGAAGATGCGGGTTATGAAGGTGCCGCGTATCGAGACCACGGTGATGATGGATCGTCTATTGGATCGGGCGCGGCAAGAGCAGGAGTGGGGCGTTCCGCCGATATTGGATGCTTGCCTTGTGCTTGCCGAGACTGATCCGCCACAGGGCGCGCGCCTGGCGGCGTTTCTGAGCGAGCGTCCGGCAGCACAGATCCAGCCGAACATCGTCCCTAAGATCCAAGATCAACCCTGGGCGAAGGACGTGTTCGATACGTGGGATCACAAACAGGTCTCTAAGCCTGTAAAGGCGGCCATCAAGAGGCAGAGAGAAAATGGGAACATCGCAGTCTAGCGGAGGTCCCGGTGCGGGAGTTCCCATGGTGCCACCTTGGACGCCAGCCCCACCAACAGGTGATGCACCGGCCGACGCACCACCCGGCGATGGCGATACTGTACCATCCGATCACGGAAGCGGAGCAGCGCCGAACGACCCGGCTAACGTCCCGGTACCCCTGCCGGGTCCTCTGGCGCCGGCCGGGCGATTCCGGGGTGCAAGGCGCAGCCTCGGGGAATATGCTCGCACCGGCGACGGTCGCGACCTGCGCCGGAGTCTTGGCCACTACGTTCGCACCGGCTATGGAGGATCGGGCACCGCGACGCGTCGTTTCGGCGGCACCTCAACGACCGCGGGCGCTCTCGGCAGCGCGCTCGCGGGCGTGGCTGCTGGCCGACCTGCCGCACCGGGCAGTCCGTTAGATCCCGCCCTTCTGGGGGGGCGCTCTGCGCAGGAGGTGATGGATGCGGTCATCGAGGCGGTGCGACCTGTCGATGGCACACAGGACGCTGAGGCTGGGCGCGCGGCGATCCGGGATGCTTTATCTGATTTGCTGTCGCGGTTCCCGGAAGCGGACCTCCTGAATCTCGATGCTGACCAGAGAAGCTTCGCAATCGAGCGGTTCACGGCTAACGACATGTTCCGCCGCTTTGAGCTCGATGTTGGTAAGACGATCGTTGAAAAGGCACCAAACGCCTCGACAGCACTCTCACGGTTGAAACAAGTTCGGGACTACATCAAAGAGACGGTCGCAAACTCCTTCCGCAGGCTACGGGATGCGGGCCGAACCCTAACGTCGGATCGGATCAGCCATGTTGTGCGTGATGCATTGCGCGCTACATTCCAAGTGTTCGAGGGGTATATAGAATGAGGCTAATCTGCGGTCCGGGCACTTTCAGTTTGCCTAGCACGGACGGCGCACTGCGCATCATTCTCTACGGCCAGCCAGAGGCAGAGAATCGCGGCAGCGCTGGCGATGCGGTTAAAATTGAGGTGCTACGACGTCGCCTGGAGGCCGCACCGCGTGCGTGGGATCTGCTGTCGATCGCCCTGTCGGTGGTGACCGCCGACTTTGCTGGCCTCCGCGGCCAGAGTCCCGACGGATGGACGCGCGAATTTGAGCTCGACGTTGCGGTTGCCGACCCGGTATTCTGGAATAGTCAGTCCACAGCGCTTGCAGGTACGCTCTCCTTCCTGACCACTGATCGCTGGCGCCTGCAGTTTCACGACGGTGGCATGCTGCCGGCGACGCCGCGCGAACCGGTGCAGCTCGAAGAAGATTGCGTTGTGCTGCTTTCGGGTGGGATAGACAGTCTGGTTGGAGCGATTGACCTCGTAGCTTCCGGTAGGAAGCCGTTCGCGGTCAGTCAGATAGTGCGGGGCGACGCCGACAAACAGGTGGAGTTCGCCGCCCGGATCGGGAAGGGACTTAATCACCTCCAGCTCAACCACAACGCACATGCGCCCGGAGTTGAAGAGTCCTCGCAACGGGCGCGGTCGCTGATCTTCATCACCTTCGGTGTATTGGCTGCCACGACGTTGAATCGTTACCACGACGGCGGTGTTGTACCTCTATACGTTTGTGAGAACGGCCTCATCGCTCTCAACCCTCCGCTCACCGGCGGGCGGCTCGGGAGTCTTAGCACGCGCACAGCGCATCCGGAGTTTTTGAGTCGGCTTCAGCTCATGCTTGACGCGGCAGGACTGCGGGTCTTGATCAAAAACCCTTACGGCGTGAGTACCAAAGGCGAGATGCTCAGCAATTGCGCCGATCAAGCATTTCTAAAAGCCGAGGCAGTGCGCTCGACGAGTTGTGGCCGGTTTCAGCGGTTCAACTATCGGCAGTGCGGGCGTTGCGTGCCTTGTCAGGTACGTCGTGCTGCGTTCATTTCCTGGGGTGAGCCCGATACTACGCCTTATGTTTACCAACACCTCGGGCGGAATGACAGCGAGCATGCCGGCTTCGATGATGTGCGATCGGTCGCCATGGCGATTGCTGCAGTCGCCACCGACGGCCTGGACACTTGGCTGGGGACAGCGCTCAGTTCGCCGATGATTGAAGACCGGGAAACGCTTAAGGCAATGGTCCAGCGAGGCCTCAATGAGTTAAAGGATCTGCATCATGTATATGGCGTAAGATGATTGACTTCCACTGCCATCTCGACCTCTATCCCGATCCCTATGAAGTCGCACGCAACTGTGTGCTTCGCAACCTCTACGTTCTGTCAGTTACTACCACGCCGTCGGCGTGGTCGGGAACGGCGCAGCTTGCTATCGGATCGGCTCGAATCTGGACGGCGCTGGGTCTGCATCCCCAAATTGCACATGAGCGGAAGGGCGAACTACCTCTCTTTGATCAGCTGCTTCCCAAAACCCGATATGTGGGCGAGATCGGTTTGGACGGCGCGCCGGAATTTAAACAGTATTGGTCCGATCAGACGGTGGTGTTCACTCGAATACTAGATGCTTGCGCGCGGGCCGGTGGGCGGATTCTCTCAATTCACAGTCGCCGGGCTGCAACGCCAGTGCTCGACGCTTTGGAGAACCATCTCGGGGCCGGAACTCCTATTTTACATTGGTTTTCGGGTAGCCAGCGCGAGCTATCGCGGGCGATCGAACTCGGGTGCTGGTTCAGTGTCGGACTGCCGATGCTTGGGGGGATTAAAGGACGGGCACTTGTGGCGAAAATGCCCCGTGATAGAGTGCTCACTGAGTCTGACGGTCCTTTCGCGCGACAAGATGGCAATACAGCCATGCCATGGGAAACAGAACGCGCAGCGATCTTTTTGGCGGAGCTTTGGGCCGAACCGGTGAATAAGGTACGAGATCAACTCTTCAGCAACTTATGCCGTCTTTGAGAACGTGAGCCAAGCCTAACGATGATGCAACACGTGAGTCAGCTAAGAAGAAGGTAGCTGGCGCGCGGTGCCGCTATCAATGGAACAGATAGAGGAGGTGAGGAAGGCCTTATGTTTAGGTTCGGGTGATGCTGGTACGCTAACGAGCCGTAATCCGGACCCAGAACCACATGGAGCATGTTTTGTCCTCATTACCTGTAAAGCCAGTGGCCGAGAGGTTTCGGGCCGGTCAGGCTGATGTTGGAAATATCACAGTAAGCTCGCCTCCCCGGAAAACCGCTCTACAGGAAGCATCTCGTCATTGAATCAATAT
>JADHED010002635.1_pt1 | contig 12054 bp, 7 predicted proteins | sample 8952041 | NCBI WGS metagenome assembly JADHED01 (sample SAMN16124423, study PRJNA663239) | bioreactor sludge metagenome | isolation source: sludge (control) | place: India:Bengaluru | collected 2018-09-08
TTTTCCGCTCCTCCTGCTTTTCTACCCCCGGTGTCTTTTCATTTGAGTCAATTCGCAGCCCAAAATTCTTTTTCAGAAATGCTTGCCCGAACCCCTTCAGGCAGTATTCTGTTCCGTCCGCGGCTGGGTAGCTCAGTTGGCAGAGCAGAGGACTGAAAATCCTCGTGTCGGGGGTTCGATTCCCTCCCCAGCCACCACTCTCAAATGCTTGCAGAGTGGCTTGAGTAAAGAGCTCTCCACCAAACAATGAAGATGAGGGTCATTGTTGAAGTTTGTAAAGCCGTACGCGCGGCGTTGAATGAGCTTCATCTTGCGATGGAAGCCTTCTGTGATGCCATTGTTCTTTGTGAAGCTCAACATAGGTTCGCACCAGGAGAAACGGCACCAAACAAAAATTGCCAGCAGGGGAAGCCAAAATTGAGACAGGAACCACGATTAACCGGTTGGCGCAAGGTGGTTTCAGAGCCACCCTGCCTTCCACCCCCCCATTCCATGAAACGCGTTCCCCTCTTCGTTTTTCTCCTCACCATTTGTTTTGCATCAGGCTATTCCGCCGAACCCGTCCTTCCCGACAAGCACTACCTGGGCATCAATCTTTGGTTTCCAAACGAGTGGTCCGGGAACAACGAATACGTGGACATCATGCAATCAGCCCGCGAGTGGCAGGACTACACTTGGACGCGGGATGCGGCTCGCGATGCAAATCATTGGCCCAATGAAGATTGCAGCACGGTGATTTTCGGCCTCGACAATGAACTCGGAGATTACCAGCTCGTATTCAACGGCTCGGCAACGGTGACGATGATGTGGACTGCGGGGTCGGTGTCCAATGTCCAGTATGACTCTGCCACGAACACAACCACGGCGACAGTCACCCTGACCAACAACATCACCGGAGGCCTGAAATTTTCCAACACAAAGAAGACTGCCTCGAGCGCGACAAACACGGGTATTTCCAATGTCCGCCTTTATCGCCCCGGCTACCCTGTGGACGGTTCTGTGGTATTCACCAATCGGTTTCTCGCGTTGGTTGCCAAGTTCCACGCAATTCGCTTCATGGAATGGTTGTATACCAACACGAACCCGGTAATCACATGGGACCAACGCCGAAAGCCGGGCCAGGCAAATCCGGGGGACGTTACCATCAACGGAAAGACTGGGCCGTTGGGCGGGGTGCTGGAAGATGCGGTGGCGATGTGCAATGCCGTCAATGCGGACATGTGGATCAATGTTCCCGTGTGTGCCGACAACGACTATGTGACGAAGCTCGCGCGGCTGATCCAATATGGAACCGACGCCGCGGGCAATCCCTACGCCACTGCAACCGCAAATCCCGTGCATCCCCCGCTGAACTCCGACCTGAAAGTGTATGTGGAATATGGCAACGAAATTTGGAACACGGCCGGAGGGTTCTATTGCTATCAGTGGGTCAAGCAGCAATCCGACGCGATTTTGGGGGCACCCTACGATCATCCGATTGAATTTGACGGGCAGTCCGATGCCACCACATTGGTAGCACGTTACTCCGCTTGGAAGACAGTGGAAATCAGCAAGATTTTCCGGCAGGTGTTCGGGGATTCAGCGATGATGACCCGGGTTCGCCCGGCCCTGATGGGACAATTGGGAGGCAATTGGATGAATCCCCGCGAACTTCTCTGGCTGGAATCTTTTTATTCCACAACGCGTCCGGCCGGTGATCCCTTCCCCAACACGGCTCCCGTGCCCGTGTCCTATCACATCTATTGCGCAGGAGGTTCCGCATATTACGGCGTCAATAATGCGACAAATCCCGATCCCAATGTCTTTCTGGCACCCACGAACTATCCCACGACAACCTTCCATGACAAAACGGCCGTGGATGCACTGCGGGCGATGAACTATGGCTTGAAGCGCATTGCCTACGAAGGTGGCATTGAGGCACCCTCCGCTTTCTCAACCACCCAGCGGGAGACATTGAACGCCGATCCCCGAATGCAGGATCTTACGGAGACCTACCACGATGAATGGACGTCAACCGGCGGTGATTTGCTCGTCTATTATTGCACAAGCGGTCCGACAGAGTGGGAATTCACACCGGACGTTGATGCGCTTGACAGTCCGAAACTTATGGCGGCGGACAATATCCGCAGCATTTACGAGCGCGTGCCTGTGGATTTCGGGATGGCGGCACCAGGGACACTCAATACCCGTCAGTGGAAAGACGCCGGTTTTTATGATTTCAGCGGTTATGTTTTCAGCAATGCCACGGTGAACGGTGAAAATGCCATCGGAGGCGTTGATCCCGGCGAGTGGCTGGCATTTCCGGTAAATTGCACAGCCGATCAACTGCATGATCTGACGTTGTTCGTGGCGGGAACTTCGGGCACAACGCGCAGTTTCGAGATTTGGATTAACGGGACAGTTGCGGGAACAATAAACGCCTCGATCTCAGGAAGTTCGGCGCTAGTGGAGTCCTCGCCGCTTGCGATAACTTTGAGAAAAGGACTCAACGCGGTGCGGGTCAAGGAGGTTTCCGGCTCCTCAACGACACTGCATTCGTTGAAGTTTGCACTCAAAGAACCGATTCCCGAACCTCTTCCCGGCACGGTCCCCCTGTTTTCCGAGAATTTTGCACAGGGGCTCCCCTCCCCGTGGACGACGGTTCAGACCGGCGGGACATCCAATCCGATTGTGCAGGCGTCATCATCCGCCCTCTCGGTTTCCAGTCTTCATTCCCAGGTCAACACGAACGGCGCAACAGCCTGCATAACGCGAACACACAATGTCGCCGCCGCCGGGAAGCCCGCCCTCGCCGGATACTTTGACATTGACTTCGACCAGCTTTCCTTCGATCACCTCAATATGAGCGGACAGGGGACGCTCTCCTTGTTCGAGCATTGGCTCTCCAGCGGCAACACGGCCACTAGTAATTTGAGCCTAATTTATTCCGGGTACAACAAGACCTACAAGTTTCAGGCAAAGGCGGGCATCCAATACTCTTCCGGAACACTAACCTCTGGCAATGTTTCCATAACAAATCTCCAGCAAACGCATCCCAGGCTGCGCTTTTATTACGACACGCTCTTCACCAACAATGGAGGGCTCAACTGGACGGTGGACACACTTTGGACCGTGGTAAACCGCGACACCGGGGCGACTCTTCTTACACTTCATCCCACCATGACCGGGAATGCGTCGAATTCGAGTTGGAATCCTCTGACCGACACCGCCCAATCGTTCCGGTACGGTTGCGTAAAGCACACCATTTGGTCCGGAGGCCTGCTCACCGGGTGCCTGGTCTGGCAGCAAATTTATTCGGGAGCCTCCGATTGAGAGTCATCTGCAATCCCCCCCCTCCGGTGCTTCCGCCCCGGCATTCTTGTGGATCGTCGTCGCGAATGACATGAGGCTTTCCATGTCACTCCTGCCCGGGCCGGTCTCCTTCGCGCCTCTGGATTTCTCGATGGAAAAGGCGCGTCCTTGCGATGGGAGAAGGTATTTGCATGCCATTTCCCCGTTTGCACTCGACGCATTTCAGTTGTGCTGAAAACTGTCTCTCATAGAGGTTTGAGACAGGGATCAAAACCGCTCTCTTGGAATTCAAGTTTTGTTGTGCAATCGTGTTTCTATGACTTGCCCCCGGTTTCTCGTCGCAGCCTTCCCGGCGCTGCTGGGCCTCTCCTTTCTCCCCGCGCAGGAGGTCGCCGTGGTGGGACGACAGCTTCGTTGCGAGTTTGACGGAATTCCTTCTTTTGATGTGAGCCTCAGCGTGCAGGACAAGTCCGAAGGATCGTGGAAACCCATCACCGGTTCGGATGACAAAGTGGCAGCTCCTGTTCCCTTCAAAAAGAAAATCCAGCTTTCCACCTTGTCAGGAGAGAGCGTGCAAGTGTCACTGGGGGTCTCCCTTAAGAATGGTGCCGTCGAGATCCAGGATTCTCTGGAGGAAAAAGCAGCCTCACTTCCTTTGGTCACTTTCAACTCCTTCCGCTTCAAGCAGAGCGACATCGAGGGGGCAGAACTCGAGTTCATCAACCCTCAAAACAAAAAATTTGCAAAGGTAGCCATGAATGGAATTCTCGACGGTTCCACGAAAGCCTACCCCGGATCTGCGGAGGGGTTTCAGATCACTTTTCCCTCCGGGAGAAAGTTGGCCTGCCTTTACGATTCAGCCAGGAAGACGAATTTGGTGGCCCTCCCTGGAGAAAAGATTCCGGCCATTCACATCAGGGTGGACATGTTGCCAGCTCCCGACGAATCGACCCTGATCCTCCGGATCGAATAGCTTCTCACTTCCGCGACAAGGGAAAAGGCCTTTGCTTCCGCAGGGGCAGTGTCTCCCCATCTCTCCACACCGGCTCCACCACGTCCTCCCTGGGTTGTCGCGCGAAACCCTTTTCCCCGTGAAGAATCAGTTCACCGAGAAGGGAAATGGCACGGCGGTTGATTTCGCGCGACTGTATGTCGCATCCGGCAATCCGGGGAATTCCGGGAATTTCCTCGCTTGTGGCCAACACTGCGGCAAGTCCCATTTTACCGGGCACCCACACTCCCGTCGCCTGCAGCGCATATATCATGGCCCAGTGATATGCCAGCAATACGTCCGGCCGAAAGCGCCGGATCCAAGCCGCCACGCCGACATTGATGGACCCCATGCCCGGGGTGTCGCACTGAAGTTCCCTCCATTCCAGATGTGCATTTCCGGGAAGCCTCTTTTCCCGAAAAGCAAGCAATGCTCCAAGTCGCGCCAAGTTGTCATGCTCGCTGACGGAATGAAACAGCAGAACGGCAATTCTCCGATATCCCCGTGCCACAACCTGCTCCAAAGCCATTTTCATGTAATCAAACGGACTGTGGCGGACCACGTGAAAGCGCAACTCCCGGTCGGCATCCCTTTGTGTTTTCACCACCGAAAACCGTGACCAGTCAAACTGCGCAATCTCCCTCCCCTCCCAGGGAAGCATATCCCTGGCCACAAGAAGCCCATTCACCCCCGTCTGCCAGAGATGACGCGAAGCGGCAGCAGCCTCCGAAAACTCTGACACAAGAAAACTCCGGCCTTCAAATCCGGCCGCCGCACACGCCTGCTGAAAAAATTTCTCCTCATGGGACTGCTTCACAAGGCGCGCCACGGTCAGCTGGCCTGGAATGGCGCCATCTTTCCTGTGTCTGTGCCGTGCCAGCAATGCTGCCGCACTGTTTGTCGAATAGCCCAACCGCTCTGCCACACTCTTCACACGCTGCATCGTATCGGGTGAAACCCCGATTTGTCCGCGCAGTGCCTGAGAAACAGTGAAGGACGAAACCCCTGCTTCCCGGGCAATGTCTGCTTGGGTAACTTTTGTCGGCGGCTCCATTTCCTATGCGCTTAGGATTTTGGCAAGTTGTCCCCATGAGTTCTTGATGTCAACCTCGAACTGTATGAAAAACCACCCCTCCCTTCGTCTGGCAATGGCCGCTGTTTTCGCATTTGCGGGCGGTGCGTTCGCGCAAACCACCACCAACATCAACTGGTCCCAAGGCGCCGCTGGCAGCTACAACTGGATCGACACCGCCAACTGGAGCGGCGCCAACATTCCCGACAGTTCGGGCGAGAGCGCGACTTTCACCAGCAACGGAACTTCCTTCCTCAACGCGGGCACATTCAACGTGAATATCGGTTCGCCCATCACATTGGGCGGGTTGACGCTCAGCGGTGTTGCCACGACGACATCCACCCTCAACTTCACCGGCAGCGCCATCACGCTGAACAATACCACGACGAGCTTCTCGAACAGGGCGAGAGTCCAGCGCAATACCAATTCCCCGCTGTTGATCATTGCCAATGATCTCGTCCTCGGCGACGCCGACGGCGTGGAGTTTGTGGCCAACGCCAACTTTCGCGTCAATGGCGTGATTTCCGGTTCCGGTTTTCAGAAAATCACCGGCAGCGGCCAACTGTATCTGGGCGGGGTGAACACCTTCAATGGCGCGTTGGTGACTGCGGGAAATCTGATTGCCCTGAATACGAATGCGCTTTCCAGCACCTCCGGCACGATCAACTTCACCGGCGCCACGGCAGTCGTTGGCCTCCAGACCGGCGTGGCGGGCACGACGGCCATCAACAACGCCCTGGATCTCGGAAATATCACGCAGGGCCTCACGCTCAACTCCGATGGCACAGGCAGTACGCTGGACATCACAACGAGTTCCATCAGCAACGCCGGTGGATCGGGTGCTATTAGCATCGGCCGTTTTGCCGGCGATGCCAGCTACGGGCTCGCTGCGGGAACGGGAACGGGAACCGTGAAATTTTCGGGCTCCGGATTCACGATTTCCAAAAATGTCACGGGATTTACCAATCAATCGATTCTCGAATTCTCGCCTTCCAGCGGCACCCAGACATGGTCGGGCAATTTCACGGGATTCGCCGGAACTTCCAACATCGTCAAGAGCGGCGCAGGTACGGCGGCCTTGGGCGGAGCCAACACCTATGTCTCGCAGACCGTGGTCAACGTCGGAACTCTTCTTCTCAATGGCACGCACGTCACAACGGCATCCACCGGCGGGCTCGGCAGAGCGACGACCGGCAACTTCCAGGTCGAGAGCGGCGCGACCCTCGGTGGCGCAGGGCGCATTGCCGTGGGTGTGACGAGTGCCAACACGACCAACAATGCGATCCTGGTGAAGAGCGGCGGATTTCTCGCCCCCGGAAGCAATGGAATCGGGACTCTGACCATGGATGCCGTCAACTTCAACCCCACCGGAACAGGCACCGATGTGTATCTCAACATGGCCTCCGGTTCGCAGTTTAATTTCGATTTGGACGGCAGCGGAGGAACGCCCGACAGCATCGCGCTTTGGAATTACGCTTCCGGAGATCTTCTTCTGAACAACAACGCGATCAACCTGGACCTGCTGGGAACAACCGCAGCGGGCACCTACACTGTGACCCTGTTCAGCTTCTTCAGCAACAGCGGCGTCACCCTCACGGCCTCCGGCATCGCCAGTGGCCTCACCTTGGGTTCGCTCGACGCCAATATCTCCTCGGCCAACATCATCTATGGAACCAACACCATCGATCTGCAATACACCGTGGTTCCCGAGCCCTCCACTTGGCTGCTCCTGGCCGGAAGTCTGACAAGCCTGATGGTTTTGCGCCGCCGGACGCGGTGACGGAGTTCTCTTCACGCAGCGATTCCGCCGCAACTCGACGCACACATTCTCCTTGCTGCAGACAAAATTCCATCTCTGGCCTGATTTGCAGTCAGTCGGCAATTGGTCGTGCGGGGGATGACCGATCTCACTGGGATCCGGGAATCCCCCCGGTGCGTTTACGAGGAAATCAAAGGATGTCCTCGTGATTCGTGGAGGATTCTGGAAAGGAATCGCAAAGCTCCACGCAGGAGGCAAAGACCCCCGCCGTCCATCCCCTCATTGGAGCCGCTTCGTACTCTCCCCCGGCAATGTGCCCGGTTCGGGCATCGGGTTTTTCAAAAAGTCGGCAGGTGGTTTCGACAAATTTTCCGGCGATCCGGACGGCATCTTCAACGTGTCCGTAGCGGCGCAGAGATTCGATTGTCACATGCACCAACGGGGGCCAGACGTTGGGAAAGGCCCATTGGCAGCCGACGCATTCGGGCAGATCGGTTGTGGCGGCGATCCCATGCATGCGCTCAAATTCGGAAATCTTGGCGGCGACGCGGGCCGCCTGCCGGTTGTCTTGCCGGTTGCGACAATTCGTCCTGGCGATTTCCGCCCGCCCGTGCCACAGCAGGCCGAGGTTGGTGAAGCAGGTGTCCCAGTAGAAAAAGAAGGTGAATTTGCCTTCCCCCCTGATGCAGGGCGACATGTAGGGAAAAGGAAGCGCGATGCCTTTGAATCCCTCACCGGGAGCATCTCTGGAAATCGAGCGCTCCCAGTTTGAGCGGATGTATTCAAGCACAGCGGACTGGCTCACGGGGCGGTCGGCGGCGCGGGGAAGCTTCCGGAAGGAAAGCAGTCTCCGGTGGCTTCCATCCAGGTGTCCAGGCGGGTTTGAAGGTCCGCTCTCACCTCCGCGCACCCGGGGTCGTCGGCACGATTGCAGGCTTCCATGGGGTCCAGGCAAAGATCGAAGAGCTCAACGTGTCCAACCGGTCGGTCATAGGTGCCGAGTCTTTCCATGAGCGGGCCGGTGGGACCGTCGTGCCGCATGCGGGCTCCAATGGGATCATGACGCAGAACAAGCTTGTAACGTTCCGTGCGGATCGCCCGCAGCGCTTCCAGGGGACCGTGATAATTTTGCTCGGTAAAAACGGCTTCGTGGAGTGTCGATCTTTCATTCTGCACAAGCGGCAGAAGGGATCGTCCCTCATACCAGGGACGGGGGGATTCACCGAGAAGATCAAGAATCGTCGGGCACAAATCCAAATGGGAGACAAGAGACTCCAGGACCTGACCGCCGGTGAAGCCGCCGGGTCCGCGAACCAGAAGCATGACTCCAGTGCCCTGGTCGGCGAGGGTTTTTTTGCCGCCGGAAAACTCAATCCCGTGATCCGAAGTAACAATGACGAGTGTGTTTTCGTCAAATCCCCGGTGATGCAACATGGAAAAAACCCGCCCCATGAATTCGTCCATGATCCCCACCCCTTCGTGCAGACTCCGGACATCGCGGCGGATTTCGGGCAGGTCGGGCAGCCACGGCAGCGGCGCGGTGTAACGCCAGTCCAGCTTGTCGGGATCGTAATAGCGGGTTTTGCTGAAGCGTGCCGATTCGTTTCCCACGCCAATCTCCGGCCGGGCAATGTTGTTGCGATGGGGTTCATCAATTCCGATGGAGAGAAAAAACGGGCGGCAATGCGTTTCGGACAGAAATTCCTCCACGCGATCAAGGGTTTCCGGGTAAAATTCCCCTTTCTGCGGACGGGTGTCGAGAAGGCGTTTGTAACCAAGTGGGAAAAGGTCGGCATGATTCACTTCATGCTGAACACCAGCCAGCGCTGTGAGGTACCCGCATCCATTGAGCACATGGACGAGATGATGGTCCATGGCATGAAGCGTCCACCCCTGCCCGCCGGGCAATCCGAACATCCCGCATTGGTGCGGATATTGTCCGGTGAACAGCGCGGCCCGGCTTGGTCCGCATGTTGGCGCCGCGCTGAAGGCTTTGCGGAAGAGAACTCCCTGGCGGGCAAACTGGAGGAGATGCGGTGTGGCCACCGGCCAGCCATATGGCTCGATGCAACGGCCGGCATCGTGGGCATGCAGGAGAACAATGTTGGGGCGGTTCATACAATTTGTCAGGCTCCCACCTTTTCCAAATATGGACGGTCGGTATCGGTACGCAGGCACCAGAGGAGCAGTTGATGGGTGAGCTCCGCGGTGATGGCCGTATGTTCAGGCAGTCCGTGGAGGTTGTTCAGTTCGTGAGGATCGGAAGGAAGGTGATAGAGTTCGTCACCGCCGGTCAGCCGCACGACAAGTTTCCACTCCCGGGTGCGGACCATTTTGACGCGTGCCATGGTTTCGGGGCATTCTTCGTACGTGCGCTGTTTGCCCTGGGTGGCGGCTTCCATCGTTCCATCGGGACGCTTGGAATAAGCCGGCGTGTTGAACCGCCGGATCAGGCTCTCTTCATGCCCGCCACCGGCAAAAACAAAGTCCTTTCCTGCAGCACCCCGGAGTGTCGGGAGGAGAGACCGGCCATGAATCCCCCATTGCGGCTCGGGTTCGAAGCCGAGCAGATCCAGAATGGTCGGAGCCAGATCCACATGCTCGGAAAGTGCGCGGCAACGCTCACCCCGGGGCAGACCGGGCGAGTGAAGAAGAAACGGCACATGCAGCAGGCAGTCCTGCATGGCGGTGTCCCATTTTTCCGGCAATCCGTATTGCCCGGCAAAATCCCCGTGGTCGGAGGTGAAGATGAGAATCGAATTTTCCATCAGCCCCTCCCTTTCGATGGTTTGCAAAACGCGCCCGATGAGAGAGTCCACCTTGGTGATCATTCCCAGGTAGACCGCCTTCAATTCACGTGCGGCCGCCTCGGTGAGGGCATTGCCGCCGCGGAATTCACGCATTTTCACCAGGGGAAGCGGAGCATTTCGCGTAAGGTCCTGCGGAAAGGGTTCGACCAGTCCGCGGTCATACATCGAAAAATAGGGCTCCTCCACTTTGTAGGGCGGATGCGGAAGACTGAGGTTGAGGTGAAGGTAGAACGGCCGCGCGCGGTCACGAATATACCTGAGATAATGGACCGCCTGTTCGGCACGGGTGTCATCACAAAAACCGTTGAGCGGCCGGGTTTGGCAGTGCGTCTCATGGCAGGGATCCGGCGCGGGTGCGGGAAAATACGTTTGTGGCGGCACGGGCCATTCCCTTTCGAGGAAGTGATCGAACTCCACCTCGGTGAACGAATGATAGTCGGCTATGGATTCCCCTTTCCTGTTTCTGCCTGTATAGAGATTTTCGTGGGTGTGGTTCAGGCCGAAGAAAGCGGTTTCATAACCCCTGTTCTTCAGATGCAGATGCAGGTTCGGAGTGCCGTCGGGAATCGTATTTTCGTGATTGATGGCGCGGTGGCCGTCGGTGTGTGGATAACGTCCGGTCAGCATGGAACACCGCGAAGGCACACACTTGCCGTGAACGCTGAAATGATTTTCAAAAACCACTCCCTGTTTGGCGAGAAGATCAAGGTGCGGCGTCGGACACAGCGGTTGCCCCATGAAACCGGCACAGTCGGCCCTCATTTCATCCGCCGTGATGAAGATCAGATTGAAAGGGGGGTGTTTCATAGCAGGACGCGAACCGAGTGACACGGCGCGGTCGGAGCCGGAAGGGGGTTGGATGGCGCAGGGCGGCCGTCAAGAAGGATCTCGCGAACGCCTTTCCCGCGCAAGGACGCATTGTCGATCTCGATCTGATACACGGCCCCGCGAAAGGTCCGGGTAACGCTCGCGCGCGGCAGGGCTTTTGCCATGCAGGGATCGATAAGCAGGCCGTCGTAATGACGCCTCGCGCCGAGAATCCATTCGACAAGAAGCTGTGTGAACCACGCGGCAGTGCCCGTACGCCATGGATACATCGCCAACCCGGGCCAATCGGGAGTCAGGCTGTAACAGTTTGTAAAAGAAAACGGTTCCAGACACGAGTTGGAGACCGGATTCCAGGGACCGCCGGGAACGACTTTCTGAAAGGTTCGCCACGCCTCCTCCGTGCGTCCAAGCATGCAGTCCGCCACGCCTTTGAACCCGGCGGCATGATTGTAACACCCTCCGTTCTCGGCAAGCAGGGGGCGGGCGGCGGAGAATTTTCCGATGCGTTCATCGAAGCGCGTGAAAGGAGGGGCTGCTATGGAAAAACCGAAGGGATTCTCAATGAGGCGGTCCACGGCTTCCATGCACATGCGGGCGCGGTTTCCGGGAGCCGTTCCGGAGAGGACCGCCCAGCTTTGGGTGTTCAAAAAAATCTTCCCCTCTTCGTTTGCGGAAATTCCCATGGTGCAGCCGCCCGAGCAAAGAGTGCGCGCATACCATTCCCCATCCCACGCAATGTCGTTGAGGATATTGGAAAAATGCGCATGCCAGCCGCGGGCCTCCTCTTCCACCCCGGGTTCCCCCCGGCGGCGTGCCAGTTCGGCAATTTCAAGGAGTCCGAGGCAAAGTTGCTGGGTGACCATGACACTTTCGCGGGCCCCGGTTTTTTCGGAAGGTTCGAGTCCGTCATTCCAATCGGCAAAATGCTGGTCGCAGAGCCCGTGCAAGCCGGTGTCGCGGACGAGAAATCGCATCGCGCGCAGAAGGTGCTGCCAGACGGTTTCTTCGCGGGGATCGTCGCTGTAGGGAAGGCATTCGTCGAGAAAGGAGAGATCGCCGCTTTCCTTGAGGCACCATGGCACGCAGTGGAGGAGCCAGGCGGGCTTGTCGGCATATTGGCGCCGATTCCACGGACGGAAGCTGTGCGGAGCTCCCCCGCCAATGTATTGCGCGGCGATGGCGCGGCGAAGATTTTCCCGGGCCATGGGCCAGTCAAAAAGCACGACGCCCATGTCGTTCTGCAAATTGTCGCGGAAGCCGCTTTTGTTGATGAAATACGACGCCATCTGTTTTTTGTCTAAGT
>JADHED010002636.1_pt1 | contig 12054 bp, 12 predicted proteins | sample 8952041 | NCBI WGS metagenome assembly JADHED01 (sample SAMN16124423, study PRJNA663239) | bioreactor sludge metagenome | isolation source: sludge (control) | place: India:Bengaluru | collected 2018-09-08
AGCCCATTGGGATATCCATTGCAATCCATACGCTAGTGATGGCAACCCGCATATTCAGGCACCCGACGCAGATCCTTTGGGTACGGCAAGGACTCCAGCATGCTGATGGTCACGACGATATGGTTGTTGATGATGTCGCGCTCTTCCTTGGTCAGCGTACCGCGGGGAATCTTGAGGTTGTAGACTTCGTCGTCGGAAAGGAAGGGCACGAGTTTCCCGGCTTCGCGCCAGAATCGGCTGGCGATCGTGTCCACCCGTGCTTGGTCTTCCGACAGCATCGACTCGCCGCCGAAATTGATGTGCCGCAGAAACGCCAGTTCCTCGTCATACTGCAACAGCTTGGCCTTGAAAGCTTTCTCCAGCGCAGCGGTATCCTGCGCCCTGCCCTGTTCCAGCGCCTCGAGACGTGCATTCAGGTACTCGATCTCGGCATCACGCTTCAGCACCTCATAGCGTGTCGCGATCTGCTCGATCCGGTCAAAAATCGTGGTGAGCTTGCGCGGCTTGTCGACCACATACTCCGGCGTCGCCACCTTGCCGCAATCGTGCAGCAACGCAGCGATGCTCAACTCGTACATTTCCTTGTCGTTCATGTGGAACGACGCCAATGGACCGTCTTTGCAGGCGTTAGCCGCCTCGGCGATCATCATGGTCAACTGCGGTACCCGCAGGCAGTGGCCGCCGGTATAGGGTGATTTTTCGTCGATCGCCTTGGCGATCAGGCTGATGAAGGACTCGAACAGTTTCTTCAGGCCTTCGATCAGGTTGTGGTTGGTCAAGGCCACGGCCGCCTGAGAGGCCAGCGACTTCACCAGGCGTTCGTTTTCCTGCGAAAAGGCGACGATTTCGCCGCTTTCCTGGTCCATCGCATTCAGCAGCTGCAACACGCCGATGATTTCATTTTCATGATTCTTCATCGGAATGGTCAGGAAAGATTTGGACCGGTACCCCGTGTTCTGGTCGAATTTTCTCGTCCCCGAGAAATCGAAGCCCTCCGCCTCATAGGCGTCGCGAATGTTGACGACGCGATCTTCGAGCACCGCATAGGCTGCCACCAGGGTTTTGTTCGGCGTACCGTCTTCAAGATACAGCGGCAGTGGCGAAAAAGGGATTTCCTTGCCCGTCGTCCCGCCCATCGCGATCTTCAGCGACTTGGTCCGCATGATCTGGAACCTGAGGCGCTGATCTTCCATCACCATGTACAGCGTGCCGCCATCGGCGTTGGTGATTTCCATGGCCCCGCGCAGAATGTCTTCCATCAGGCGACTCAGGTCGCGCTCGGCAGAGAGCGCCACGCCAATGGCGTTCAGTCGCTCCAGACGCTGCAGCAGGGATTGGTGATCCGACATGGGACTCCGGTCAGGACTCGACGTAGAAAAACTCCATTTTGACCCCAGCCAATTCGATCACATCATGATCGACCAGCTGATGGGCTTGTGCACCGATGGAGCGGCCATTCACGATGGGATGCTGAGCGCCCTCGACATGGGTCACGAAATAGCCCTGCGGGCGCCGCGTGATCACGGCCACCTGGACAGAAGGCTTGCCTAGCGTGGTCAGCGCCTTGCTCAACACCAGTTCCTTGCCTGCGCTGGGGCCATTCAACACCTGCACATGGGCCAATTTCAGCCGCCGATCATCTGCCGGTGCCGCCACATTCGACGCCATCCCCGGCGCGCTGGCCCAACTCGGCATCGGGGCCGCCTTGGGAACGGCTCGCGCGACCTCCTCCTCCACGGCCTGGGCCTCTGGCTCGCTTGCCTTGGGCACGGGCTGCGTCGCAGAGGGGCGGATGATCATGGTCTTTTCGAAATCTGCCGCCTCGTTCTTGCCCTTGGATTGCCCATCGTTCACGTACTTGAGCTGGTACTTTCCCAATTCGATCAGGTCGCCATGCTGCAGTACGTGTTTCTTGATGGCCTTGCCGTTCACGACCGTGCCGTTGGTACTCTCCAGATCCTCAAGGAAGGAATCGTTCCCGATCGTGGTGATGGCGGCGTGTTCACCGCTGATCGCAAGGTTGTCGATATGAATATCGTTCGTGGCACGCCGACCGATCGTCAGCCTGTCCTTATCCAGCGGGAATTCGCCGAGGAACGCCCCATCCAATGAATAGATCAACTTCGCCATGGTGACTACCTTGCTATTTCAACCAGTTGAACAACCGGTCGCGCCAACCTGGGCGTGAGACCGGGAAAGGCGCGACGGGGCGCGCCAGAATGACAGAGATATTGTCCTTGCCGCCAAAATCGTTCGCCATCTGGACCAACTGATGCGCGGCGAGGTCAAGATTAGCACTTAACGAACTCAGGGTTAAGTAAATTTGCTCGTCGTCCACCATATCGGTCAGGCCGTCCGAGCAGAGCAAATAGATGTCGCCAGGCTGTACCGCATGCTCGTGCAGTTCCAGTTCCACCACCGGGTCTACGCCGAGGGCGCGGGTCACCAGATTCTTGTTGGCGGACTGCTTGGCATCCTCTTCCGTGATGAGCCCCGCGCGAATCTGTTCCTGCAACAACGAATGGTCCTCCGTCAGTTGCAGCAACTCCTGCCCACGCAAGCGATACATCCGGGAGTCGCCGATATGGCCGACCAGCACCCGGTCATTGGTAAACATGGCCACCACCAGCGTGGTCCCCATACCGGCGCACTGAGGTTGCGTCTGGGAGACATGGTAAATATCGGCATTCGCCTTGGCCACGGCATGATGGATCAACTGGCTTTCACGCTGCATGCCGGTGATGAGATCGACCTGCCCCTGCTCGAAATCCACCAGTCCTTCCTTGATCTCGGCCACGATGGTCAGGACGGCAATCTCGCTCGCCACCTCGCCCGCCTTGTACCCACCCATCCCGTCAGCCAGCACCAGCAAGCCGGAATCCACATCGCCGGCAACGGCGTCCTCATTGTGATCCCGTTTCAGCCCGACATCCGTCAGGCGCACAATCTCGAGGAGGCCACTCAGATTCATGCGCGGGCACCCGATTCGAGACAGGCGCGCAGCACAGCCGCGACTTCCGTGCCATGCTGGTAACGCTTCCCCGGATCCTTTTCCAGCATGCGATCGATGATCGCGGCCAGGCAGTCCGGCAACGCGGGGTTGACCGTCTGGACACCTGCGTGAGCTTCATTCGCAATCTTGTACATCAGGGTGGCCATCGAATCGCCGGTAAAAGGCAAATGGCCCGTACTCAACTGATAGAGCATGACCCCCAGCGAAAACAGATCCGAACGCCCATCCACCTTCTTGCCGGCCAATTGCTCCGGCGACATGTAGCTGGGGGTCCCCAGCACCATGCCAGTCTTGGTCTTGGAAGAATCGGTAATCCGCGCGATACCGAAGTCGGTCACCTTCACATTGCCGGTATCCGCTTCATACATGATGTTGGCCGGCTTGATGTCGCGGTGTACCACCTGATGGCCGTGGGCGTAATCCAGCGCCTCGGCAACCTTGATCACGATGTCCATCACCTTGTCGACCGGAAGCAGTTGCTCCGGCTTGGTGAACGGCGCCAGGTCCTTGCCCTTGAGGAACTCCATGGCGATATACGCCAGGTCATGTTCCTCACCCGCATCATAAATGGTCACGATATTGGGATGATTCAGCCGACCCGCAGTTTCCGCCTCGCGGAAGAAGCGTGCCTTGACCTCTTCCAGCTCATCTTCTTCAAACTCCTGGGACAACGCCATGGTCTTGATGGCGACGACCCGGCTGATTTTCGGGTCCTTGCCCAGATACACCACGCCCATCGCGCCCTTGCCCAGTTCCTTTTCGACCTGATAGCGACCGAGCATGGGCTTTTCCACCGTGCCATCATTCAGGATCATGGTGCCCGTATTGGTACGCGCGCCACCGGCACCGCCCAGAATAACGGTCTCCGCCATGGCACGGGAGCGCGCCAGCCGCTGCTCCACGTCGCGGAACTTGGCGTTGTACTGTGCAATATAGCTGAACACCGACTCCGCCTTGTTGAACTGGCGCTTGCGCTCGAAATCCAGCGCGAGGTTGTACAGCAAGTCCAGCAACGCATCGTCGACCGGGCATTTGCGGAAGCGGTCGAACGCCATATCCAGTTGACCCTGCCCCTGGAACATCAGGCCCAGATTACGATTGCTCTCGGCCGAATCCGCCTCGGATTTTTCCTTGCCCTTTTCCGTCACCAAGAAGCGCTTGGTAGTCAGCAAGGCATGGCCTACCACCAGCAAGGCTGCGGGCAGCATCAACTGCAGCCACATCCCCTCGCGCGTCATCAGGACGAAATGCGTCGCCAGGAAAAGTGCCAGCATGGCCAGTGAAATCCCAGCGGCAACACCGGCCCCCAGGCGCGGCAACAGCAGCATCAGGTAGAGCGCCACCAGTAACAGCGCACCGCGCTCAGCCCAGATGGCCCAGGAGGGCACGACAAAGAAATCTTCATTCAGGATACTGGCGACAGAATGCGCCAGCGACAGAACTGGCGCCATTGCCGGCGAGATGGGGGTCACCTGGTTGTCGCCAACACCACTCGCCGTCGCGCCGATCAGTACCACCTTGCCTCGGTACTTCTCGGCAGGGATATTGCCGCTGACCACATCGTAGAAGGAGTCGACCGCAAACGCCGGTTTCCCGCCACGGTCGGCGTAAAAAAAGGTATTCATCTGCAAGGCGCTGTCGGTCGCGATGTTGAGGCGCCCCAGACGCACTCCCTCGCCCAGGCGCACTTCCACCTGATCCGGCTTGAGATTCAGGAAACGCGAAGCAATCTGCAGGGAGAGGGATGGGTAATAGCTGGAATAATGCCCGAGAACCAAAGGCTCGGCGCGAATCGCACCATCGACATCCGGGCTGGTATTGAGGTGGCCGATCGCCACCGCCTTGGCCCCGATCTGGGGGATAGGGGGCAACGCACTCAGAGTCGGCAAGGGTAACAGGCCGTTCGCCTCTGCATCGACCCGATCGACCACCTTGACCAGAGCCTGACGACTGACGTAATCCGGCAGGGGATGATCCGGATTGCCGCGCGGCTCACCGATCACGAAGGGCATCGCAAGCGCGACATTTCCAGCCTTCTCGACACTGCCGGCCAGCTTGGCATCGGTGTCGAGGGCCACTTCGGCCTCGCGCAGCATCGCATCCAGCTGGGAAGCCTCCGGCGCGACCGATGGGATGGTGGAAGACGCGACGAACTGGGAAATCTTGCGGAGGTGCTCAAGCCCCGGATCACGCTGGGGCTCGACGAAAAACACGGTATGCCCGATTACCTTGGCCTGCGCCGCAGCCAGCAGATCGATCATCTTGGCATGAATATCCCGAGGCCAGGGCCAGCGGCCCAGGTTGGCGATACTCTGGTCGTCGATCGCAATGACCGCGACCTGATCGCCGGGCTGGCGATCGGACGCCTGGACACCGAGGTCGTAGGCCTTGCGTTCGAGCCCTTGCAGCAGCTCCGAGCCGCCAGAAAAGAGAAACAGCAGCGAGACCAGGAGCCCCGCAAACCAGTCCGTCTTCCAGAAGCTTTTTTTCACGAGCCCCGCCTGACCTTATCGTTATTTAAGGCTCTGATCTTACACCGGATCAAGCGCAGAAAAAAGAAATCAGGACTTGGACTTTCCTGTAGCGTTCTGCTTGACCTCATCCGGCCTGACTTCTGCTGCCAGCTTGTCCAGCACACCGTTGACGAACTTGAACCCATCCGTACCGCCGAAGCGCTTGGCCAGTTCCACACCTTCGTTGATGGCGACGCGATACGGGATGCTGAGATCATGGATCAGCTCATACCCGGACAGACACAGAATGGCATGTTCGACCGGGCTCAACTCGCTCAGGGGGCGATCCAGCAAGGGAGCAATGCGCGCCTCAAGCGATGCGCGCTCGGCCACCACGCCCTCCAGCAGCCCCTTGAAGTATTCCGCGTCAGCGCGGGCATAGTCCTCATCTTCCGCAAGATTGCGCAGGGTTTCGCGCAGATCGGACTCGCTGAGGATCTGGCTATACAGCCCCTTGAGCACGAGCTCGCGGGATTTGCGGCGATTTTGCCCCGCCTTGGGCGTTTTCTTATCGGTCATATCGATTTCAGCAGATTCACCATTTCAACCACCACTTCGGCAGCCTCGGCGCCTTTGACCGACATCCGGACCAGTGCCTGGTCATCGTTATCGGTGGTCAGGATAGCGTTGGCAACCGGCACACCGGTTTTCAATTGCATTTCCGAGATGCCACGCGCAGACTCGTTGGACACCACCTCAAAGTGATAGGTATCACCACGAATCACCGCGCCCAACGCGATCAGCCCGTCAAATTTCCCGCTTTGCGCCATGCGTTGCAGCACCAGCGGCGACTCCAGCGCGCCAGGCACAGTCGCCAGCACCACATCGGCATCTGCCACGCCCAACTGTCGCAACCTCGCCAGGCACGCACCCAGCAGCCCGTCCCCGATCTCGTGATTGAAGCGTGACAGCACGATGCCGATACGCATCCCCTGCCCTGCAAGGTTTTGTTCGATTTCTTTCATAGAATCCCGATTCCGATTGGTCGTCATGCCGGGCAGATCGATTGCCAGACCCGCAACGATTGCCGCCATGCCGTACTTGAAGATGGCCCGGATTTTACCACGCCGCACCCGCATAGATTGAAAACCCTGTCAAATCAATCGCTCTCGGCACGGCAGCAACCAACATGCCCCCACCTCACTGGGCATCCACATCGTCTACTTTTGCTCGGCACCTCCACACCATCCTGAAAATTCGTTCAGATTTCGTGCTCACATTGACACCAAAATGCTGTTGTCTCGCCGGGATGAACACGATACTTTGGTCAGTAAAGAGGGATTAACGTCAATGAACACCTATAAGAAACTCAAGCAAATCAGGTCATTGATTGCGCGTTTACCGGGGCTCAAGAGCTACAAGGATTTTGATATCGCGGTGGAAATCGGTTTTCACCAGCGTTCTGGCACGCCACTCACGCTCAAACGACTGCTGCTGCTCGAGATTGCCCCTGCCGCAACGGTCCGGCGCCACCTGAGCCGCATGGTGCGCGAAGGCACGATTACCAAAGTCATCCCACCCAACGACCACCGGACCGCCCATTTCATGCTGGGCGAAGACACCATGCACGCATTGGACCAGTGTCTGGACAAGATACACATGACGCTCTGTGAGCCTGCGGGGAACTGCCGTCAAGATGATTGATGCACACCTGAAGTCAAGACTGGGGGATCTCCTCGCTGAGCACGGCAAGGTACAGTCTCTCACCTCTTTTCCCGGGGCAAGACCGGATGAACCATGCATGATTCTTGCGACCATGGAACACCCGCAGGACGCGACCAGGCTCTACCAGAAATTCGGCTTTCAGCCGTTCGGGTTCAATTCCCTGATCATCAGCGCGACCTGGCTGGAATCGCACCTGATTTAGAGCCTATTGCAGTGCGCACGGGCTGAAATAGGCTCAACTCAGCACAGCAGCACATTCGTTTTCCGCCGAAACAGACTCTACGCGCCCTGTCCGTTACTGAAAGAGTGCGCTCGCCTTTTTGAACGTCTGATACACGCCCCAGCCCAGCGGCACCAGCACATAAGCCCAGAACAGTACCAGCAGCAGACTGTGTCTTTCGGTTTTTTCGACTTGCTCCATGATTTCACCCCTGTAGTGGATCATCGACTTCGTCATGCTTCATGTAGTGGTGCTCCTGCACTTCGCGCATCAGCAGGTTGCACACGAACCCCACGGCCAGCAGGCAGGCCATGATGTAGAGCGTGGTCGTGTAGGCATCCGCCTTGGCCACGCCCTGCTCGATCTGATACTCCCGGATATAGTTCACCAGCACAGGCCCCAGTACGCCGGCCGTGGCCCACGCGGTCAACAGCCGACCGTGGATGCCGCCGACAAAGCGGGTGCCGAAGATATCGGCCAGATACGCCGGAATGGTCGCGAACCCGCCCCCGTACATGCTCATGATGACTGCCGATGCGGCAATGAAAAGGATGACGTTACCCTGCCCGCTGAAGGTCGGCAGCATGGAATACAAGAACGTCCCAAGGGCGAAGAACAGAAAATAGGTATTCTGCCGACCGAGATAATCCGACGCGGATGACCAGACAAAGCGGCCGCCCATGTTGAAGAGACTGAGCAGACCGACAAAACCTGCGGCGGCTTCCGGGGTGATGCTGCCCTTGAACATCTCCTGAATCATCACCGACGCCTGACCGAGGATGCCGATCCCGGCGGTGACGTTAAGGCACAGGATCAGCCACAACAGATAGAACTGTGGCGTCTTCAGCGCCTGGTCGATGTGCACGTGGCGCTGCGTCACCATTTTTTTCGTCTCGGCCGGGGGCGTCCAGCCGGCCGGCTTCCAATCTGGAGGCGGTATGCGGATGGCGAGCGAACCGATGACCATGGAAATAAAGTACACCACGCCCATGACGGCAAACGCCTCCATCACCCCCACGGATGTTTCGCTCTGAAAATGCTTCATCAGGGCAACCCCCAGCGGCGCCCCGATCATGGCCCCGCCACCTAAGCCCATGATGGCCATGCCGGTCGCCATGCCGCGATGATCGGGAAACCATTTGATCAGCGTCGAGACTGGCGAGACGTACCCCAGGCCCAGACCGCAACCGCCCAGCACGCCGTATCCAAGGTAAATCATCCAGATCTGGTGTGTATGCACCCCGATGGCGGAAAGAATGAAGCCGCCACCGAACAGACAGGCCGCCGTGAACATCGTGCGTCGCGGTCCGACTTTCTCTAGCCATTTGCCGCCGAAGGCCGCAGATAGCCCGAGAAACACGATTGCGAGGCTGTAGATCCAGCCGATCGTGGTCAGTTTCCAGTCATCCGGAGTGAGGGTTGAGACACCGATGATACGGGTTAGCGGTTCGTTGAACACGCTGAATGCGTACGCCTGGCCGATACAGAGATGCACCGCCAGCGCCGCGGGAGGGATCAACCACCGGTTATAGCGATGATGGGCAGTGATCCGTTCCTTCGAAAAAAAACCAGACATTCCCTCTCCTCCCTTGCGTAACACAATTGATGAGACGGGCGGTGCTTGGCCGCCGCATGTTATGAACCCGACTCAGCGGGCTTGATGCACGGCCATCATGTAACAGATTGATTGGATTGGCAATGCCCCGATGATGGATGGGGCTAATCAGGGCCGACTGAAAACACCAGCGTTAGAACGCGAGCATTTCCATGGCATGTTGACGCGTGGTTTCCGTAATCTCCACGCCGCCCAGCATGCGGGCGATTTCCTCGACCCGTGCCTCAGGGGCGAGCGTTTCGATACGACTCAAGGTCTGCCCATCGGCACTGGATTTGCTGACACGGAAATGGTGCCGACCTTGCGCCGCGACTTGTGGAAGGTGAGTAATCACCAACACTTGCCGCGACCCGCCAAGCGCCTTGAGCAACTGCCCCACGACCTCTGCCACCCCACCGCCGATACCCACGTCGACCTCATCGAAAATCATGGTCGGCGTCTCGCCCTGCTGCGCAGTAATGACGCGGATTGCGAGGCTGATACGCGACAATTCCCCCCCCGAGGCGACCTTGCTCAACGGGCGTGGCGTGACGCCGGCGTGCCCGGCCACGAGAAACTCGACCTGCTCCAGCCCGGCGGCGGTGCCTGCCTCGTCCGGCTGCAACGCGATTTCGAACCGCCCCCCAGACAATGACAGACGCTGCATCTCGGCCGTCACTTGCTCGCTCAGGCTGGCCGCCGCCACCTGGCGACGCGCACTCAATGCCCGCGCTTCTTCCAGATAAGCGTCACGGGCAGCCTGAGCCTCGCGCGCCAGCGCGCCGTCATCACCGACATGCTCCAGTTCTGCCATACGCGCTTGCCATCCCGCCAACAGAGCAGGCAGTTCCTCCGGACGCACCCGGTACTTGCGGCCTGCGCCATGGATAGCCTGGATACGCGACTCGACTTCGCTCAGGCGCTCCGGGTCGAGTTCCGCACGGCTGAGGTAGCGGTTCAGAAAACGATCGGCTTCCTCGATCTGGATCACGGCGGCATCCAGCGCTTCCAAGGCCTCCCGCATGGCGGGATCGTACTCGCTCAACTCCTGTAATTTGTGCTGCGCCGTGTGCAGTTGCCGCATCGCCGCCATTTCACCTTCGGAGAGAATTTCTCGGCAGGCTTCGCCCCCCGCCAGCAAACTGGCGGCATGGGACAGGCGACTATGCTCCTGCTGCAACGACTCCCACTCTTCCGCGCTGGGATTGAGTTGCTGCAATTCGCGCACCTGGTCACGCAGTTCAGCGAGTTCCTCGGCATATGCGGCTGCATTCTGTTCCATTTCCAGCCGCTGCTGGTGTAACAACCGCCAGCGTTGGTAAGTGTTTGCTACGCGGCCAGCCAGCGCCGTGGCTTCCGCGTACTCATCGAGCAGGTCGCGCTGGGTGCTTCCCTTGAGCAGGGAATGATGGGCATGCTGACTGTAGATGTCGACCAGAAACTCGCCTGCTTCGCGCAGTTGCTGCATGGTGGTGTTGATGCCGTTGATGAAGGCACGGGAACGGCCATCGGCATACAGAATCCGGCGCATGATGCAACCGCCGTCCTCAGTATCCAGCGCATTGTCCTTCAGCCATGTGTGCAACTGGGGTAGACCGGCGATGGCGAACTCGACACTGATCTCGGCTTTTTCGCACCCCTGGCGCACCATGCCGGACTCGCCTCTGGCCCCGAGGGCCAAAGACAGCGCGTCGATGAGTATGGATTTGCCGGCACCAGTCTCCCCGGTGAGCACGCTGAAACCGCTCGGAAACTCCAGTTCGAGGCGGTCGACGATGACGAAGTCGCGCAGGGAGAGCGAGGTCAGCATGACGTCAGCCCCAGTTCAGCTTTTCGCGCAGCATGGCGTAATGGCTATGGCCATGCGGGTGCAGCAGGGTCAGCGGGTGATCGAGACGCTGCACGAACAGTTTGTCGCCGCAATTCAGCGCAGTCTGCAACTGGCCATCGAAGTGTACGAAGGCATCGGCGGCGTGCACCAGCGTGATTTCCACCAGGCTATTTCCGTTGATGGCGAAGGGTCGATTGGAGAGGGTATGCGGACACACCGGCACGAGGGCAATCGCGTCCAGCGTCGGGTGCAGCAACGGACCGCCGGCGGACAAGGCGTACGCCGTGGTGCCGGTCGGGGTGGCGATGATCAGACCATCCGAACGCTGGCGATGGACGAACTCACCATCGATGGTCAGTTCCAGTTCGATCAACCGGGCGGTCCCGCCCTTGCTGATCACCACGTCGTTCACGGCACGGCCCTTGTGGGTCACCACGCCATCACGGACTAGGCTGGCGCCAAGGAGCGTCCGGCGCTCGCGGGTGAACTCGCCTTCCAGCATCTTACCGATCGACGCCTGCATATTGTCAGTCGTGAGATCCGTCAGGAACCCCAAGCGGCCCTTGTTGACGCCAATCAATGGGATGTCATGATCGACCAGTTCCCGCGCCACCATCAGCATGGTGCCGTCGCCGCCCAGTACGACCGCCAAATCCGCGCGCCCTGCCATCTCGGAGAGTGCCACACGAGGATAGCCATCGAGCCCGAGGTGTTCGGCCGTCAGTGCCTCGACCAGCACCTCAAGCCCCCTCCCCTCGAGAAACTGGGCAAGATTCAGCAAATGCTCCCGTATCAGGGGATTGGTGATCTTGCCGATCAGCGCGACGGTCTGAAATGCGTTTTTCATGGGCGAATTAAAGCATAAAACACGCGCTTTCGTCAGGCGAGAGAACTTGTCACGCCGATCAGTGTCTTGGACTAGGGCGTGTTCACACTAAATTCACGCATGCGTTGCCAAGACAACACGATGGATGCAAGGCGCGAGGCGCGGCGAATGGTTGTTCCATTCGCAAGCCTTGCAACGTGGCAGACGCGTGTTGTCTTGGCAACCCTTCGGGACGGGGGCGATTTGGGCGCCCTCCTTTGTCGCAAGCCGCTTGAAGTGGCCTGCAATTCAGCGCGTCTTGCTTCGCGGATGGCATCCCAAATCGCCCCCGTCGCAGACGCGAATTTAGTGTGAACACGCCCTGGCCAGTAACAGGCTAAAATACCGGAAAC
>JADHED010002638.1_pt1 | contig 12034 bp, 8 predicted proteins | sample 8952041 | NCBI WGS metagenome assembly JADHED01 (sample SAMN16124423, study PRJNA663239) | bioreactor sludge metagenome | isolation source: sludge (control) | place: India:Bengaluru | collected 2018-09-08
AAGGGAATAGTTCATACTGGCTTTTCGCGTGTCTGAGATAATCCGGGTAATGCACTGAAAATCTGGATGTTGAAATTCATGCAATACCAACTGTTTCAGGGTAGCATACGGCACATCGCCTTCCATCACATCCACAAGCAATTCCCGCTCACGGTAAATTTTAAACTTCGCCCACATACAATAAAATCCTTCAGTTTTTCAAATCCAAAGTCTCATGCCCTCCAGGGCCGGTTGCGGCTTATGTTGCCCTGCAAAATGTCACAGGCGAGATTTACATTATTGACGATCTGAAAGTCAAACATACCTACACAGATAAAATCAGCGCCCTGCTGAAAAGCCCATTGAAAGGCTTCTTGCGGAGGAATTGCCCCGGCTGCCAAAATCTTGTAAGCAATCCAGGGTTCTTCGAGTGACTCCATATAAGCAATGGTTTCATTGGGATTCTGGCAGAAGATGTTATCGGCAAAGCCTTCATCGAGTGTGTTTTTCCGCTCATGATCAATGGTTGACGACCAGTAATCAGCCTTGTGCAGGGTCTTCATCCAGAAATCCGGCTTCAAGCCATAGGCGCGGCATTGTTTAATTGTTTCGAGTTCATGACCGCCAATGCCGGCGGGCACCCCGCTCTTTCGTATCATTTCCAGGGCCTTCCCGATTTCTTCCATTTTGCCCTGTTTTACAAGCATGTCTGCCAGCCCTCCGTGTACATAAATGGCAGCGGCTCCGGCATCCACCGACTGCGGAATTCCGGTTTGATATTCAAATCCGCCATCGCTGATAAACTGAATTTTTCCGCCGGCATTCCAGTACTGTTTCAGCGCCGGAACCATGACGGGATTTGTAATAAGGGAATTAATACCGCACTGTTCCGCTATCTGAAGGGTTTCAAAAATCTTTGCCTGGCTGTGGTAAGTCTTCACCAGGTCAGAAACATACAACAGGTCTCTTGCATGGGCCCAGCCCCCGATCAGGTTTCCGCCCATGATCATCCGGCTCACCTCCACAGAACCGATACGGGCATGCGGGATTTTCCCCTTTGGTTCCGCTTTTACTTCGGGCAGACGGAGACCTGATGCCGAGGTTCCCTGTTCAAGCAACCGCCTTTCCTCAATCGCCCCGGAAGCCTGCTGTTCGCTGAGTATGCCCATGACCCCTGCCAGGGGCAGGCAGGCCATGGCTTTAATCATGCTGCGCCGGCTGTGGGCACTATCGTCAGGGTGCATGCCCGGGGCTACAGGCGATAGGTTATCATTTACCATGAGTCGGGAGAATTTAACCTGAAGGTAGCGAATTTTCAATTTTCGAAAAAGAGAAAACACACATTTGTAAAAAATTTTTGATTATGAGATCATTGCATGTTCATAACGAAAACTTATGCCGGCCTGATGAATAAAAGTGCAAAATTGATCCCCGCCGGGGGAACAACATACAAAGAAATACTTATTTTTATTCCCGATTACAGCTTCTTAAGATGTAACGGGTCAATCACTTATAAAGCTCATTCTGTTATACATGCATCAAAAATCGGATCACCCCATCATCACCATTGAAAACCTGTCTCATGCTTTTGGAGACAAAATGGTACTGGAGGATATCAACCTCTCCGTAAAAAAAGGCGAGTTTGTGACCATTCTGGGCCCTTCGGGTTGCGGGAAAACCACCCTGATCAGGCTGATCGCGGGATTTGTAAAGGCAACCGACGGGCGCATCACCATTGCCGGTGAAGAAATGACCCATACCCCCCCGCACCTCCGTCCCGTAAACACCGTATTTCAGAAATACGCCCTGTTTCCGCACCTGAATGTGTTCAACAACATTGCCTTTGGACTGAACCTAAAGAAACTTCCGAAAGAGGAGATCAAAAAGAAGGTAATGCAGGTGTTGAAGATCGTGACAATGACCGATTACGAAGAGCGGGATGTGGATACCCTTTCGGGCGGACAACAGCAGCGGGTGGCCATCGCACGGGCTATTGTGAATGAGCCGGAAGTGCTGTTGCTTGACGAACCCCTTGCCGCACTCGACCTGAAGATGCGGAAGGATATGCAGATGGAAATCAAAGCCATGCATAAAAAACTAGGCATCAGCTTCCTGTATGTGACACATGACCAGGAGGAGGCCCTTACCCTGAGTGATACCATTGTGGTAATGAGTGAAGGACGCATCCAGCAGATCGGCACACCCACCCAGATATACAATGAACCGGCCAATTCCTTTGTCGCCGATTTCATCGGAGAGAGCAATATTCTCGACGGTTCGATGATAAAAGACAACCTTGTTGAATTCGCCGGCCACCGCTTTGAATGCGTGGATGCCGGTTTTGCTGAAAACGAGGCGGTGGACGTGGTCGTGCGGCCGGAGGATATTTACATTTTCGAAATGTCGGATGCCGCGCAATTCAGCGGTCAGGTTACCTCCAGCATCTTCAAGGGCGTACATTATGAAATGATGGTTACCACCCCTGAAGGATTTGAAATCATGATTCAGGATTACCACTGCTTTGAAGCAGGAAGGACGGTCGGGTTGAAGATACGGCCTGACGACATCCATGTCATGAAAAAGGAACGGCTGTGCAATACCTTTGAAGGAGAAATTGCCGGAGAAAACCAGGTTCGGTTTCTCGACGGCGTTTTCGATTGCCAGAACACCATGGGACTCGCATCCGGAACACCGGTTAATGTGAAGGTCGATTTTGGTGCGGTGGTGTTGCAGGACAATGAGGAAGACGGCATGCTGAACGGCGTGGTGAGCTTTATCCTGTATAAGGGAAATCACTTCCACCTTACCGTCAACACGGAGACCCACGAACATGTGTTTGTTGACACACAGGACATTTGGGATGACGGTGACCGGGTAGGGATCAGCATTCCTGCGGAGGCCATCCGAATCGAAACTATTTAATTCCGGCAACCATGCAAAGAAAGCTACTTTCATTCATCGGCCGGAGGAGGAACTGGTCCATCCCCTATGTCCTCTTTCTGGCCATGTTCGTGCTGGTGCCCATGGTGCTGATCGTGGTTTTTGCCTTCACCAACAACGAAGGAGCCTTTTCATTCTCCAACTTCCGGCGGTTCTGGATGCAGCCTGAAGCCATGAATACCTTTATCTATTCCGTGGGCGTAGCCCTGATCACCACCCTGTTGTGCATCCTGCTGGGATACCCTGCAGCCTATCTGCTCAGCCGCATGGAAACCGCCAATGCCAAGCTGATGGTTATGCTGTTCATCCTTCCCATGTGGATCAACTTTTTGATCCGCACCCTGGCCACCGTGGCGCTGTTTGACTTTCTCAGCCTTCCGTTGGGTGAGGGCGCCCTGTTATTCGGCATGGTGTACAACTTCCTTCCCTTCATGATTTATCCCATTTATAATGTGTTGCAGAAAACCGACCAGAACCTGATTGAAGCAGCGCAGGACCTGGGGGCATCCCCCTGGCAGGTGTTCTTCCGGACCATTCTGCCCCTGTCGGTTCCCGGCATTACAAGTGGGGTGATGATGGTGTTCATGCCGGTGATCTCCACCTTTGCCATTGCAGAACTGCTTACGATAAACAATATCAAGCTATTCGGAACCACCCTGCAGGAGAATATTTATAACGGCATGTGGAATTATGGCGCGGCACTGTCGCTTGTCATGCTGCTGCTGATTGGCCTTACCTCCCTGCTGAATACGGAAGGAAGCGCCAAGGCTGCTGAGGAAGGAGGTCTGATATGATGAAAAAGACCCTGTCTTCAGCCTATCTGGGTATTCTGCTGATCATGCTCTATGCGCCCATCCTGATCATCATCATTTTCTCCTTTACCACCTCAAAGGTATTGGGAAACTGGACCGGATTTTCTTTCAAGCTGTATACCAACCTTTTTCATCAGGGTGTGGTACATTCGCTTTCGAGTGCACTCTGGAATACCCTGATCATCGGTCTGGTTGCCGCATTTGCTTCCACGGTGCTGGGAACCATGGCTGCCATCGGCATTTTTAACTTACAACCGCGGTCGCAGAAAATCATCAAAATGGCCAACGTGATCCCGATCCTCAATCCCGATATCATCACGGCCATCTCCCTGTTTCTGTTGTTTGTCACCATCGGCATTTCCCAGGGGTATACCACGGTGATCCTTGCGCACATCACCTTCTGCACCCCTTACGTGGTGCTGAGCGTGCTGCCGCGGCTCTACCGGATGAATGCCAACCTGTACGAAGCCGCTCTCGACCTCGGGGCCACGCCGTTCAGGGCACTGTGGAAAATCCTGCTTCCGGAGCTGAAACCGGGCATGATCAGCGGTTTCATCCTGGCCTTCACCCTGTCGATCGACGATTTTGTGGTTACCCTGTTCACCATCGGAAATGAGGGACTCGAAACCCTGTCGACCTATATCTATGCCGATGCCCGCAGGGGCGGGCTGACCCCTGAACTCCGGCCGCTATCGGCCATCATTTTTGTCACCGTGCTGGTGCTGCTGCTTGTGATCAATCAGCGGGCCGCGAAAAAGAAACCCTGAATCTCCATGAGAGCAATCCATCCCCTGCGTCTGCTGCGGCTTTCAGGCATTTGCCTTGCCTTATGTGCATCCGTGATCTTCCTGGCCGGATGTCAGTCCCACGGCAAATCGAGGAAGAACGTCCTTAAGATTTACAACTGGGCTGATTATATTGACGAAGACCTGTTGAAGGAGTTCCCGGAATGGTACAAGGAACAGACCGGCGAGGACGTGGAGATCATGTACCAGGTGTTTGACATGCCCGAGGTAATGTATACCAAAGTGGCTCTCGGACATGAAGACTTTGACCTGGTATGCCCCACCCAATATATCATTGAGCGCATGCTGCGTTACGACATGTTGCTGCCGCTGGATACAAATTTCGGTAAAACACCCGACTACCTGGGCAATCTTTCCCCGTTCATCCGGGAACGGATGGATGCGTTCAGCGCGCCCGGAAAGAAGGCCGGAGATTATATGGTGCCTTATATGTGGGGAACTTCCGGCATCCTGTACAATACAGAACTGATCCCCAGGGAGCAGGTGGAAACCTGGGGCTGTATCTGGGATCCGCGCAACAAGGGAAAGATCCTGATGAAGGACCATTACTGGGACATATACAACGTCGCCGCCATCTGGGGATACCGTGATGACATTGCAGCCGGAAAGCGAACCCGGTACAGCGTGTCGAACGACCATACCGATGAAGACATCGCCATGGTGGAGAAACAGTTGAAATTGCTGAAGCCCAACATTGCAGGATGGGAGGCGGATTTCGGTAAGGAAATGATGACCAAAGGGCACATATGGATGAATTACGCCTGGAGCGGGGATGCAGTGTGGGCTGTGGAAGAAGCTGCTTCGGTAAATGTGTCTCTTGACTATGTAGTCCCGAACGAAGGAAGCAATATCTGGTTCGACGGCTGGGTGATTCCCAGGTATGCGAAAAACGTAAAAGCCGCGAGTTACTTCCTGAATTACCTGTGCCAGCCCGACATAGCCCTGAGAAACATGGATGTAAGCGGATACACCAGCGCTGTCGGAACTCCGGAAATCCTCGAAGCACAAATCGACTCCTCTCTGGAAGAAACTGTTAACCTGAGTTATTTCTTTGGTCCGGGTAGTGAAAAAGTGCCGGTAAACAGCATCCAGTACCCCGACAGCAGTGTGGTAAGTCGTTGTGTACTGTTGCACGACTTCCTTGATAAGAATGATCAGGTGCTTGAAATGTGGAGCAGGGCGAAAGGCGACAGCCTTAACCAGGGCAAGGCCATCGCCATTTTCGCATTCTTCGGACTGATGGCGGTGTGGATTGTATACCGGCGCGTGAATAAATACCGGAGCCGCCGCCGGAGGTTGGCAAGACGGTATAACGGAATACCTACCTGACCAGGTCCTGGGTCATTTCGTACTGGCTGTGCAATTCTGATGCTGCCTTTAGCAGGGCTTCATCATCGGTACCGTTTGCTGCAGCATAATAGGTGTCGGCTGCTTTGTTGAACTCGAGCAGTTGTTTTTTCCATTCTGCTTCCTTTGCCTTCAGCGTTTCCGGTAACACAGCCTGGTTCACTGCTTCAAGAGCGGTTTTGATCTGGGGCACATAGGCTTTCAGGGCTGCAATATCTTTTGCGGGATAGGCCTTATGCCAAATCGGGCGGATGATTTCGTGAAAGCCGTCGAGGGCCTTGACAACTGCGTTGGCCTCGGGTTGTTGCGAACCTTCCTGTGCGGAAAGCGTAGCGGTACCAAGAAAAAGGAAACAGGCAATGGCAATAAGAAGTCGATTCATAACAATAGTGTTTGGTTAGAAATTTAAAAATATAAAATTGTCCGGAATCCCGTCTCAACAATCAGACCATAATTACAATTCACCCCCATCCATCAGGTCTTTTCCAAATAAAGCCAGTCCTCCGCCGGCCGTTTCCCTGTAAAGGCTGGGCAGGTCCTTTCCGGTTTGCTTCATGGTTTGCACCACCCGGTCGAAGCTGACCATGTGGCGTCCATCTGAAAGCATTGCGAAGGTGTTGTGCGACAGTGCCCGGGCAGAGGCAAAGGCATTTCGCTCAATACAGGGGATCTGCACCAGTCCCGCAATCGGGTCGCACGTGAGTCCCAGGTGGTGTTCCAATCCCATTTCCGCCGAGTATTCGATCTGGTAGTTGGTGCCTCCGTATAGTTGGGTCGCCGCAGCCGATGCCATGGCACAGGCCACACCCACCTCTCCCTGGCAGCCTACTTCGGCTCCGGAGATGGAGGCGTTTTTTTTCACCAGGTTGCCGATGAGTCCCGCCGTAGCCAATGCCCTGGTGATGTCGGGCACCTTGTAGCCGTTAAAAAACTTCAGGTATTTGAGAACGGCAGGCAATACTGCACAGGCGCCGCAGGTAGGTGCGGTAACGATAATTTCGCCGCAGGCATTTTCCTCACTTACGGCAAGGGCGTATGCATACAGGGTGGCCCGTTTACGGAAGGAATCGCGGTACTGTCCTGCCTTCCGCATATACGAATTGGCCTTGCGCTGGAGGTTGAGACCTCCGGGCAGCACCCCTTCCGTCGTCAGTCCCCTTTTGATGGCCGCCTCCATGGTTTGCCAGATGGTTTCAAGGAAGGGCCAGATATCTGCCCCTTCAACCGATTCCACATACTGCCAGAGCGGAATACCGTTCTTCGAACAGAAATCCAGTATTTCATCCATGGAATTATGCGGATAGATTTCAACCGTTTCTGTGGTTGACGGATCTTCCACCACGGCACCGCCACCGGTACTGTACATGAGTTTTTCCTCCATCACAACGCCGTCTGCTGCAAGCGCCCGGAATGCCATGGCATTGGGGTGCTTTTCAAGAAAGACTTCCGGTTTCCAGGTGATGGATAGCTTTTTACTTCCAAATGCCTTTTCAAGTGCGACATCGGTACGGTGGCCCTTCCCGGTGGCGGCCAGGCTGCCGAAGAGGGTTACCTCAAAAGATGCGGCCTTTTTATGCGCCTCGGCAAACTGCCGGGCGGCGTTGGCCGGTCCCAGCGTATGGCTGCTTGACGGCCCGTGACCGATGCGGTATAGGTTGCGGATGGATTCCATATCAGGGAACTAAATTAATACCAATATCCTTTAAAGAAGGAAATATTTCTCATATAGAAGCATTTTTCTAAAGTTCGTCACTGAAACCCCTTCATTCATCAACAAAACAGCCGTTTCAACCAAATAGTTAGTACCTTTTATGTACCTAAGTCCACTTTTTATGAAATCCCTGTTGGTCCTTTGTGCAGGATCGCTGGCGCTGTTTGGGTCAATCAGCCTGAGCGCCCAGGTACCTGTTATTATCAGTCAGCCCACCGAGCTAAGCGCCTGTGATGGCGATTCTGTATCCATAGTAGTGATTGCAGAAGGAAACTGCAGCCTGCAATGGTTTACCGCACAGAAAAATGGTTCAGTGTTCACCACTTACAATGAAATTGCCGGAGAAACCTTCTACACGCTGACCCTTAATCCCGTCCATGTTTCCAATGCGTACTACCTGCTGAGGCTGGCCGGTGAGACCGACACGATATGGAGTGAAGGAATAAAGGTCTCGGTCCAGATCCCTAAGAAACCCATTGAAGACACCCTGTTTGTGAATCATGTGCCCGGTTATGCGCGGCTGTTTGATGGTTTCATGGTAACAAACCTGCAATTGATATGGTCTACAGGGGATACTTCATTTTTTCCTTCAAGAAAAACGTTTGTACAGTTTAAAAACTTTGGGAACCACTGGGTAAAAACAATTCAAAATGGATGCTCCCGCACAGACACATTTGTAGTGGCCGAATGTCCGCACACCCTGCACATTGACAGTATTGCCAAGGTGCCCAGATGCTGGTGCGCCGATACCGTGTACATTGAAAGAAATGTGAGTCCGGGCGTCATTACGGTGTCACCGGGAACCACCATTAAGTTCACAGGGGATTACTGGCTGAGTTCAGGCTATATGGATGCACGGGGTGCTGAAACTGACAGCATTTATTTTGAGGGCTATTTCGACCCGGCCACTCAGAAATGGCAGGGTTGGCTGGATTCATACAATTTGAGTCCACACGATTACAGACCCACTTCATTTGAGAGTGTACTCATCAAACACCTGAATCTTGCATATTTGTTTCGCGTGGGTTCGGCCACATTTTACCGGAACGAAAAAGTATTTTATTTCGATGCTGGAAATTGTGTTTTTAAGCAAAACAAACGTGTTGAACTCGCACATGCAGCCAGCTCAACCATTTTCCTTGAAAATGACTCGGTTTTCGGAAATGTTACGCCGGCTCCGAGGGGTGCCATCCCCTTCTTCTATTTTATCGGGAATACCTTTGAAAACAACAAATCCGGCTTGATCCTGAAAGGGGGCTACTATCCACCACAGGGTGGATGGGTAAGAATTAGCAACAACATTTTCAGGAACAATTTTGCGACTGTTATTTCAGCCCATGCCAGCTTCAATTATGTGGATAACAATCTATTTATACAAAACCATCCCGGGGAAAATAGCCTGATGCAATTCAGCAATTACCTTGCCTTCAGGAACAATACCCTGATAAACAATGAAGGAACCGGTGTGCTGCTTTATGAAAATCCCTCTTCTTCATACGTGGGCGGCGATATTATGAATAACATTTTCTATACTGCTCTGGAAAGGATCTCGATTAATGTAACTGCCGTTGAATCCAGTAGTAAAATCGATCACAATAGTTTTAGCGGCGATAGCACATCCATTGTCGCACCGGCAGATACCAGCATAAACATCTTCAGCAACCTGTTTTCCACAAATCCTGAATTCAAGGACACACTCAGGGGAGACTACACGTTAAAGGAAAATTCTCCCATCATTGACAAAGGAGCCGATATTGCACATGGTCCCGTAGGAACCGATTTTTATTATGAAAAGGACTTTACGGGTTTTCCCCGTAAAACGGGGCTTGCCATTGACCCGGGCGCTTATGAATACCACCCAATCCTGCCCCTGGCCTTTGAGTACATTACTCCTGACACGGCTGTTTGTAATAGAGATACCATTACACTGAAGGCCCTGCCTGAAGGTGGTTTCGATGAAGACCATTATACTTTTGCATGGTACATGAACGGAACCAGGTACAGAGAAATTACCCTTCCCTACCTGACAATCAATGGAGTTACCACCTTCGATACTGCATATTATGAAGCCGTGATGACAAACGGAAGCGATACCTTACGAAGCGGCCGCATTCGTTTATCTGTCATCACAATACCCGACTTATCCGCACAGCCCGGCTACCAATTGGCTTGTGATGGAACAGATGTAACCATAAAAGTCAGCCGGCCGCAGGCCCATACCGGCTATTGGTGGAACAGTGCCCTGTATGGTCCATATAATCAGTCGACCACAGCGCTAAAGATTCAAAATGTGGTTGAGCGTGACACCCTTACCCTTACCGCCGTCAACCAATGCGGATCGGCACAATCCGCACCGATCATCCTGAAAATCGCCCCCCTCCCCGCCCCCTCCCTCGGCGCCGACACCACCCTCCACGCCGGCGATAGCCTGTTGCTCGAAGCGGGGGAAGGCGTGTTGTACGCCTGGAGCTCGGGAGACTCGAGCGCGCAGATCTATGGATATCCGAATGACACCGCATGGGTGACGGTCACCAATGCGTACGGGTGCATAGGCAGTGACACCACAGTGATTTCGATGATCCCATCGGGACTTGACGGTCCCGAAGCCCGGGGCCTGGTATTCCTGCTCTACCCGAATCCGGCACGGGACCGGATATTCATCCGTATCCCGGAAGAAGTGGAACTCCCTTGCCGCCTGCAGCTTGTTGCCCTGAACGGAGCGGTTGTTTTTGAAGCCGTCCTCCCCAACAAGGGCCTGAATGAATGCAAATTTACCTCCCTAGAAAAAGGGACTTATACCGTCAACCTGCTTGCAGGGACTGCAAGGGGGATTGGAAGACTGGTAATCTGGTAACCTCAAACATCCTTCAATATGAAAAAATGGATGATCATTCTTTTCGGGCCATCACTCTTTGGTTTGGTCTCGCTTACAGCTCAGGTGCCTGTAATTATCAGTCAGCCCACTTCGGTTAGTGCCTATGAGGGTGATTCGGTAACCATTGAGGTGATCGCGGAAGGAAACTGCCACCTGCAGTGGTTCACTGCCCAAAACAAGGGTGAAGGTTATTACAATTATCAGGAAATACCGGGTCAACACTTTTACCGGCTCACCCTCAATCCTGCCCATGCTTCGGGCGTACCTTGGGAATACTACCTGTTGCGCCTGGCAGGTTTATCCGACACCATCTGGAGTGCAGGAATAACGGTCAACATCTCAAAGCCGCTGATACCATTTGTCGACACGGTATTTGTAAATCACGTGCCGGGCTATGCCAGGTTATGGGATGGTTTTTGCGTATCATATCAGCAACTGATATGGTCTACCGGCGATACCACGTATTTTCCTTCGGGAGAAACCTATGCTCGATTTGAAAAATTTGGAAAACACTGGGTAACCTCAATTTCCCGGGGTTATTCCCGGACTGATACCTTCATTGTTGCAGAATGTCCGCATATCATTCACATTGACAGTGTTTTACCTGCGCGGAATTGCTGGTGTGCCGACACAATTTACATAGAAAGAGATTTGAGTCCGGGTGCATTCAGTATAGCACCCGGAACCACCATAAAATTTACCGGTGACTACAGATTGGGATCTGGTTATTTGGATGCCAGGGGTGTCGAAAATGATAGTATTATTTTTGAAGGCTATTATGATACATTGACCCAAAAATATCAAGGGCAGCTGTATTCACACAATTTAAGTCCGAACGGCAAAGACAGACCAACCACTTTTAATAGTGCAATTATCAAACACATGGACCTGGTAGATTTATTTCGGACAGGATCAGTAACATTCTATCGAAATAACAAAATAAGCTATTATGATGCAAAAGGTATTTTTTATCAAAATAAACGTGTAGAGCTCCTACATGCTGCAAGTTCAAGCATCTTCGTTGAAAACGACACGGTTTTCGGAGAAGCCACTACGGCACCAAAGGGGGTATTTCCTTGCTTCTATTTTACAGGAAACAGTTTTGAAAACAACAAATCCGGATTGATTGTAAAAGGGGGTTCCTATCCGCCGCAGGGTGGATGGGTATTAATTTGCAACAACATTTTCAGAAACAATCCTGCGACCGTCATTTCATCACATGCTATTTACAACTATCTGGATAACAATCTATTTATTAAAAACCTTCCAGGAGAAAATAGCCTGATTCAATTCAGCAATTACCTTGCCTTCAGGAACAATACCCTGATTGACAATGAAGGAACCGGTGTACTGCTTTATGAAAATCCCTATTCTTCATATGTGGGCGGTGATATTATGAATAATATTTTCTACAATGCTCCGGGAAGGACCGCGATTAATGTAACCGCCAAAGTTACTGGTCTTAAAATCGATCACAACAGTTTCAGTGGCGACAGCACATCCATTGTGGCACCGGCAGATACCAGCATAAACATCTTCAGCAACCTGTTTTCCACAAATCCTG
>JADHED010002639.1_pt1 | contig 12033 bp, 10 predicted proteins | sample 8952041 | NCBI WGS metagenome assembly JADHED01 (sample SAMN16124423, study PRJNA663239) | bioreactor sludge metagenome | isolation source: sludge (control) | place: India:Bengaluru | collected 2018-09-08
CGAGTGATATTCTTTTATCTTTATGATTCTTCTCTTCATCAAAACGTGAAAGTCCTTTACTGTACTTAAAAGAATAATCCTGAAGTTTGCATTCGCCCGCTTCGTCACAAATAGGACAATCCAGAGGATGATTAATGAGCAGGAACTCCATAACAGCATTTTGTGCCTCTATTACTTTCGGGGATTTAGTATGAACAACCATACCTTCAGTTGCTGCTGTCGAGCAGGCAATGGCAAGTTTCGGCAGCTTTTCTATTTCGACAAGACAAATTCTGCAGTTACCCGATACAGATAAACCCGGATGCCAGCAAAAATGCGGTATTTCAATCCCGGCAGCCTTTGCAGCTTCGATTACAGTCTGCCCGGTATTGTATTCAACCTCTTTGTTATCTATAATTAATTTCGGCAAATCTTAAAATATTTATATTAATAAATAAAATAAAAACTATACACTGTATTCCTCGGTAATATCAGTCTTACTCTTTACAGTTAGAAAGCGAAAATCTGATAATGGAAGTTTTTCATCTACTTCAAGCTTAATTATCGTTCTGTATTTAATACATAACCGAAGAATCTTATTTATAAATCCACTCGTTAAATAATGTTTTATTAACGGATTTACGCGCATTCTCAGAAACATATCCCCGCCGCCGCCCCTGAATCTTTGCAGCCAAGTTTCAATCTCGGTAACAAATGCCATCTTAGACTGTACTCTGCCTGTCCCAATACACATTGGGCAGCTGTCTGACATCCTGTTCAGAATGTTTTGTCTGATTCTCTGCCTTGTTATCTGAACCAGTCCAAAATCTGTCATTTGAAGAACTGTGATTTTAGCGCGGTCTTTTCTGAACTCTCTTTTAAGCTCTTCGTGCAGTTTCCTTTTGTTCGAATCTTCATACAGGTCAATAAAATCAACAACAATTATTCCACCAATATCTCTTAACCTTAGCTGTCTTGCGATCTCTTTTGCTGCCTCGAAATTCATCCTCAATGAATTCTGTTCCTGGTCTCTTGATTTGGCATACTTCCCGCTGTTAACATCCACCACGGTCATTGCTTCTGTGGTTTCAATAACAATATAACCGGAATTCTTAAGCCAAACTTTCTTACTTAATGATTCTTCAATCTGTTTTTCAACATTGTAGACATCGAACAAAGGTGCTGAGTTTGAGTATAACTCGACTTTTTCTGAAAATTCGGGAGAGTTAATATCAAGATTGCCTTTTATTTCCTTGTATAATTTTTTTGAATCAATTAATACCCTCGTTACGTCATCCCTAAAAAGATCACGAACAACTGAATTTGTTGTTGAAACATCTTTATACAATATGGCGGGAGGTTTTATAGTCTTTGCTTTGGCTTGCATTTCATTCCATGTAGAAACCAGCTTCTTCAGGTCATCTTTTATAAGATTTTCGTCCTGAGATGCTGCAACAGTCCTGATGATCAGACCAAATCCTTCCGGAAGAAGAGGTCTTACTATCTGTTTAAGACGTCTTCTTTCTTTGTAATTATATATCTTCTTGGAAATACCAATTCTTCTGTTGAAAGGAAGCAGCACAAGATACCTGCCGGGAAGTGAAACCTTGGAGGTTACGCGTACACCTTTATTGCCTACGGGCTCTTTAATTATCTGGACAATAATATCCTGACCTCGTTCTATGTTGACCGGTGCTTTTGACCTGTTATATACCGTCTTAACAGGAGCAGTTGTTACTTCTTCCTCCTCATCGTCCTCGTCAACGTCACTGTCGTCACCGAGTATTGAAGAATAATCATCAATTGATGTATCAATATCGGAAAAATGAAGGAAAGCATCTTGTTGGAATCCGAGATTTATAAATGCAGCTCTTATTCCCGGCATAACTTTCGCAACCTTGCCCCAGTAAAGGTCACCAACATTTCTGGTTAAATCCGGGCTTTCATAAAATAATTCTACAAGTTTTCCTTCTTCAATTATTGCAATTCTTACTTCATATGAAGTAGAATTAATTAAAATCTCTTTTTTCATTAAGAACTTATATATTCATTCAAAACAATTTATGAATTCATAGAAGACAGGAACTCTTTATTTGATTTTGTTCCTCTCATTTTATCAAGCATGAACTCCATTGCTTCAACCGGATTCAGGTCAGAAGTTATTTTCCTTAGGAGATATACCCTGTTAAGAACATCTGGTGATAATAAGAGCTCTTCTTTTCTTGTACCCGAGCGATTAAGATCGAGTGCAGGGAATACTCTTCGGTCTGATAGTTTTCTGTCAAGAACACCTTCCATATTACCCGTGCCCTTAAACTCTTCGAAAATAACCTCGTCCATCCTGCTGCCGGTTTCGACAAGCGCTGTCGCGATAATTGTAAGACTTCCGCCTTCATCGATGTTTCTTGCAGCACCAAAAAATCTTTTAGGTTTATGCAATGCGTTAGCATCTACGCCGCCCGAAAGTATCTTGCCGCTGTGAGGAATTACTGTGTTGTGCGCTCTTGCAAGACGGGTTATGCTGTCAAGTAGTATAACGACATCTTTGCCTGCTTCTACGAGTCTTCTTGCTTTCTGAATAACTATTTCAGAGACCTGTACGTGCCTTTCAGGTGGTTCATCGAATGTAGAACTCACAACCTCGGCTTTGACGTTTCTCTGCATGTCTGTAACTTCCTCAGGTCTTTCATCAATTAGAAGAACAATTAATGTCACTTCGGGGTGATTTCTTGCGAGACTGTTTGCAATAGTCTGAAGTAAGATTGTTTTACCGCTTTTTGGTGGTGAGACTAGCAATCCTCTCTGCCCAAATCCAAGCGGCATGAACATATCCATAACGCGCATTGAATATTCACCAGGAGTTGTTTCAATATTAAATTTTCTAACCGGGTAAGTCGGTGTAAGATTATCAAAAAGTATCCTGTCTCTAATTTTTTCGGGATCACTAAAGTTTACCTCTTCTACTTTTAGTAGAGCAAAAAATCTTTCACCCTCTTTAGGCGGTCTGACCTGTCCTTTTACCGTATCACCGGTTTTAAGTGAAAATTTCTTAATCTGTGAAGGTGAAACATAAATATCGTCCGGCGAAGGAAGATAATTATAGTCAACCGACCTTAAAAAACCATACCCGTCGGGTAAGACCTCTAAAACACCAGATGAGAACGCAAATCCGTCTTTTTGTGTCTGCGCCTCAATTATTTTAAAAATAAGTTCCTGCTTTTTCAGATCACTGTATCCTGTTAATTTTAGCTCTTTAGCTATTTGAACTAACTCAGCTACTTTCTTTGTTTTTAAATTCTCAAAATTTTGAGCAATTAAATCATCTTTTGAATTCGTCCCCATTAGATCATAACCTTTCTTTCAATTTTAGTAAAAGGGATTAATTATATTTGAAAAAACTATCAAACCGATAAATGTTTGGATAATTAAATTGAAATATTAATATTTATTTCTTGAAGTTTCAATACTGGAGTGTGATTTAGACATAACCCAGATTCGCATCAATCTATTAGAAATTAATCATACTTTCAAGTGAAAAAATGAAATTATTGATAAATCGGTTTTTTTCAGCTAAACTTAATGTTTTATCTTACCGTATTTCAAGAAATGAAAAGATTTATATTAACAACATTTATGCCTTAAAACGGGATTGTTTTTAGAGTAAATTATGTTATTATTTAGTTATTGGGTCTTTTTTCAATTCAAATTTTTACCCATAGACCCAGCATTATTATGAAGGGAATAAATGTACAGAGAAGAAAATTTAAACAAAAAGATGGAAAAGACAAACACTGCAGTATCAAAAAACGGAAAACTCACAGCCGAATATAAAAAGGAAGTACTTTCCGATTACAAAATTGCTTTTGAAAGCAGACAGTGCAGCATACTTGGAAGAAAAGAAACACTCATGGGGCGTGCTCAGTTTGGTATATTCGGAGACGGAAAAGAACTTGCTCAGATTGCACTTGCAAAAACTTTTAAGAATGGTGACTGGCGTTCAGGATATTATAGGGACCAAACCTTCGCTTTCTACACGGGAATGTCTGACAAAAGACATTTTTTCTATCAGTTATACGGTGAAACAGATGTTAATAAGGAACATGCCTGCGGCGGAAGGTCGATGAATAATCATTTCGCAACAAGACTCCTTGATGAAAACGGCAAATGGAAGAACCAGATTAAGACAAAGAATACCACTTCAGATATTGCACCGACGGCTGCACAAATGCATAGACTCCTCGGACTCGCTTACGCTTCAAAATTATACAGACTGAATCCAGACCTTGCATATTTAAAAGAGTTCTCAGTAAACGGTAACGAAGTTGCATTTGGTACTATAGGAAATGCCAGTACATCTGAGGGCGTTTTCTATGAAGCAATCAATGCCGGGGGGGTACTTATGGTACCTCTGGCTATGTCTATTTGGGATGATGGTTTTGGTATATCTGTACCGAACATATATCAGATGACGAAAGAAAACATTTCCGAAATTCTTGGAGGTTTTGCTTACGATGAAAAGAAGGAACAGGGTTATAATATCTTCAGAATTCCGGGATGGGATTATGAAAAACTTGTAAACACATATAAAGAAGGAATATCAATAACCAGAGAAAAACACATTCCTGCAATTTTTCATATTTATGAAGTTACGCAGCCTCTTGGACATTCAACAAGCGGTTCACACGAGCGGTATAAATCTAAGGAAAGGCTGCAGTGGGAAAAAGATTACGATTGTATTGCACAGATGAAGAGGTGGATGATTGAAAAAGGTATTTCTTCCAATGAAGAACTCGATAAAATAGAAAAAGATATAATTGCAGACGTAAAGAAAACACAACAGGACGTATGGAAAGAATACTGCGATCCGATACTCAGCGAAAGAGCGGATGTAAGCAGAATAATACTTGAAGTTTCGAAAACAAGCGGTAACAGCAAAAAAATAGAGTCGATTAATAACTCTCTCAACTCTCATGATGCCAGATTAGAAAGAAAAGTTACGGCAGAAGCGGTATTCGATGTTTTAATAGTAACTAAGGAGGAGAAAACAAAAGAAAGACAAAAATTAAATGATTGGTATAACGAATATTTAAAATCTAATGAGAATAGATTTAACACCTTTCTATTCAGCCAATCTGATGAAAGTCCGTTGCTCGTTAAAGAAGTAAAACCTGTGTATTCGGAAAAATCTCCCAAAGTTGCAGGAAGAGAAGTACTACTCGCATTCTTTGACGATCTCTTCAAGCGTGATCCGCGTGTGTTTGCTATAGGCGAGGATGTCGGGCAACTTGGTGACGTGAACCAGGGTATGGCAGGACTCCAGGCAAAATATGGAGATATACGTGTTACCGACACAGGAATCAGAGAGCAGACAATTGTAGGTCAGGGAATTGGGGCAGCTCTTCGTGGCTTAAGACCGATTGTTGAAATACAATATCTCGATTATCTTTTTTATGCAATCCAGATTTTAACAGACGACCTTGCTAACCTGCATTACAGAACTCACGGAGGACAGAAAGCTCCTCTGATAATCAGAACAAGGGGGCATAGGCTTGTTGGTATATTCCATTCGGGTTCTCCAATGGGAACGATTATTAATTGCTTAAGAGGTATTCACATCTGCGTTCCAAGAAATATGACTCAGGCAGCTGGTTTTTACAATACATTAATGAAATCAGATGATCCGGGAATGGTAATTGAAAGGCTTAATGCTTATAGATTTAAAGAAAAGTTACCGGATAACATTTCGGATATATGCGTACCGCTTGGAATGCCTGAAGTGCTCGAAGAAGGTGACGATGTAACAGTTGTCACATACGGAGCAACTGTGGATATTGTCAAAGTAGCATCCGCAAAACTTCGGGATATGGGCATCAGCATTGAAGTCATTGACGTACAAACACTACTACCGTTTGACAGGTTCGGAGTAATACTTAAATCTATTGAAAAAACAAACAGGGTGTTGTTTGTGGACGAAGACGTCCCCGGAGGTGCTACAGCATTCATGATGCAGCAAATAGTTGACGAACAGGGTGGATACAAATATCTGGACTCAAAACCGCAATGTTTAAGCGCTAAAGCTCATAGACCGCCTTATGGAGTTGATGGAGATTATTTCTCGAAACCAAATGTTGAAGATGTCGTTAAATCGGTTTATGAAATCATGCACGAATCATCACCCGAAGCATATCCGAAATTCCATTAAAGATTGAACTTATAAATTATTAAAGGGGTGTTTTCGACACCCCTTTATATCAACTAAAAATCATTCCTGATACTGTCGTTATTAATAGCCAGAAGACCCAAACCCCAAAAACAGTAATGTATGCTTTACCTGCTGGAAGCTTTGTAATTTTCGAAAGTCCTATTGCCACTGTAACATAATACCATATTGAAAATAAATCAATCTTAAAAAGCAGCTCGTTCAACTTCACTCCGACTATATCATCAGTCAGAAAAAGAGCAAGACTTGCTGAAGACATTTTTCCTGTAACAACCGACAGTACAAGAGCTACAATCGAGCCTATACCGCCAATAATCAGCGGCAAACCTACAACATTCAGTAAGCTTCCGAAATCTGCATTTGTTTTGAATATCTTTAAAACAAGAATATAAACAAGCGATAATACAAGAAGCATTAAAAACGGCATTAAAATAGAACCACCGTATCCGATTATCTGGAAAAATACTCCTTTCGGATCCATAAATTTTTCTGCCTGCTCTATTGCCTGCTGAGACTGCTCCTGTGTCATTTTACCGCTTTTTACATTTTCCTCCATACTCTTTTCAAGCTGTGCTTTTTGTTTATCCATCATTCCAGACATTATCTGCTCATCTCTGAAAAAAATAAAGGTTACAATTAAACTAATAATAATTGTAATGAGAACCGATAAGAACCAATAATTCTTCTTCTTCGTTGAAGCTATTGTTTCAAATGTCTCTCCCGGGCTCGAGAGAACACCTATTAAAGCATCCGTAGAAGAGAGTTGTTCATTCGATCCTTCCTGTTCTTCAATGTTTGTTTCGTTGTTATTTTCCATAGCATTAAGATTTATAAAGTTTATTTTTTATTACGTAATCTTCGACTTCAGGTTTCAGCATGTATTTTACTGATTTTTTATCTATGATTCTATGCCTAATGTCAGTAGAAGAAATTTCCAGCATGGGAACCGAAATATATCTAGCTTTTCTTGAGTACTCATCATTTACATCCTGAATAAGATATCCCGGTCTGTTCATTACTATTACTTCTGAGATAAGAAAAAGTTTGTTTGGATTCTTCCATTTTGGAAATTCAATGAGATTATCTATTCCGATAATAAGATATATTTTAATGAAATCTTCCTTGAACTTTTCGTAAAGGTCAATGAGAGTATCTACAGTATAATTGGTTATGCCCTTTTTGGCTTTTTCTATTTCAATATCTGACACCTCAAAATTAGGGTCGTTTTCGAAAGCAAGTTTTGACATGTTTAATCTGTGCTCAGCATCTCGAATAGATATATCATCTTTCAGAGGATGTTTACCCGAGGGTATGAATATTACTTTATCGAGCGTAAGTTGGTCCCTCACATTTTCTGCGAGTATTGAATGCCCTATATGGGGCGGATTAAAACTACCGCCAAATATACCGTATCTTTTCATCAATTCTTATTCATTAGTTTCAAGTAAATTTTTTCTGTTTTTTCTGTCATAATTTTCTCGTCATACAAAATAGATGACTTGATTGCATTGTCAGATAAATAATCCCTCTTTTCTCTGTCATTGAATAACGAAACTATTAGTTCCAAAAGCTCGTTTTTATTATGTAAATTAAACAACATTCCGTTTTCATCATTAACTAAAACTTCTGCATTCGAAGGAATATTACCCGCAACAATGCATTTCCCAGAAGCAAGAGCTTCGATTAGTGACAACGATAACCCTTCCCACAAAGAGGGAAAAATAAACACATCCATCAAGGGATATATTTTTTCAAGGTCTTTTCTGGTACCTGGCAAGTCTCTTTGCAGAGTTCAGCAGCCGACCGTCTCCGACAAGAAGAAGCTTTAATTCTGGTATTGCCTTTATCAGGTCAGGCATTATTTTAATTAAAAGTTTTTGATTTTTTTGTTCATCAAAACGTGAAACATTTCCTATGACAAAATCATCATTAGTGATTCTTAGTTTGTTCCCAACAGCTTCATCCTTTGTTTTATTCATAAACCTTGAAAGATTAATTCCATTGTTAATTATTGTCGCTTTAGATGGGTCTATTATCTTCATGTTTGTTGCAGCATTAAAATCACTTTTTGTTTCGCAAATATATGCATCGCTGTAACCTGCAAGGTACTGTTCAATATAGAGGGAAGAATATCTTCTGAATAAATTATGTGAATGTATATAATGAATACCGTGTATTGTATGAATAATTTTTGCTCTGCATTCGAACTTCTTCTTTAGAAACCTTGCATACATTCCAGCAACTCCTCCATGAGCATGAACTATGTTTACATTTTCTCTCTCAACTTTTCTCAGGAGTTCATTCAAATTCTTCGAACGGTATAATTTTGGAAGATTTATATCTATAAATTCGAACCCGCTTTCAAGAACTAAGTCCTTAAATCCCCCTTTTGAAGATGCACACACAACAGAATGAAATAACTCTTTATTCAGATTTCTGCACAATGCAAGAGAATGTATCTGTCCGCCGCCAATAAAACCTCCGTCAATCAAGTGCATTACTTTTATCATTTTTCTACCCCTAATAATAGTTTTAATATTTTCATGTTTATTTTCTCTTTCTCGGTCACTCTTCTGTAGGTAAACTTCACAAGAAGATATATCCTGAGCAATATCCTTTCATACAAACTGTTGTGTTTTTTATAATACAATAGCTGTGATTTCTTCGAGAAATAATATGTTTCTGGAAAAAATCTTTTGTTAACATTCTCACCCTTGTAATGAATAAGTCCATCAAAGGGAAAATAATATGATTTGAGTCCCGCATCATTCAGTCGTTTGCATAAATCAGCATCTTCATAGAAAAGAAAAAATTCTTCATCAAATCCGTAAATCCTTTCAAATATTTCCTTCTTAATTATTAACGCTGCCCCGCTGACCCATTCAACTTCTCTTTTTGTGCTGTTGCTTGTATATTCATATATAATTGCTATATCGTTTTTAATAAATGCAGTTTCAATATTTTTATTCTTTATTTCATTCATGAATTTATTTTCTTTCCAGTAAGAAAGCTGGTATCTTCCGTCGGGATAAACAAGTCCAAGCCCTACTGCACCAAATTCCATTTTATTAAATACATGTAAAAATTCCTGCGAAAAATCCTTTTTCAATATTGTATCAGCATTTAAAAAGAATAGATATTCCCCCTTAGCGTACTTTGCAGCTAAATTGTTCGCCTGAGAAAACCCTTTGTTCAAATTATTTATTATTGTCACCCCCTCAATCTTTGATAAATCATCCTCAGGCGAGTTATTTACTACTAAAATCTCGAACGAACATTTCAGATTTTTCCTGACTGAATTAACGCAGTTAAATGTGAAGTCCCTCTGTTTGTAATTAATTATGATTACAGAAATATCCATTTACCTTAGTTCAATTACACTTATATTTACTAACTTTAAATAACATAACATAATGCTGTTAAGCACTTTTTCAATAGCATTATTTCCATTCGTCGCTTTACCGCTAAGATACAGAAGAACTTCTTCTTCTCTTATTTTCTTTATCGTTTCAAGTTTTGAGCTTTCTGCTTCAATCCATTTTCTGTTTTTCATTATCCACCCATAAGCCTTTATCACACCTTTTGCTGAATACCTGCCCGAAATTAAACCGTAAAACAATTTAAGCAATAAATTGTACAACATCAAAGGATAATATTTCATCCTGAAATTATCAGAAAAGAATATGAGAAAATTTAAAAGCCTGTTTCTCTCCTGATAAAACGTTACAAGTTCACCCTTGTATTTACTCATAGTTGCACCTCCCTTATGCTGTACTACTGACTTTGCATTATGATAGATTTTATATCCTGCAAATTTCACTTTAAATGACAGATACGTGTCTTCAGCATAAGCAAAATATTCTTCAGGAAAAAGTCCGCCAAGTTTATTCAATAATTCCCTTTTAATAATTAAAGAACAGCCGTTAACCTGAAATATTTCTCCTACTCCATTCTCGTTAATTTCAAATACCTCCATTATATTGTGACCGAACAGATTAATCGTTCCGTTCTTTTTATAATACTGTAAAGGTATTCCCTCTGTTATTACAAGCGACTGAACCATACCCGCATTTTTAGACTCGCTAAGACATTTTACCAGCTCGGAAAGCCATTCCTTCTCTACTACTGTATCGTTGTTCAGAAGTACTATCATATCACCCGATGCGTGTTTCAATGCTTCGTTATTTCCGCCTGCAAATCCGAGGTTCCTTTCTGAAGATATTACTTTTACTCTCTTATCATTAATCTTTTCCGTTAAATAATCAATACTTCCATCAGTTGAACAATTATCAAAAATTATAACTTCAAAATCCTGATATGTTTGCGAAAGTACTGATGTAAGACAATTATAAAGATACTCCTTCCCGTTATAGTTTAATATCAGTATTGAAACCATCAGTTAAACAAATGTTTGTTTAAATAATCTTTCAGAACTCTTACTCTTTTTTCCCATGTGTTTTCATTTGCAAAAACAATCGCCTTTTCGTCAGTAACAAGTGCAGGAAGATTATTACTTATGAGTCTGCTGATATACCCAAAGAATTCTTCCTCCGATTTATACAAATATACATAATCACCGAATTTTGCTGTTTCGCCATAACAAACTATGAGCGAGGGTGTACCGCTGTACACATATTCATAAACTTTTACTGGATTCACAGAACGTACAAGCTCATCTAGGACAAAAGGCATCACAAGTAAGTCTGCTTTTTTCATAATATTCATGATGCTGCTGTGAGGTATCTGAGTGTGTATCTGCAGACGCTCGTGACGAGGCATTTCTGTATCAGAAGGACCCACAATTATAAAATTAATATTCTTGAACTTCTCGATGGCTTTAATCAAAAGGTTAAAATTTAACCAATCTGAAACAGCACCTATATAGCATATGTTCTTCATGCCTTCCTTAAAAAGAGGTAAAATAGTTTTCGGAAGAGTGTTCCCTGTTTCATCAAAACTTAATTCAACTGCATTGTTTATTACAAGAAAATTTTCTTTCTTGTAGTATCTTGTTTCAAGTTTTTGCTTCAGGTACTCAGAAGAAAAAATAACAAGGTTGCTTCTTGAATACAGCATTTTTTCCTGATGTAATATTTCTTTTTGAACCGCCTCGTTTCTTTTTGAACCCTTAAATTCAACGAAGTCGTCCATGCAATCATAAATGACGTAATCGTCTGCCCGAATAAAATCTTTTATCAGGTTAAAATGTTTGTAATTGTTAATCAGTATTACATCATATTTATTTTTGTTAATAATATTCTTAAGATATTTTTTAAGTAGTGCATTATTTAAACGAAATATTACTGAATTATGAGTTTTAGGTAACTTAAATATCTCATGGCAAATTATATTTTTCGGAATAGAATTATCTACTCTTTTAGTATACCTTTTTTCAAACACAAGATCGATATGATAGTCTTCGCTCAGGTATTCGGCAAAGAAATGAGGCCTCTGTTTTATCCAGTACCAGCTCTCGCCCATTATGTAAAGCATTCGTTTCAACTCTTTATCCGCCTCACTATTCCTGTAAAGTATCCCCTAAGTAGAGAAAAGTATATTCTGTACTTAATTACAAAATCACCTGTCATTAAGTACTTAACCGGTATCAATGCGTGTACTATTAGTTTTAAATAATACATTCTATGAAGCTTGTAGTATCCATCACCCGTTCCGTAATTAAAGTACTTTCTGCAAGCATCATTCAGATTAGCAGGTGCATGCCAGTACACAACTGCCTTCGGTGCAAAGTAAAACTTAAACCCCTTTTCCTTAAGCAAAATGTCGTACATCGTATCTTCACCATAGTGACTTTTGTTAGGATAACCGTTAATAGC
>JADHED010002640.1_pt1 | contig 12032 bp, 4 predicted proteins | sample 8952041 | NCBI WGS metagenome assembly JADHED01 (sample SAMN16124423, study PRJNA663239) | bioreactor sludge metagenome | isolation source: sludge (control) | place: India:Bengaluru | collected 2018-09-08
TAAGAATTGACTTGGCTTCCCCGGTCAGTCCCAACGCCAGCAATCCCCTTGATACGCCATACTGATCGCGGACATAGGCCAACGGATAGGGAATCCCTGCCACTACCGCTCCCTGGATGCTTTGCTGACACTTGAGCAAAACCGCCACATCATCAATGGTTTGCAGCAGCTTTTGCCGTTGAGGTGTAATGGCAGGCAACAGATTGTGGAAGTCCTTCCGTTTTTTTGTGAATTCATACCAGTAGCGGGATGTTCGCTCCAGTGAGGCCGCCGGAGAGATGGACAACGCATCGGAGGTGAATTTCATTGCCTCATCATATTCCGGCCCGCCGATGAGATACAAATGGCTTTCGCCTGGACCGCAAACGATCCTGATGGTCCCGTTTTCGGGGTGATCCTCGATTTTCGCCGCACCGGTGGTCAGGATTTGCCCGTATAGCAACCGCGGGTAAACATAGGTCTGGTAGATGACGGTCCCCGGCGGAATGACAAACAGCCGGCCTCCGGCACCCTGTCCGGCAAAACGATCCCCATTGTTGATGACCTTGACATAGGGCCTTAGCCGGATGATGAATGACATCTGGTTTTTAACCTGGATCCTTCTCACGAATACAGGATTCACCGCATCCACAAAATCCAGGATGGTTCCAGCCTCACCCTTTGAATCCCTCACAGTGTGTGTCCAAATTGCTGAACCCGGCTGCCGCTGTGAAGCTATTTTCAGTTGTCCCGAACCTTCCTGCTCCAGGGTGAAATAGGAGGGAGTGGAATAAGGGCCGGTATAGGCCGTGATGATTTCTGCGCCCTTTTCATAGATGCACATCCTGCCGTTCCCCAAGGCGTGCACGGATCCGTCGTCAGGGATCTGTGCCATGGCGGCCAGCGGCAACCACATCAATATTATCAGGAAGGATCTGACTGTCAATACAAGTCTATACATACCAATCATGGCGAGGATTTTATGCATTCACTTCAAAAGGCCGAGGCCTGATTCACCGCAAACTGAAACCAATCCACTTTAAACAGATCATCACTGTCACCTGAGAAACGGAGCCAGATGGCATGGATACCGCGGATATCAGATATTTTTGCGGAAACGGTTTTCCAGGTCTTTCCGTCACCTCCTCCCGGGATGTCCACAGAACCGATAGAAGGCCCCCAACGGTTGTCCAGGCCGATATCGATCCTGCCCGCATTTCTGCCCGGGGCGACCCGAATCCGGATGCTATCCACCCCTGAGACAAAGTCGAAGTATTTATATCCTGCCTTATCCTCATTCCGGATTTCTGCCAGTTCCTCATTGTCAACGGCACAGGCCTGCACCCTGACATTTCCGGTGAGCAGGCAAGCGCGCTCTGCATCCATTTTCAGCAAGGGATTGAGGGGACCCGCTGCCCCCTGGGTGGTCATCTCCACTTCGTTGATGCTTCCATCGGCATTGAAGGTGATGGGCTCTATGCAGGCCCTCCGCATGGTTACCGAGTTATGCGAAGCGCGATGGTACAGTACATACCATTTCCCCTTGAATTCAATGATTGAACCATGGTTATTCCAGTTGCCCGGATCACAATGATCATTATCGACAATTACCCCGCCATAGGTGAAAGGCCCCATGGGCGATGCTGAAGTGGCATAACCGATACAGGTGGGCATCCCTGCCCTGCCCATGTGCGCATAGATAAAATAGTAGATTCCGTTGCGCTTCACCATGTATCCGCCTTCATGGAAGAAATGATCTTTTTCCGTAACGATACCGTCTTTGATGGTCGACTTGTCAATTTCGGTCATGTTGGGTTTCAGTTTGGCTATTTTGGCTGAAAACTGACCCCAGATATAGTATGCCTGTCCGTCGTCATCCATAAAAACACATGGATCGATCATATTCATTCCTGCCAGGTCAATCACTTTGCCGTTTGTAAAAGGCCCGACAGGTGATTTGCTGGTCGCCACCCCTTCGGTATTTACCGGCGATGCCAGGGTATAATACAGGTAGTAGGTACCGTCTTTATACTGACAGTCCGGTGCATACAGGAAATCATCGCTGTATGGAACCTGATCAAGCTTACCTGCAGAGGCAAATGCATCGGGAAAGACCTCCCAGTGAATCAGGTCGGAAGTAGCGAGTACATAATGGTCATGGGAACAGTAATAGGCGGGATTTTCATCCCGGGAACCATAAATATACAATTTGCCATCCTTCCAAACGTGAGATGACGGATCGGCAATATACAGGCCGGGCGGCACGATCGGGTTCTGCGCATAATTTCCGGTCGGTATCAGATGAAGGCACATCACCAGACCGATTGCGTAATGCAGGTTTCTATTGCACATGAAACCCGGACTATTTTTTCGGTGCGTTTTCATCCAACACCGAATAGATGTTGACTGCAATCGGATCGGGAGGGATGAACATACCTCCGTAGTTGCCCGTTGTGCTGTTATGGGTGTCGGGATAACAATAATCAAAATCACCCCGCTGATAGGCTTCCCAGGATTCCGGAATGTTGTGAGGCCTCCAGTTGTTTTCGGTGTGTACGTTTATCCAGCGGATGGCAGCCACTGTGATGCCTTCGTGAAAACGTTTCCAGTCAATCTCCGGATCGATGATATCCCATCGGATTCCTCTTTCGGAAGAAGCATTGAAAACAGCCAGTACTTCCCACTGCACATGATCCCTTACCCAATTGGCAAAGTACCAGTCACTTGAACTTAAGACAGGTTTGGTGTTATAGATCATTTTTACATCGCCCGGCTCCCACAGGTGCGTGAAAGGCAGGATCGTCCGGATCCAGTAAATGGCTTTCTGCCTGTACTCTTCATTTCCGGTCGCCCGGTATCCTTCATAAAAGGCAATGGCTGCATGTCCGGCCGCAAACAGGTTGGCAGCATGGAGGGGAGTTTCCCAGAAATCACCGCCTTCGGGACGCTGCATTTTCATGCAGTAATCAAGCGCCTTTTGGGCCGCCCTGAGGTACTGTTCTTTTTGGGTAGCTTTGGCGGCATCGAGCAATGAAAGCGCCGGAACCACCACAATATCAAGCGCATCGTCCATAGCCAATCCCATCGGTTCGATGAAGGAGGTAGCCACCCTGAAATCATCCTTCCCGTAATGGCGGCCATCCGGATCGAAATAGAATGAGCCATCATCGCGCTGAATGCCCAGCAATTCATCTCCCTGCCTGGCGAGCGCCTCCGAATCCTTTTTTACTCCCCTGCCAGGTGTTTCGACAGATTTCGACCGGCACCAGTCCATCTTTGCCTGCAATTCCTTTGCCAGCTTTGTTCCCTTGTTCTCCTTTACGTAACGGTCCAGAAATGCAGGAACAGAAGGGTAAATCTTATCCTGTGGCCGCTGCTTTATGCCAAATCCCTCACCCTCGTGCCACAAATTGGTGTTGTAGGCATTGGCAATTTTGTCGAGTGTTTCCTTGTAGCTCCATTTGGGTTGTGGAGGTGCCGGCAACCCATGCCGCTTCACCCAGTCAAGCATTACATCGAGACTGTTGCCTTCCGATAGCCAGATTTCTGCGTCAAAATTAACCATCTGTCCTATTTTCAGTTCGATGGGCAGCGTGGAATACACTTCGTTTTCATGGCCTTCCACAGAAGCGTCGGGCACCATCAGCCCCATCAGGTTGTTGTTCATCCGGTCAATGAAATTCGGTGTGGCAAACACGGGCTGTGGCCGCTGGGCTTTGTAATTGAACCAGCGTGTAGCCACCTGATTCGGTTCCCATGAAAGTCCGATACCTGTGCCATTGTAACTCAACGCCATCAGGGGTGCGGTGACCTTGTAGGGATGCGGCACCGAACGGAGTGCCCATGGATCTTTAAACCAATCAATCCCGCTTGACCATTCATCACCCATGACCCAGTCCACACCGGGAAGCATGGAATCGTCCTTTTTCACGCCAAAGGAAGCCTCCCCTACCTTGAGCCACGGCCCGCGGATATAACGTGCGTAATAATTGCCGGTGGCGACAAGCCGGTACCTGAGGTATACAATAGGCTTATCCGGGGCAACGGTCAGCGTGACCTCACCGGTAAGCGCCGGTTCGGTAAAAGGATAACTCATCCAGTTTTCAAAAGAGGTTCCCTTCAGGTTGTTGCGGGCCACGACCGATTTCACCTTAAAGATCAGGCTCGTTCCGTTCGGATCCTGCCTTTGCTCGACGTTTTCTGCCTCCAGCCGCATGGGAATGTCCTGGTCCCTCAGCATGATTTCGCCCAGGTGATCCAGCACCGCCATGAATTTGCCCGAACCGGTTGAGATTTCGGCCCAGCCCCAGCCTCCGATCCTGCGAAACATTTGAACCCGGATCTGGCTGTTTTGAACTAGCAGAGACTGGTTTGCATAATTGGTCCTTTTATACTGGGGCTTTACACCCGTCACAACCAACTTCGATTCGGCAGGTACCGGCTGTGCAGTAGTTTGCGATGGCGTGTCGTTCAGTAAAACCGGGAACCATAACAGCCCGAGGAGGCAGGAAAGGATATTTCTCATAGGTTAAAAATTTACGATTCAGGATATATACTAATTTGCTTCACTGATATACTTGCCGGCTGTTACTACCTTTACCGGACCCAGCAATCCGGATTTCAACAATTTTGAGTCCCTGTTAAAATGCTTGTAGGTTGTAAAAGTGAACCGGCCTGATGTGCGGGGCGTTCCGTTCACAAGCCATTCAGGCCATTGTCCGTTCCTTATCCCGTCGTCCGGTTTTCGTTCATCCCCGATCAACCGGTTTGGCCAGAGGTTCACTACCTGGATTTCCACCTGGTTTTCTCCCGAGACAGCTGCCCCGGTGATGCTGATCCGGAAGGGTGCAGACCAGACCACCCCCATGTCTTTGCCATTAACCCGTATCCGGGCGAGGCTGTTTACTTCGCCCAGATCAAGGAATATGTCCGTATTCTTATCCCGGATAACCTGTTCGGGCAGTTGAACCGTGGTGCGATAAGCAGCTATTCCCGAATAGTATTTTATGCCTTCCTCCGTGCTTGAGGTCCAGTCAACAAGGGAATCGAACACCACCTTTGCGGGTCCTCCCCATTTCGGGTCGAAAGAGACGTTCCAGGGGCCGTTTACCGTGAACAAAACCTCCGGTTTGGCAAAATTCTTCAGGTGGTTCCCCTGACCCGACAATGCTTTTCTATCCTGATTGAATACGATGAAATAGCTTTCATATGCTTCAAACTGCAGTGGTATTTCTATCTGGCCCTTCCTGACTGCGAAATCAGGAAGCGTTCTGATTTCGCCGGTCATAGGGTTCCACAATTCGGGTGTCCCCTTGTTTACCCTGAATGAGCACCGAACGTCAATGGCAGCGTTGGTTTTGTTAGAAACAAAATATATATCTCCGGAAGGGACCTGTTGGTGTGTATACCTTACAGGACCGTCGGATACAAAATCTTCAGAAATTCCATTTTTACGCAGGATGGAAACCGTTGCTTCATAATCCGGATAAAGTGCTGGCAGGTTGAAATCGGAAAAGGCGCCTCCCCAATAAACCTTGCCTTTCCCCAGTTTTCGCTCTGTAATTTGCGAAGGTGCATTTGTTGACTCCCAAAGGGATCCGGATATCGAGGCAACCTGCGCATCACATTCGGGATAATTGGAAAGGCTGGGTGATTTGAGCGGAGGATTTCCAATAATGAGGGCACCGTCATTTACCAATGTCCTGATTTTACCGAGTAAAGCCGGCGTCATGGTTTCAGTTTTAGGCAAAACCAGAATGGAGTAGGATGCCCCTGACGGAAATACAATTTTACCCTTGTCAACTGAGGCCTTCAACAACTGGGAAGGTGAACAGCCGTCAAAATTATAACCTTTGCGATCAGGCAAAAATGAATCCGTTGAAGTAACACCGGAAAGGGCATCGCCCTCGCCAAGTCCCAGGATATTGCTTTCGCGTCCATCCGAAGTCAGAGCCGACAAGGGTGCCCTGAAAACCTGCGGTGCTCCTTCAGGCGTCAGGTAAAGAATGTCTGTCACGGTTTGTCCCTGCTGGAGGATATACTGGCAGCGGGAGACATACGTATGGTATGCCCCGGCCATCGGCCACCAGGTCTGATTCCGATCATGATGCACCCCATAAGGTCCCATGGTCATACCGGGCTTGAGATCCTCCCGTAAAGCCTGATGCTGATAGGTATGGTATACGAATTTGTTTATGCCCGTGGCAAAAGCCCAGTCTCCCTGGTTCTTCATCGATCCGGGATACTGTTTCCAGGCATCGAGATAGGCAGTAAAGGATTCGGAGGCAACAATTCGTTTGCCTTCAATATGGGCAATGGATGCAGCCTGAACACAACTAAACCAGGTATTGAATCCATAACCTTTGCTCCAGAATTCACACATGGGAACGTCAGCTACGGCACCCAGTTCCATATCGGCAGTCGGATTCAGGTCATAAGGTTCAATGGAGAATCCCATATGGTGTTGCCGCGCGTACCTTTTCAGATGCCTGGCATGGTTTTCAATTACCAGTTCCTGAGCCGTCTGCCGGAGGTCCCACAAAAATCGTTCGCTCTTTTCCAGGCTCCCGACGACAAGACCTGCATATACGGGGTAAAATGGAAGCGGATCGTAGCCTCTTCGCTTCATAAATTCTTCTCTTAACCCTGATGTCCAGTTTTGGGCGCCCATTTCCCAGCTGTCCATGTGCAGCATCTTAAGGCCGCCCTGAACATTCGGATCCGGAATTCCCGTTTTTTGTAGCAGCTTTCCGATGAAGTTTTCAAGATGTGCATTGATTGCTGCGGTGTCAAATTTATCTGCTTCAAAACCCACCCCCGGCAACGGAGCAGGTCGTGTAACCGCACCGTTGTTCCGGCATCCGAAGCGCATGATCGTCCAGCTACCTTTGGGAACGCTCCATTCTAATGTGCCGTCAGGCTTTAAATAAGCCGTCACATCTACCAAATCGTTTGAAGAAATCACGGATCCTTTTGAGGGCTCATCATACCGGGCTACCGAAGGCAGAAACGGCTTCACACCGGGCTTGGAAGAATAGGGCTCGCGATAATACAGGGCCTTTTCAGCAATGTCGGGGATTGCCACATTGCCGGATGGAGTCGGAAATGCCAGCACGGCCACATCTTCATAATATCCGAGCCATTGGTCCTTAAGTTCCGGCGTGAAGGAAGCTTCCCCAAAATAAGGCTTCATCGGTTCAGGTTTGGGTAGTATGATCGGCCCGTTTTCAGGCCCCGAAACCTTCACTGAACTGTACACGAGATGCCTCATGGACTGGGCACCCGAAACCCAGGGTCCGCCGCTGCCGGTCCAACCCGGACCTACACCGAGGGTAATGGTGATTCCAAGCCGTTCGCACTCACGAACCATATGAAGAAACAACTGCTGCCATTCTTCACTCAGGAAATCCACTTTTCCACGAGGTATGCCCACATTAACTTCAAGAAAAAGAACCGTGCCTATGCCGGCTTCCTTCATGGATTCCAAATCTGCGGTTATGGCTTCACGAGACAGATTCCCATCCATAAAATACCAGTAAACGCCCGGGCGGGCGGAGTCGGGAGGCGCCTGAAACCCGGCAGCCATTGTTTCAAGTGATCTGTCCTCCGGAGTCGTGGAGCAACCTTGCCAGGCCATCGCAAACCCAGCATACGCAAGTAAGAAAATCCAGTGTCTTCTGCCCATTTTCGGAATATTCAATTGGTTAATACTTGAACAACAGCCATCAGGTCTTTTGCCGCCTGCACAACCACAACTGCATTCCGCGAAGCCGGAATGAAGATCCACCCCGTCAGGAAGGACCGGGCTGAAATGAATCCCCGGCATGTCACGCGTATTTCAGCCTTACCCCGGCGTTCACCCGGCTGGGTAACAGGTATCCGCCACATTCACTTCACATACCTCCTGATCCCAACATTCGATATGATCTGTTCTTGCTGCCCGTGTCTGCGTTTGCACAGGTCATTCCTCACTTATCTCACTTACCCGGATGCAATTTCCCCGAAGTTGCATAAAATGCACAGGATAATTGCCACCGGGTGACAGCCGGGGCAGTCCTGAAACGTTGATTGAACCCTTTGTCCTGGAGAATAAAGTTAATTTCCGTCAATCTGTAAATCAATGTGGGTTTTGGACTTTCTTTTGCATAAAATGAACGTCATCCGCACATCAAATCCGGACCCAGTTCACTGCTTTTCTTCCTGATTGTCAAAGCCTATGAAATACCGGAGCAATGCCTCACCCAATATGCCGGAAGAAAACGGATTCAGGAGATGTCCGTTTGGAACGGCATGGGGTCCGTAAAACTCCGAAACGGTGCCCCAGGAACTGATGATGGGAGCATTCATCAGGGTGTTAAAAACGCTGTCCGCCCCAGAATCTCCAATTTTTTTAAGGGTAAATAACATATAGGCCAGATTATGGCCGCTGAATCCCTCCACATCGCCGGGGGCTGTGGGCAGCGTTCCGTTTTCACGATTGATGAACTTTTTCATTGCCAGTACATCGGCATACTGTCTGTTCTCTTGTAAATGTATGCCCATCCAGGCCGGCAAAAGGGTATAATTCGGAATACGGTACCTGGGCCAGGAACCGTCCCTTTTCCTCGACCAGTCATGGATGCCCATATCATCTCGCCAGAAGGTCTGTTCTATTGCCGATTCAATTCGTGCTGCTTTTCTCAGGCTGACATCGGCCAGCTCTTTTCTGCCCGTGGCATTGCAATAGTCTGCAAAAAACCGGGTTGAACCCAATGCCAGAATGCATGAGGAGTAAGACCAATTGCGACAATCTGCATTGTCAGACCAGTCAGACAGCATCCCATACAGGTCACCATCCTTTCTGACAGTATATCGTTCCGTTTCATCACCGTTGAAATCCAGGCGCCAGTTATTAGAAGCCATGTCATTGAGCTGAACATCAATTGCTTTTTGCATGAAAGGAAAAATACGTTCCACATAAGCTGTGTCGAGGGTATTCTCCAGATAATACTTAATTAGGTATATAAAATATGCGGGGGTTTCCGCATTAGGATTGTTGAATTTATAAAGATGCCAGGTGTTGGCGCCCATCTGCCAGGCATTTGGAATATGTTGCCAATAATCCGTTTTATCGCAAATGGTCTGAATTACTTTCCTTAATTCCCCGTTATGCCCGGTCAGGGCAAACAACCGGCATGCCCCGTGTGAGTCTCTCACATAGGAATGCGGATACTCGCCCAGGCCGGCGATGATTCCGCCGGAAGAATCCTGCAGCATTTTTATAATCAACAGATCGCCCTCAATGATATCCCGGGCTTTCTGCACCTGAACCTGCTCGTCGTACATATTTCCTTTGTCAATCCAACGCTTCCAATCATTGATGCTATGATTCAAATCGGTTTCGATATTTCGCGACCGGATCAGGCGGATGTAATCACCCAATTGCTTACCGGGTTCCCGATAATGCTGATAGTGATACAATGCAGCATGGGCAGCCCGGTGCCCTGGCAGGGATATCTCGTCTGTAAGAAGTTCAAAGCGGTCACCGTGTTGCGCGACCTGGCAGGCCCTGTTGAAGGTGATTAGCGAAAACCGGTCGGCCCAGTTTTTGGACTCTTTGTTGACCGAATCGAAGGTCCATTGCGTGGTATCGGCATACAGGGAAACAGCTTCCCTGTCTGCGACCGAGGCAAGGCAGCTGCCTGGTTCAAGCGTGGCGACAACATGAAGCCTGTGTGCAGTAGCGGAGTGGTTCGTTACCGAGATACAACGGGTAACCCATGGCATGTTATCATTGGTGAAGTCAATGACATAAATCGAAATCCTCATGGTATCCACCTTGCCATAAAAGATACCTGTTTTTCTGGCACGGTGCATTTCCGGCCTCAGGTCAATTCTTTTCCCATCGATCAGGATGCTGAGCCATTCCCGTTTTAGAAAGTTGGGTGAAGTATAATTGGGTCCGATCAGGGCATGCCATATTCCGTCTGCGCCACCCATAGCACCCGAAACCCCGCTACCCACAAAGTAATCCTCCTTAGGGCCCAGGTACGGGACAGTCTCCGGTAGGGAATTCATCATGGTGTTTTCGGCTTGGCAGGATAAGAACAATAGGGCAAACAGGCAGGATACAACGAAAGGCTTATTCATGATAAATTTCTGTTTATCAATGTTATCCGCTTAATTCACCGGAACGCTTACATCGGCAGCAACAAGTCCTTCAGCCATAGCTTTTATATGGATCGTTCCTGCGCCTGCTGGCTTGACGGTGACCAAAAGCCGTCCTTCGTAGGCATTCCTGTTGTTTGTTTTATATCGTTCATGACTATATTGGTTGCCGGAATCCAGACCGATCAGTTCACCCGCTCCTTCCACCTCAATCCGGACATTGACTTCCGAAAGGGGACATCGGGTACCCTTTTTATCACAGATCTCGACCGGCACAAAGAGCAGTTTCCCTGAATCCGCCGAAATGGTTTGTTTGTCGGGATTTAACGTAAGGTGATGCGGCAAACCTGCGGTGGTCATACTGTGCCCGGCCAGGATCTTTGAATGATCGAGTGCGACAGCCTTGAGTATTCCTTTCTGGTAGTTGACCCTGTAAAGCGCATAATAGGTGTTTGGATCGACCTTTTTTCGGCCCAGACTTATTTTGTTCTGGAACAATTCTACTTCAGGGCAGTTGCTATACACATATACGGTATCAACATCCTGGTTTTCAAAATTCCAGTGGGAGGCCACGTGAAAACAATGCCATGGAAAATCATCCGTTTTTTTCAGATTCACGGCAATATGCACCATAGGCTTATCGGACCAGTAACTCTGCCGGATGTAGTAGGTCGGTTTCTCAAAACCAGCTAGATCGATCAAACCATTGTCCCAGCCCCTTCGCGGCCAGGCAATGGCCTCGCCCAGGTAATCGATCCCAACCCATAGGAACTCGCCTGTAACGAAGGGATTATCACGAACAGCGAGCCAGTTTTCCAGATTGGCATAGGTTTCGGTTCCGAGGTAAATCCGGTTGGGATATTTTCGGTGTTCATCGGCATATAGGCCCGGAAAATACCGGTCAATGTAGTTATATCCTGCAATGTCCATGGTATCCATGAATCCTGACTGATCCGCGAACGGCGACCAGTCGCATGCCGAAACCACAGGCCGGGTATTATCCAGTTCTTTGACCCAATGCTTTAGCTTTGACAGCTTTGACGGTCCGTCAGGGATCCGTTGATCCGGGACCTCATTGCCCACGGAATAGATGAACACCGACGGATGATTCCGGTCCCGTCTGATCATATCCTTCAGATCCGTCTCCGCCCACTGGTTAAAAAACAAATGGTAGGTATAGGGGAGCTTTCCGGCAGGATTTTCCGAAAATCCCCATTCCCAGGTGGTATTCCATTCATCGAATGCTTCTGCCATCATTAAAAATCCCATTTCATCGCAGGCTTCAATGAAAACAGGGTCAACAGGACCATGGGTCCGGATTGCATTGCATCCCATGGCTTTGAGTTTCCCAAGCCTGTACCGCCATATGTCCTTCGGAACGGCGGTTCCGAAGGAACCTGCGTCTTTGTGAAGGCACACCCCTTTGATAATCGTTTTCTTTCCGTTCACCAGCATGCCTTCGGTGTTGCTGAACCGAATCATCCGGATACCGACAGGGATGGTCTCTTCATCCACGATCTTTCCTTCGATGACCAGCTGGTTTTTAATTTTGTACAGATATGGCGACAGGTCGGACCACACATGCGGATTGCCTAATGACATTTCCAGACTCCCTTTCAGCGTGGTATAATCCGACAGTTTGCGCGTTATGATAGCCGTCGCCTGTGTTTCACCATCCCTGTCTATCAGTTGTGAGATGATTTTGCACGATTTTGTGATTCGTTTGATACTATCAGGGAGGGGCTGAAATACAACTTTCTGACTTTCAGGGTAATTGTTCGAGATCACCTCAAAATCAATTTGCAGTTGAGCGAGGTTTTCAGTAAGGTCTGTTGTCCGGAAAAAAAGGCCACCGGCCTTGAAATGTTGTTGGGAATTGACGATCAGGTATACGTTGCGGTTGATTC
>JADHED010002641.1_pt1 | contig 12032 bp, 11 predicted proteins | sample 8952041 | NCBI WGS metagenome assembly JADHED01 (sample SAMN16124423, study PRJNA663239) | bioreactor sludge metagenome | isolation source: sludge (control) | place: India:Bengaluru | collected 2018-09-08
AGATAGCGGAGCTGAAAGGGCTTCCCATCCACCAGGTGGCCATCGGCAGCTGCACCAACTAATCGTACAATGACCTCATGAGCGTGGCCCGGGTCCTTAAAGGCAAGAAGGTCGATCCGCGGACAAGCCTTATAGTCGCCCCCGGCTCCAGGCAGGTCTTCGAGATGATCGCCCGCAACGGGGCCCTTGCCGACATCATCGCCAGCGGCGCCCGCATCATGGAATCCTCCTGCGGCTTCTGCATCGGCGCCGGGCAGGCGCCCCCGACCGACGGCGTGTCCCTCCGGACGAACAACAGGAACTTTGAGGGCCGTTCCGGAACGGCATCGGGCCAGATATACCTGGTGAGCCCGGAGACAGCCGCCCTGTCAGCACTAGCCGGGGTCCTGGTGAATCCCCGTGAATACCCGAAAGAAGAGTTTCCCTTTGTTTCCATGCCCGATCAATTCATCATCGACGATTCAATGATCCTTCCCCCGTCGGACACTAAGGGGAAGATCATCCGGGGGCCCAATATCGGCGAGCCTCCCTACACGTTGCCCCTCCCGGATGAACTGCAATGCGTCATCGGCCTTAAGGTGGGGGATAAAATAACCACCGATCATATCATGCCCGCCGGCCCCCGTTTGAAATACCGGTCCAATATTCCCGCCTATTCCCAGTTCGTATTTGAGAACGTCGACCCGGAATTCTCAAAACGGGCCTTTGCGGACAAGCAAAAGGGGCTGTTCACGGCCATCGCGGGAGGCGCCAGTTACGGCCAGGGATCGAGCCGCGAGCATGCAGCCATCTGCCCCATGTACCTGGGTGTCCGCCTGGTCATGGCGAAATCATTCGAGCGGATCCATTCGGACAACCTTATCAATTTCGGTATCATCCCCCTTGTGTTCAGGGACGCTGGCACCTACACGGCGATAAACGCCGGCGACAGCGTGACCATCCGCTCCCTCAGGTCTCTGGTCATGGAAGCGGAGACCATCCCGGTTGTCATCGGGGGGTCGGAATATCAGTTTACCCTGGCCCTGTCGCAGCGTCAGCGCTCCATCCTCCTTGAAGGGGGACTGCTGAACTATACAAAGAAAAAATTCGGGGCATAGAGGCATCGCCGGAGGCTTTTCAATGTCCCGCAATCCAATACTTTAGCCTGGACCGGCGCCTGACGAAAGTCTATGGAACAATCAACCAATGAACTATTACGAAACAATCATCCTCTGCCAGCCCGATGGAGAGAAAAGCTGTTCCGCCTGCTGCGGTCTTTTCAATTTTTCCGATATATCCCGTGAAAACCTGTCTCGCTTTCTGGAGAGCGGCGCAGCCCGGTCATCGGCATTCCTGTCATCGAGCGACATTACCGATCAGGGCGACGGCAGCGCCATAAGGGACACCACGTCATATATCTGCCCCCACCAGGGTCTCCTGTTCAACAAGCGTCCCGGATGCCTGCTCCATCCCCAGTACCGGAACGCTTCATTGCGCCATAACTCTTTTTTCGGGGAGAAGATATGCGGCGGCTTTCTCTGCCCGGCCCATTCGATCATGACCACTGAGCAGAAAAAGACCTTCATCAGGCTTATAGACGACTGGTATCTCTACAGCATCGCCGTTATAGACCCGGAATCGGCCGTATGGATGCTTGACCTTCTCCGGCATCGCTACCCCATAGCCTTGCAACGGGACGAGGTGGCCAAAAGGATTCTTTCCGGGATGATAGAGATCCACGCGCGGTATCTGAACGAAAGCCATGGCCCGGTCTTCTTTTATTCCGTGGCCGAATACGAGATCGGGAAAAAGAATATTTCCCTTGCCTGTGATTTCACCGACAAGGAACTGCAGGTACAGGAAATGATCGATGTGATTGAAAGCAACCTCTGATCGTCAGAGTCCTTTTTTCGCCAGAAACCGCAGGGCCCTGTCGGGGAAATCGGTAAAGATGCCGTCCACCTTCATTTCACATAAAAATATCTCCAGCATTTCGTCAAAGGTTCCGGCGTAGGACGGCAGGGCATCGGCCCTAAACGTATAGGGATTCACCTCCAGGTTCCGCTCATGGGCCCATTCCACCAGGCGGGTATATTCCGGCTTGGTTCCCTTCCCCCTGTCAATGACCACCTGGTTGACCCAGGGACCGATGAGGTCGGCATAGGTTGCCACCTCGTCCAGACCCTGCGGGGTCACCATGCGCTCATAGTCGACGCCGGGAGTCTCCTCCCAGGTCACATCGCCGATGAGCTGCACCATGGGAAGATCGCTCTTCAGCGTATCCCTCATGTAGCGGATGCAGTCAGGCTCGAAGCTCTGGATGACACACTTTGAAGTCCTGGAGCGGTATCCGAAGCGGTGGACGACATCGATCACCGCTTTTCCGATGTCCTTCCCCTCTTTTGTGTGATAGGCAGGTCCCTTAGGCTCGATATAGAACCCCACGTCCATGACCATGCTTTTATTAAGCCCCTGGATGAGGTCGATCTCCTCTTCCAGGGTGGGGATTTCAAAATGCACCCGGGAATCTGCCGGGAATCTGCCGGGATGGACCTCCCTGCCTGTCGCGGGGTCCACCCGCTCATGGAGGCGGAGCTTCTTGATCTCCTCAAGGGTGAAGTCTATTGCGTAGTGCAATCCATCCTTCCTCTTCCGGTCAGGGAAGAGCTCCGCGACGTTGGTCATGGCGTCCAGGTAGTGATCGTGGAACACGATGGGTACTTCATCCCTGGTGAGGAGGGCGTCCAGCTCCACGTAATCCGCTCCCATGCCGAAGGCCAGGGCCTTGCCGGCCATTGAATGCTCCGGGAGATAGCCGCAGGCTCCCCGGTGGGCGATGACTAAGGGTTTCTTATTCATGGTATGCTCTCAGTCCTTTTGTAATAATGTCCGTTATTATTCAAAGAGCCGGCCGATGGCGTCTTGTATCGTCCGTATGCCTATGATGGCTCCCTCAAAGCCAGCCGCCTTCGCCTCCGTCACTTCCGCCTCCGGCAGGATGAGGGTATCGAAGCCGGAATGCCTGAATTCCTGTATCCTCCGACCGCACAGCGAGACCGGCCGTATCTCCCCTGACAGGGATATCTCCCCGAGGAGCCCCACGCCATGGGGCACCGCTTTATTCTTGAAGCTCGAGGCAATGGACACAGCCACGGCCAGGTCCGCCGCCGTGTCGTTTATCTGGAAGCCGCCGGAAACGTTGATGAACACGTCGAAGGCGGCAAGCCTCAGCCCTGCGTGTTTTTCCAGCACCGCCGTGATGAGGATCAGCCGGTTCAGGTCAAAACCGTCGGCCATCCGGCGCGGATTGGGGAACGCAGACGAGGTCACGAGCGACTGGACCTCGAAGAGGATGATCCTGCTTCCCTCCGCCGCCGCTGACACGGAATTTCCCGGAGCCTGCGAGAGGTAGGGATTCAGGAATATCTTGTTCTTGTCTGTCACCTCCACCAGGCCGCGCTCCTCCATGCGGAAGAGGCCTATCTCGTTCACCGACCCGAAACGGTTCTTGAAGGCACGGAGGACGCGGTAGTCCCGGGAAAAGTTCCCCTCAAAATAGAGGACCGTGTCCACCAGGTGCTCCAGGAGCTTCGGACCGGCTATGGCGCCCTCCTTGGTTATATGCCCGATGAGGATCAGGACCGCGTTCAGCCTCTTCGCAGCCTCGGCAAGGCGCGACGCCGATTCCCGTATCTGGCTCACCGAGCCCTTGAGCCCCGGTATTTCGGACGAATACAGCGTCTGAATGGAATCGACGATGAGACACTGCGGCTTTTCCGCTTCGGCCAGGCCGATGATTTGTTCAACGCCGCAGGCGGTGGATAGTTTTATTGCCTCCGTGGGGCAGCCGATACGATCAGCCCTGAGGCGGATCTGCGCCGGCGACTCCTCGCCGGAAATGTACAAGGTCTTGAAGTATCCGGCCACCTGGAGCGCCAGGGTGGATTTGCCGATGCCCGGCTCCCCGCCGATGAGAATCACCGAGCCGGGCACGATGCCGCCGCCGCACACCAGGTTGAATTCCCCGATCCCTGTCATGATACGGTGAACAGGACTGAATTCAACGCTGCCCAGGGATATCACATCGCCGGCAGGCGCTGTCTTGGCTGGTGCCGAAGGCTCAGACTCAACGATGGTGTTCCATTCGCCGCAGGCGGAGCATTTCCCCTGCCACTTGGGAAAATCCGTACCGCAGGTGGCGCATATGAAATATTTTCTGTTCCGGGCCATTTTTTAGTTCTGGGTCCGGAAAAAGAGTTTCGACGGATCCTGCTTGAGCTGCCGGAAGAGGTCCTTGGCCGCGATGGATGCGTCGCGCAGGTTTACGTAGATGTCCTCCTCGTTCAGGAGCCGCCCCAGGGTGCCGCGGCCCTTCTCAATCCGGAAGACGATCTTGTTGAGGTTAGTGGACGTTTCGGACAGGTTCCTGAGCGTGATGTTGATGTCGTCCTTGTTCTTGTCGGAAAGATCGGCCATGTTCTTTGAAAACCTGTTGATGTTCGCCATCATGATCTTTGACTGGAAATTCAGGTTGGCTATGGTCTCCTTCGCGGATATGATCGCCTGCCGTATGTCGTACTTGTTGTCGTCCGCGATCTTGTTAAGGTTTCCCACGAACTTCTTGGAATTCTGGAAAATCTCCGCCAGGACCTGGCCCCCGCTCTCGTCCTGCATGAAGGCCTGGAATGTCATCATCATCTGGTCGAAGCTGGCCGGGTCCATGCCGTAGACCTTGTCCCCGTCCATGAGGAATTCCTCCACGTCGCTTGCAGGGGGGACGAAGACGTTGATATACTTTTCTCCGATCAGCCCGGAGGTGAAAATGGCGAACTTGGTGTTTTTCACCAGGGAATACTTTTTTTCGATCCAGAGGGTCACCTCGGTTTTTTCACCGGACTGCTTGATTGACTCGACATAGCCGATCTTGATCCCGCCGGCTATCTTGACCGGGGCGCTTATACGGAGATCATTCAGGAAGTTGAAATAGACCCGCAGGGTATACCCGGAGCGGGACACATTGATTTTCGCAAGGAGCGCCACCAAGATAATGAACAGGGTGAAGCTGATGGTTATCATCAGGCCAACCTTGGCTTCATTGTTGAGTTTCATACGCATCCTCCGGAGAAGACGTGGTCATGGATGTCATCCCTACACATCCATTATTCCGACAAAATTTGCAACTATATTTCGATATAATATTCCTTCCGACAGCAATAGGTGCGCATGCACACCCGCCGGAGGGAGTATTCTGTTACGCATTTTTATGTTGACAAAGTTCCATCAAAAATTTATGTGATTAGAAAATTGAGGAGGTACTCCGTGGGAAAGCAATACAACGCCAGAGAAAAGCGCCAGAGGGCGAAGAAGCAGATCAAGAGAAAGAAAAAGCTCCTGAAGGAAAAACTGTCGAAAAAGGGTTAATCACCGCTGTTTATAGAGCCGGTCATCTTTTTTCAATATTACCGTATCATTCTCGATTCTTTTTAATTCCAGACAAAAATTGACAAATTCATTGTATTCAATGGGCTGAAATGCCATTGCGTCAAAATGGATTTGTTTTTCCGCGTCCAGGACTATTGACCCGCTTTTTTTTGTGACAACGATCCTGCGGCTGCCGAACCTGTTTTTACCTCATGGGTCCTGGTCACTTCCTGGCTTATCAAAGATTTCATTCAATTTCGTCATTCAATGATAACCGCCCCTTTTTCGAAGAGGATATCCAGGATATAGGAGTCCCTTTTGGAATTAATAGGGGTATAGGCGATCAGCTGGCCCGAAAATTCGAGGTTCCTGTTCTCTGAGAGCATGGAGATCGATACCGCGCTGTCTATATAGACATGGTAGACAATTTTCACGTTCAGACGCTCAGCCTCGGGGTCGGTCAGGATGACACGGTATTTTTTCTTGAGGCGCGTGGTTTTCTGTATCGATGTCACCAGTCCCCGGACCAGCACAATTGAGTTCATCCTGCTTTCAAGGAAGTCATCGCGCAGGATCGGGGCGGTGCGTTGAAATTCAGAAAAAAACTTCTTATCCAGCGGGAGCGCTTTCTGTTGTGGCGCCCCCTCCTCCGGGAAAAGCCTTATCGGCGCCATTGTCATCAGCAGAAGCGCGGAACATATCCGTAGAATATTCGCTGTCATATCGTACCGCCTTCAATCGGAAAGTTGTATTTCAAAAACTCGGGAATCCCTGTTCACAGTGATCCTTCCTATCCGTGAGCCGCCTTTATCGAATATTCTCATAAATGAATCCAGGGATGAGATTCTTTTGCCGTCCATTGAGAGAAGAACATCGCCTTTTTTCAGGTTATAGAGAATGCTCTTCGGCGATACATCCGATATGACCACGCCGCCGGTCTGGGAATTCTCATCTATTTCAATGCCGTAGAGCATGAAGAGCCTGTTCATGGCGGTCCGTATTTTTTTATATACCGTCCGCTCCATCAGCATGAGGTTCACCTCCTCCATGCGACCGTTCCGGGACAGGGTAATGTCGATGGTCGTTCCGACCGGTTTGTTCCCAACGGACCGAATGAGGCTCCCCAGGGTCGTTATTTTTTCCCCGTCCACTTCACGAATGATATCGCCGGTGAGAAGACCCGCCGATTCAGCGGGGGAATTCTTTATCACTGATACTATCTTGAGAAAGCTCTCCTCTTTCCCGATGCCGTTCCGTTTTTCCTTGACCAGGAATCCTATCCATCCGCGTCTGACCCTCCCATGCCGGATAAGCTCGCGGCACACCTGCTTAACCAGATTGGAAGGTATGGCGAAGCTTATCCCCTGGAAGCCGCCTGATTCGGAACGGATCGCCGTGTTGATGCCCACGAGCTTTCCTTTCAGATTGATGAGGGGCCCGCCGGAATTGCCCGGGTTGATGGACACATCAGTCTGAATAAAATCCTCAATGTCGGCAAACCCTATATTGTCCCTCCCCTTTGATGAAACAATGCCGCCGGTGATGGTCTGCCGGAGTCCGTAGGGATTGCCGATGGCCAGGACCCATTCCCCTTCACAGAGCCGGTTTGAATCATCGAAGAGGACCGGGCTCAACGGCACGGCATCTGGATGCCTTATTTTTAGAAGGGCAAGGTCGGTTTTCTGGTCGGCAAGATACAATTTTCCGTTCTCAAATCTATCCAGCTCCAACGGCACGCCGTCTTTTAAAAGAACCTGAAAATAGTCGCCCTTCATGACCACGTGATAATTGGTGACTATATACCCGCCCTCAATAATGGTTCCGGAGCCGTAGGCGATCTTTTTGAAATTCCCGTCTTTCCCGCCTGCTTTTCTTTCATATATGGAAATGCTCACCACGGAATTCTTGACCGAATCAGCCGCATTGATAAAAGGCCCGTTGAAAGTATCAGGCCCCGCCGCGCCGAGCAGCGTTACGACGCTAATGACCGACAACAGCGTCAAAATAGCTGGTGCCATCCGGCATGGTGTACTTTTTAAAATCAATTCCTTTCCCCTTGGGCGCATGCTTGTATTTTGTATCTCTCGGGGCAAGCCCGGTCAGCAGCGAGAATATCCCAACGGCGATTCCCTCCGCTATTTCATTCTGTTTTTTTGTCAGCAGAAGCCGGTCACGGCTCCTGTTCAGGTATCCCAGCTCGATGAACGCGTTGATGGCATTGACATGGAGCGGCATGATCCATACCGATATATAGCTCTTGCCGGGTTTTTGTGACCGATTATCGTCACCGTGAATATTGAGTGAATAGCATATGTAGCGGATGATTTCATAGGAAGCATAAGCGTTGTCGCCGCCGAAGCCTTCCTCTCCCCCGTCGCGCCGGTAATGCTCGTAGGAAGACCGCTCCCGGTCCCAGAACCTTCCTTCGGGGACAAAGTTATCAAAGGTCGGGGCATATCGGCTTGAGGGAACGCGGTAGCGTGCCGCACGCTCCCATCCCGGGCTGTCCGCATAGGACCACCTGACCATGTTGTACCGGTACCCCTTGAAGCCGGAACGGTCTATTTCAAGGCTGTTCCGCAATGGATACCCGGTGAAATAAATCGACGTATCGTTCAGGAACCAGTCAAAATCGGAGCGGGTGTTTTCCTCAATGAACCATTCCCGGTAACGGCTCTTCGTGTAAAACTTTTTACTCTCCTCCTCTTTCTTCAGGTAGGCAAGTCCTTTCCGGAGAAAGGAATAGGGCGGAGTGATGACCGGGTTCATGCCCTCGAAGTCCCGGGGCGCGTCTTTTGCCAGGTGGAGCGATACGACCAGGTGAGGCCTGACGGCATTGATGCGGGATATTCGACCCGGCTGCATTTCACCGAATATGTCAGGATAATCGAAAAGCCTGAAAAGAGCGTTCGGATCCTCCCGGTCATAGGCCTCTTCTTCGGATACCGAGCGTCCCCGGCTCATATAGGTCAGGATAGTGGCCTTTTGCGGCATTCCATCGGCATATCGCTCCAGGATGCGGTAGAATTTTTCCCTGTCTCCCCCCGGCGCAAGGAGCTTCAAGATCTTTTCCGTCTTTTTTGCGATGCTGTAAACGATTTCCCGTTCCTGTATGGACCCTCTGGAGGCGCCCTCCTTGAAATGATCAAGGAATCGCCGGTATACGGTGTCATACCTGTCACCATGGACCGACATGAGTTTTCTTCCCACCCCGCCATGGCCCGGGTCAATAACGACCCTGAAAGTCGGGAATTCCTGTATGCTCGTCATGGCGGGCATCATGACAAAAAAAATGACAGCGACAGGAATCAACAACCATGGTTTGAGGAGCAGATTTACCGTGAAAAAGTAGCATTCAATAATATTATACTTGATGACTTCTATTTTTTTTCTGGGAACGGCCATGCGCTCTTACTGTCTATATCTCAGAATTGATGGTGCAAATATTAAACCCGCTCGCTATAAATTCTATTACAATTTATCCGGGGTTAACTATTTTTTAGAGGATTGTTCCCGGATATGGATAATTACCGCAATCGCTTGCGATCCTTCCGTAATCGGCATGTTCAATTAATAAAAAAAAGGGGACGAATCCCCTTTTTTTTATTTCTATGACAAAAATTCTGATTACTTGGTTTTAGTCTCGGTCTTGGTCTCTTCTTTCTTTTCAGCGTAAAGCCTGTTTTTATTATCAGCCTTGGCGACTTTATATTTATCATGAATGCTCTTTTTCTCATTATCATCTTTCGCGAGAGATTCCAGGATCGCTATGCCATAGGCCCTTGCCACGCGCATGTGATACACGGAACCGGCATAGGACCTGTTTTGTTTCGATGACTGGGCATCGTCAACCTGGCCGTAGGCAACCCTTAATCTCAAGTGGTTATTCTGGAGCTGTTCCGCTACGTCAGGATCGATGCGGGAACTGATATTCAGATGGAGAAGAAGAACCTTGCCGGCGCACTCATTGAGGAGCTCATCATTCTGCTTTTGATAGTCATCGATAACGAGCTTGAAAAGCTCATTGATCGCGGTCAGGTTTTTTTCCAGTTTGTCCCTGGCATAGATCATGTTCCGCTTGTAGTACTGTTCGAGGCCTTCTTTATATCCGTTATATATTTCCTGATATTTTGTATCCCATCCTTTGCCTGAATTATTTTTTATCAGAACATTCAGGAGGTATATGTCTTCAAGATTTCTCTTCATCAATTTTTCAACAATTTCATTGGCATGAAATTTTGCCAGATAATCGTCTTCAGGCCTGGTTGACTCATCAAAATCCTTGCTTCTGTACGATCCGTCGGGCATCTTTTTAATGCCGTCATCCTTCTTCTCCGCGGCTTTCTCCTGGGCGAACGCAAGAGAAAAAGCGAATACGCTTACTATAATAAGCGACATAACTTTGCAGCACCTTCTCATCGTCATAATATTTCTCCTCGTGAAAAACAATATTTATTCAAATTAAAAAAACTAGTCTTTCTATCCTTATGGAAAAATTAATGATATGTTAATTTTCAAATTATAAATAATCAACACTTTTTTTATATATCGTACTATTTTCCTTTCTACTTAATCCTTTTATTCTAAAATATGCAATTCCGATAACTAATTATGTCACAACACCAGTATTATACGCACATCCATCGTATTGGTGTTAGTTGGTCCGGTCACTATGAGATTCCCCACTTTCTCATGGAAATGGTATGAATCATTTGATGCGATGTATGTATTGATATCGATCCCCATTTTCCTCGATTGATCCAGCGTCAAGCCGTCTGCAACTGCTCCGGCAGCGTCCGTGGGGCCGTCGCTGCCGTCAGTGCCGACGCTGGCCATGGTGATCCGTTCCATTCCTTCTATAAACAATGCCGCGTGCATGGCAAACTCCATGTTCCTTCCGCCCAGGCCGTCGCCGTTAACCACGACCGTGGTTTCCCCTCCGCTTACAACGCACGCCGGAGCAGACACCGGATTGGAGGATGCCGCGATCTCCCGGGCCACCCGGGAGTGCCAGAAAGCGGCGTCCCTCGTATCCCCTTCGATCATGGATGATAGAATGATGCTGTTATAGCCGCGGGCCACTGCCTCATCCCGCGCTGCCTGGAGGGCTATGATATTCGATGCCACGATGAGATTCGTAATATTTTTAAAAATCGGATCATCGGAACCGGGATTTTCCTCGATATCGCCCCGGACGCCCATTTGTATGCGGCCCAATACTGACGCCGGCACCTGATCATCGAGGCCGTAATTTTCAATTATCCCCAATGCATCGCGGAACGTTGACCGGTCCGGCACAAAGGGGCCCGAAGCGATCACATCCATGTTGTCTCCAACCACGTCAGATATCATGAGGTTGATCACCGTGGCTCCCCCTGCCGCCCTCGCCAGATTGCCGCCCTTCACCAGAGACAGGTGCTTCCGCACCGTGTTGACTTCATGAATACCGGCGCCGCATTTGAGCAGGAGGGACGTCGTTTCCCTTTTTTCCTCAAGGCTTATCGGCTCAGGGGGGAGCGGCAGGAGCGCCGAGCCGCCGCCCGATATAAGCGATATGATCAGATCATCCGCGGTTGCGCTGTTCAATAAATCCAGCACCTGTTTCGCCCCCTTTACCCCGTTGGCATCAGGCACGGGATGGGCTGCTTCGATGATTTTTATTTTTTGAAGTCTATCCGTATACCCGTATTTGACGCAAATGAGGCCCTCATCAAGGCGGTCACCGAGAAGTTCCTCAACTGCCCTGGCCATAGGCGCCGTTGCCTTGCCGGCGCCGGTCACTATGATACGGCGAAAACCGTCCAGATCGAATTCCTTCATAACCTGCTCCCCGGATAATAGCTGGAGCGTGTTATTCTTTCTCCTTACATGAGTATCTACCGCGGTCACCGGATTCACCGCTGCAATGGCAGCCTTATAAATGGCCGTCAAATCTTCTCTTGCCTTTGACATTCAGTCATCCCCCATGACCCAATGGAGTTGGTTTTGGAACTATATGATTATTAATGATACCGCATCATTTCTGAAAAGTCAATAGTCTTATGCCCATCCCGTTTTTGTATTCTGAAAGAAAGCGGTATTGTTGCGTGCTCTCTTGAATACAACGATGTGAGATGATTCACTTAGTGGCATCAGCTCCGATCAAATTTCGTATAAGGGCTGTTACAAATCCATCCCTCTGTGAAACGGTGTGCTAGTACGGTGCCGTGCTTAAGGAAGCTAGTCTAATGCATTTCCTTGAAATAAAAATCGATGTCGAAGCCCCCGAATTTCGAGTTGAAGGAGAGGTTTATATTTTCATAGAGGGTCTTCATGGAAATCGGGTCATCGTTGAATTCCGGCGCGTTGAGTTTGATGTCATGCTTCAAAAACTGCATCTGGTTGGCGAAGGTCCCGGTGATAAGGTTCGCCAGTTCGCCTGCCACGTCACCGTGGTACTTTCGGATCGTCTTCATGTCGTCGGAATTGATGAATTTCATGGTGATGAGGTCAAGGGTCTTCTTGGGAAGATTTATGATGATCTCTCCCTTCATGGTTCCGTTGATCTCAACGACCACCAGGGGGTCTATGGTTTTAGACTGGGTTTCGAACACTTCGAAAACTGAGGCATCATCGAGAAAGTGCTTGAATAT
>JADHED010002643.1_pt1 | contig 12016 bp, 12 predicted proteins | sample 8952041 | NCBI WGS metagenome assembly JADHED01 (sample SAMN16124423, study PRJNA663239) | bioreactor sludge metagenome | isolation source: sludge (control) | place: India:Bengaluru | collected 2018-09-08
GAGAGGAGTTGATGTCTGCCCTATATCAACTCATGCGCCCGTTGAGGGGCATGGGGGCGAGTCCTCAGCGATTTGCCGCGCGACTGTGGCTCACGCTGGAGTATCTTGAACATCCACAATTCGGTAGGCGATCTGCGTATCAGTCGTTACCCTTGATGTTGCAGGATGACAGTTTCGTGCTTGAAAAAGAGAAAATTGCGATCGAGATCGTGCCGTTCAGACCAATCGATTGGACGTTGGCGATGATGATGACGCTGATTTGCGTGGCGGGGGTATCATGAAGATTGCATTGGGGGTCGAATACGATGGTCTCCCTTGGTGTGGCTGGCAGAGTCAGCCCTCCGGTTGCGGTATTCAGGATCAACTGGAACAGGCGCTGGCCAAGGTGGCTGGCGAAGGCGTGCGCACGCATGCGGCTGGTCGGACAGATGCCGGCGTTCACGCATTGTTGCAGGTCGTGCATTTCGAAACGGCTGCACAACGTCCCTTGAACGCATGGGTCCGGGGTGTGAATGCGTTCTTGCCAGCCAGCGTGCGTGTCCGCTGGTCATGTGAAGTGCCCGAGGACTTTCATGCCCGATTCTCGGCGCAGGGGCGCCATTACCAGTACCTGTTGGCCAACGCGCCGGTGGCGCCTGCCATTCTCCATGGCAAGGCAGGGTGGTATCACCGCCCACTGGATGTCGAGCGTATGGTGGAAGCGGCTGCCCTGCTGGTGGGAAAGCATGACTTCAGCGCGTTTCGTGCCGCCGAATGCCAGGCAAAGTCCCCTGTAAAGCAATTGTATCGGGCCGAGGTGGAGCGTAATGGCACCAGTGTGCTGTTCCGTTTTCACGCTGGGGCGTTTCTGCATCATCAAGTCCGTAACATGGTCGGGGCATTGGTCTACGTCGGCAACGGTACGCATGATCCGCAATGGATCCAGACCTTACTGGCGCAAAGGGATCGCACGCTCGCGCCACCGACCTTTGCTCCCGACGGACTCTATCTGAGCGGGGTCGACTATGATGCTGCCTGGAGATTGCCGGAAGTCAGCCGGAGTCTCGGCGCGTTTGCGCTTGCCGTCGGCTGACAGTCCCGACGCTTTCAGTTACTCTAGCCCTTTTTCGGCGGCGAATCTTTACTCTTGCGCACACGTGTCAAAATCTGCGGGATTACCCGTGTCGAGGACGCCCTGACGGCAGCCGCCTCTGGAGCGGACGCCATTGGACTGGTGTTTTATGAAAAAAGTCCACGGCATGTGGGGCTGGAACGCGCTGCTGAGATTGTGCAGGCATTGCCCCCCTTTGTCAGTGCCATCGGCTTGTTCGTGAATGCTGCTCCCGCGGAGGTGCATGCCGTACTGAACGCCGTCCATCTCGATACATTGCAGTTTCACGGCGAAGAATCCCCTCAGGATTGCGCGCAGTTCGGTCTCCCTTATCTCAAGGCTGTGCGCGTCCGGCCGGAGACAAATTTGGTACAATGTGCGGCTGATTACGTGGGCGCCAGCGCGCTGTTGCTGGATGCCTACACCGAAGGTGTGCATGGTGGTACGGGGCAGGTGTTTGACTGGGGATTGGTCCCGAAAAATTTTCCGAAACCTCTCATCCTGGCGGGTGGTCTAAACCCCGCCAATGTCACGGAGGCTATCCGCATCACCCATCCCTACGCGGTGGATGTGAGTGGCGGGGTCGAACGAGAAAAAGGAATCAAGGACGCAGAAAAGATTGCTGCGTTCATGCGTGGCGTGGAAGCCTGCACAGGCAGGTAAGTGCAATCGTCATTTAGTGGAGCGGGTTTGATATGGGCAAGTATGATTTTCCGGATGCCGGTGGCCACTTCGGTCAGTTCGGCGGCATCTACATGGCGGAAACGCTGATCCCGGCTGTCGACGAACTGCGTCGACAATATCTGCACTTCCGGGATGATCCTGAATTTAAAGCCGAATTCGCACATGAACTGAAGTATTACGTGGGACGCCCCAGCCCGATTTATCACGCCAAGAGGCTGTCCGAGCATTTGGGTGGCGCGCAGATCTACCTCAAGCGTGAGGATCTGAACCATACCGGCGCGCACAAGATCAACAACGCGATTGGCCAGGCATTGCTTGCCAAGCGCATGGGCAAGAAGCGCGTGATCGCGGAAACCGGTGCCGGGATGCACGGCGTGGCGACCGCGACCGTGGCAGCACGTTTTGGTATGGAATGCGTGGTCTACATGGGCGCAGAAGACGTGCAACGCCAGGCACCCAACGTGTTCCGCATGAAGTTGCTGGGCGCGACTGTGGTGCCGGTGGAAAGCGGTTCCCGCACACTCAAGGACGCCTGTAACGAAGCGATCCGCGACTGGGTGACCAATGTCGAAAGTACGTTCTATATCTTCGGTACGGCGGCAGGCCCGCATCCTTACCCGATGATGGTGCGTGACTTCCAGTGTGTCATCGGCAACGAAGCCAAGGTGCAGATGCCGGAACTGATCGGGCGCCAGCCGGATGCGGTGATTGCCTGCGTCGGCGGTGGTTCGAATGCGATTGGCATTTTCCATCCCTACATCGAGGAAGAAAGTGTGCAGCTGATTGGTGTGGAGGCCGGCGGTCACGGCATTGCCAGTGGCCAGCACGCGGCGCCCCTGACAGGCAACGCCAAGATTGGTGTGCTGCATGGTAACAAGGTGTACCTGATGCAGGATGAGGACGGCCAGATCATCGAGACGCACTCGATCTCCGCTGGCCTGGATTATCCGGGTGTCGGCCCGGAGCACTGCCTGCTCAAGGATATTCATCGCGCGCAATATGTGGCCATCGACGACGAAGAGGCGATTGCCGGGTTCGATGCACTGTGCAAATTCGAGGGCATTATCCCGGCGCTGGAGTCCAGCCACGCGCTGGCGCATGCCATGAAGATCGCGCCCACCATGAGCAAGGACAAGGTGTTGCTGGTCAATCTGTCCGGCCGTGGTGACAAGGACATGAACACCGTGGCGCGCGTGAAAGGAATTACCCTGTGAGTCGTATCCAGAATGTATTTGCCGCCCTCAAGCAATCCGGGCGCAAGGCACTGATCCCGTTCGTCACCGCGGGTGATCCGAATCCGGAACTCACGGTGCCGTTGATGCACGCCATGGTCGGGGGCGGTGCTGATCTAATCGAACTGGGTGTGCCTTTCTCCGATCCCATGGCGGATGGGCCTGTGATTCAGCGCGCCAGCGAGCGCGCGCTGGCGCACAAGATGTCGCTGCGTAAGGTGCTGGCAATGGTGGCCGAGTTCCGTCAGCAGGATGACAAGACCCCGATAGTGCTGATGGGCTATGCCAACCCGATCGAAGCCATGGGGTTTGAACAATTCGCTTCGCAGGCTGCTGCCAGCGGTGTGGATGGCGTGCTTACCGTGGATTATCCGCCGGAAGAGTGTGCGGGATTCGTCGACGTGCTCAAGCGTCACGGCATCGATACCATTTTCCTGTTGTCGCCGACGACAGAACCGGAGCGCGTGCAGCGCGTGGTCGAGGCGGCCAACGGGTTTATTTATTATGTCTCCCTGCGCGGCGTGACCGGTGCCGCCAATCTGGACATCGCTGACGTGGCGCAGAAAGTGGCGGCGATTCGTCAGCATACCGCGCTGCCGATCGGTGTCGGCTTTGGGGTGCGTGACGCGGTGACGGCCAAGGCGATTTCGGAGATTGGCGATGCCGTGGTGGTGGGAAGCCGCACAGTGCTGGAAGTCGAAAACTCGCCGGTCGATCAGGTGGTGGCAAACGTAGGCAAGCTGATCGCCGATTTGCGTTCGGCGATTGACGCATAACGAAAGAACTTAACTCATGAGCTGGTTACAGAAACTCCTTCCTCCCAAGATCAAGCGCAGCATCGGCGAATCCAAGAAAACGGTGCCGGAAGGCCTGTGGAGCAAGTGCCCGTCCTGCGAAGCGGTGCTGTATCGTACCGACCTGGAAAATAATCAGGAAGTGTGTCCCAAATGCGGGCACCACAATCGCATTTCTGCGCGCACGCGTCTGGATTTCGTGCTCGATGCCGAAGGGCGTTTCGAGATCGGCGCCGAAGTGACCCCGCTCGACCCGCTCAAGTTCAAGGACAGCAAGCGTTACCCCGATCGCCTCAAGGCCAGTCAGGCCGAAACCGGTGAAACGGATGCGCTGGTGGTGATGCAGGGTGCGATCAAGACCGTGCCGGTCGTGGCGGCGGCATTTGAATTCCGCTTTCAGGGCGGTTCCATGGGTTCCGTGGTGGGCGAGCGTTTCGTGCGTGGGGTGCAGGTGGCCATCGAGCAGAAGGCGCCGTTCATCTGCTTCTCCGCCAGCGGTGGGGCGCGTATGCAGGAAGGTCTGTTCTCGTTGATGCAGATGGCCAAGACCAGTGCTGCATTGACCCAGCTGAGTCAGGCCAAGTTGCCGTTCATCTCGGTGCTGACTGACCCGACGATGGGCGGTGTGTCCGCCAGTTTTGCGATGCTGGGCGACATCATCATCGGTGAACCCAATGCGTTGATCGGATTTGCTGGCCCGCGCGTGATCGAGCAGACCGTGCGTGAAACCTTGCCGGAAGGTTTCCAGCGTTCCGAATTTCTGCTGGAACACGGTGCGATCGACATGATCGTCGATCGTCGTGAGATGCGGGACAAGCTGGCCGTGCTGATCTGTAACATGATGCGCCATAATTCCGTTGCCTGATCCATCGCTTTTGCCAGTCGGCCTCGCCGGCTGGCTGACCTATCTCGAACAGCTGCACCCCAAGACCATCGCATTGGGGTTGGATCGCGTCAGTCAGGTACGTGATCGGCTCGCGCTGCAATACGAATTCCCCGTCATCCTGGTCGCAGGCACCAATGGCAAGGGGTCGACCTGCGCCATGCTGGAGCGCCTCTATCTCGAAGCCGGTTATCGTGTGGCCTGTTATACCTCGCCGCATCTGTTGCGTTACAACGAGCGTGTCCGTGTGAATGGCCTCGAAATCGAGGATGAGGCGCTGTGCGATGCGTTTGCTGCGGTCGAGGCTGTGCGTGGCGATACCCCGCTGACCTATTTTGAATTCGGGACGTTGGCTGCAATGTGGCACTTCGTGCAGACCGGGGTCGACGTGGCTGTGCTGGAGGTCGGGTTGGGGGGGCGGCTGGATGCCGTGAATATCTTTGAGCCTGCTTGTGCAATCGTCACCAGTGTCGATCTTGATCATGTCGATTATCTGGGCCATACGCGCGAATCCATCGCGACCGAGAAGGCCGGCGTGTACCGCCCCGATGTGCCGGCAATCTGCGGCGATCCTGAGCCGCCCGCAACGCTGGTGCGACATGCGCGGGACATTGCGGCACAGTACCGGCAAGTCGGAGAGCATTTCCATTTTCAGTCTGACAAGCATGCATGGCGTTACCTGCGCGATGGCCTGGTGATCGAATCTTTACCGCAGCCCGCGCTGAATGGCCATTTCCAGTTTTATAACGCGGCTTGCGTGGTCGATGCGGTGCAATGCCTGCAATCGCGGCTGCCGGTTGACGTCGAAGCGATACGGGCCGGTTTGCGGCAGGTCAGGCTACCGGGGAGATTTCAGACTTTAAGCTTGCGTCCGCACATCATTCTCGACGTTGCCCACAATCCACATGCAGCCAAGGGCTTGGCGGAAAATTTGCGCGCGCATCCGGTGGCCGGGAAGACCGTCGCCGTCTGCGCCATGTTGGCAGACAAGGATGTCGCGGGTGTCATGCAATTGCTGGCGCCGGTGGTCGATGTCTGGTGTATGGCCAGTATCCACGCACCGCGGGGCGCGCAGGCCGGTTATCTGGCCGATCAGCTCGCTACGGTGGCCGATCATGCTGACGTGTCGGTCTTCGAGGATGTGAAAACTGCCTTCCGTCAAGCCTGTTTAGGTGTAGGCGAAAATGATAGAATCATCGTGTTTGGTTCTTTCTATACGGTGGCTGATGTGATGCATGAGCTGCCCAAGACTTTCGGGTGACGCATGGCGACCAATCAGGTTAGCGAGCAGGAAATACAGTTCAGGAAACGTGCCCGGCGACGCCTGGTAGGGGCGATCGCTCTGGTGCTGCTCATGGTCACCGTGCTGCCTATGGTGCTCGACGACCGAGAGGTCAAACCGACACAGCAGGATATCGCGATCACCATTCCCAGCCAGGATGGCACCAGTTTCTCCTCAAGAATCGTCCCCGTGTCTCCTGATGCGCCAGGACAACCATCCGCTGCCGACACGGCACCGAGCAAGCTCCAACCCCTCGCTTCACCGCTGGAAAAGCCAGCGGCGGCTGCGGTCAAACCTGAACCGCAACCCGTGACCGAAAATCCCCAGCCTGTCGTCAAGCCTGAGCCGGTCAAGGCGGCGCCTGCGAAAGCGGAGACTGCGGCAATTGCCAAGTCTGAAGAGCCCAAGCAAAAAACCGTCGCCAAGGCAGAGACCTCGAAGCCCACCCCCGTCAAAAAAGGTGCGTTCATGGTCCAGATCGGTGTGTTCACCGAGGGCGAGCCACTCAAAAAGCTCGAGGCCAAGCTTGCCGCGCAAGGGGTGAAGGTGGCGCGTGAGAAACTCAATACGCCCAAGGGGACCAAGATTCGCCTGCGGACCGGGCCTTTCGCGACGCGTGCCGATGCCGAGGCCATGCAGGCCAAGCTGAAGGCGGCTGGCATGGGTGCCATGGTTGTGGCCAACAAGTAATGACGGTATTCGATTACGCTGTGCTTGCGGTGGTGGGATTGTCCATCCTGCTGAGCATGATGCGGGGGTTTGTGAGAGAAATCTTGGCGTTGGCGGGATGGGTGGCGGCTTTTTTTGTGGCCAAGACCTACACCCTGCAGCTGGTGCCCTTGTTGCCGCAAGCGATTCCTACGGAAACGCTGAAGTTGCTGGCGGCGTTCGTCATCCTGTTTCTGGCGACGTTGCTGGTGACCAGCCTGCTGGCAATTGCACTGTCGGAAGTATTCAAGAAAGTCGGGCTGGGTTGGCTGGATCGCTGGCTGGGCGCCGTGTTTGGTTTGGCCCGCGGCGTGATCATTGTCGGCGTGCTGGTGCTGCTCGCCGGGTTGACCAGTGTCCCGCAGGATGCGCGCTGGCGTAATGCCATGTTCAGCGCTCCGCTGGAGGCCATGGTCCTCAGCGTCATGCCTTGGATCCCGCAAGGGATTTCCCGGCATATTCATTTCTAACGGTTTCAATCTATTCAAGCGGACGATCGATTATGTGCGGAATTATCGGCATTGTCGGAAAAAACCCGGTAAACCAGTTGCTGTATGACGGCTTGCTGGTCTTGCAGCATCGCGGGCAGGATGCCGCTGGCATCGTGACCAGCGACGGCGGGACTTTCTACATGCACAAGAATAACGGGCTGGTACAGGATGTTTTCCAGACGCGGCACATGCGCAGCCTGATCGGCAACGTGGGGATTGCCCACGTGCGCTATCCGACGGCGGGCTCGTCCTCGGCAGCCGAGGCTCAACCGTTTTACGTGAATTCGCCGTTCGGGATCGTGCTGGGGCATAACGGCAATCTGACCAATTCCGAGCAACTCAAGCAGGAGATGTTCCGCCAGGATTTGCGCCACATCAATACCAGTTCGGACTCCGAAGTCCTGCTCAACGTGCTGGCGCACGAAATCGAGGGAACAGCCCGTAGCGCAGCACTGGACGTGGACATGATCTTCAACGCGGTGGCTGGCGTACACCGTCGTGTCAAGGGTGCTTACGGCGTGGTGGCGATGATCGCCAACTACGGCCTGCTGGCGTTCCGCGATCCGCACGGCATCCGCCCGCTGGTGATCGGTCGTCAGGAGACCGACAAGGGCGTGGAACACATTGTGGCGTCAGAAAGCGTGGCGCTGGATGTATTGGGCTTCCAACTGGTGCGTGATGTGGCACCGGGCGAGGCGATCTTTATCGATATGGACGGCAACTTCCATTCGCGCCAGTGCGCCGAGAATCCGAAGCTGACGCCGTGCATTTTCGAATATGTCTATCTGGCGCGTCCGGATTCCGTGATTGATGGCGTATCGGTCTACCAGACCCGCCTGCACATGGGCGAAAGCCTGGCAGAGAAGATCCATCGCGAATGGAAGGATCTGCAGATTGACGTCGTCATCCCAATTCCCGATACCAGCCGTCCCTCGGCATTGCAATTGGCGAATGCGCTGAACCTCACTTATCGTGAAGGCTTCATCAAGAACCGCTATATCGGCCGTACCTTCATCATGCCAGGACAGGCATTGCGCAAGAAATCCGTGCGCCAGAAGCTCAACCCGATCGGCATGGAGTTCAAGGGCAAGAACGTGCTGCTGGTGGACGATTCCATCGTGCGCGGGACCACGTCGCAGCGCATCGTGCAGATGGCGCGCGAGGCCGGCGCCAACAAGGTGTTCTTTGCTTCCGCCGCGCCTCCGGTGCGATTCCCTAACGTGTACGGTATCGACATGCCGTCACGCGACGAACTGCTGGCAACAGGGCGTACGGATGAGGAAATCTGTAAGGAAATCGGTGCCGACGCACTCATCTATCAGGACCTCGATGCGCTGGTCAAGGATATCCAGCTCAGTAACCCGAACCTGACGCAGTTCGACTGTTCCTGCTTCGATGGCCAGTACGTGACTGGCGACATCACGGAGGCCTATCTGGCGGCGATCGAGGCGGCACGCAGTGACGGGGACAAAAAGAAGAAGCCCGCTAACTCCAGCACCCAGCTGGATTTGAACCTCGTCGACTCCTCGCAGCACGAGGAAGAGGCGGCCGCCTGATTGAAATTTTTTGCCGCGCGTTTTAGTATGCGGGCTGCGCCGATTTGAGTTTCAGCTTGCGGGCGCGTTAAAAATACAGCTAAAGCGAGCCGGAAAGCCCGTTTTAGCGCTAAGCTGAAGCGGGTTTTTTGTTTTCCTGACCGGGAAAAGAAGGGCAGCATCATGACAGATTGGCAAATCGAGACGCTGGGCGTGCGCGCAGGAAGCGCACATACTGAATTCGGTGAGAATTCGGAAGCGATGTTCCTGACTTCGAGCTTCGTGTTCAACAGCGCTGCGCAGGCTGCAGCGCGATTTGGCGGGCAGGAGCCGGGCAATATCTACTCCCGTTTTACCAACCCGACCGTGACCATGTTCCAGGACAAGCTGGCGGCTCTTGAAGGCGCGGAGTTCTGCGTGGCGACTTCCAGCGGCATGTCCGCGATTCTGGCTTGCGTCATGGGGATTTGCTCCGCGGGCGACCATGTCGTGGCCTCGCGTAGCGTATTCGGCACCACCGTGCAGTTGTTCGGCAATATCCTCAAGCGCTGGGGGTTGGACGTGACCTTCGTGTCGCTGACGGACGAAGCCGAGTGGGCTGCGGCAGTGAAGCCGAACACCAAACTGTTCTTTGTCGAAACGCCATCCAACCCGCTGACCGAGGTATGCGATATCGGCGCACTGGCGGCGCTGGCGCACAAGTCTGGCGCGCAGCTGGTGGTCGATAACTGTTTCTGTTCGCCGGCCTTGCAGCGCCCGCTGGATCTGGGAGCAGATATCGTCGTGCATTCGGCGACCAAGTACATCGATGGCCAGGGACGTTGTCTGGGTGGTGCGGTGCTGGGCAAGAAGGATGTGATGGAGCCGGTGTATGGTTTCCTGCGTACGGCCGGACCGTCCATGAGTGCATTCAATGCCTGGGTGTTCCTCAAGGGATTGGAAACGCTCAGCTTGCGGATGGAAGCGCATTCGCGCAACGCGCTCGCGCTGGCTCAGTGGTTGGAGTCGCAGCCGCAGGTGGCACGCGTCTACTATCCAGGACTCGCATCGCACCCGCAGCACCAACTGGCCATGCGTCAGCAGAAAACCGGCGGCGGTATCGTGTCGTTCGATCTCAAGGGGGGCAAGGATGCCGCCTGGAGGCTGATCGATAGTACGAAACTGTTATCGATCACGGCGAATCTCGGCGATGCCAAGAGTACCATTACCCATCCGGCCACGACGACGCACAGCCGTGTGACGCCGGAAGCACGCGCGGCCGCGGGGATCGGTGACGGCCTGGTGCGGATTGCGGTTGGGTTGGAACATGTTGAAGATATCAAGGCAGACCTGGTGGCCGGGTTGCGGGCATAAGGAGGAATGAAACATGAATCGTAGAGAAGCGATGTTGGGCGTGGCAGCGATGGCGGGGGCGGCAATCGCCGCAAATGCCAGCGCAGGGGAGCATGATCATCATCATGGCATGATGGAAAGTGCGCTGGCGCAGGCGCTCGCCGATTGCATTCAGAAAGGTCAGGTGTGTCTCGATCACTGCCTGGGGTTGCTGGGCAAGGGTGAAACCGAGATGGCGGCATGTGCCAAAAGCGTGAACCAGATGCTGGCGTTGTGTACGGCGTTGCAGCAGTTGGCAAACCAGCAGTCAGCCCATGTGCCCAAGCTGGCGAGCGTGGCGATGGCTGCTTGCCGTGACTGTGAGGATGCGTGCAAGAAGCATGCGGACATGCATGAGGCCTGCAAGGCGTGTGGCGAGAGTTGTGCGGTTTGCTATCGGGAGTGCAAGAAAGTCGCCGCCTGATAACAGGGAATCGTAGCCAACAAAAAAGGGGACCGAGGTCCCCTTTTTTGTTGCGCGTGACGGCTGGGCTATGGATTACAGCTTGTCAGCGTTGGCGGCCAGGTACTTGGCGACGCCTTCCGGGCTGGCATCCATGCCGGGCTTGCCCTTGTTCCAGCCAGCCGGGCAGACTTCGCCGTGTTCTTCGGTGAACTGCAGGGCGTCAACCATGCGCAGCATTTCGTCGATGTTACGGCCCAGCGGCAGGTCGTTCACGACCTGGTGGCGCACAATGCCCGCCTTGTCGATCAGGAAGGAGCCGCGGTAGGCCACGCCTGCATCGGCTTCGACGTCGTAGGCCTTGCAGTAGTCATGCTTCATGTCGGCGATCAGCGGATAGCCGACCTTGCCGATACCGCCGGCGTTGACCGGTGTGTTCTTCCATGCCAGATGGGTGAAGTGGGAGTCGATGGACACGCCGACCACTTCTACACCGCGCTTCTTGAATTCTTCCAGGCGATGGTCGAATGCAATCAGCTCGGAGGGGCAGACGAAGGTGAAATCCAGCGGGTAGAAGAACACGACGGCGTACTTGCCCTTGATGTGGTCGGCCAGCGTGAAATCTTCCTTGATGGTGTTGCAGCCCATGACGGCTGCGGTAGTGAAACTGGGGGCGGCTTTGCCAACGAGTACGGCCATGTGATGTTCTCCTTCTGAAAATGGTCGAGTAAATTAGTAAGGTTAATAAAAAACGCCGAGAATTCCAACTGAATTTTAATCTTCGTTCTCGAATGATGATCCCCGTTGAAAGCTGCAATCCCATGTTCGTTCAGTTTCGGGCCATCAATTCCTGGAACGTTTTTCAGAGGTACCGGAACAGTCTTTCCTGCTGGGTTGCCAAGGGATTTTTATGCGACTCAAAAGGCTGCCGGATAAGCCTTTTACAGCGTGCTTTGGCGGGGCTCTCATGCTAAAATCGCGAGGTTAATTACCAACCGGATTCGATGGCTTGCGAGCCATTCGGCTACCCAGAAAAAATAGGCTATTCATGGATCAGTTCGCCAAAGAAACACTACCCGTCAGTCTCGAAGAAGAAATGCGCCGTTCTTATCTCGATTACGCCATGAGCGTGATCGTTGGGCGCGCCCTGCCGGACGTGCGGGATGGCTTGAAGCCGGTGCATCGTCGTGTGCTGTACGCCATGCACGAACTCAATAACGACTGGAACCGCCCGTACAAGAAGTCGGCGCGTATCGTCGGTGACGTGATCGGTAAATATCACCCGCACGGCGACACGGCGGTGTATGACACCATCGTGCGCATGGCGCAGGATTTCTCGCTACGCTACATGCTGGTCGACGGGCAGGGCAACTTCGGTTCGGTCGATGGCGACAATGCGGCTGCGATGCGGTACACCGAAATTCGTATGGCCAAGATTGCCCATGAACTGCTGGCGGATATCGACAAGGAAACGGTCGATTTTGGGCCGAACTACGATGGCTCTGAACACGAGCCGCTGGTGCTGCCGGCGCGTATCCCGAAC
>JADHED010002646.1_pt1 | contig 12002 bp, 10 predicted proteins | sample 8952041 | NCBI WGS metagenome assembly JADHED01 (sample SAMN16124423, study PRJNA663239) | bioreactor sludge metagenome | isolation source: sludge (control) | place: India:Bengaluru | collected 2018-09-08
GGTCCTGGGTGATCTCCACGACCCCCAGCACCGTGTCCGTGATCCGCCCGAGCGGTTCCTCCCAGCGCAGCGGGGCGAAGGTGATCAGGCGCACCTCCCGCGGGAACCCCATGAGGATTTCCAGAAAACTCCCGCGCTGCACCAGCTTCGACGTGGACTTTCCCGCCTTGGCATGCTCGAGTGCGGTCCCCCCGATCGTCCGGACCCCGATGCGCTCCTCCTCGAAGCTGTACGAGATCGTGTCGTTCATGCTGTAGATGTTGAGATCCTCGACCTTGAAGCTGTGCAGCGTGCTGCGCACCACGCGGTCCATGCGCTCGAACTGCTCCTGGCTGCGCAGCTGCACCTTGCCGAATTTCATACCGATCGGGAGGATGAACTGGATGAACACCTGGTGGTTGAGGTTTTCGATCAGGGCGTGGGCGTAGTCCTCGCTTTTTTTACGCTGCATGGACTTGACCCAGTGCGTGTTCAGGATGGTGAGGATGAACGTGACCAGGAAAATGACGACCAGGCCGGTGAAGGTGAAGTACTTGACCAGTCGGAAGGGTTTGATCTTCTCTTCGGGCGCTGGGGGGGGCATCGGTCCGCCGTCTCGATGGAGTCAGGCGTCACTATAGGGAAAAATCCATGCGAATTCAAGATGGTAACACCATCTTGAAATTTCCCTCATAAAGATTTCCCGGCCGCTGCCGATAACCTATGCATGCCGGGGCCCGATGCGGAACGAATCCCGGGTCCGTGCCTGCAATTACAAAAATTTGACGGTGCGTATGAAGGCAGCCGGGTTTGGGCCGTCAGGCGCCGGCGGCAGGAGGGCGAGCGGTGACGGCAGCGGAACCGGCCCCAGCTGAAACAGGTTGGAATCAAACGAAATTCAAATCGGCTCGATCGTTTCGAGGGGTTGCGGTTCCAAACATGGCTCAGATATTGCTTTGCTTGGGGTGACCCAGTCTCAGTTGCCCGGCAGGGAGGCGGGGCGGTCAATTTGCGATAATTATGCATAATTGAAGGTAATTGAGATCAATTCAACCCCAATATCGTCAGCGGCCCAAGAGCAAGCGATGGCTAAAAACAACCTGAAGAGCGTGCGTGAATCGTTTCTTCTGAGCAAGACCGAGCTGGCCAAACAGGCCGACGTCTCGCCGATCACGATCGCCCGCATCGAAAGAGGGATGCCCTGCCGGATGGAGACCCAGCGCAAGATCCTGCTGGCGCTGGGCATGCAGCTCTCGGAAAAACCCAAAATCTTCAAGGACTGACGCACTCCCATGCTATTCAAAAAGAAAGACTCACTCGTCGGCCTGGACATCGGATCGCGTTCGGTCAAGCTGGCCGAGATCACCGAGTCCAAGAACGGCCTCAAGCTCAAGCGCTTCGGCATGGCGGACATCCCGGCCGGGGCGATCGAGGACGGGGCCATCAGCGACCCGGAAACCGCCGCCGGCGTCGTCCGCCAGCTGTTCAAGTCGACCGGCGTCAAAGAGACGAACGTGGCGATCTCGATCGGTGGGTATTCGGTGATCGTCAAGAAGATCAACGTTCAGACGATGCCGGAAGAGCAGCTCCAGGAGACCATCCACTTCGAGGCGGAGCAGTACATCCCCTTCGACATCAGCGACGTCAATCTGGACTTCCAGATCCTGGGGGAGAACGAGAACAACCCCAACCAGATGAGCGTCTTCCTGGTGGCCGCCAAGAAGGACATGGTCAACGACTACATCAACCTGGTGACGCTCGCCGGCCTGAACCCCTGCATCATCGACGTGGAGGCCTTCGCGCTGCAGAACGTCTTCGAGGCCAACTACGACGTGCAGGACGAGAACGTGGCCCTGATCGACATCGGGGCGAGCAAGACCTCGCTGAACATCCTTAAGGGCAACTCCTCGGTGTTCATGCGCGATGTCGCGCTCGGCTGCCTGACGATCAACCAGAAGATCATGTCGCTGCTCGACTGCTCCTACGACCAGGCGGAGCTCCACAAGTTCGGCGAGCCCTCCGCCAAGATGTCCGCCGAGGAGCTGAAGCAGATCACGACCTCGGTGGTCACCGACTGGTGCATGGAGATCCGCCGCGCGCTCGACTTCTTCTACACCAACTACCCGGATGACCAGATCAAGCGCATCATCCTGAGCGGCGGCGGGGCCCACATCGAGGAGTTCCGCAAGCTGCTGGCCACCGAGTCCTCCGCGGTCGTGGAGATCCTCGACCCCTTCAGGAAACTCGCCCTGGACGAGAAGACCTTCGAACCGGACTACGTTCGACAAATCGCCCCCCAGGCCGCCATCGCCATGGGGCTGGCCATGAGAAGAGTGGACGACAAATGATACGCATCAACCTGCTTCCATTCCGGTCCACGCGCAAGAAAGAGAACATCCGGCGCCAGCTCTCCGTGTTCGTGCTTTCCGTGATCCTGACCGTGATCGGGCTCTTCGGGGTCAACCTGTTCCTGGACAGCCGGGTGGACGAGCTCAAGCAGCGCATAGGCTCCACCAAGGCCGAGCTCGAGAAGTACGACAAGATCAACAAGGAAATCGCGGAAATCAAGAAGAAGCTGGACAATCTGAACAAGAAAATGGCCGTCATCCGCGAGCTCGAGGTCAGCCGCTACGAACCGGTGCGGCTGATGGAGACGATCAACCAGGTGCTGGTCGAAAAGCGCATGTGGCTGACCGCGCTCAAATACAGCACCCGGGACGTCAGCGTCTCGGGGCTGGCCCTGGACGACAAGACCGTGGCCGATTTCATGCTCCGCCTGGAGGGGTGCGGCCTGTACTCCAAGGTCGACCTGAAAGGGTTGAAACAGGTGGAGATCCAGAAAACCCAGGTGAAGAGCTTCGAGGTGAGCTGCGTGCGCAAGCCGATCGATACCGCCGAAGCCAAGGGCCCCGTTGCGGCCGGAGTGAAGAACTGATGGATACCAAGAACCTGCCCCAGAAGAAAACGGCCGCCCTCCAGGCGATCGTCGAGAAAGCCGAGAAGCTCGTGCTCTGGCAGCGCGTGGCCATCCTGGTCGGCGTGCTCGTGGTGCTCGTGGGCTCGGCCACCTGGTTCCTCTTCCTCCCGACTTACGAGGAGATGGAGGTGCTGGACACCAAGCTGCAGGAGCTGGAGAAGCAGCTGGCGACCGCCAAGATCAACGCCGCCGAGCTGGAGAAGTTCCAGGCCAAGATGCAGGAGGCCGAGGCGCAGTTCAAGATCGCCATGCGCGCCCTGCCCGAGCAGGCCGAGGTCCCGTCGCTGCTGACCAACGTGTCGAAATCGGGCGTCGAGCTCGGGGTGGACCTGCTCTCATTCAAGCCGGCCGCCGAGGTGAACAAGGAATTCTATGCCGAGCTGCCAATGGAGATCAACATCCGGGGGGATTACCACCACCAGGCCATGTTCTTCGACCGGGTGGCCCGGCTGTCGCGCATCATCAACATCAACAACATCTCCATCAGCGCGGACAAGGCCGGCCGGGACCTGAACACCCTCTGCACGGCCGTCACCTACAAGTTCATTGAGCCGGCAGCGGACAAGCCGCCGGCCGCGGCGCCCGCCGTGCGGCCCAACATCCCGGCGCCCGCGGCCAAGCCGGACGCCGGCAAACCGAAAAAGAAGCTGGACCTCTAACCCGGATCGGTTGGCGCAACATGAAAAAGGACCTTGCCCCCATTCGTTGGATCGTGTGTCTGATCGCCGCCGCGCTCGTCGCAGCCTGCAGCGATGCGGACCAGACGGCGCAGACTCAGGTGGTTCGGAAGAAGCTGGTCGCCCAGGCGGACCGCACTCAGCCGGCCCCCAAGGTGGCAGCCGCTCCCGCCCCGCAGGCCGAGACGACCCAGCTCGCCCAGGCCAAGCCGCCGGAGCCCGGCCCGCACTCGCCGCCTCCCAAGCCGAAAGACCCCCCGCCCAAGCCGAAGGACGCGCCGCCGCCCCCGACCCAGGCACCCCCGGCCGCCCCCGTTCCGGTCCAGCCGGCCCAGGCGGTCCCGGCGCCGGTGGTCGTGGCCAAGGCGGCCACGGCGCCCGAGGCGCTGCCTCCGGCGGCCCCCGCGGCGTCCAAGCCGGAAGCCGCCATGGCCGCGAACAACAACCCGGTGGCGGCCCTGCTCAACATCCAGGCGCCGCTCCCCTATTCCGCCAAAAACAAGGTGGACCCGTTCGAGCCCCTGCTGCGGGAGGAAGCCGCCCAGGCCGCGGTCGCCAAGCTGACCGGCAAGAAGCGCGCCCCGCAGAGCCCGCTCGAGAAGATCGACCTCGGCCAGCTTAAGCTCGTGGCCGTCATCGCCGCCTCCACGGGCAACCGGGCGGTGGTCGAAGAGGCCTCGGGGAAGGGGTACATCCTGAGAGAAGGCACGTTCGTGGGCATGAATTCGGGCAAGGTGGTGGACATCGCCCTGGACAAGATCACGGTCGAGGAAGAATTCGAAGACGTTTACGGCAAGACGATCCTGCAGAAGAAAGAGATAACCCTTCCGAAGCCTCCTGGAGAGCTGTGACATGATGACCGATCTGAACCCCCGCAAAACCGGTTTTGGCCCCCTCCTCGTCGCCGTGCTGCTGGCCGCGCTGGCCGTCGGGTGCTCGTCCCCGAGCGCCCAGGTCAAGAGCGCGGATGCGGACCGGGTGATCACCGACATCGTGACCCGGGAAGACACCGCGGCGCTCTCCGTCGCCGTCCGGAGCAACGGCCCGGTCCCCTACACGGCCGAAAAGCAGGAGGCGCCGCTGGGGCTGTGGCTCAAGTTCCCGGGCACGGGCCTAGACAACTTGAAAGAGGTCTACTTCCCGCCGGAAAACGACACGGTCGCCGCCATCCGGACCTCCGAGTCGGCCGAAAACGGCCGCACCGCCGCGATCTTCATCGCGCTCAAGCGTGAGGCGGCCTACGATCTCGCGCCTCAGGACACCGGGGTGGAGGTCGTGTTCGCGCGGCCGGTGGTCGCCGCCGTCGCGGCGCCCGCGCCCCCGGCGCCCGCCGCACCCCCGGCCCCGCGGCCGGTGGTCGCCGCTACGGCGCTGAAGGGCGTCACCGCCTCCTCGTCCAAGGACGGCGCGGTGATCAAGATCGAGGCCGACGGCGCGCTGAAGGACTACAAGGCCTTCACCCTCTCCGACGGCCCGCGCATCGTGTACGATCTGACCGGGATCGGCAGCCCCTACAAGGGCGAGCAGCGGGCCGCGGTCGGCGGGCCGGTGCAGCAGGTGCGTCACATGGCCTACCCGGACAAGACCCGTGTGGTCATCGAGACCCAGAAAGCCTACCTCAGCCGCTACTCGGCCGAGCCGGTCGAGGACGGGCTGATCATCCGGGTGGGGGACGCGGCCGCCATGAGCCCGCGGCCGAGCCTGCAACCGGCAGCGAACCCGGCGCCCGCACCCGTCCCGGCCGCGGCTTCCGGCGGGCCGGCCTGGGTGAACCGGGTCGAGTTCGCCGACGAGCCCGACGGGAAATCGGCCGTGATCATCGGCACCACCCGGCCGGTGCAGTACGACATGTCCAAGGCGGGCGACAAGCGCGTGAACCTGCGACTCTCGAACACCAGCGTCTCCGAGCCCAACCGGCGGCCGCTCATCACCACCCGCTTCGAGAGCGCGGTCGACCGGGTCACTCCCGCGCAGGGCAAGGGCGAGACGACCATCGCGATCGACATGCGCCAGGACGTGCCCTACACGGCCGAGCAGATCGGCAACGTGATCCGCCTGAACTTTGCGGCCTCCACCATCCCGCCTAAGCCGTACGAGGGTGCGGAGCCGCCCGCGTGGAAGACCGGCGCGGTCGCCGCCCCGGCCGCCCCGGCGGTGACCCAGGTCGCGTCCGGCCCGCCGGCCGTGAAGCCTGCCGTCACCCGGGGGGCTGCGATCGGCTCGGCCCCCGTGACCGTCCACAAGACCTCGGTCGTGGAAACCGGGTCAGGCGACCGGGTCTACACCGGCGAGAAGATCGCCCTCGACTTCTACGACACCGACATCAAGAACGTCTTCCGCATCCTGCAGGAGATCAGCGGCAAGAACTTCGCCATCGACAAGAACGTCACCGGCAAGGTGACGCTCGCCCTGCAGAAGCCGGTCCCCTGGGACCAGGTGCTGGACCTCGTGCTCAAGATGAACCAGCTCGGGATGGTGCGCGAAGGCGACATCATCCGCATCGCCTCCCTCACCACCCTGCAGCAGGAAGAGAAGCTGCGCCAGCAGCAGCTCAAGGCCGAGCAGGACGCACGCAAGCAGGAGGAGGAAGGCGAGCCCCTCTTCACCGAGTACATCCCGGTCAACTACTCCAACGCCAAGGCCGACGTGCTGCCGCACATCACCAACATCCTGACCGCCGGCCGCGGCAAGGCGACGGTCGACGAGCGCAACAACCAGGTCATCATCTCCGACATCGCCGACAAGGTGCGCCAGGCGCGTGCGATCGTGGAGCGCATCGACCGCGTGACCGCGCAGGTCGTCATCGAGGCGCGCGTGGTCGAGGCCAACGCCAGCTTCAACCGCGAGATCGGCTTCGACTGGGGCACGATCACCATCGAGGCCTTCAAGATCGGCGGCGCCCTGAAGACCGGGCCGACCAGCCTGACCGCCAACAACATCCCGAGCACCTTCCGCACCGACAACACGATCGGTTTCAACTTCTCCACCCTGTTCGGGACCAACATCTCGATCGTGGACGCCAAGCTGACGGCGAGCGAGCTCGAGGGCCGGGCCAGCATCATCTCGGCGCCCAAGATCATCACCCTCAACAACAAGAAGGCCACCATCAAGCAGGGCCTCGAGGTGCCCTACCTGGAGCGCGACTCCTCCGGCAACGCCACCGTGCGGTTCAAGGACGTGGACCTGCTGCTGGAGGTCACCCCGAACGTCTCCCAGGACAAGCGCATCGTGATGAGCATCTTCATCACCAAGAACGACGTCGTGGACCCGACCGCGCCGGAGCCGGCGCTGTCGACCAACGAGGCCAAGACCGAGATCCTGGTCGAGGACGGGGACACGATCGTGATCGGCGGCATCCTGAAGGACACCAAGAAACTGACCGACCAGGGCATCCCCGGCCTGCGCAAGATGCCGGCCATGGGGTGGCTCTTCCGCTCCGAGCGGGTCGAGACCAGCAAGAACGAGCTCTTGATCTTCATCACCCCGCGCATCATCCAGCTGGAGCAGCGCCGGGCGATCTGATCCGGAATTCACTCCCGTAAAAAAGCTGCGGCCGGTGCGATGTGTATCGCACCGGCCGCAGTCCTTTTAAAACCCATCTGATCCGTCGGATCGGTCCGATCGGACCGATTTTCGATGCCCCCCAGAACTTACTGCCCCAGCCGCTGCAGCGCCTTTTTGGCGTCCTCGGCGAGCGGCGAGTCCGGGGCGAGCTCCGCGGCGCGCTGGTACTCCTCGCGCGCCTTGGGCAGGTTGCGCTTGCCCTCGAAGGCCTTGCCGAGCTCGAAGTGCAGGTGCGGCAGCTTGGGCTCCTTGCGCACGGCGCGCTCGAGCTTGGCGATCGCGTCGTCGTAGCGCCCGGTGGCCAGGTAGGTCGTCGCCAGGCCGGCCAGCGCGTTGACGAAGTCCGGGTTCATTTTGAGCGCTTCCTGGAAGTGCTTCTCCGCCTCCGCGTAATCCTTCTTCTGGTAGTAGGCCAGGCCCATGTTGGAGAGCGCGAAGTGCGGGGTGCCGTAGAAGACGTCCTCGATGATCCGCTGGTAGGCCTCGATCGCCTTGTCCCACTCGCCCTTGGCCAGGTAGGCGTTGCCGAGGCTGTTGATGGCCGGCGCGAAGTCGGGCTTGAGCGTGATGGCCCGCTGGAGGTGCTGGATCGCCTGGTCGTAGCGCTCCCGGTAGAGGTAGACCAGCCCGATGTCGAACTGGGTGATGTGGTCGTCGGGGTCGATGCCCTCGGCGCGCTTCAGCTCGCGCAGCGCGGCCGTGAGGTTGCCGCCGGCGAGGTAGGCCTCTCCCAGGTTGCGGATGGCCTCGGCCGACGCCTTGCGGTCGCTCGAAAGGGCGTCGGAGCCCGATCGTTGAGAGGTCGCGCAGGCGACGAGCGCCAGCAGGGAGAAGAGCAGTGCCAGCTTGAGCGGTTTCATGGTCGGTTACCTCGCAGAGCCGCGGATGCCGACCGCCGGGGTCGCGGTCAGGCGCGTTTTTTCAGGTCGAGCCGCGCGGCAATCTCCTCGGCCGTGCGGCGCACGAAGCGGGCGAACTCCTCGCCCTCCAGTGGCTTGCCCGGCGCCGGGACGCGCTCAAGGTCGGCCGGCTGCACGTACACCGGCCGGTTCACGAGCGCCGGGTCCGGCGTGATCTCGAACTCGGCCGGGAAGCGATCCGAGAAATAGAGCTCCTGAAACCCCGAGAACTTCAGGGCGTGGGCGGTCGAGTCGAGGATCGCGACGTCGCGGGAGTCGACGACCCCCCGGTCGCGGGCCGCGATCAGCCCGGCCAGCGTCTCGCCGCCGTGCGTGCAGGCGACGTGGCCGCTGCGGTTGGCCGCGAGCTGGCGGTCCATGATCTCCTGCTCGCTCACCTCCACGAAGAAGACCCGCTCGCGCCCTGCCGTCGCGTTGTAGCGCTCGACCAAGTGGATCACCCGCGGCATGGAGACGGGGTTGCCGATCATGGCGGCCTGGGCGACGCTCGGCCGCACCGTCACCGGGACGAAGCGGCGTCGCTCGGCCGGCTCGCTGTAGTAGCGGAAGACCGGGTCGGCGTGGCGGGACTGGACGCCGACGATCTTCGGCAGCGCGCGGATCAGCCCGGCCTCGAAGAACTTCAGGAACCCGCTCATGACCGCCGTGATGTTGCCGGCGTTGCCGATCGGGACGACGACGGCGAGATCCCCCACCTCGTACTCGAAGTCCTGGGCGATCTCGTAGGAGTACGACTCCTGCCCCAGGATGCGCCAGCTGTTCTTGGAGTTGAGCAGCGCCACCGGGTACTCCTCGGAGAGCGCCTCGACCACCTTCATGCAGTCGTCGAACACCCCCGGGATTTCGAAGACCGTGGCGCCGCTGCCGAGCGGCTGCGAGAGCTGCTGCGGGGTCACCTTGCCGTGGGGCAGCAGCACGGCCGACTTGATCCGCGGCTTGAGGTAGGCCGCGTAGAGCGCCGCGGCGGCCGAGGTGTCGCCTGTCGAGGCGCAGACGGCCAGGACCTCGGAGAGGGTTCCCCGGCGGAGGAGCGCGTGGATGTAGCTCAGCGCGCTCGCCATGCCGCGGTCCTTGAAGGAGGCGCTCGGGTTCTGGCCGTCGTTCTTGAAGTAGAAGTCGACGCCGACCTCGTCGCGCAGCGGCGCGTTGGCGCGCACGAGCGGGGTGTGCCCCTCGCCGAGGTAGACCACGGCCTCCAGCGGGATGACCGGGCCGATGAACTCGTGGTAGCGGTAGATGCCCTTCAGCGCGGGCACCGTCAGCATCTTGCGGTAGTCGAAAATGCGGCGCCAGAGCTCGCCCGGTCGCTCCTTGATGCGGTCGAACTGCTCGTCCTCGATCATCAGGACGCTGCGGCACTGGGGGCAGACGTAGAGCAGCCGCTCGATGCCGAAGGTGGCCTCGCAGCCGAGGCAGCGGTAGGCCATCCGCCCGGCGTGCGAGGGGATCAGGTGCGGCTGGATGTCGGGGGGGAAGGCCTCGATCTTCACGGCGCGATCACGTCCATTCCGCCCAGGTAGGGCCTGAGCGCCTCCGGGACCCGCACCGAGCCGTCGGCCTGCTGGAAGTTTTCGAGGATGGCGGCAAAGGTCCGCCCGGCCGCGAGGCCGGAGCCGTTCAGCGTGTGCACCAGCTCGGTGCCCTTCTTGCCCTTGCGCCGGAAGCGGATGTTCCCGCGGCGGGCCTGGAAGTCCTGGAAGTTGCTGCAGGAGGAGATCTCCCGGTAGGTCCCCTGGGAGGGCATCCAGACCTCGATGTCGTAGGTCTTGGCGGCGGAGAAGCCCATGTCGCCCGTGCACAGGAGCACCACGCGGTACGGGATGCCGAGTTTGACCAGGATCGACTCGGCCTCGGACAGCAGCTTTTCCAGCTCGTCGTAGGAGTGCTCGGGGAGGCAGAACTTGACGAGCTCCACCTTGTTGAACTGGTGCTGGCGGATCAGCCCGCGGGTGTCCTTGCCGTAGGAGCCGGCCTCCGAGCGGAAGCAGGGGGTGTAGGCCGTGTAGTTGAGCGGCAGCGCCTCTTCGTCCAGGACCTCGTTCTGGTGGATGTTGGTGAGCGGCACCTCGGCCGTGGGGATCAGGTAGTAGTCCCACTGCTCGAGCTTGAAGAGGTCCTCTTCGAACTTGGGCAGCTGGCCGGTGCTGGTCATGGACTGGCGGTTCACGATGAACGGCGGCAGGATTTCGCGATAGCCGTGCTCGCCCGTGTGGACGTCGAGCATGAAGTTGATGAGCGCCCGCTCTAAGCGCGCACCGGCGCCGAGGTAGAGCGGGAAGCGGGCGCCGGTGATCTTGGCCGCGCGCTCCAGGTCCAGGATCCCCAGGCGCGTGCCGATCTCCCAGTGGGGCCGGGGCTCGAAATCGAAGACCGGCGGGTCGCCCCAGCGCTTGACCACGGGGTTGTCCGCGCTGTCCCGGCCGACCGGCACCGAGGCGTGCGGCAGGTTGGGGATGCCCATGAGCAGCGTGTTCAGCTGCTCTTCGGTTTCGCCCAGGGCCCGCTCGAGCTCCTTGATGCGGCCGGAGACCGTACGCATCTCGAGGACCTTGGCCTCGGCGTTTTCGCCCGCCTTTTTCATGCGCGCGATCTCGTCGGTCACGACGTTGCGCCGGTGACGCAGCTCCTCGATCTCCTGCAGGGTGCGGCGGTGACGCTCGTCGATCGCGCGGAACGGTTCCAGGACCACCGCCTGCCCGCGGGTGGCCAGGGCGGCTTCGACGGCGGCTAAATTTTGCCTTACTTGCTTGATTTCCAGCATAATTTCATTATAATACCAAATTTGGGGGGCCCTGAACGGGCGCAAGGCTACAAGCTTGAATTAGATACACACAGGGCATTTTTTAGTCAACGGGTATTCCCGGCCGCAGCCGGGGGTGCGCGACCGGATGCACACGGTGCTCTGCCGAAGGGGGATAGATGGACGAAATCAGGGCGGCCAAGGAGCAGATTCGCAAGGAGATGGCCAAGGCGATCAACGGTCTGACCGAGCGTCAGCGGACCGAGAGAACGCGGGCCATCGAGTCGCGGCTGTTCGACTTCGCCAATTTCCTGGAGGCCCGCATCGCGCTCCTGTACGTCGACACTGATTGCGAGGTGCGCACCAAGTCCATCCTGCGCCGGGCCTACGACTTCAACAAGATCGTCGTGCTGCCGTGCTTCGACGCCGAGCGGCACAAGGTGTCCATCCTGAAAGTGGACAGTCTCGACAAGGACCTGCGGACGGGCGCGCGGGGTGTCCTGGAGCCCAACCCCGAGCGGTGCAAGCCGGTGCCCCTCAACAAGGTCGACATCGCCATCATCCCGGGGCAGGCCTTCGACGAGAAGGGCGGGCGAGTCGGCTCCGGCCGCGGCTACTACGACCGCTTCATCCCGGAGTTGCCCGCGACCACGCGCAAGGTCGCCCTTGCCTTCGAGGAGCAGATCCTGCCGCTGATCCCCACCGAGTCCCACGACCGCCACGTGGACATCATCATCACGGATAAGCGGATCATCTACAAGATTTAGATGCAGGATTCAGGATACACGGATGCAGGATGCAGGAAGCATCGTTGGCCCGTGGACCCGTTAGCCCGTTTGCCCGTAGCAGGATCGGCTTCTACCAGGTTCGATCGGTTTCATCTGTGGGAGCGGCTTTCCAGCCGCGATTTTTTTGGTTCGTCATGCCGGCGAAAGCCGGCATGACGAACCCAGCATCGGCCCTTTCCGTTACGCCGCCCCGTGCGAGCCCAGGACCTTCTCCAGCCGGTCGAGGTTCTCCACCTCGCCCACCGCGATCACCGTGTCGCCCGCCTGGACCACCGACTCGAAGGAGGGGTTGAACAGCATGGCCCCGTCGGCCTTCTTGATGGCGATCACGATCAGGTCGTATTTCTGGCGGATGCC
>JADHED010002648.1_pt1 | contig 11993 bp, 7 predicted proteins | sample 8952041 | NCBI WGS metagenome assembly JADHED01 (sample SAMN16124423, study PRJNA663239) | bioreactor sludge metagenome | isolation source: sludge (control) | place: India:Bengaluru | collected 2018-09-08
AGTCACCCCACAGGATGTTGCGGGAGTCGGCGATGCCGGCGAAATACCCAGGGCTCGCGGGCGTCGCGAGGTTGCACTGGGTCACCGAGTCCACCGTGACGTACCCACGCGCCACGGACGGCGTCCCGAGGTTCCGGGCGAGGCAGCGGCCCTGCGCGTCGAAGGGCGACGGCCCGCCCGTGAACACCGACCGCATGTACGACACGTAGGTCGCGCTCAACTGCCCCATCGCCAGCGCGGACGCCTGCGTGGCGCACGGACCCGACGAGCCCGGGAAGTTGATGTCCTGGGAGAGCGGACCCTTGAACGACAGGGTGTTGGTCGGGTCCGACCCGGCGTCGGCCGTCACCGGCAGCTTGCCCTGCAGCACGTTGCGCAGGCTGAGGGTCTGCACGTCGTAGCCGGTGAGGTAGATGTCGAAGGCCAGCGCCGGGATGCCCACATCGGTCCACAGCGTGACGTGCGCGACGGCGGCCGACGCCGACGCGTTGTTCACCGAGAAGATCGTGTCGATCCCCTGCGCGTCGTCGAGATCCACCTCGAAGTAGGGCAGCAGCAGCGTCGCGGCCGGCTGGTTGACGATGGGCGGGGCGACCTGCGCCGCGACGGGCGTGGCCAGCCCCGCGACGAGGCACCAGATCCCGAGACCGATCCCTACGACGGCTTTGCGCATGGGCACTGATCCTTGGTACTGTCCGCGAAGTGACGCGGATTAGGCCACACGTGTCGGGCGCAAGTCAACGCGTGCGTGTGCTCTGGGTCGGCACCAAGCCGCCGTGGCCCCCGGTCGACGGTGGTCGCCTCGTCGCGGCGCTCACCATCGACGCCCTCCGGCGGGCGGGCGCCGACGTGACGGTGGTCACCCCCTCCCGCACGGGCGAGACCGAGGCCGCCCCGCCGTCCGGCCCAGGAGGGCATGTGAACGTGCGCGCCATCCCGCGATCCTGGCCGGTGGCCGCGCTCGGCGCGCTCGCGTCGCGGCGGCCAGTCACGATCGCCCGGCACGCGCATCGCGCCGTCCAGCGCGCGGTCGCGCTGCACCTGGCCACCCATCCGGTCGACGTCGTGCACGTCGAGCAACCGCACGCCTTCGCGAACGTCGCGGCCGCGCTCGATGCGGTGCTCCCGGTGGTGGCGCGCGCCCACAACGTCGAGCACCAGGTGTGGCGGGCCGCGGCCGAGGGCCGCCCGTGGCCCCTGTCGCGCGCCCTGCACGCCGAGGCCGGGCGGATGGCCAGCTTCGAGGCCGCGGTGGTTCGGGCGGTCACGGCCACCGTGGCGCTCACCCCGGCCGACCGTGACGCGCTGCAGGCGCTCGCGCCCGGCGCCCTCGTGGTCCACGTCCCGCCGCCGTTCGCCAGCGACGCCCGCCCGCCGGCAACGACCGCCGGTTCGCTCGAGGGCGACCCGGCCGTCGTCTGGTGCGGCAGCGCGGGCTGGACCCTCAACGACCACGCGGCGCGCTGGCTGGTGGACGAGGTGTGGCCGGCCATCCGGCGACGCCTGCCGGGGGCGGTGCTCCACGCGTTCACGGCGGCGCCCGTCCCGGGCACGGACGGCGTGCTCAACCACGGGGCCGCCGGCGACAGCGCCCGCATCTTCGACCCGTCTGCCGTGCTCGCGCTCCCGCTACGCGTGGCCGCCGGCGTGCGCATGCGGCTGCTGGAAGCCTGGTCGCGGGGCATGCCGGTGGTGGCCACGCCGGCCGCCGCCGCGGGGCTCGACGCCGAGGACGGGCGCAACCTCCTGCTCGCCACATCTCCCGCGGCCTTCGCCGACGCGGGGGCGCGCGTGCACGGCGACGCGGCGCTGCGCGCGCGGCTGGCGGCCGGCGGCGACGCCACCTTGCGGGCGCACCACGCGCCCGCGGACGTCGCGGGGCAGTTGCTCGAGGTCTACGCGCGGGCGGTCCGCGCCCGGGCCGGCGCGGCGGGCCGCTGACGCGGCCGTTGCCGGCCGTCGCCCCTCGCCCGCATAATCGCGCGACCCTGATGGCCCCGCTGTCCGTCCTGTTCGTCACCACGAGGTTTCCGCACCCCATCTACACGGGCGACCGCGTGCGGGCCTACCACCAGGTGCGCCTGCTGGCGCGGCGCCACCGCGTGACGCTGGCCTGCTTCGACGCGGCCGACGGCGAGCACGCCGGCCGCCGCGAGATGGACGCCTGCTGCGCGCGCGTCATCACCGAGCCCTTCGATCGGGCCGCCGCGGCCTGGCGGCTCGCGCGCCACGCCTGGTCGGACACGCCCCTGCAGGTGGCGATGTACGGCGCGGGGCGCCTGCGCCAGCGCGTGATGGACGCGGTGAGCCAGGCGCGCTTCGACGTGCTCCACGTGCAGCTCGCGCGCGCCCTGCCGCTGGTCGAGGGGCTCGACACGCTGCCGCGCGTGGTGGACCTGGTGGACGCCCTGTCGATGAACATGCACCGCCGGGCGAAGGGCGACCGCGCCCCGTGGCGATGGGCCGCACGGGTGGACGCGCGCCGGCTCGCGGCCTACGAACGCCGCGTGTGCCGCGACGCGCACACCATCACGGTGGTGGCCTCGGCCGACCGCGAGGTGATCGGCGAGTTCCCCAACCTCCGCGTGAACGCCAACGGCGTGGACCTCGGCGAGTTCCCCTTCTCGGCCGCGCCGCGCCCGCTCGCCTCGGTGGTCTTCACCGGGAACCTCGGCTACTACCCCAACGTCGAGGCGGCCTGCTGGCTCGCGCACACGGTGATGCCTGTGGTGTGGCGCGCACGGCCCGAAGCACGCCTCACGCTCGCCGGCGCGCGGCCGCACCGGCGCGTGCTCGCGCTCGCCCGCCACGATCCCCGCGTGGAGGTGGCCGGCTTCGTCGCCCACATGCGCGAGCCGCTGTCGGCGGCCCGCGTCGCGATGGCGCCCATGCGCTCGGGCTCGGGCCAGCTGCTGAAGGTCCTCGAGGCGATGGCCGTCGGCACGCCCGTCGTCGCGACGCCCGAGGGCCTCAGCGGCATCGACGCCGTCCACGGCGAGCACGCGATGATCGGCGAGGATGCCACGACGCTGGCGGCCCACGTGCTCCGCCTGTTCGACGACGAGGACCTGGCCGGGCGGCTGGCGCGCAACGGCCGCGCCCTCGTCGAGCGGTGCTACACCTGGGAGCACTCGGTCGAGGCGCTCGAAGCCCTCTATCGCGCCGTCGCGGCCCCGGCGCCCGCACCGGCCGGCGCATGAGCCGGCCCCGGGCGCGGCGGCCCGCACCGCCGCCCGCCTCGTCCCCGCGGTGGCGGCCGTCGGCCGACCTGGCGCTCGCCGTGGCGGTGGCCGCCACGTTCGTGGTCCCCCCGCTGCTCGTCACCCCCGACACCAAGGAGGCGTTCCGCCTCGTGAAGACGCTGGCGGCCGGCTGGCTCGGGCTGCTGTCGGTCGTCATCGCGGCCTGGACGCTCGGGGCGCGGGAGCGTGTCGCAGCACGCGACCTGCCGCGCCGCCCCGCGGCGCTGGCGATCCTGCCGCTGACGCTGGTCGTCGCGGCCGGCGCCCTGACGACGGCGCACCCGGCGCATTTCCACGCAGCTGTCGCCGACTTCGCCATCGGCGCGGCGTGCGTGCTGGCGTGGTCGCTCGCCATCGACCCGTCGCGCCTGCACGCGCTGCTGCGCTGGACCATCCCGCCGGCGGTCCTCGTCGCCGCCCTCGGCCTCGACCAGGCGCTCGGCCTCGTCGGCCTGCTCGATCGCCTGCGCGTCGTCGCGGCGACCGAGCGGTTGTCGATCACCTCCACGCTCGGGAACCCTGGCGACGTGGGCGTGATGATGGTGCTGCCGCTGGTGACGGCCGTCGCGCGGATGCCGGACAGCGCTCCCCGCGTGCGTGCCCTGCTCGGCGCCGCCACTGCCGTGATGGCCGCGGCGGTGCTCGCCACGCAGACGCTGTCGGCCGTCGTGGCGGTCGTGGCGGCCCTGGCGGCGTGGGCCGTGCTGCGCGCCGAAGCGCGGCGCCGCGCGGTGCTGCGGCTGGCCCTGCTCGTGGCACTGCTCGCCGCGACGACGGCGGCGGTGCCGGCGCTGCGCGACCGCGTGTCGGCGAAGGTCGGCGCCCTGGCCGCTGGTGACGTCAACGCCGTGCTCACCGGCCGGCTCGACGGGTGGCGCGCGGCCGCGTGGATGCTCGCGGAGCAGCCGTGGACGGGCGTCGGCCACGGCGCCTTCCGCGCCCGCTTCCTCGACGCGCGGCTCGCCCTGCAGGAACGCGGCGTAAGGTTCTTCGCCCAGCAGCACCAGGTGATGTTCGCCACGCCGCACAACGAGGCCCTGTCGGTGGCCGCCGAGCAGGGCTGGCCTGGCGTGCTCGCCCTGGCGTGGGCCGTCGGCGTCCTCGCCTGGTGCCTGCGACGGATCCCGGAACGTGCCGCGTCGGCGGAGGCGACCGCGGGCGCGCTCGCGCTGGCGGTGCTGTGCCTCACGTGGTTCCCCTTCCACGTGGCCGCCGCCGCGTGGCCCTGGCTGTTGTGGCTCGCGTGGGTCTTCCGCGCAGGGGAGCCCCGGGCATGAGCGGCCGCACGGCACGCGCGCTCGCGCTCGTCGTCGCTGTCTCGGCCCTGGCGTGGCAGACGCAGCGGGCCATCCACCGCCTCGAGGCCGGGCGGCTGCTGGCGCAGGCGGAAGCGCGCACGCTCGCCGCGATCCAGGCCCGGCGCGTGTCGTCGCAGGTGTTCGCCGAGCACCTGGCGTGGCTCGAGCGCGCCGCGGCGCTCGACCCGCTCGAGGTGGGCGTGCCCATCGCGCGCGGCACGCAGTACCTGCTGCTGAAGCGGCCGCAGGAGGCCCTCGCCGCCTACCGCGAGGCGGCGGCGCTCGAGCCCCGGCCGGAGATCGACCTCAACCTCGGGCGCGCGCTGTGGATGGCCGGTGACACCGAGGCCGCGCGGGCGGCCTTCGCGCGCGCTGTGGCGGGCAACCCGCTGCTGCAGGCGCAGGTGCCGCCGGAGGCGCGCTGACGGCGGAGACGCGGGTGACGCCGCCTGCGTGGCTCAGGGCGTGGCGCGGCGCGTGCGCCAGGCCGCGAGCCCCCCGTCCGACGGGCACTCGCCCGGCCGCATCGGCGACGACTCCTGCGCGTAGGCCACCACGACGTCGCGCAGGCCGTCGCCGTCCACGTCACCCAGCGCGATCGACGACGCCCGGCAGGCGATCGGCGACGCGATCAGCTGCTGTTCGCGGGTGAAGCCGCGCCCGGCGACGACGAAGACGTGGAGGGTGCCGGTGGCGTCGGCGGCCACCACCTCGTCGATGCCGTCGCCGTCGAGATCGCCGGCCGCGACCGCGTCGAACATCTCCCGCCCCGGCTCCCGGAGGATCTCGCGGCGGGTCCACGTGCCGGCGGCCGTGCGCTCGATCACGTCGAGGCCCACCGCGGGCTCGGCCCCCGAGAAGTCGGCGTAGGCGACGACGATCTCGGCCGCCGCGGCCTCGTCTAACGGGCCGACCGCGACCTGCTTGGTGTAGGAGCGCGGGCGGACGACGGTCACCACCTCGCTGGTCCAGGTGCACGGGCCGGTGGCGCGATGCACGAGGTCGCGGGTGCCCAGCACGGCCGATCCCGTCACGAGGTCGGGACGGCCGTCGCCGTCCACGTCGCCGACGGCGATCGAGTGCCCGAAGAACGACGGGCCGAGTTCGTGGCGCCGCGGCGTCCAGCTGCCGTCCTGCGCCTGCACGTAGGTGACCAGGCCCATGGCGAGCTGCGGCCCCGACGGGCCCGGCGCCATCTGCAGCCGCGGCCCCTCGCCCAGCGCGGCGATGTCGAGGCGGCCGTCGCCGTTGCAGTCCACGAGCGCCACGGCCCGCGAGGAGAAGACCGGGTCGCCGGGGCGATCGGCGAAGTCGAGGCCGCGCGAGGCGTCCTCGAACACCCCGCGCGTGGTGGCGCGCAGCGCCATCATCCCCCGCAGGTGCACGCCGAGCACGAGGTCGGGCAGGCCCGAGCGGTCGACGTCGCCGACGGCGATGGCGCCGTAGTCGAACGGGCGCGCGGGGAATCGCGCCTCGGGCCAGCGCGCCCACGTGCCCGCGGCGTCGCGCACGAAGACGTTCGGCGGGCGCAGCGTCTTGCGCACCGGCCCGGTGACGATCTCCGGCCGGCCGTCACCGGTGAGGTCCGCGAGGACCACCACGTCGCGCCACTGGCCCGAGGCGGGCAACCCGGCGGCATCGGCGACGAACGCGAAGCGCGCGCTGTCGGCCGGCGTCACCGCCACGACCGGGGCCGGCACGGCCTCGCTCGGCGCCACGACGATGTGATCGGTGCGATAGAGCTTGATGTAGTAGAAGCGCTCGTCTTCCCGGGCGAGGTCGGCCGTCACGCCCCCGAACAGGCGCACCTCGGTGTCGGACACCTTCTGGGCTTCCTGCTTCGGGATGCGCTCCACGCGGTACTCGCGACCCTGTGCGTCCTTCAGCCACGGTCCGGCAGGTGACGCCGGCTGGGCCGCGCTGGACGGCGCTTGCGCGCGCGGGCGCGCGCTGAGCGGCCCGGCCGCGGCGGCAGCCAGGCACACGACGAGGAGGCAACGACACCGGACGCGCGCGCGAGTGGACATCGGGACGGCGATTGTAGCGCAGGGATGGGCTACGGCCCGGCGGGCAACTCGGCCGCGAGCGCGGCGAACCCCGGCTCGCCGCGCACGGCGGCGAGATCGGGATCCTGCAGCACCAGCGCGCGGCTTGGCAGGCCCCGGCCGCGGCTGTCGCGCAGGGCGGCCAGGGCGTCGGCGGGGCGGCCGGTGACGGCGTAGAGGCACGCGAGGTTGTAGGCGGGGATCCACGAGTCGGGCCGCAGGCTGGCCGCGCGCCGGAAGTACTCCTCGGCCCGCGCCGTGTCGCCGGTGCGCCGGGCGGAGTTGCCGGCCTGCACCAGCGCGGGGAAGTGGTTCGGGGCCCGCGCGAGGGCGCGCTCGTAGTACGCGAGGGCCTCGGCGAAGCGGCCCTGCTCGTAGTGCAGGTCGGCGAAGCGGCGCGGCGTGGCCGGGAAGCCCGGGTCGGCGGCCTCGGCGCGCACGTACCACTGCTCGGCAGCCGCGGCGTCGCCCCGCAGCGAGGCCACGAGGCCCAGGTTCGACATGGCCTCCACGAACTTCGGGTTCATCGCGAGCGCGGCGGTGAAGCGCTTGTGCGCCTCCTCGAGGTCGCGCTGCAGCAGGGCGAGCGTGCCGAGCATCGCCATCACGCGGAACTGGTCGGGCTCGGTCGCCAGCGACTGCTCGTAGGCCGCGCGCGCCTCGTCCAGCCGGCCCTGGCGCAGCAGCGTCAACCCGAGCACGTTGCGCGCCGCCACGTGATCGGGCAGCGGCGCCAGGATCTGGCGGACGGCCTGCTCGGCCTCGGCCCAGCGTCGCTGCTGGGCGAGCTGCCGTCCCTGCTCGAGCAGCGCGTAGTACTTGATGCCGTCCTTCGGGTCCATGCCGCCCATGCTGCGGCGCACCGCGCCCTGGGCGAGGTAGCCGAGCGACTGCAGCACCTCGATCGTCTCCTGCGACATGGGACTCGTGGCGGCCGGCGACACGGCCGTCGCGCGCAGGATGGCCTGCAACTCGCGGTCGAGCGCGTCGGCGCGCCTGGCCGCGGCGGGATAGAGGTTGTTCAGCTCACGCGGGTCCTCCCGCAGATCGTAGAGCTCCGGGCGCGGCGCGCTGATCCACTTGAACCCGTCGGATCGCAGCGCGTGCAACGGCGCCATGCCGAACCCCAGCTCCGAGAGCAACGACTCCGAGTACTGGGACAACGCGGGCGCCGGCGCCTCGCCCCGCCACGCCGGGCCGAGGTCCACGCCCTGCACGCCGGGGGCGGGCGTGCCGGCACCGGTGAGTGCAAGCAGCGTGGGCAACAGGTCGATGTGGCGCACGGGGCCGTCGTAGGTGCGGCCCGCGGGCAGCGCCCGCGGATAGCGCACGACGAGCGGCACCTTCACGGTGGCGTCGTAGACGAAGACGGCGTGCGTCGCCTCGCCGTGCTCCCCGAGGCTCTCCCCGTGGTCGGAGGTGAGGACGACGATCGTGTCGTCGAGCACCCCGGCCTCGCGCAGCGCCTCCACGATGCGGCCGACGGCGCGGTCGGCGGCGGTGATCTCGGCGTCGTACTCGGACGCGGCCCCGCGGCGGTCCTCCTCGGGGGCCTGGAGCGGCTGGTGCGGATCGAAGAAGTGCACCCAGGTGAAGAAGGGGCGGCGGTCGGTCGTGGCCTTCCAGCGGTCGAACCACGCGAGCACCCGGTCGGTGGTGCGCGACGCGGGCCGGTCGCGAATCATGAACAGGCGCGGCGCGTCCTCGGCCCACAGGTCGTCGTCGTAGCCCTCGAACCCCTGGTCGAGGCCGTAGAGCCGGCTGAGCACGACGGCCGACACAAAGGCCTGGGTCTCGTAGCCAGCCTCGCGCAGTTGCTCGGTGAGGGTCACGGCGGCCGGCGGCAGCGCGGCCGAGCCGTTGTCGCGCACGCCGTGAGCAGGCGGATACAAGCCGGTGAGCATCGACGCGTGCGAGGGCACGGTGATGGGAGCCGAGGCGATGGCGTCGGCCATGCGGACGCCCTCGGCGGCCAGGCGGTCCATGTGCGGCGTGCGCGCGAACGTCGCGCCGTAGGCACCGACGTGATCGGCGCGGAGCGTGTCGACGGTGATCAGCAGGACGTTGGGCCGCGCCAGCCCCGGGCGCCAGAACCACCAGCCGGCGGCGCCGGCCAGCGCGAGGACCGCGAGGGCGGCGAGGGCGGTGCGGCGCGACCGGAGACCGGCGCGCAGGCCGCGGCCGCTCGCGGCGCGCGCGGGAGAGGTCGGTGAACTCATGGACTTTTGGCGGCGGTCATTATAGTATCCGCGCGCTGTTCCATCCCCTCACTCTCCGAAAGAGGTAGCGCATGCGTTTGCGCAGTGTCGCCCTGTTCACGGCGGCCTTCTCGCTGGCGGGCGCCGTGGCCCACGCCGACATCTCGCTCACCGAGCAGCAGGCGTTCGCCCGTGGCGCGGCCCGCGCCGAGTACGGCGCATCCGGGCCCACGCCGGTCAGCCTGGCCCTGGTGTCTCCGCGCTTGGTCGACGCCAGCGGGCTGGAGTGGTTCGTCAACGCCGAGGTGCCCTACGCGCTCGGCGCGCTCGAGGCCAGTTCGGCGGCCGGCGCGGCGAGCGACGCGGTGTTCGTCTCGGCGGTGGCCGCGACGACGGCCGGCGGCGGCACGCACCTGGCCGTCCTGGCCGACGCCTTCGACGGCTACAACGGACTGCTGGTGTCGGTGGACGGCGGGGCCAGCGTCGCCTACAACCAGGCGGGCGCCGCGTCGACCGACTGCGACGGCCGCCAGGTGGTGATGCCGGCGCTGTCCTTCAGCGGCGTCTCGGTGCAGCGCAAGGTCTACGTGCCGGCCACCGACAGCTTCGCGCGCTGGCTCAACATCGTCACCAACGGAGGCCCCACGGCGCGGCAGGTGACGCTGACGGTGACCAGCGATCTCGGCTCCGACGCGAAGACCAGGATCGGCACCACGTCGAGCGGCGACACCACCGCCTCGACGGCCGACGACTGGGTCACCACCTACGAGGACTTCACGCAGGGCGCCTCGCCCGACCCGCGCCTCGCGCACGTGTTCGCCAACGGCGTGGGGTCGGTGCGGCCCTCGACGGTGAGCGTCACCAACGGCAGCGACAAGGCGGCCTGGGCCTACACCTTCACGGTGCCGGCCGGCGGCACCGTCGTCGTCATGAACCTCGCGTCGGGCCAGCCGTCGCGATCGGCCGCGGCGGCCAAGGCCGCGCAGCTCGCGGCGCGCCCCGCGGCGACCGTGGCGTGCATGAGCGCGGCGGAGACCTCGGCGCTCGTCAACTTCGGCGATCCGGGCGCCCCGCCGCCCCCGCCGCCGCCCCCGCCCGTGCCCACCGTGCAGATCGACACGCCAACGGCCGCCCCGGCGTTCGCGGCCTCGGGCCCCTACGTGGGCATCGGCGGCACGGCCGGCAGCGCCGGCGGCATCACCACGGTCACGTGGGCCACCGACCGCGGCTTCTCCGGCACGGCGTTCGGCACCACGAGCTGGTCGGTGCACAGCCTGCCGCTCGCGCAGGGCACCAACCTGGTGACGGTGACCGCGCGTGACGGCAACGGCCAGACCGCGACCGACACCCTCACGGTGACGCTCGGCGAGCTCTCGTACCACATGGCCGAGGGCGCCACCAGCGCGTTCTTCAAGACCGACATCTCGATCGCCAACCCGAACGCGACCTCCACCACGGCGCGCGTCACGTTCCTCAAGCGCGACGGCACGGTGGTGACGCTGCCGCAGCAGACGCTGCCCGCCCAGTCCTACACGCAGGTGGCCGTCAACGGCCTGCAGGGCCTCGAGAACGCGGAGTTCTCCACCGTGGTGGTCTCGCCCACCGGGGCGCCGCTCGTCGTCGGCCGGTCGATGTTCTGGAACGACACGTACTATGGCTCGCACGCCGCCTCGGCCACCGAGGGCCCGCGCACGCGCTGGTACTTCGGCGAGGGCTCGGAAGGCAGCTTCACGACCTACGTGCTGCTGGCCAATGCCAACGCCACCGACGCGGCGGTCACCGTCCGCTACCTGCCCGACAACGGCGCGGCCTTCTCCCGCGACTACACGGTGAAGGCGAACTCGCGCGAGAACGTCTGGGTCGGCGAGGTGCCGGAGCTGGTGGGCAAGAGCTTCGCGATGGTGGTGGAATCGGCGCTGCCCATCACCGCGGAGCGCGCGATGTACTTCGGCACGCCCGTCTTCAACGGCGGGCACGACTCGCCCGGCCAGGCCCTGCCCTCCACGCAGTGGCTCTTCGCCGAGGGCGCCTCGGGCGCGTTCTTCGACGCCTACTTCCTGGTCGGCAACCCCGGGTTGACCACGGCCAACCTCGTGTTCACCTACCAGCTCGCCACCGGCGGCACCGTCGTCGTGAACCGCTCGGTCGCGGCCGGCGCGCGCCTCACGGTGCTCGCCGAGCTGGAGGACCCGCAGCTGGCCGACACCGCGTTCTCGCTGAAGATCACCTCGGACCAGCCCGTGGTGGCCGAGCGGTCGATGTACTGGGGCGGCGGGCCGGCGCAGTGGTTCGAGGCCCACAACAGCTTCGGCGTGCAGGAGCCGGCCACGCGCTGGGGCATCGCCGAGGGCCGCGTGGGCACCGCCCGCCAGTTCGAGACCTGGGTGCTCGTCGGCAACCCGACGGCCAGCGCCTCGCGCGTGCGCGTCACGTTCATGCGCGCCGGCGGCGGCACCGTCGTGAAGGAGTACGACGTGGCGGCCAACACCCGCTTCAACCTGCACGTGAACTCGCTCGTGCCCGAGTTGCGCGACGAGTCGTTCGGCGCGCTGGTGGAAGTGGTGAGCGGCAGCCCCGTCGTGGTGGAGACCTCGGTCTACAACTCGGCGAACGGCCTGCGCTTCGCGGCCGGCACCAACGCCATCGCCGTGCGGCTGCCGTAGTCCGCCAGCCGCCGGGCCAATGACAGGGGGCCGTCCCTTCGGGGGCGGCCCCCTTTTTCGTGTGGTCGGATCGCGCGGGGAGCCGCCGGCGCGCCTCAGCGGCCCACGAGCCCGCGCGCGAGCGTCTCGGCCTTGTCCGCCAGGTAGGAGGCGAACATGTAGTTGCGGGCGCGCAGCGCGCCCTCGGCCTGGTCGATGAACCGGCGCGCCGTGTCGTACTGCGCCCGCGCGTCCTTGCCGAGCGCCCCCGCGTTCACCCGCGCGAGCTGGCCGTTGGCGCGCCCGAGCGCGTCGCGCACCCGCCGCGCCGACTCGGAGTCGTCGGCCGTCTCGGGCGTGCGCAGCACCGGGGCCGGCTCGGCGGGCCGCGCGGCCTCCACCGGCTCGGCGGGCGCCGGCGGCGGCTCCTTGGCGGCGTCCGCCGCGGCGGGCCGCGGGCGGGGCCGGGGTCGTGGGGGGCCCCCCCGCCGCGGGGGGGGCCCCCCCCGGGGTTGGGGGGGGGGGGGGGGGCGGGGCGCGCCCCCCCCGGGGGGGCCCCCCCCCCCCC
>JADHED010002651.1_pt1 | contig 11979 bp, 12 predicted proteins | sample 8952041 | NCBI WGS metagenome assembly JADHED01 (sample SAMN16124423, study PRJNA663239) | bioreactor sludge metagenome | isolation source: sludge (control) | place: India:Bengaluru | collected 2018-09-08
CATGTGACCCCTGCCGTGTGAAGGCAGTGCTCTACCGCTGAGCTAATCACCCGTTTGTCGTTATTGCGACAGCCTGCGATTATGGCATAGCTTTTTCACCGCCCGCCAAAGCCCGCCAAATTGTTTTGCCGCCGCTGGACTTGTCGATCTGTGCCAGAACATCTTCGTGCTCGGCCAGTTCCTGTTCGCTGGCGGGCAGCACAGGCAGCGCGATGCGGCTCAGGTCCACGGCTGCGACCCTGATGCCGCCATCGCCTGTGGGCGCTTCGTCCATGATCAAAAGCGCGTCCTGGCCCCGGGTCATGTTGATGTACACGTCGGCCAGCAGCTCGGCGTCCAGCAGCGCGCCGTGCAGCGTGCGGCCCGAGTTGTCCACCTCCAGGCGGTCGCACAACGCGTCGAGCGAGTTGCGCTTGCCCGGGAACAGCTCCTTGGCCATGGCCAGGGTGTCGGTGATGCTGTCCACATGCGTGGCAAGCCGAGGCAGGCCGACGAGCTCGAGCTCTTTGTCCAGAAAGCCAACGTCAAAGCCGGCGTTGTGGATGATCAGCTCCGCGCCCTGCAGGTACTGCAGGATGTCCTGCACGCAGTCGGCAAACTTGGGTTTGTCGCGCAGAAACTCGTTGCTGATGCCGTGTACCTTGAGCGCGTCTTCGTGGCTGTCACGCTCAGGGTTCAGGTACAGGTGCAGGTTGTTGCCGGTGAGCTTGCGGTTGATCAGCTCCACGCAGCCCAGCTCGATGATGCGGTCGCCCGTCTGCGCGGACAGGCCGGTGGTCTCGGTGTCCAGAACGATCTGCCGCGTCATCAGTGGTTCTCCTTGGCGTGGTTGATCGTGTACTTGGGGATCTCTATGGTCACGTCCTGCTGCGCCAAGATGGCCTGGCACGACAGGCGCGACTGCGGCTGCAAGCCCCAGGCGCGATCCAGCAGGTCTTCCTCCTCCTCCTCGGCCTCATTCAGCGAGTCATAGCCGCTGCGCACGATGACGTGGCAGGTGGTGCAAGCACAGCTCATGTCACAGGCGTGCTCGATTTTGATGTCGTGCTCCAGCAGCGCCTCGCAGATGGAGGTGCCAGCGGGCGCGCTGATCTCGGCGCCTTCGGGGCAGTATTCGTGGTGCGGCAGGATTGTGATGACGGGCATGGCAGAGAAATGGGTTAGAGCGTGCTGACGTTCTTGCCGGCCAGGGCCTGGCGGATGCCGCGGTTCATGCGCCGGGCGGCAAAGACTTCGGTGCCCTTGGCCAGGGCGCTGGTAGCGGCTTCGACGATGGCAGCATCCTCGCTGGTGCCGCGCGCGCTGCGCAGCGCCTGCATCAATTGCTCCACTGCGGCGCGCTCGTCGGGTGAAAGCACATCGCCATCTGCATCCAGCGCGCTATGGGTTGCCATCAGCAGGCGGTCAGCATCAACGCGCGCCTCCGCCAGGGCGCGCGCCTGCATGTCTTGCTCGGCCGTGGCAAATCCGTCTTGCAACATGCGGGCGATCTGCTCGTCGGACAGGCCGTACGAGGGCTTGACGTCGATACGCGCCTCCACGCCACTGGTCTGTTCGCGCGCGCTCACGCTGAGCAGGCCGTCGGCATCCACGGTGAAGGTCACGCGGATGCGCGCCGCGCCGGCCGCCATCGGCGGTATGCCGCGCAGCTCGAAGCGCGCCAGGCTGCGGCAGTCCTGCACCAGGTCGCGCTCGCCCTGCACCACATGCAGGGCCAGAGCCGTCTGCCCGTCCTTGTAGGTCGTGAAGTCCTGCGCCTTAGCGGTGGGGATGGTCTCATTGCGGCCGACGATGCGCTCGACCAGGCCGCCCATGGTCTCGAGTCCAAGGGACAACGGAATCACGTCCAGCAGCAGCAGATCGCCGGCGGCGTTGTTGCCGGCGAGCTGGTTGGCCTGTATGGCGGCGCCCAGGGCCACCACCTCGTCCGGGTTCAGGTTGGTCAAGGGTTCACGGCCAAAAAAGTCCGCCACCGCGGTGCGCACCTGGGGCATGCGCGTGGATCCGCCCACCAGCACCACGCCCTGCACCTCGCTGCGATCGATCTGTGCATCACGCAGCGCACGGCGCACAGCCGCCATCGAGCGCTGTGTGAGCGCGGTCGTGATCGCATGAAAGTCCGAGCGATCTACGTTAAAAATGGCCTCAGCGCCCGCCACACAAGCGCTAAAAGCTACATTTTTTGTAGTGGTGAGACTTTCCTTGCAGGCACGCGCCGCCAGGCGTACGGCGGCCTTGTCTTCGGGCGTGGTGGCGCGCAGGTTCAGCCGCTGCAGCACCCAGTCGGCCAGTGCGTCGTCGTAATCGTCACCCCCCAGGGCCGAGTCGCCGCCCGTGGCGATGACCTCGAACACACCTTGCGTCATGCGCAAAATGGAGATGTCGAAGGTGCCGCCCCCCAGGTCATAGACGGCATAGACACCCTCGGCGGCGTTGTCCAGGCCGTAGGCGATGGCCGCCGCCGTGGGTTCGTTGATCAGGCGCAGCAGGTTCAGGCCGGCCAGGCGTGCGGCATCCTTGGTGGCCTGGCGCTGGGCATCGTCAAAGTAGGCCGGCACGGTGATCACGGCGCCGTAGATGTCGCCGTCAAAGCTGTCTTCGGCGCGAAAGCGCAGCGTGGCCAGAATCTCGGCGCTGACCTCGACGGGCGATTTCACGCCAGCAACCGTGGACAGACTCAGCATGCCACCGGCGGCCTGGGCGCCCACAAAGTCATACGGCAGCTTCTCTCGCTCAGCGATGTCGGCCAGACCCCGGCCCATGAAGCGCTTGACGGATGACACCGTATTGGCCGGGTCGAGCGTCTGCGCGGCTGCGGCCTCATGGCCGATGTGGCGCGCGCCGCCCGCCAGGTAACGCACGACCGAGGGCAGCAGCACCCTGCCCTGCGCGTCCGGCAGGCATTCGGCCACGCCGCTCTTCACCGCTGCGACCAGCGAATGCGTGGTGCCCAGGTCTATGCCCACGGCAATGCGCCGCTGGTGTGGGTCAGGGGACTGGCCGGGTTCGGAAATCTGCAGAAGCGCCATGGAATGCTGAAAGGGATGATGCGGGGCCGCCAGTTGCCCTGGCCGCGCCAAAGATGCGGATGAACCCGTTATTGTCCCAGTTGCTCGCGGCGCGTATCGATGTCCTGCGCAAATCGCGCAATGAACATGAGGGATCTGACCTCGCGTGCGGCGGCTGCGTAGTCCTGCTGCGCGTCAATCAGCTCGCCGCAGCGCGCCAGCGCGGCGCCGCGCGCGGCCTGGGTTTCATCTTCCAGCGCGTCAAGCTCGGCCGCGCTGGCGGCCTCGTCCAACGCCTCGCGCCATTGCATTTGCTGCATCAGGAAGGCAGTGGGCATGGCCGTGTTGTCCTCGGCGCGAATCGGCGCGCCATGCAGCTCGCACAGGTAGGCGGCGCGCTTGAGCGGGTCTTTCAGGCGCTGGTAGGCCTCGTTGATGCGCACCGACCATTGCATGGCCACACGCAGCGCGGCCGGCCCTTGCGCGGAGAAGCGATCGGGGTGGGCCTCACGTTGCAGGTCTTTCCAGCGTGCGTCCAGCTGCGCACGATCCTGCGCGAAACGGCGCGGCAGGCCAAAGAGTTCAAAGTCGTCGGATTGAAGGTTCATTGCCGGGCAACAAAAAAACCGCCAGCGCGGCGGGCGATGGCGGTTACGAGCGTGAGCGTGCTCACGACTGGGTCACACGCGAAAACTCTCCCCGCAACCGCAGCGGTCACGCTCGTTGGGGTTGGAGAACTTGAAGCCTTCGTTCAGGCCTTCACGCACAAAGTCGAGCTCGGTGCCGTCGATATAGGCCAGACTCTTGGGATCGATCAGCACCTTCACACCGTGCTGCTCAAACACGATGTCTTCGGGGGCCTGCTCGTCCACATATTCCAGCTTATAGGCCAGGCCCGAGCAGCCGGTGGTCTTGACGCCCAGGCGCACGCCAACGCCCTTGCCCCTGCGGGTCAGGTAGCGCGTCACATGCCGGGCAGCGGCTTCGGTCAGCGTAATGGCCATGGTCTTGTCAGGCGGCCGCTACGGCTGCGACCGCGCTCTCGCCGTGCTTGGCCTTGTAGTCGCTCACGGCGGCCTTGATGGCGTCTTCGGCCAGGATGGAGCAGTGGATCTTCACAGGCGGCAGGGCCAGCTCTTCGGCAATCTGGCTGTTCTTCAAGGCCGCCGCCTCGTCCAGCGTCTTGCCCTTGACCCATTCGGTCACCAGCGACGAAGACGCAATGGCCGAGCCGCAGCCATAGGTCTTGAAGCGCGCATCCTCGATCACCCCGGTTTCGGGGTTCACCTTGATCTGCAGCTTCATGACATCACCGCAGGCCGGCGCGCCCACCATGCCGGTGCCCACGCTGTCGTCACCTTTTTCGAACGAGCCGACGTTGCGCGGGTTCTCGTAATGGTCAATCACTTTGTCCGAGTAAGCCATGGTGCATCTCTCCTAATTCAAATCTGGTGCGCTGCGCGATCAATGCGCCGCCCATTGGATGGTGCTCAGGTCCACACCATCCTGGTACATCTCCCACAAGGGACTGAGCTCGCGCAGCTTGGCCACGTTGTGGCGGATGGTGCTGATTGCGTAGTCGATCTCTTCCTCGGTCGTAAAGCGGCCGATGGTCATGCGCAGGCTGCTGTGGGCCAGCTCGTCGCTGCGGCCCAGGGCGCGCAGCACATAGCTGGGCTCCAGACTGGCCGAGGTACAGGCAGAGCCGCTGGACACCGCCAGGCCCTTGATGCCCATGATCAGCGACTCGCCTTCGACGAAATTGAAGCTCATGTTCAGGTTCTGCGGCACACGGTGCTCCATGCTGCCGTTGATGAACACCTGCTCGATGTCTTTCAGGCCATCAAGCAAGCGTTGCTGCAGCGCCCGCGCCTTGGCATTCACGTCGTTCATTTCGAGCTTGATGATGCGAAAGGCCTCGCCCATACCCACGATCTGATGCGTGGGCAGCGTGCCCGAGCGCATGCCGCGCTCGTGGCCGCCACCGTGGATCTGCGCCTCCAGGCGCACACGCGGCTTGCGACGCACAAACAGCGCGCCCACGCCCTTGGGGCCGTAGGTCTTGTGCGCCGTCATGCTCATCAGGTCGATGGGCAGGGTCTTCATGTCGATCTCGACGCGGCCTGTGGCTTGCGCGGCATCGACATGGAACAGGATGCCCTTTTCACGGCACAGCGCGCCGATGACGGGGATGTCCTGGATCACGCCAATTTCGTTGTTCACGAACAGCACGCTGATCAGGATGGTGTCGGGGCGGATCGCGGCCTTGAGTGCGTCGAGGTCGAGCAGGCCGTCTTCCTGCACGTCCAGGTAGGTCACCTCGAAGCCCTGGCGCTCCAACTCACGCATGGTGTCGAGCACGGCTTTGTGCTCGGTCTTAAGGGTGATCAGGTGCTTGCCCTTGCCCTGGTAGAAGTGGGCTGCGCCCTTCAAGGCCAGGTTGATGGACTCTGTGGCGCCGCTGGTCCAGACGATCTCGCGCGGGTCGGCGCCAATCAAGTCGGCCACATGGCCGCGGGCTTTCTCAATAGCCTCCTCGGCCTCCCAACCCCAGGCGTGGCTGCGCGAGGCCGCGTTGCCGAAGTGCTCTCGCAGCCAGGGCACCATGGCATCGACAACGCGCGAGTCAACCGGCGTCGTGGCGCCGTAATCAAGGTAAATAGGAAAATGGGGGGTCATGTCCATGGCTGGCTCGGGTATCGGGCTCTGGCTGGCGCGAGTCAGAAATCAAACAACATAGGGCGATCGCGGCCCGGCGCCCGGCACATGCCGGGCGGGGGCTGGCTAACGCGAAATCAGGACTTGGCGAACGCGTTGCCCAGGGCGAACACCGAATTCGGCGCATTCACGCGGATGGGCTTGACCACCGGCGTAGTGGAGATTGCGCGGCGCGTGACGGGCCTGTCCTCGATCTGTATGCCCTTGGCAAGCTGGTCGTCCACGAGCTTTTGCAGCGTGACCGAGTCCAGAAACTCCACCATGCGCTGGTTCAGCGTGGCCCATAAGTCGTGCGTCATGCAGCGGCCGGCCTCGCCCAGGCAGTTCTCCTTGCCGCCACATTGCGTGGCGTCAATGGGTTCATCGACCGAGACAATGATGTCGGCCACGGTAATGTCGCCCGCCTTGCGGGCCAGGGTGTAGCCGCCGCCAGGGCCGCGCGTGGATTCAACCAGCTCGTGGCGGCGCAGTTTGCCAAACAGCTGTTCAAGGTAGGACAGGGAGATCTGTTGGCGCTGGCTGATGGCCGCGAGCGTTACGGGGCCATTGTTTTGGCGCAGGGCCAGGTCGATCATGGCGGTAACCGCAAACCGGCCTTTGGTGGTGAGACGCATCGTGAGCTCCTTTTCTAGGTCTAGGCGTGATCGTTGTTCAGAAGCACCGCAGGTGGCTTGAACCACGCCCCGGCACTGTCTCCACCCTTTTCCCCTTGGCTATTGCAGCGGTAACTGCCACCCCAAGGCCTCTGTACGTTATGGGCTTATTAGTTGAGTGTTTCGTGGGAGTATAACACATATCCCTATTGATTTTGTCGGGTAACTAGACTTGTCAGTCACGTTTTCACCTCCCTGGTCGCCCGTTCCCATGCCCCCCCTTCAGACAGCAACATGGTCGCCGCCATGGGCGCCGAAAACCCTGTCCTTCAGGTGCGCCAAGTCGTCACGCACGCGTGCGGCCTCCTCAAACTCCAGGTTGCGCGCATGTTCCAGCATGCGTTTCTCCAGGCGCTTGATCTCGCGCGCGATGTCCTTCTCGGACATCTCGTCCAGCTCGGCGTGGCGCGCCGCCTCCTGCTCCAGGCGCTGGGCCTCCTGCCCCGCCTTCTCGCTATGGACGCCGTCAATCAGGTCTCTCACCTGCTTGACAATGCTGCGCGGTGTGATCCCCATGGCTTCGTTGTGTGCGATCTGTTTGGCGCGCCGACGTTCCGTCTCGCCGATGGCTTTTTTCATCGACTCGGTGATACGGTCGGCGTAGAGGATGGCCTTGCCGTGCAGGTTGCGGGCCGCGCGGCCAATGGTCTGGATCAGGCTGCGCTCGGCGCGCAGAAAGCCCTCCTTGTCGGCATCCAGAATGGCCACCAGCGACACCTCGGGGATGTCCAGGCCCTCGCGCAGCAGGTTGATGCCCACCAGCACGTCAAACGCCCCCAGGCGCAGGTCGCGGATGATCTCCACGCGCTCCACCGTGTCCACGTCGGAATGCAGGTAGCGCACCTTCACGCCGTTGTCCGTCAGGTAATCGGTCAGTTGCTCGGCCATGCGCTTGGTGAGCGTGGTGATCAGCACGCGCTCGTGCTTCTCGGTGCGCAGGCGTATTTCCTGCAGTACGTCATCGACTTGGTGCGTGGCCGGCCGCACCTCCACCTCGGGATCCACCAGGCCGGTGGGGCGCACCAGCTGCTCCACCACCTGGCCGGCGTGTTCTTTCTCGTAGTCCGCCGGTGTTGCAGAAACAAACACCACCTGGCGCATGCGCGCCTCGAACTCCTCGAACTTGAGCGGCCGGTTGTCCAGTGCTGAGGGCAGGCGAAAGCCGTACTCGACCAGCGTGGTCTTGCGCGACCGATCGCCGTTGTACATGGCGTTGAGCTGGCCGATCATCTGGTGGCTCTCGTCCAGGAACATCAGCGCGTCGCCCGGCAGGTAGTCGGTGAGGGTGCTGGGCGGCTCACCCGGGGCAGAACCCGAGAGGTGGCGCGAGTAGTTCTCGATGCCCTTGCAGTGCCCGACCTCGCTGAGCATCTCCAGGTCAAAGCGCGTGCGCTGCTCCAGGCGCTGGGCCTCGACCAGCTTGCCCTCCTTGGCAAAAAACTCCAGGCGCTCGCGCAGTTCCTCCTTGATGGTCTCGACCGCACCCAGCACCACGTCGCGCGGCGTCACGTAATGGCTGCTGGGATAGACCGTGAAGCGCGGGATCTTCTGTTGCACGCGGCCCGTGAGCGGGTCGAACAGCTGCAGGCTCTCGACCTCGTCGTCAAACAGCTCGATGCGCACCGCCAGCTCGGAGTGCTCGGCCGGAAACACGTCGATGGTGTCGCCGCGCACGCGGAACTTGCCGCGCGAGAAATCCGCATCGTTCCTCTGGTACTGCATGCGTATCAGCTGGCCGATGGCATCGCGCTGGCTCAAGCGGTCGCCGCTGCGCAGCGTCATGATCATGCGGTGGTAGCTCTCGGGGTTGCCTATGCCGTAGATGGCCGACACCGTGGCGACGATGACCACGTCGCGCCGCTCCATCAGGCTCTTGGTGCACGAGAGGCGCATCTGCTCGATGTGCTCGTTGATGGCGCTGTCCTTCTCGATGAACAGGTCGCGCTGCGGCACATAGGCCTCGGGCTGGTAGTAGTCGTAGTAGCTGACGAAGTACTCGACCGCGTTCTTGGGGAAGAACTCGCGAAACTCGCTGTAGAGCTGCGCCGCCAGCGTCTTGTTGGGCGCAAACACGATGGCCGGGCGCCCCAGCTGCGCGATGACATTGGCCATGGTGAAGGTTTTGCCCGAGCCGGTCACGCCCAGCAGGGTCTGGAACACCTCGCCGTCGTGCACACCCTCGACCAGCTTGGCAATCGCCCCGGGCTGGTCGCCGGCGGGCGGGTAAGGCTGGAACAGCTGGAACGGCGAGCCAGGAAACTGGACGAACTGCCCCTGCGCCGCAGCGGCAGGCTCTGTGATGACTTCATGCATGGCGGAGGTCAACGGCACACGCGGGTGGCCGTTAAAATTGCGGGTTGACCCGAAAGCCTAGCGCACATGGGGTCACGCCGTCAGATTTCTACCCCATCAAGGACTGTTCATGTCTCTGTTCACCGCCGTCGAAATGGCCCCCCGCGACCCCATCCTGGGTCTGAACGAACAATTCAACGCCGACACCAACCCTGCCAAGGTCAACCTGGGCGTTGGCGTGTATTTCGACGACAACGGCAAGCTGCCCCTGCTGGCCTGCGTGCAGGCCGCCGAAAAGGCCATGATGGACAAGCCCGCCGCACGCGGCTACCTGCCCATCGACGGCATTGCCGCCTATGACAACGCCGTCAAGGCCCTGGTGTTTGGTGCCGAGTCCGACGTGGTCAAGTCCGGCCGCGTCTCCACCGTGCAGGCCATCGGCGGCACGGGCGGCCTGAAGATCGGCGCCGACTTCCTGAAGAAGATCGCCCCCCACGCCCAGGTGCTGATCTCCGACCCGAGCTGGGAAAACCACCGCGCCATCTTCACCAACGCCGGCTTCGACGTGGGTGCCTACCGCTACTACGACGCCGCCACGCGCTCGGTCAACTTTGACGGCATGCTGGCCGACCTGCAGGCCGCCGCGCCCGGCACCATCGCGGTGCTGCACGCCTGCTGCCACAACCCCACGGGCTATGACATCACCGCCGAGCAGTGGGACCAGGTCATCGCCGTCGTCAAGGCACGCGGCCTGGTGGCCTTCCTGGACATGGCCTATCAGGGCTTCGGCCACGGTATCGCCGAGGACGGCGCGGTGATCGGCAAGTTCGTCGCCGCGGGCCTGAACATCTTCGTCTCCACTTCTTTCAGCAAGAGCTTCAGCCTGTACGGCGAGCGCGTGGGCGCCCTGTCGGTGGTGGCCAACGACAAGGACGAGGCCGCGCGCGTGCTGTCGCAGCTGAAGATCGTCATCCGCACCAACTACAGCAACCCGCCCACGCACGGCGGCGCCGTGGTGGCAGCGGTGCTGAACAACCCCGAGCTGCGCGCCCAGTGGGAACAGGAACTGGGCGAGATGCGCGTGCGCATCAAGGCCATGCGCCAGAAGCTGGTCGATGGCCTGAAGGCCGCCGGCGTCAAGCAGGACATGAGCTTCATCACCACGCAGATCGGCATGTTCAGCTACTCGGGCCTGTCCAAGGAGCAGATGGTGCGCCTGCGCAGCGAGTTCGGCGTCTATGGCACCGACACCGGCCGCATGTGCGTGGCAGCTCTCAACAGCAAGAACATCGACTATGTCTGCCAGTCAATTGCCAAGGTGATCTGAGAGGGTGATAGGCAATTGCCCGTGCCCGAGGGGCGCGTCAAAATGCGCCCCATTGAGGCGCATAACGCAGTGCAATAGCTCGAGTGATGGCGAGTATTTGCAACGACGTTGGGATGTGTTTTGGCGTGCCAAGCGGGCATGGGGGATTGCCTCTCGCCCTCTTGACCAATCGAGAGCAAGTGGAACTGCGAGCGGATCGAGCGTCATTGCTGCCTGCTGAGGAACACCGCGCGCAGGCGACCCAACTTCGCGCCGAGGTGGCCGCTGTCATAAGGCGTAGCGGCTCCAGAAACGAGGTACGCTGGATTACAAACCCGGCGCAAAGCGGCCGCATGCCAACCCGGGCTATGGAGTCTGCGGCTTTGGGGCAATCTCGGTTCTTATGCCCGCAGCAGCGGCAAATACCTTTGGCTTGTGGAATCCTGCAAGTCCCTCGGCACCCAATGGGACAATTAGTACATGAGCGAAACTGTAAATGCCGATCCGGCTGAACTGGCGAAATTTTCTGATCTGGCACATCGCTGGTGGGACCCTGACGGTGAATTTCGCCCCTTGCACCAGATCAATCCACTGCGCCTGGACTGGATCAACCAACTGTCGCCACTCGCGGGGCAACAGGTTCTTGATGTTGGATGCGGTGGTGGCATCCTTTCAGACTCCATGGCTCGCAAGGGGGCCGAGGTGACGGGAATCGATCTGGCGACCAAGGCTTTGCGCGTGGCACGTCTGCACGCTTTGGAAGCGCAAACTCCGCGTATTCAGTACCGAGAGATCACGGTGGAAGCTTTGGCCGAGGAGGCGCCCGCATCATTCGATGCCGTGACCTGCATGGAGATGCTGGAGCATGTGCCTGATCCGCAGTCGGTTGTGAGTGCCTGCGCCCGCCTCGTCAAACCGCGCGGCTGGGTGTTTTTTTCCACCATCAACCGTAATGCCAAGGCGTATGCACTGGCCATCGTCGGAGCTGAATATCTGCTCAAGATGCTGCCGCGCGGTACACATGAGTATGCAAAGTTCATTCAGCCCAGCGAATTAGCGGCGGCTTGCCGCCACGCGGGCCTGGATCTGCTGCATACGCGCGGCATGCTGCACAACCCGGTGACGGGACGTTATTGGCTTGGCGAGGACACCAGCGTCAACTACCTGTTTGCCACGCAACGCCCCGGAGTATGACCGCGAACCCGTTTCCCCATGTGCGCGCAGTTCTGTTCGATCTGGACGGAACCTTGATTGACAGCGCCCCGGACCTGGGCGCCGCAGTTGACAAACTGCGCACGGATCGCGGCCTCCCGTCATTGCCGATGGAGATGTATCGACCCATGACCGGTGCTGGTGCACGAGGCATGCTGGCGGTCGCTTTTGGCATCACGCCGGAGCATCCAGAGTTTGCCGGGTTGCGAGAAGAATTTTTTGCCAACTACGAGCGCTGTATTGATGAGCGCTCCAAACTGTTCGCAGGCGTACCCGAGCTTGTCGCCGCACTGGCGCGGCAGTCACTGAAATGGGGTGTAGTTACCAACAAAGTGACTCGCTTCACTTCGCTGATTGCCCAGCGGGTCGCGTTGTTCCGTGAAGCCGGCGCCATCGTCAGCGGTGACAGCACGCCCTATTCCAAACCGCATCCCGCTCCCTTGTTAGCGGCCGCAGAACAACTGGGGATCGAGCCTCGTGAATGCATCTACGTTGGGGACGACGAACGTGACATCCAGGCTGGTCGCGCTGCCGCAATGGGAACGGTTGCGGCCATGTATGGCTATCTCGGCACCGGACTCGCCCCAGAACGGTGGGGGGCTGACGCCATGATTCATTCCCCGCTTGACCTCTTGAATCTGCTGTGTCACCCCAAGTAGAAATACCCCCTTCTGCACCGGATGGAGATGCCCCCCGACGATTCGGCGGCGAAGCGGGCAACCGAGCAGTTTGACCGTGAGCGTCCGGCGATCCCACATTGACACCCGACCAAGGCACAGTAACGATGTCC
>JADHED010002652.1_pt1 | contig 11977 bp, 8 predicted proteins | sample 8952041 | NCBI WGS metagenome assembly JADHED01 (sample SAMN16124423, study PRJNA663239) | bioreactor sludge metagenome | isolation source: sludge (control) | place: India:Bengaluru | collected 2018-09-08
CCCCCCCCCGGCGGGGCGCCCCGGCGGGGGGGGGGGGGGGGGGGCCGCGCCGGGGGGGGGGGGGGGGGGGGGGGGGGGGCCCCCGCGGGGGGGGCCCCCCCCCCCGCCCCCACGGAAACGCCACAGCCCCGCCCCCACGGTAAGCTCCGTGTCGTCGCGATCCGCGACCACGCCTACGCGAGGACGGACTGCACGACGCGGCGCGAGAGCTGGTGGTAGCCGGGCGCGGCCTCGGCGAAGATCGCGCGCGCCAGCTCGCGCGTCGCGTCGTTCTTCGCGAGCGCCGTGTACAGCGGGCGCAGGTACTTCATGCGCCCGACGCTCGTCAGCACCTCGCGCACGCGCGGGAACACCGGCTCGTACCCGGAGCCCGCGGCGATGACGAGCCACTCGACGAGGATCTCGTAGTTGGTGCTCCGCGTCAGGCCGAACGTCGCGTCGAGCCAGCGCAGCCCGTCGTGGTCGAGCGGCCGCGGCAGCTTCTGCAGGTAGACCATCAGGTGCGTGGGGGACCAGGAGCGGATCTCCTCCGCGGACGGCCGCACGCCGGAGGCGAAGCCGGCGGCCCTGGCCTCCAGGTCCTGCAGCGCCGCGGACTCGAAGCGCGGGGCGTTGGCCGGGATCCCCGGCTCGTACAGCCACGCCCGCGCGTCCACCTGCGCGGCGACGCCCGGCAGCTGCTCCTCGAGGAACGCGAGGAACTCCTCGGTCGTCAGCGCGCCGAACCGGAAACGCGCCATGTACGCGCGCAGGAACGCGTCGAAGCGCGCGCGGCCGACGGCGCGCTCGAGCAGCACGACGAACCGCGCGCCCTTCTCGTAGGGGATCTGCGAGAACACGTCGTCCGGGTCCACGCCCGCGAGCTCGGTGCGCAGCTTCGTGTGGTCGGGCTTGTCCGCGAAGCGCGCCAGCGCGTCGTCGAGCGCGCGCTGCCCGATCGCCCAGCCGCGGGCCGCGGCCTCGGGGCCGTGCAGCGCCTCGAGGATCCGGCGCTCGGCGTAGACCGTGAACCCCTCGTTGAGCCAGAAGTGCTCCATGTTGGCGTTCGTGACGAGGTTGCCCGTCCAGGAGTGCGCCAGCTCGTGCGCGACGACGTCCACGAGCGAGCGGTCGCCCGCGAGCAGCGTCGGCGTCAGGAACGTCATGCGCGGGTTCTCCATGCCGCCGTAGGGGAACGAGGGCGGCAGGACGAGCATGTCGTAGCGGTCCCAGTCGTACGGGCCGAACAGACCCTCGGCCGTGCGGACATGGTCCTCGACCTCGGCGAACTCCCACGCCGCCGCCTCGACCGTCTCGGGCTCGGCCCACACGCGCGTGCGCGGCCCGAGGTCGCGCGACTCCAGGTGGCCGGCCGCGAGCGCGAGCAGGTACGGCGGGATCGGCTGCGGCATCTCGAAGCGGAGCGTGCGCGTGCCCGGCCGCGGGCCGGGCCGCGTGCCGCCGGGCCCGGCCGACATGACGGCAGACAGCGGCTCGGGGAGCGTCACCTCGGCGACGTAGGGGATGCGCACGAACGGCGTGTCCTGCACGGGCACCATCGAGCGCGCGTGGATCGCCTGGCACTGGCTGAACAGGAACGGGTGCCGGCCGCCGCGCGTCTGCTCGGGCGCGAGCCACTGCAGCGCGGCGGCGTCGGGGCTCGTGCGGTACGCGATCGTCACCGCGCGCGTGCCCGGCGCGAGCTGCAGCCAGAGCCGCTCGCCGAGGATGGGGTCCGTCGCGCCGAGCTCGAACGGGACCGCGCGCCCCTCCGCGTCGCGGACCGACGCGATCTCCAGCGCCTTCGCGTCGAGGTCGAACGGGCCGGAGCCCGGCGCGGCGAGCGTCAGCGTCGCCTCGCCCTCGAGCACGCGGCGGTCGAAGTCCGCCTCGACCCTCAGCTCGAGGGACGCGGTGCGGGGCTGGGCGTCGTCGTAGTACGAGTGCGGGTCGCGGCGGGCCATCGGAGGGTCTCCTTTGGTCACATCAGACGAACGTCAGTTTCAGGGGCACTTCAGTTTCAGGGGCACGTCATCTTACGGTCGGCGGCGGGGCCGGGGCGAGGAGCGCCTGCTCGATCGCGCGCGCGAGTTCCCGGTGCAGGTGCGTGCGCGCCTCCGTGCCGCCGATGCCGTGGTCCTTGTTGGGGTAGAGCTGCAGCGCGTAGGGGATCCCGGCGCGGTACAGCCGGTCCGTCATCAGCAGCGTGTTCTGCCAGTGGACGTTGTCGTCCGTCGTCCCGTGCGCGAGCAGCAGGCGGGCCCTGATCCGGTCGGCCTGGTTCACCGGCGAGGAGTCCCTGTAGCCGTCGGCGTTCTCGGCGGGCCGCTTGAGATAGCGCTCGGTGTAGGCGCTGTCGTACAGCCGCCAGTCGGTGACCGGTGCGACGGCCGCGCCGAACGCGAACGCGTCGGGCGCGTTCGCGAGCGCGTACAGCGTCAGGTAGCCGCCGTACGACCAGCCCCAGATCCCGATCCGCGCGCCGTCCACGTAGGGCTGCGCCTTGAGCCACGCGACGCCGGCCAGCTGGTCTTCCAGCTCGACCTTGCCGAGCCGCCCCCCGAGCGCGCGCTCGAAGTCCCGGCCGCGCGCCGCGGAGCCGCGGTTGTCGAGCGAGAAGACGAGGATCCCGCGGCTCGCGAGGTAACGGTGGAACAGCGCGTAGCGGCCGCCCCACGCGTCGCGCGCGACCTGCGCGTGCGGCCCGCCGTAGACGTACACCAGCACGGGATAGCGCCGCGCCGGGTCGAAGTCCGCCGGCTTCAGCAGCGACGCGTGCAGCGTCACGCCGCCCGGCCCCGCGACGTCGACGAACGTGGTCGTGGCGCGCGGGAACGCGGCGAGCGGGGGCGCCTCGTTGGCCGCGATCGCGCGCACGCGCGCGCCGCCCTGCGCGTCGACGAGCCACAGCGCCGCGGGCGCGTCCGCGCGCGAGTGCTTGTCGATCGCGAGCCGCGCGCCGGGCCCGAGATCGACGTCGTGCGTGCCCGGCTCGCGCGTGATCCGGGTGATCGCGCCGCCGTCGAGGCCCACCCGGTAGAGCTGCCGCTCGCGCGCGCCGTCGCGCGTCCCCTGGAAATAGACCTGGCCGGCCGCCTCGTCCACCGCGACGCCCCGCGTGACCTCCCACGGGCCCGCCGTCAGCGCGCGCAGCACCTTCCCCGACGGTTCGTGCAGGTAGAGGTGGCGGAACCCGTCGCGCTCGGAGCTGGCGAGGAAGCGGCCGTCCTTCAGGAAGTACGGCGCGTCCTCGTCGAGGTTCACCCACAGGGGATCGCTGTCGCTGACGAGCAGCGCGGACGCGCCCGAGGCGAGGTCCACGCGCACGAGGTCGAGCCGGCGCTGCGCGCGGTCGAGGAGCTGGTACCAGACCGACCGGCCGTCGGGGGTCCAGCCGACGCGCGGCACGTAGACCTCGTCGGTGGGCCAGAGGATCTCGCGCGCCGCGGGCACGCCGTCGCCGGGCCGCACGGGGACGACGCGCAGGCCGGGCTTCGGGTTCGGGTCGCCGGGGCGCGGGTAGACCTGCTGCGTGACCGCGGGGCGCGTCTGCAGCCAGTCCGTCAGCGGGAAGCGCGGCACGCCCGTCTCGTCGAACGTGAGGTACACGATCGCGCGGCCGTCGGGGGACCAGGCGAACGCCTCCGTGGCGGGGCCGGCGAGTTCCTCCTGGTAGAGCCAGTCGAACGCGCCGTTGATCCGGTCCTCGCCGCCGTCGGTGGAGAGGCGCAGCTCGCGGCCCGACGCGAGCTCGAGGGCGTACAGGTCGTGGTCGCGCACGTACGCGAGCCAGCGGCCGTCGGGCGAGAACTGCGCGCCTTCCTCCGCGGACGCCGTCGCGGTCAGCCGGCGCACCGGGCCGGCCTGGACGATCGCGGCCGCGTCGCGCCCGGCATCCCCGCGCCCGGCCGCCGGCCCGGCCGCCGGCCCGCCGGGCCGCACGAGCGGCAGCAGGAACAGCTCGCCGTCCCCCTGCAGCAGGAGCGCGTCCCCGCCGGGGGCCCACGCGTAGTCCTTGACGCGGGGCCGCACGGTCGCGTCGCTCGCGCCCGCGGTCGCGCCCGCGGTCGCGGCCGGCGAACCGCCCCGCGCGGCGAAGGCCGGGAGGGCCTTCTCGTCCGCGACCAGCGTGGTGGTCGCGCCCCCCGCGCCCGCGTCCACGAGCAGCAGGCGCGCGACCTCGTCCGCGCCCGTGCCCGTGCACTCGACCATCGCGAAGCGGGTGCCGTCGGGCGCCCAGCGCAGCTCGGTCGGCAGCGTCCCGCCGAGCGGCGGCTCGGCGAAGATCCGTTCGATGGTCAGGGCGTCGCCCCGGGCGGGGAAGGCGGCGGCGAGGGCGGCGGCGAGGACGAGGCAGGGGACGAGCGTCGTGCGGGCGGCGGCGCCGGGCATCGGGAAGGACCTCCGGGCGGGGAAGCCCCGATAATAGGCGCGTCCCGAGGACCGTCACGTGCCGCTGCGGATCGACGACGACCTGTCCCTGCCCGACGAGGAGCTGTCCTGGACGGCGTCGCGCGCCGGCGGCCCGGGCGGGCAGAACGTGAACAAGGTGGCCACGCGGGTGACCGTGCTGTTCGACGTCGGCGCGTCGCCGTCGCTCGACGACACCCGGCGCGCGCGGATCCTCGAGCGGCTGCGCACGCGCATCGCGCGCGACGGCGTGCTGCGGGTCGTCTCGCAGAAGCACCGCACGCAGCCGCAGAACCGCGAGGCGGCGTTCGCGCGGCTCGCGGAGCTGCTGCGCGAGGCGCTCGCGGAGGACGCGCCGCGCGTCGCGACGCGGCCGACGAAGGCGTCGCGCGAGCGCCGGCGCACGGAGAAGGAGAAGCGCGCGCGGCTCAAGCGCCTGCGCCAGGGGCCCGTCGAGTAGGGGTGGGGCTCTGCCCCACCCGGGCGGGGCAAAGCCCCGCCCCCACGACCGGGCGGGGCAGAGCGCCGCCTTCAGGACGGTTGGAGGGTCAGGGGGCGCGCCAGGCGGCGACGGCGGCGTCGCCCGCCTCGCGGAACGCGCGCGAGACGCCGCCGACCCCCAGCTTCACGCCGCCGAAGATCCGCGAGACTACGAGGCCTCCCTCGAGGTCGTGGTGCCGCAGCAGATCCAGAAGCACGCGGCCGGGGTGTCCGACCTCGCCGTCGTCCTTCGCGCGCTCGACCAGCGCGCCGGACCCGTCGCGGAAGCGCGCCGCCCAGCAGTGGTGGACCGCCTTGCGGTGCTCCTTGCGCCGCGCCTTGAGAACGTCCTCGAGGGCGGCCTCGGACGGGACCGCGAAGAGCAGCGCGTGGAAGCGGGACCGCTCGACGGTCGTGCGGGCCTCGGCGGGGCGGTCGATCACCATCGCGGGATCCTAACCCCGGCGCGCCGTAAGATGGCGGCATGGCGCGTCCTCCGAAGCCCGCCCCCGTCCCGCTCCGGCCGGCGCTCCCGCGCCCGCTGGCGCTCGCGCTCGCGCTCCCGCTCGGGCTCGCGGTCGCGGTCGCGCTCGCCGCGGCCCCGGCCGCCCGCGCGGCGACCACCCCGGCCCGCCCGCCGGCCGCCCCCGTCGCGACCCCGGTCGTCCCGGGCGGCGCGCCGGCCGGCTGGCTCGGCGTGACCCTCGGGACCACGGACCTGCTGCAGCCCGACCCGCCGCCGGACGAGGAGCCGTCCGCGGCGCCCGGCGAGCCGGGGCCGGAGGGCGCCGTCATCACCGGCGCCGTGATCACCGGGATCGTGAAGGACAGCCCCGCGGACCGGGCCGGGCTGCGGGCGGGGGACCTCGTCGTCCGCGTCGGGACCGCGACGATCGCGGGCCCGTCGGACGTGCAGCGGGCCGTGGCGTCCGCCCCCCCGGGGGAGTGGTCGGAGCTGGAGATCCTGCGCGGCGCGCAGCGGCGGACGGTCACGGTGAAGATCGGGGCGCGCGACGACGCGCAGACCCTCGAGCTGCGCCGCGCGTACGTCGGGATCACGCCGGTCGACGTGCCGGCCCAGCTGAAGGAGGCCTGGGGCGGCGCCGAGGACCGCGGCGTGCTGGTCGGCGAGGTCGCCCCGGCGGGGCCGGCCGCGCGCGGCGGGCTGCGGCCCGGGGACCTGGTCCTGCGGGTCAACGGCCACGCCGTCGGGACGCCGGGCGAGCTGATGCAGCGCGTCCAGCTGGGCGGCGTCGGCAACACGGCGGAGGTCGAGATCAGCCGCCAGGGGACCCTGTTCACCCTCGCCGTGGACCTCGAGGACGTGCCGCCGTCCGGCGCGCCCGGCGCCCCGGCGCCGCCGCGGGACGGCCGCCGCGGCGTTCCCCGCCGGACCGATCCGAACCGGCCCCCCGGGCCGTGAACGGCGCCGACCGTTGAACCGCGGCGGTCATTTCGTTTAGACCGGCGCGGTCCGCGGGTTGTGGACCGGCGGGTCAGCGGGTAGACTCCGCTCAACGATTCATCAGCCGGCCTCGCCCACTCCCCCCCGGTTGGACGGGGCCGGCTACCTTAATTCAGTCCGTTCCATCCCCATTACTTCACCCCGTCACCCCGTCACCCCGCCACCCCGTCGCCTCGCGGGTCACGCCTTGGCGGACGCGGTCTGTCCCGCCCCCCGCGTCGCGAGGTCGGTCGCCACCGGGTCGGGCGCGTCCGGGGCCAGGCCGAGCGACACGATCGCGTCGCGCGCCTCCGCGGTCGTGACCGCCCCCTCGCGGGCCAGGGCCGACAGCGTGGCCGCCGCGATGCTCTCCGCGTCCACCTCGAAGAACCGGCGCAGCGCCTCGCGGGTGTCCGAGCGGCCGAACCCGTCCGTGCCGAGCGCGGTGAAGGCGCGCGGCACGAAGGGCGCGACCAGCTGCGGCAGCTGCTTGAGGTAGTCGGTCGCGGCGACGATCGGCCCCTCGGTCGGCGCGAGCAGCCGGGTCACGTAGGGGACCCGCGGCGGCTCCGCCGGGTGCAGGCGGTTCCAGCGCTCCGCTTCCAGCGCGTCGCGCCGCAGCTCGGTGAAGCTGGTCGCGCTCCACACGTCCGCCGCGACGCCGAAGCGCTCCGCCAGGATCTCCTGCGCCCGCAGCACCTCGCGCAGGATCGGGCCGGAGCCCAGCAGCTGCGCGCGCCGGCCCGGCGCCCGCGGGGCGGCGGCCGCCTCCCGGAAGCGGTACAGCCCGCGCAGGATGCCCTCGCGCGAGCCCGGCGGCATCGGCGGCATCGCGTAGTTCTCGTTGTAGAGCGTCAGGTAGTAGAAGACGTCTTCCTCGTCGGACAGCATCCGGCGCAGGCCGTCCTCGACGATCGTCGAGACCTCGTACGCGAACGCCGGGTCGTAGGCCAGGCACGAGGGCACCACCGAGGCCAGCACGTGCGAGTGGCCGTCCTCGTGCTGCAGCCCCTCGCCGTTGAGCGTGGTGCGGCCGGCCGTGCCGCCGAGCAGGAAGCCGCGTCCGCGCGCGTCGGCGAAGGCCCAGATCAGGTCGCCCACGCGCTGGAAGCCGAACATCGAGTAGAAGATGAAGAACGGGATCATCGGCTGGCCGTGCGTCGCGTAGCTCGTGCCGGCGGCCGTGAACGAGGCCATCGAGCCGGCCTCGGTGATCCCTTCCTCGAGGATCCGCCCGTTCTCCGCCTCGCGGTAGCTGATCAGGAACTCGGCGTCCACCGGCGTGTAGCGCTGGCCGAGCGGCGAGTAGATCTTGAACTCCGTGAACAGCGGGTCCATCCCGAACGTGCGCGCCTCGTCCGGCACGATCGGCACGACGCGCGGGCCGATCTTCGCGTCCTTCATCAGCTTCCGCAGCAGCCGCACGAAGGCCATCGTCGTTGAGGGCTCGTTCTCGCCGCTCCCCTTGTCGAACTCCGAGAACAGCTCGTGCTTCGGGATCTCGAGCGGCACGTGGACGTACGCGCGCTTCGGCAGCACGCCGCCGAGCGCGCGCCGCCGCTCCGTCATGTACTGCACTTCCTGGCTCTTCGGCCCGGGGTGGTAGTACGGAGCGTCGGCCAGCTTCTCGTCGCTGATCGGCAGCTCGAGCCGGTCGCGGAAGACCTTCAGCTCGTCCTTGCTGAGCTTCTTGATCTGGTGCGCGACGTTGCGCCCCTGCGCCGAGCCGCCGAGGGTCCAGCCCTTGACGGTCTTGACGAGGATCACGGTCGGCGCGCCCTCGGTCTCCGTCGCGACCTTGTACGCCGCGTACAGCTTGCGGTAGTCGTGCCCGCCGCGGCGGAGGTGCGCGATGTCGTCGTCGGTCATGTCGGCGACGAGCGCCTTCAGCTCGGGGTCGGGCCCGAAGAAGTGCTCGCGCACGTACGCCGCGTCCTCGATCGCGAAGCGCTGGTAGTCCCCGTCGAGCGTCTCGCCCATCCTCTCGACCAGGCGGCCGTTGAGGTCCCGCGCCAGCAGCGGGTCCCACTCGCGGCCCCAGATGACCTTGATCACGTTCCAGCCGGCGCCGCGGAAGACCGCCTCCAGCTCCTGGATGATCTTGCCGTTGCCCCGCACCGGCCCGTCGAGGCGCTGCAGGTTGCAGTTGACGACGAACGTCAGGTTGTCGAGCCCCTCGCGCGCGGCGACCGTCAGCGCGCCGAGCGCCTCCGGCTCGTCGCACTCGCCGTCGCCGAGGAAGGCCCAGACGCGCGAGTCGCGGGTGTCCGCGACGCCCTGGGCGTGGAGGTAGCGGTTGAAGCGCGCCTGGTAGATCGCGTTCAGCGGGCCGAGGCCCATCGAGACCGTCGGGAACTCCCAGGTGTCCGGCATCAGCCGCGGGTGGGGGTAGGACGACAGCCCGCGCCGCTCGCCGCCGCCCCCCTCGCGCCGGAAGTGCTCGAGCTGGTCGACCGTGATCCGCCCCTCGAGGAAGGCGCGCGCGTACATGCCCGGCGCGGCGTGCCCCTGGTAGAAGATCTGGTCGCCCCGGCCGCCCCCGTCCTTGCCGCGGAAGAAGTGGTTGAAGCCGACCTCGTACAGGCTGGCCGCCGAGGCGTACGTGGAGAGGTGCCCGCCCAGCCCGGGGAAGCGCGCGTTGCCGCGCAGCACCATGACCACCGCGTTCCAGCGGATCAGGCGGCGAATGCGGCGCTCGAGCTGCTCGTCCCCGGGGAACGGCGGCTCCTGCTCGGGGCTGATGGTGTTGATGTAGCGGGTCTGGGTCGTCGGCGGCACGCCGAGGTGGTTCAGGCGCGCCTGCTTGAGGATCTTGTACAGCAGGAACTGGCCCCGGGCGCGCCCCGCGCGGGCCACGACCTCGTCGAGGGACTCCAGCCACTCCTGGGTCTCGCGCGGGTCGCTGTCGGGCAGTTGCTGCTTGAACTGTTCGAAGATCATGGGGCGGGGGGCTCCTTCCCTCGGGGGTCATGTCCGGACGTGAGCCTCAAAGGCTATTCTCCGGTGCGCACGCTTTCCACCTGGGCCTGATCGCGACCGGTGGGCCCGCGCCTGACGAACGGGTCAGTGTGCCGGGGCGAACCGGTCCGTTCCGGCGAACGCGGGGGGGACCATGGCCGACGTCGACCTGAAGCCGCGCGGGGCCGTCCGCGGCGTCCTGCGCGTCCCCGGCGACAAGTCGGTGAGCCACCGCGCGCTGCTCTTCGGCGCGTTCGCGCGCGGCGTGACGCGGGCCCGCGGCCTCGCCCCCGGCGCGGACGTCCGCTCGTCCCGCGGCGTCGTGGAGGCGCTCGGGATCGCCGTCCGCGACGAGGGCGACGCGGTCCTCGTCGCCGGCCGGGGCTGGGACGGCCTGCACCGCGACCCGGCGGCCCCGCCGCTCGGGCTCGACTGCGGCAACTCGGGCACGACCACGCGGCTCGCGCTCGGGCTCCTCGCGGGCGGGCGCGGCCGCTTTCTGCTGCACGGCGACGCGTCGCTCTCGCGGCGGCCGATGCGGCGCGTCGCGGAGCCGCTCGCGCGGCTCGGGGCGCGGCTCGAGGAGCGCGACACGCTGCCGCTCGTCGTCGAGGGGGCGCCGCTGCGCGGGGCCCGCGTCGAGACCGGCGTCGCCAGCGCGCAGGTCAAGTCGGCGCTGGTGCTCGCCGCGCTGCAGGCGGACGGTCCGTCGGTCGTGGTCGAGCCGGAGCCGACGCGCGACCACACCGAACGCCTGCTGCGCGCGATGGGCGTGCCGCTCGGGCCGGTGACGGAAGACGGCCGCGCCCGCGCCGGACTGACCGTGCCCGGCGGCGCCCCGCCGGCCGCGCCGCTCGAGATCACCATCCCGGGCGACCCGTCGTCGGCGGCGTTCTTCGTGGCGCTCGCCTGCCTGTCGCCCGGCAGCGAGCTGCGCGTCGAGAACGTGCTGCTCAACCCGGGGCGGATCGGCTTCTACCGCCTGCTCGCCCGGATGGGGGCCGACGTCGCGTGGCACGAGGAGGTCTCGTCGCCCGAGCCGTGCGGCACGATCGTCGCGCGCGGCGGCGCGCTGCGCGGCGTCGAGGTGGGGGCGCACGAGGTGGTGGACGCGATCGACGAGCTCCCGCTGCTCGCCGTCTGCGGGGCGCTGGCGGAGGGCCCGACCACGATCCGCGGCGCCGCCGAGCTGCGGGTCAAGGAGTCCGACCGCATCGCGGCGACGGTCGCGCTGCTGCGCGCGTTCGGCGCGCAGGCCGACGAGCTGCCGGACGGCCTCGCGCTGGCCGGCGGCGCGCGGCCCCGCGGCGCCGCGGTCGACGCCCGCCACGACCACCGGATCGCCATGTGCGCGGCCGTGATGGCGGCCCGCGCGTCGTCCGCCTCCCGGCTCGGCGGCGCGGAGTGGGTCCGCGTCTCCTGGCCGGCGTTCTTCGACGAGCTGGAACGGCTCGCCCCGGAGGCCGCGCGATGACCCGGCCCGTGCTCACGATCGCCCTCTTCGGCCACCCGCTCGGCCACAGCCGCTCGCGCGAGCTGTTCGACGCACTCGCCGCCGCGGGCGGCCCCCAGGTGCGCTACACGCCGGTCGACGTCCCGCCCGAGGCGTTCGCGGACGCGCTCGCGCGGCTGCGGGGCGGGGAGTGGGACGGCGCGGCGGTCACGATCCCGCACAAGGAGGCGGCGTCGCAGGCGGTCGAGGAGGCGGACGCCCTGACGCGCCACGCCCGCGCCGCGAACGTCCTGCTGCGCCGGGAGGGGGGCCTGCTGCGCGCGGCCAACACCGACGGCCCCGGGTTCCTCGACGCGCTCGCGGGGCGCCACGAGCCGCGCCGCGCGGTGGTCTTCGGCGCCGGCGGGGCGGCCCGCGCGGTGGCGCTCGCGCTCGCCGGGGCGGGGGCCGAGGTGCACCTCGTCGCGCGCGACCCGCGCGCGGCCCAGCAGCGGTTCGCGGGGGACGCGCCGCGCGTGATCGGGTGGGGCAACCCGCACGTCACCGACCTGCTGCGCGTCGCCGACCTCGTCGTGCAGGGCACCTCGCTCGGCACCTGGCCGCACCTCAACGACGTGCCGCCCGTGCCCTGGGACGCGCTGCGCCACGACGCCTTCGCGGTGGACCTCGTCTACAACCCGTGGGAGACGCGGTTCCTGGCGCACGTGCGCCAGCTCGGCCTGGCCGGCATGAACGGCTGGGGAATGCTCGTGTGCCAGGCCGCGCGCGCGCTCGACCTGTGGCACGGCCCGGACCACGGCCCGGCGCTCGTCGCGGCCGCGCGGACCGTCGAGCCGCGCGATCCCGCGCGCCCCTGAACCACCCCCGCGTCACCCCTTCGCGGGGCGGATCCGCGCGCCACGTCGCAGGGCGGATCAGCGCGGGAAGACGTTCAGGATGTAGATGCCGGCGGGGCCGGGGCCGAGCACCGCGCGCAGCGTCGGCGTGATCCACTCGGCCTTCTCGCCGGTCAGGAGCGGCGTGCCCCAGCTCCGCGTGAGCGACGCGGTCAGCGTCCCCTTGTCCTGCTGGTTCACGGGGATCGAGAAGCCGCCGAGCCGGCCCTGCTCGAAGACGTAGTGGATCGCGTTCACGGGCACGCCGGCGAGCTCCAGCTTGTCGCTGGCCCGGCCGTACATCTCGACGCCGGGCGGCATCCGCCCCTCGCGCCGCACCATGTCCCGGGCGACCGGGTCGCCCCAGCTCATGCCGTA
>JADHED010002650.1_pt1 | contig 11970 bp, 8 predicted proteins | sample 8952041 | NCBI WGS metagenome assembly JADHED01 (sample SAMN16124423, study PRJNA663239) | bioreactor sludge metagenome | isolation source: sludge (control) | place: India:Bengaluru | collected 2018-09-08
GCGGCAGTACGTGTCATACATCACGTCATAGGTTTCTTGTAAGGATGCTTGATCGATATGGAAAGAATAAGCATCTTTCATGATAAATTCACGTGAACGCATAACACCAAAACGTGGACGAACTTCATCACGGAATTTGGTTTGCACCTGATAGAAATTGACTGGCAGCTGTTTGTAGCTTTTCAGTTCGTTACGCGCAAGATCAGTGATCACTTCTTCATGTGTTGGACCAAGCACAAAATCATTATTATGACGGTCTTTGAAACGTAATAACTCTGGACCATATTGCACAAAGCGGCCGGATTCTTCCCAAAGGCTTGAAGGCTGGGTTACTGGCATGAATACTTCCAGCGCTCCTGCACGGTTCATTTCTTCACGGACAATCGCTTCAACTTTATTTAGCACGCGTACGCCCATCGGCAACCAAGTGTATAAACCCGAAGCCAATTTACGAATCATCCCCGCACGTAACATGAGCTGATGTGAAATCACTTCAGCATCATTTGGGGTTTCTCTTAACGTAGCAAATAAAAAGCGACTCGCGCGCATGGAAACAGTCCTAATAATTAAGCGTTAAAGCATAAGATTATACGATAAAAAATGAGGTGAACATTTCAGAATGTCACCTCATGTCAAGTGGGTTTATTATGCCATGATTTTTCGGATTTGGCGCGTCATAAAATTCTTCAAGTCATCCAGGTAGGTGAAGATCACAGGAACCACAACCAGAGTCAATAGGGTGGAGGTGATTACGCCCCCAATCACGGCATGGGCCATGGGTGCACTTTGTTCGCCACCTTCACCCAGACCCAATGCAAGAGGAATCATCCCCATCACCATGGCACTGGTGGTCATTAAAATAGGGCGTAGACGGGTTTTACCCGCTTCTATAATGGCATCATAACGATCAACCCCACGATCCATGGCTTTTTTGATGAAGTCAATTAACAGGATGGCATTTTTGGTCACTAATCCCATCAGCATGATAATGCCAATAATGGAAAACAGGTTCATGGTGGAATTAAACAGGAATAAAGCCAGAAACACCCCAATCAGCGAGAGGGGAAGGGAAGCCATAATCGCAGCAGGATGAATGAAGCTGTTAAATTGTGAACCCAGTACAATATAGATGAACACAATGGAAAGGGTAATGGCGGTTAAGGCATAACCTGCCGATTCGGCCATGTCTTTATTTGCACCTTGCGTGGCAAAGCTATAACCGGGTGGTAAATCAAAGTTATCTTGAATTTTTTTAATGTCTTGACCGATATCCCCTGCAGGGCGGCCTGCTGTATTGGCTTCTATCAGGACTTCGCGGGCCAAATCACGGCGGGTAATTTGCGATGCCCCCAAACTTTCTTCGAAGTTTGCCACACTGGCTAGAGGCACTAAAATAGGCTGGCCAGAAGCATCGGTTTTTTGTGAATTCAGATAAAGATTTTCAATATCGCTCGGTAAGGTGCGTCTGTTTTCAGTCAGGCGAAGATTAACATCATAGATTTCGCCTTTTTCCTCGGGCCAAGTGGTAACGTTGTCGCCTGCAATTCAGGGACGAATGACACTGGCGATTTGATTGACAGAAAGACCTAAATCACTGGCAAGGACACGATTGATATCTACAGCCAGGGTTGGTTTGGGCTCTTTAAGTGAACTTTCAAGATCGACGATACCTTCGACTTTGGAAATTTCTGCCAGAAAGCGATCGGAGATTTTTTGCAGTTCGTTCAGGTCGGTGCCTTTAATGGAAATCAGGATCGGTTTTTGCCCTCCCGAAACTGTTTCATCTGCCGAAGCCACCGAGGTAATGGTAATACCCGCTACGCTTTGCAAGCGCTGGCGAAACTCATTATTCAGTTGGGTCAGGGTCTTATCACGCTCCAGACGAGGAGTGACCTTGACGCGTATGCTGACATGGTTTTTACCACGATCCGTTACCCCATTGATAATGCTGTAGGTATTACGTACATCTAGATGCTGGCGCAGAATATTCTCCACTTGCAACAACTTGGCTTGTGAATATTCGAGTGAGGCATCTACAGGCGTTTCAAATTTAATTCGAATTTCGTTTTTATCTGGAACAGGAACAAATTCCGTACCAATCAATTTAGATAAACCCAATGCACCAAAAAGTGAAGCTGCGGCCACTATCAGGGTTAAAATACGGAAGTGTAGTGCCAGTTTTAACAGTTTTTCATAGTAATGGCTTAAATGATCAAGCCTGTTGGATATCCAGTTAAAGAAGCGCTTTATTCTGCTGGGTTTCTTGTTTGGATTATGTTTTTCAGCCCAGTGTGCAGAAAGCATGGGATCGAGGGTAAAACTGATAAACATTGAAATCAGCACGGCAGCGCTGACCGTTACTCCAAATTGATAGAAGAATTTACCGATAATACCGCCCATAAATGCAACTGGTAAAAATACCGCAACAATGGTCATTGTAGTGGCTAAAACTGCAAGTCCAATTTCTTTGGTGCCATCGAGTGCTGCCGTTACTGCATCTTTGCCCATATCGGCATGACGGACAATATTTTCCCGCACTACAATTGCATCATCAATCAACAGGCCAATACTGAGAGATAATGCCAGTAAGGTCATCATGTTAATAGTGAAGCCGAAAGCCCAAATAAAGGTTAATGTCCCCAACAGGGAAATAGGTAAGGTCAGCCCGGTAATGGCAGTAGAGCGAAAAGAACCCAAGAACAGTAAAACAATCAGAACAGCGAGAACCGCACCTTCAATAATGGTCCGTGCCACATCTTTAATACTGCCACGAATGCCTTTGGAGCTATCGACGGCAACTTTAGCCACAGTACCCTCGGGTAGCTGTTGCTCGATTTTTGCTAGGGCTTTATAGCTGGCATTGACCACATCAATTACATTGGAATCCGAATTGCGCAGAATATCAATCGCGACCGCAGCTTTACCATTTAAATAAGCACTTGATTCCAGATTGGCTTGACCATCTTCAATGCTTGCCACCTGTTTTAGAAAAATAGGAGTACCATTTTTATTGGCAATAATCAGGTCACCAAACGATTGCGGGTGAATCACTTTGGATTTGATTTCCACCACCAGTTCAGACGTCGGCTGTTTTAAGGTGCCTCCCGGAACTTCAATATTTTCACCTTTCAAGGTATTGATGACTTTATCTACACCAATACCAAAGCTTTGCAGTTTTTGCGGATCGACTTCAATACGAATCTGGCGTTGTGCATCGCCCAGTAAATTGACTGTACCCACGCCCGGCATGGTTCGAAGTTGCGGGACAATCTGCTGACTTAAATAGGAACTCAAGTCGCGTAACGGCATGGTCTCCGATTCAAACACAATCGACATCACCGCATTGGCAGTAGGGTCATAACGTTCAACAACAGGATCCTGAATTTCATCTCGAAACTGGGCGGTAACTGGAGCAATCTTATCGCGAATATCCTGGGCGGCCACTGCAGAAGACATATCCAGATTAAATTCGACAATAATGGTCGACAGCCCTTCACTAGACTGGGAAATAATCTGTTTTAAACCTGAAATGGTATTGATCTGGTCTTCCATTTTTTTGGTAATTTCAGATTCAATGGTTTCAGGGGAGGCACCCGGATAGGAGGTATAGACCACAACAAATGGAAAATCGACATCGGGAAATTCTTCTATGCCCATGCGTTGCCAAGATGCCAGCCCCAGTACCAGTAAACACAACATCATCATGATGGTGAAAACAGGATATTTAACGCTAATTCGGGTAAACCACATAAGAACAATCCTGTACTTATTTTTTATTATTTATTGATGACGACCGCTTGATGAATGTCCTGGTCATTAAATTTAATACGGCTAATCTGGTCGGCGTTTTGCAGTCCTTGCACGACAGCCAAATTGTCCCGATAGCGCTGTTCCAGAATCACCAGGTTGACCTTTTCAATTTTGTTTTGGCGGATCACCCAGACATAGGGTTTATCTTTGATATTCTGGATCACATCGAGCGGAATGAGCTGACCTGAAACTTGAGTTGAAGCAAGAATGTTGCCTTCCACGAAAGAACCAATACTCAGTGAGTTAATGGTTTCGTTCGGTCGGGCAAAGAATTCAATCTGGCGACTGGCAGGATCGGCAATCGGGGAGATGCGTGTTAAAACAGCAGTCAGTTGAGCTGGATTACCTTGAATGGTGTATTCAATACGTTGTCCCACTTTTAAAGCGGCTTGCATGTCACTTGGCAATTTGGCCTGAATTTCCAGCTGACTCGGATCCACGATTTCAAACAGGGTCTGGCCAGCAGCAACGGTTTGACCAGTATCGACTTGGCGCTGTGTAATCACTCCGGAAATGGGGCTATAAATAGTCCCTTCACGCTCGGCTTTTTGGGCAATATTGACACTGGCCTGTTGCGCATGCACATTTTCCAGTTGCGCCTGATAGTCGACAGCAGCCTGTTCATATTCAACTTTGGAGATAAAACCTTGATCTAATAAGCGTTGTTTGCGCTGCATCATATTTTTAGCCAGATTGGCCTGCGCTTGTGCTGCTGACAAATTGGCCTGAGCTTGCGCTAAACGTGCAGCATTATCTTGATTATTCAGGCGAACCAAGACCTGTCCCTTAGCGACTGACTGTCCGACCTGGACATAGACCTGAGTTGCAGTGGCAGTGACCTGAGCCTGTATGCTACTTTGATTGACTGCGCGAAGCGTACCGGTAAAAGCACTTTTGGCGACAGAAGTGCCATTCTTCACGGAAACTAGATCTTTTTCAATTAATTCAATTTTTGTTGTGGTTTCTACAGGTTTTTCGATTTCATTTTTTTGGCAAGCTGTTAGAAATAAAATTAAACACAGAACGCTGCCGGTTAAATATTGCTTATGGTCACTTAATTTAGATTTTTTCATATGCTGTCCAGATAGCATGTAGCTTCATCCTTCTTATTTATTGTGACTTAAATTAAGTGCTTCATAGCCTAAATACAATTTATTCAAGCGCTTTTAAGCGAGCGATAATATTGTCGTATTTTGCTTGAGTATTTCGATAGTTAATTTGTAATGATTGAATCATTGCTTTTTTTGCTTCAATATTCTTTTGATTATTCTCGATTGTATTTTTCAAGCTGGCTGGAATGTCTTCAGCTTTACGTAAATGTTCAATCTGTTGACGCTTAAAATAAATACGGTCAGTTTGTAATTGCTTTAACTGGTCTTGCTGAAAGGCAATTTGCTTTTTGATGCTGGTTAATATGTCATTACGTTTTGCGAATGCAACTTGACTATTACCATAAGCCTTTTTTAGTTTTAAGTCTGCTGCCTGCTGCTTGGCGTGGGCTGCACGTTGCGGTGCCTGTTTAATATCGGCTTCAGTATTATAGGCACGATTACGCCGGATGACCTGCATGTTCTGGTCCAAAGCTTCGTAGCCATAGCGAATATGATTGGGGGTGACATTGGTGCTAATATTGGCTATACCCTTACTGTCATAATAGCGATACCAGGTGGCTTTAGGTGGCGGATTTTCAGCATATGCCAATGCCGATTGCAAAACCAGAAAAGAAAGAAAAATGAATCTAAAGTTCATTTTTTTTTGTGCAATGAAAGCAAGTTTGTATTTAAACTGACTTTGCATTGTAACCCCCGAATAAAAAGTTGACTAAATTACTTATTTTAAAAGTAATAAATGAGCTATATTAGACTCAAAATAAGTAATAAAAAACCTCTGTCTGTCAAAAAAAAATCATTGGTCGATAGAAAGTGTGAAGTCGTTATTGAAAATAGACTAAAGTGAGTCTTCGTGCGGAAAATGTTCGTTGAAAAGGCAAGTAAAGATATGTTAAAAATGTTTGTAACTTGTAATAAAATTTTTGACTAAAATTGTTTGTACATTCTAAAAATGGGAAGGATCATTAAATGGACGAAAAATTCCAAAATCTAAAAGTGATGGTGATTGATGATTCAAAAACCATTCGTCGTACAGCAGAAACATTACTCCAACGTGAAGGTTGTGAAGTCGTGACCGCAGTAGACGGGTTTGAGGCTTTGGCAAAAATTGCTGAAGCAAATCCGGATATTGTTTTTGTAGATATTATGATGCCACGTTTAGACGGTTATCAAACTTGTGCATTAATTAAAAATTCGCAGAATTATCAAAATATTCCAGTCATTATGCTGTCAAGTAAAGATGGTTTATTTGACCAGGCAAAAGGTCGTGTTGTTGGTTCGGATGAGTATTTAACTAAACCCTTTAGTAAAGATGAATTGTTAAACGCAATCCGCAATCACGTAACAGCATAAGTTTATTTTTATTGGGGAAAAGCATGTCACGTATCCTTATCGTTGATGATTCACCTACGGAAACATTTCGTTTTAGAGAGATTTTAACCAAGCATGGCTTTGAGGTGATTGAAGCAGCAAATGGTGCTGATGGTGTCACAATGGCACAAGCAGAATTGCCAGATCTGGTGCTCATGGATGTGGTCATGCCTGGTGTAAACGGTTTTCAGGCAACACGTCAGATTGCCCGTGGTGCTACTACCAAACACATTCCGATTGTGATTGTCAGTACCAAGGACCAAGCCACTGACCGCGTTTGGGGGAAACGTCAGGGGGCAAGTGATTATTTGACCAAGCCTGTAGACGAAAACCAATTAATTGATGTGATTAAACAACACCTCAATGCAGGATAAGCTCTATGGCAGCAAATGGATTTATCGAATTACTTCGGATTGCTAAACGTGGTAACAAAAACTACGTTACAACTGAAAATGAAGTAAACCGATGGTCAGGCATTGCTTTTGAGATGATGGGGCAATATTTTGTTGCCCCTTTGGGTGAAGTATCTGAAGTGATATATCCACCAAAATATACTCCGGTTCCAAATACTCAGTCATGGGTGATGGGACTGGCCAATATTCGGGGACGTTTACTTTCCGTCGCTGATTTGGCGCATTATATTTCAGGACATCGAAGTCAGTTTTCACCGACTCAAAAAGTATTGTGTATTAGTCATAATGACCATTATGTCGGTTTGGTGGTAGATCAGGTTTTGGGGATTCAACACTTTAATAAGAAGAGTTTCTTTTCTAAAAACAGTGAATTAGATAGCAATTTACAAGAATATTGTCAGGGTTATTTTTATCAGCATAATCAGCACTGGCATGTTTTCTTATTTAGTCGTTTATTGCAAAACCCAAAATATGAATGCCTCTATAAAATTTATAAATTAATAGTCGCAAGCTAAAGAATGATAGCGCAACTCGGGGAGAAGCTGGATGGGCTTTAAACTTAAAAAGAAAAATACAGGTGAAGGCACCAGCCATAATGGCGGGAATGCTTTAGTCGCAAAGATTCAATCACAAACAGAGCAATTATCACGTGTATTTGGTGACAGTGAAAAGTCCAAACCATTAATTTTGGGGGCAGCATTTTCTCTGGTCGTAGCACTCTTCCTGTTATTGTACTTATTCTATAGTGTACCGCGTAATAATGAATTGACACGTAGTGTGGGTGATTTGCGTCTATTGTCACAAACCATTTCACGTCAGGCAACTGATGCAACTGCTTCAGGAACCAAAGAGTCGATTGATAAATTAATTAAATCGCAAAAAGAATTTGCTGAAAACCTGGAAACGGTTAAAGATATTCATCCACATACAGCTGCATTGGTTGAGGTGGAAAAGCAATGGAAATCGCTATCAGAAGGGATTGATTTAATTTCGTCTCAACAGAAAATGATTAACAAGCTGTACGATACCAATATTGCAATTGGTGAGTCGATTCCGGGAATTCAGGCAGAATATAACCTGATGGTTGACCAAATGGCGCGTCAAAACATGCCGTCTAACCAGGTGGTTATTGCCAAAAACCAGGTATTCATTGCGGAACGTATTTTGCGTTCGATCAGTTCGGTACTCACAGGTAACGATAACTCGCGTGAATCTGCGGATGACTTCAGTGCCGATACTGAAACTTTCGGTTCTTACCTCAATGCCCAGCTCAATGGTAGTGCAGAACTGGGTGTAGAACGTATTGATGATCCGGCATTGCGTGAATCACTGACAGGCATTAAAAGCGAATATGATGATGTACTAAAATCAGCTTCTGCAACAATTCTTTCAAACTCGGCGCAAATTGTAAAAGTACGTCAAGCTTCTGCTGCAATTTTTGCCCAGTCGGATGAATTGTTAGCCAACCTGAATAAGCTATCTGGTGGTTCGAGCTTGGCTATTGCACTTCCTGCCTTGCTTTTAATCCTGTGTCTGGTTGCTTTCCTGTTTTCTGTATTCAAGTTACTTGCACTACGTGGCCAGTCAGATAAACAGCGTGTGGCAAACCTGCAAGAAGAATATGACCGTAACCAGAATGCGATTTTACGTTTACTGGATGAAATTGCCGACTTGGCGGATGGTGACTTGCGTTCATATGCAACGGTATCGGAAGACTTTACCGGAGCAATTGCCGACTCCATTAACTTCGCGATTGACCAGTTACGTGACTTGGTATCACGTATTACTGAAACGTCTCAAGAAGTTGCGCAATATACAGCGAATACCCAGGGCATTACCCACCAGCTTGCTGAAGCATCTGAACACCAGGCACAAGAGATTGCCGGTGCATCTGCCGCGATTAACGAAATGGCGATGTCTATTGACCAGGTATCTGCAAACGCGGAAGAATCTGCAGTGGTTGCGGAGCGTTCGGTACAAATTGCTGCCAATGGTGCAGAGGTTGTAAACCGTTCTATTGAGGGTATGGACACCATCCGTGAGCAGATCCAGGAAACATCTAAACGTATTAAACGTCTGGGTGAATCTTCTCAGGAAATTGGTAACATCGTTGCCCTGATTAACGATATTGCCGACCAAACCAACATTCTGGCATTGAACGCCGCAATTCAGGCATCTATGGCGGGTGAGGCTGGTCGTGGTTTCGCCGTGGTAGCCGATGAGGTACAGCGTCTTGCAGAACGTTCAGCTTCTGCAACCAAACAGATTGAAGGCTTGGTAAAAACCATTCAGACAGATACCAACGAAGCCGTAATTTCGATGGAGCAAACCACTTCCGAGGTTGTTCGTGGTGCAAGCTTAACCAAAGATGCCGGTGTGGCACTGGATGAAATTCAAAACGTATCGACCAACCTGGCGCGATTGATTGCCAACATTTCGGATGCTGCAAAACTTCAGTCTGCTTCTGCTGGTCACATTGCGACAACGATGAATGTCGTACAAGAAATTACCTCGCAAACCACAACAGCAACCTTCGATACAGCACGTTCGGTATCGGAACTGGCAAATATGGCCGAATCATTACGTGAATCTGTAACCGACTTTAAATTACCTGACTAAGTTAATTAAAAAGCGTTGCAGTGATATTCCCTGCTTTTGGGCAGGGGATATCCATAAGACACAGATCAAGCATCGACAAGATGAACTTAACTTCAAAGTTAGGTCTCGCGTGATGGTGACAATTAAGTTTGAGCAACCTTCTTGGTGGCAGATAAACGTAAGAAGCCTAAGCTATGAAAGAAATATTAAAAAATTTAGTTGAAACGACTACGCTTCCTGAAGATAGTTATCTTGATCAAGATGCAGAAATTCTAGAAATTTTTGTTGAAGAAATAGAAGAAATCTTCGTTGAATTAAGTACTTTATTTACAACTTGGTTGGAAAATCCGAATGACCAAGAAACTTTAACGACCATTCGCCGTCATTTTCATACCCTTAAAGGTTCTGGCCGTATGGTTGGAGCAAAATCTGCGGGTGAGTTGGCATGGGCGGTTGAAGACACTTTAAATCGGGTTATTTCCGGCACAGTACCTTTGGACAGCACAGTTCAACGATTTGCCCAAACTGTATTTAATATTTATCAATACAAGTTATACCCAATTTTTAAAACTGTTCAAAATGCTGATATCGACTTAAGACCTTTAGTATTATTGGGGCAGCAAATTCAGCAGCAGGTCAGTTTGGAACCTGCACTAGAAGAATTGCTTGAACTGTCTAGCACACTGACCAGTGTCAATAGTCTCACTGGCCTGGAATTGCAGGATCAATCATTTAGTGAAGCAGCGCCTGAAATGGCAATCGAAACTACTGCTACAGCAGCGCCAGTCGCAGCAGACGACAACAATGATATTGAAGAAACGGTCGCGATCTTTATTGAAGAAGCAGAAGAACATCTGTTTACGATTGATCAGTTCCTGAAAAATGAACAGGAACAACATCAGGATTATAATGGCCTGATCCGTGCCTTGCATACCTTGCGTGGCAGCTCTTCTATGGCGCATATTGATCAGATTTTTGCAGCCAGTACCAAGGTTGAAAACTTATTTAAAACACTTTTACAAGAAGAAATTGTTTCTACCTCCAGCCAGACTGCGTTGCTAATTCAATATGCTGAATTTGTCCGTGATTATTTACATACTTTAAGACAGGGTCAGACCCAGAAACTTGATGCGATATATGCCACCTTTAATTCGGCATGGGACGACTATGGTTTCAGTTCTGCAGAAGTGGATGAGGACGTTAATCCGCAAGGTCTGGTGTCCAAACTGGTCGAATTGAATATTGATTTACTTCTGGATGCCGAATTCGAATTTGAAAAACGTGCCAAAGTAGAATATCCGGAATACATTCAGGCCTTAAGTCAGCAGGCACAGCAATTATTGGACAATACTGATAATCGTGCTGCGATGGGCATCTATCAATTTACCCATGAATTGAAGTCTGGCTATGAAGCTCTGGTATTAAAACCGGAACTGCTCAATATCGACTATGCATATGATCTGTTTGGGCAGGCACATCAAGAGTTCATTCATCTGTTTGATACACTGGCGGCAGGTCAGCGCGTTATTTTAACGGAAGATATCCAGAAAGTTCTGAATGATCTGGTAGCCTTTGTTCAGCAGGATCTTGAACAGTTCGAAGCTCAGGAACAGAATCCTGCAACTCAAGCTGAAGCCTCACCAGCTGCTGCTTCAGGTATTGTAGATCTGGCACAGATTTCACAAAAAATTGGTTCAGACCGCGAACACATGCATGCTGTTGATGCAAATCGTGATTTTGATGAAGATTTGTTGGATATCTTCCTAGAAGAAGCAGAAGAATTACTGGGCGGGATCGATCAAGACTTGAATACCTGGTCGAAAGATCCGTCCGATACTGCAGCACTGAATAATTTAATGCGTTATTTGCATACCCTTAAAGGTGGTGCCAATATGATTCAGGCGACTCATATTGGCTTAATTGCGCATGAATTGGAAAGCATTTATGAACGCGTGATCCGTCATCAAATTGAGGTCAATCCGCAACTCATCAGTATTATTCGCTTAGTACAAGATGATGTATCAGACCGTATTCAAGTCATTCGCGATGAGCAGATTGATTATTCAGGTGCTGAATCGATTGAAATTTTGCGTAATATTCAGGCGATCGCTCAAGGTAGTGTGGCTGTAAGCACCGCAGTTGCGGAAGTCGAAGTTCAGGCTGAACCTGAAGTTGCAGCTGAAATTGAAGAACTTGAAACTGCAACGACAGTAGAAACAGAAATTGAACCTGAAATAGCTGCTGAAGTTGCCTTGGCAAGTCCAGACCATGTTGAAGAGCCGGATGACAGTATCCGTTTAATTGCAGAAGAAACCTTCTGGGAAGAAGCAGAAGAAATTCTGGAGTCTACAGATAGCCTGTTGAAACAGTGGTTTGAGCAGCGTAGTGACCGTAGCTTGCTGCTTCAATTACAGCGTGCAGCCCACAGTTTGAAAGGTGGCGCACGTATGGTGGAAAATGAACCAGTAGGGGCAATTGCTTACCAGCTGGAAACCACCTTCGAACGCTTTGCGGTGCATCAGTTCAACTCCAATGTTTATGACCTGTTATTGCAAACGACTTTGGCATGGTTAAAGCAGGCTATTTTCGAGCATGATTACAGTAATTTTGACAGCGTCAAATTAAGTTTAGAGTCGATTGTATTTGTTTTTGTGCTTGGGCAGTTACCG
>JADHED010002654.1_pt1 | contig 11968 bp, 12 predicted proteins | sample 8952041 | NCBI WGS metagenome assembly JADHED01 (sample SAMN16124423, study PRJNA663239) | bioreactor sludge metagenome | isolation source: sludge (control) | place: India:Bengaluru | collected 2018-09-08
GGAGCCTGACACGCATGGCCGGGCTCGCGTCAGTGGGCGCTCGCGGTGGCGTGCGCCGCGGGCGGCGCCACCGGCGCGCTGAACCGGACACGGCCGGTGGCCAACTCGTAGTACGCGCCGACGACCTGCACGTGACCGTGCTGCATCGCCCCCCGCAGGACGTCGCTGCGGTCGACGAGGTCGTTGACCACCTGCTCGACGTTGGCCAGGATGGCCTCGCGGATGTGCTCGAGGTCGGCCGGCGTGGTGAGGCGGTCGAACGCGGGCCGGATGTTCCTCACCAGGTAGTCGAGGTTGGGGCCCATCGACGCGCCCCCCGGCTTGGCCTCGAGCGAGGCCTTCACGGCGCCGCACGACTCGTGTCCCATCACGACCAGCAAGGGCGCGTGCAGGTGCTCCACGGCGTACTCGAGGCTGGCGAGCACGGCCTTGTCCACGGCCTGCCCCGCCGTGCGCACGACGAAAACCTCGCCGAGGCCCGCGTTGAAGATGGTCTCGGGCGGCACCCGGGAGTCGGCGCACGACAGCACGATCGCGAACGGCGATTGCCCCTTCGTCGCCGCCTGGCGCCGCGCCTCGTCCACCGGCAGCGCCGCGGAGGGGTCGGCCACGAACTTCTCGTTGCCGGCCTTCAGCCGCGCGAGCGACGCCGTCGGGCCGCCGCCCTCGGGTTCCGACGCCTTGCCCGCAGGGGCGAACAGCACGGCCGCGACGCACGCGGCCAGCATCCAGGCCTGTGTTGGTTTCCTCATCGTCGTTCCTTCCCCTGGACCGCGCGGCGCGTCAGTGCCCGGCCGCGGTGACCGGCGCGGCCGGTGCCACGGCGGGCGCCGCGGTCTCCGCCGGCGTCGCGCCGCTGCCGGCCGCCGGGCGTGCCCCGTCCGGGTCGCCACTTCGGCTCGTCGCCACGACGATCGACACCCGGCGGTTGCGCGAGTCCATCGGCTGGTCGGGCAGCCGCAGCTTGGTGTCGGCGAAGCCACGCACGGCCTTGATCTGGTGGTCACGCAGGCCGCCGCGCTCCATGACCCGCCGCGCCGCGTTGGCGCGGTCGGCCGACAGCTCCCAGTTGCTGTAGTCGCCGCGCCGGGCGTACGGCAGGCTGTCGGTGTGCCCCTCCATCACGACGTCGTTCGGCAGCTGGCCGAGCTCCTTCGCGATGGCCGACAGGATGCGCTCCGTCTCGCTCTTGAGCCGGGCGCTGCCCGAGTCGAAGAAGGTGGCGTCCGCCCGCTCGAGCAGCTCGATGCGCAGGCCCTCGGCCGTCACCTGGATCTCGATCTGCTTGCCGAGCGCCTTGAAGTCGGGGAGGCTCTCGAGCACGGCCCGCAGCCGCCCCGCGGTCTTCTCGAGCGCCGCGCGGGCCTCGGCCTCGCCGATGGGCGCGTCGGGCCGCGTCACCCGCACGCTCGGCGGCTGGTCCGGGTTCAGCGGGGCCTGGTCGCCGCCCTGGATCATCCCGGTGGACTTCTCGAAGTCGAACACGCCGGGGTCGCGGAAGTAGCCGCCGATGGCGGCCTTCACCGCGTTGCTCTGCGCGAGGATCCACATCACGAGGAAGAAGGCCATCATGGCCGTGACGAAGTCGGCGTACGCCACCTTCCACGCGCCGCCGTGGTGGCCGCCGTGGCCGCCCTTCTTGACCTTCTTGATGATGATGACCGACGGGTTCTTCACGAGCTGGCCCCCCCGCTGACGCCCGCGGTCACGCGGCCTGGGCCGCCTGGGCGGCGGCGGTGGTCGACTGCTTGCAGAACTTCTCGGTCTCGTCGAAGGAGGGCCGCACTTCGCCCGGCAGCACGCGGCGCGCGAACTCGACGGCGATGGCGGGCGGGAACCCCTTGTAGACGGCGAGCAGCCCGGTCTTGATGCACACGAGGTAGTGGGCGTCGTCGTTCACCGCGTGCTCCATGTTGGTGGCCATCGGGCCGACGAACCCGTAGCACAGCAGGATGCCGAGGAACGTGCCGACGAGCGCGGCCGCGACGTGCTTGCCGATCAGGTCGACCGGCCCGTCGATGCCCTGCATCGTGATGACGATGCCGAGCACGGCCGCCACGATGCCGAGGCCCGGCAGTGCGTCACCGGTCTTCTGCAGGGTCTGGGAGGGCTTCAGGGCCTCGTGATGGTGGACTTCCAGGTCCTCGTCCATCAGCGCCTCGAGATCGTGGGGCGCGATGCCGCCGAGGATGATCACCTTGATGGAGTCGGTGAGGAAGTGGACGGCGTGGTGGTTGGCCAGGAACTTCGGGTACCGGGCCATGATGGGGCTCTTGCTGGCGTCCTCCACGTGCGACTCCAGCGCCATCACGCCCGACTGCTGCGTGAGCTTGAACAACTGGTAGAGCATGCCGAGCAGCTCGAGGTAGTCCTGCTTGCCCGGCCGCGCCCCGAAGAAGCCCTTGCACTGGGCCGCGACGCCCTTGAGCACCGGCATCGGCGTGCTGGTGATCAGCGACCCGAGGGCCGCGCCTCCGATCACGACGAGTTCCGCCGGCTGGATGAGGACCCCCAGGGCGCCCCCCGCCATCATGAATCCCCCGAGCACGGAGCCCAGGACGATGATCGAGCCGACGATGACCAGCATCAGCTGCTCCTCACGCGGCCGCGCGTCCGCGCGGCCCGTGCACGACAGGAGCCCTCACGTGGGCGTCCTCGCACACCGCGGGAATCGACCTCTGCGGTGAAGTCTTTAGCTGAGGCAGGGCCGGCCGGGCGCCGGCACGGGCGGGGCGAGGGTGAGTTCGACACGGTGGCGAGGGCCTTCGCGCGGGACGACGTCGAGCGTCCACCCGTGGGCCGCCGCCACCCGCCGGCACGCCGCGAGCACGGGGCCGCGCCACCGCGTCCGGCGCGAGTAGCACAGCCCGAAGGGGTCGTCGGGATCGGCGCCGCCCGCGGTCACCTCGGTGACGACCACCGGGCCGCCGGCCGAGTCGCGGACCTGCACCGCCGCACCGCCTGACTCGACGTGCAGCCGCAACAGGGCGCCGAGCACCTCGGTCAGGTCGGCCTGGACGGCCGGCACCATCGCCGTGCCGCCCGGCGTGGCACGGCGGGCGTCGTGCCACTCGACCTGGCTGCCTTCGGCACGCGCGCGCTCCACCAGGGCCTGCAGCAGGTCGCCGAGGTCCACGTCCTCGGCCTCGGCATCGCGCGGCACCCGGGCGATGAACGCGAGGCGCTGCGCGAGCCGCCCCACCTTCGCCGCCACCTCGTGGAGGTCTTCCACGTCGCGGCGCGTCTGTGCATCCAGGGCGTCGCCGGCGAGCACGCACTCGGACACCCCGAGCAGCACCGACAGCGCGTTGTTGAGCTCGTGCGCCGTGCCGCCGGCCAGCGACGCCAGCGTCCGCTCAGCGTGCCCTCGCACCAGGTCGCGCTGGGCCGAGGACATCGCGGCCGCGGCCTCCTGCAGCCCGACGGCCGCGTGCAGGCGCTCGGCCGCCAACCCGACGTGCTGCGCCACCCGCTCGGCCACCCCCGCTTCGGCGCGGCCCGCCGCGCCCGCCGACCACGCCACCACCAGGACGACGCGCCGTCGCGAGTCCCCGCAGGGGTAGGCCGCGAGGAACGGCGAGGCCTGGACGTCGCCGACGAGCCGCCCCACGACAGGCAGCTCGCTGCGGACGAGGTCGGCCAGCGCGCCGCTCAGCGGCGCCAGCCAGGCCGGGGCGTCGCGCTCCGCGCTGCGCCACCCGGGGCCGGCCGCCGCCAGCGTGAGCATGCCCGCCTCGTCGCTGGCCTGGAACAGCGCGGCCACGCTGCCGCGGCACAGCCGTTCGACCGCCTCGACCGCCGCCGCATACAGCCCGGGCACGTCGAGCGCGCCGTGCAGCCGCGCAAGCACGTCGAACGCGGCGACGGCCTGCAAGGCGGGCGTGGCCTGGGTCCGCGGACCGTCGACGACGGCCAGCGGCGACTCCGGCAGGGGCGAGCGCGCGAGGAGAGAGAGCACCGGGGGTACCGAGGGCATCACCGCACTGGGCACGCCGACGGCGTGCGCCGGGGTAATCGGCGCCGTCGCGCCGCGGCTTGACCCTGGGACCTTCCTTTCGCGAGTGCGATGGCGGATGGCTCGCTCGCGGCTCAGCCGTGGTCTTCGCGTGGGTGGACAGCGCCGCCAGCCGCGCGCGGGTGGCGCCAGGCGTGGAGCCCCGCCCGCCGCGCAGGGCGAGGCGCGGTGCGTAGGTCGCCCTGGCTGCAGCTCGCCGCCATCAGCGCGACAGGACGCGCAGCGACGGCCTCACGTCCCCGCGCGAGACCTCGACGTGCCCGCCGGCGTCCGACTGGAACGCCGCCAGCCCCAGCTCGAGCGCGGCGACGGCGTGGCGCACGGACATCAGCGGCGGCTCGCCAGTGTCGATCGCGTGCAGGAGGTCGTCGAGCATGCCGCGCGGCGGCGGGTCGTCGGTGCCCGGGATCTGCTCCGCGGGATGGGGCGCGAGTTCGACGAACCCCGTGTAGCGAGGGCTCGGGGCCGGCGCCCACGCCAGCCAGGCGTCGTTGCCGAGTTGGACGCGCCCGCCTTCGAACAGCAGGTCGAACTGGAAGACGAAGAACCGCTTGCGGCGCCCGCTGACGAACGCCCGCGCGCCCGACGCGAAGGTGACGAACGCGTGTCCGCCGCGGTCCACCATCGCACCCGCCTCCGCCGGCGCGTCCGGGGCCCCGGCCAGGCCGTCCCGGGCATCGCGCCCGTCCGCCGAGCCCTCCTCCCCCGCCTCCAGCCACGCCGTGATGCGCTGCCACGGCCCGCACCAGAACTGGAGGACGTCCCACGCGTGGGTGCCCGTGTGCAGGAAGTGGCCGCTGAACAGGGCATGGACGGTCTCGAGCCGGCCGAACTGCTGTCGCGCCACCAGGCGTTGCACGGCGCGGTACCGCGGGTCGGCCCGCCGCGGCTGGTCGACGACGGCCGCGACGCCGGCGCGTGCGAGCGCGACTTCGAGGCGGGCCGCCTCCTCGAGCGAGCAGGCCACCGCCTTCTCGATCCACAGCCCCCGCGCCCCCGCGGCGATCGCCGCCTCGCACATCTCCACCCGCTCCGGGGCGTAGGCGCACACCGACACGACGTCGGGCCGCTCGCGCGCGAGCATCTCCCGGTAGTCCGCGTAGCAGTGCGGCGCGGGCACGGCCCAGTCGGCCGAGAACTCGGCGAGGGCCGCCGGATCGGTGTCGGCGCCGGCGACCAGCCTGACGCGGGGATGCGCGGCGTACCAGCCGGCATGGGTGTGTGGTTTCGAGCGGAGGGGATCCCGCTCGAGCCGCGACGCGATGCGACCGGTGCCGATGATGGCGGCGCGCACCGGGCCGCGGCTCATGCGCGCCCCGCGGGCACGTCCCAGTCCGCCCGCGCGATGGGCATGCGCCAGCCGCTGCCGAACGCGCGGTCGGTCACCTTCAGCCCGGGCGCGGCCTGCTTCCGCTTGAACTCCGAGATCCGCACGAGGTGCAGCACCCGCCTGACGGTCGCGGCGTCGAAGCCCGCGGCGACGATCGTCTCCGCCGACTCGTGGTCCTCGATGTGCCGCTCGAGGATGCGGTCGAGCACGTCGTAGGGGGGCAGCGAGTCCTGGTCGGTCTGGTCGGGGCGCAACTCGGCGGACGGCGGCTTGTCGATGGTCGCGCGCGGCACCACGTCACGCTCGCGGTTCAGCCAGTGCGCCAGCCGGTAGACCATCGTCTTGGGCACGTCGGCGATGACGGCCAGCCCCCCCGACATGTCGCCGTAGAGCGTGCAGTAGCCGACGGCGAGTTCCGACTTGTTCCCGGTGGTCAGCAGCAGGGCGCCCGTCTTGTTGGCGAGCGCCATCAGCAGGTTGCCCCGGATGCGCGCCTGGATGTTCTCCTCGGTCGTGTCCGGCGCCCGGCCAGCGAACTCCCCCGCGAGCGTGGCCTCGAACGCCTGCATGACGGGCGCGATGGGCAGCGTCACCGTCGCGATGCCGAGCCGCTCGGCCAGCGCATTCGCATCGTCGACGCTGCCGCGGCTGGAGAACGGGGACGGCATCAGCACGCCGCGAACGTTGGCGGCCCCGAGGGCCTCGACGGCGATGGCGGCGGTCACCGCGCTGTCGATCCCGCCCGACAGGCCGATCAGCGCCGCGCGGAACCCGCACTTGCGCGCGTAGTCGCGCGTGCCCAGCACGAGCGCGTCGAGGATCTCCGCGGGCTCGTCCGGCAGGGCCGCCACGGCCGCGGCCGGCAGCGCCCGCGTGTCGATCACCAGCGTGTCCTCGGCGAACGCGCGGGCACGCGCGCACACCCGCCCGTCGCGATCCACGACGAGGCTGCGCCCGTCGAACACGAGGTCGTCGTTGCCGCCCACCTGGTTCACGTAGGCCACGGTGAGCCCGTGCCGTTGCGCCAGCCGCCCGAGCATGCGCTCGCGCAGCGCCTGCTTGCCCGCGGCGAACGGCGAGGCCGACATGTTGACGACGAACTCGGCGCCCTCGGCGCGGGCCTCCTCGATGGGGTCGTGGTGGTAGCGCCGGCGCTGCCAGAAGTCGCGGTCGTTCCAGATGTCCTCGCAGATGCTCACCGCGAGGTCGTGCCCGCCCGCCTCGAGCAGCCCGCCGCCGCCCGGCCCGGGCTCGAAGTAGCGGTCCTCGTCGAACACGTCGTAGGTGGGCAGCAGCGACTTCCGGAAGAACCGCTCGACGCGGCCGCGCCGCAGCAGCGCCGCGGCGTTGAAGAGCGGCCGGCCGTCGCGCGCCGGGTTCTCCATCGGCACGCCCACCAGCGCCGGCGGCGCGTCGGCGAGGGCCGCGGCCAGCCTCGTGAGCGTGTCGTGGGCGCGCGCGACGAAGGCCCGCTGCAGCAGCAGGTCCCGCGGCGGATACCCGACGAGCGACATCTCCGGCGAGACGCACAGGTCCACCGCGCCGGCCGCCTTCACCGCGCCCTCGATGCGCGCGGCGTTGGCCTCGAGGGCGCCGACCGTCGGGTTCAGTTGGAGGAGGGCGAGCTTCATCGGCGAGGATGGTAGCAGGGCACGCCACGCGGCACACGCCCCGGCCGTCCGTGCCGCCCCCTCAGCGCGCGGCCGGCTCTTCCCGCTGGCTGGTGTCGGTGTTGAGGATGACGATGTCGACGCGGCGGTTGCGCGCGCGGCTCGTCTCGCTGTCGTTGGGCGCGCGCGGGTGGAACTCCCCGTAGCCGGACGCTGACAACCGGGCCGGCGACACCCCGCGCTCCATCAGGAAGGCGACGACGTTGGTGGCGCGCGTCGTGGACAGCTCCCAGTTGGAGCGATACCGGGCCGTGTGGATCGGCACGTCGTCGGTGTGCCCCTCCACCCGGACGCCGTTGGGCACGTCCACGAGCGAGGCCCCCACCATCGCCAGCACGCCCCGGGCGGTCAGCGACAGCTCGGCGCTGCCCGTCGCGAAGGCCCCCGCCTCGCGCAGCGACACCACGAGGCCGCGCGGGTCGCGGCTGATCTCGACCCCGCCCTCGGCGAGCTGGCGCGAGAGCCCGTCGTTCAACCGCGACTCGATCCGCGTGAGCACCGCCTGCAGCGTCGCCGGCGGCACCACCTGCGGCTTCGCCGGAATCACCTCCGGCCCCGGCGTCAGGTTGGCTCCCCCGCCGCCCGGGCCGCCGCCCTTGCGGACGGGCGTGGGCACGTCGCCGTTGGCGAAGGCGGCCTGCATCGAGTCCACGACGTCGCCCAGCTTCCGCGCGTCCACGGTCGAGATCGCGTACATCGTCGTGAAGAACGCGAAGAGCAGGGTGACGAAGTCGGCGTAGGACACCATCCAGCGCTCGTGGCTCGGACGAGGCTGTCGCTTGAGCCGGCGCAGCGCGCGGGCGGTGGGCGTCATGCCGCGCGCGCCTCCTTGCGGAAGGCGCGGGCCGTCGAGTCGCTGCCGATCAGGCCGCGCAGCTTCTGGTCGATCAGGCGCGGGTTGAGGCCCTCCTGGATGGCCAGGATGCCCTCGAGCACCAGTTCGCGGCGCTTGGCGGCGGCCAGCGCCCGCCCGCGCAGCTTGGATGCGATGGGCAGCAGGACGAGGTTGGCCGAGCCCACGCCGTAGATGGTGGCGACGAACGCGACCGCGATGCCCGCCCCGAGCTTGTTCGGGTCGGTGAGGTTCTCCATCACGTGGATCAGGCCGAGCACGGCGCCGAGGATGCCGATCGTCGGCGCGTAGCCGCCCGCCGACTCGTAGACCTTGGCGGGCGCCTCGTCGATGTCGTCGCTGCTGAAGCTCTCGGCCTCGAGCATCGTGCGCAGCGTGCTCGGGTTGGTCCCGTCCACGGCGAGCATGAGGCCGCGGCGCATGAAGGGATCGTCGATCGCGTCGACCTCGTCCTCGAGCGACATGATCCCGTCGCGCCGGGCCTTCATCGCCAGGCGCGTGATGGTGTCGATGATCTGCTCGGACGGGGTCTGCTCGTCGTAGACGACGTGCCGCAGGCTCTGCCAGGCGCGCCGCACCTCGTCACGCGAGTGGCTCACCAGCACCGCGCCGAACGTCCCGCCGAACACGATCAGCGCCGCGGTGAACTGCACGAGCGAGTGCAGCGTGCCGCCCTCGAGCGCCTGCCCGGCCAGGATCAGCCCGAGGCCAATCGGGACCCCGGCCACCGACGAGAGGTCGAGACGGCGCCGCGGCCTCATCTGGCGCCTCCGGCCAGGGGGGGATCGACCACGGAGATGCCCGCCAGGCTGCGGGCCGAGACGGGCGGGCGCGGCGCGGCCGCCGGCTGGGCCAGCGCGCGGCGGAAGTCCTTCACGCGCTCGACGATGACCTCGGGGGCCTCGCGGACGATCAGTTTCTCCCCGTTCATCAGCGAGATGACCGTGTCGGGGATGTACTCGATCCAGGCGATCTGGTCGGTGTTGACGATCATCGGCGTGCCGTCGAGCCGGGTGACGGAGATCACGACGGCCCTCCCCCGCCACGGAGCGACTCCGCGACGTCGATGATGCGCGACAGCGGCGCGAGCGCGTCGCCGCGCAGCACGCCGAACACCCGGCGCACGAACGCCAGGTCGGCGGGCGTGTCCACCGTCAGCCGCACGTCGGGGCGGCGCAGGGGGGCGGGCGCGAATGGGAGGGCCACGACGAACTCCTCGGGCCGTCGGCGGACGTAGGGGGTGACGTGCTCCCGTTCGTAAGGGTCGACGGCGACCGCCGCGGCGCGCCGGAGCACGTCGGTACGGACGCCCTCGACCGCCCCACCCACCGGCAGGCCGGTCTCCACGACGTAATCGGCACCCGCGGCCAGGTGCTGCAACACGCGGCCCACCGCCTCGATGTCGACCGCGGGGTTGTCAGCCGTCGCCCGGATCACGGCCTCGCCCGGCCAGTCGCGGACGGCGAGCGCGAAGCGGCCCAGCACGTCGTCGAGCGGCCCGCGCACGACGGCCGCGCCGGCCGCCGCGCCGGCCCCCGCCACGGCCTCGTCCTCGGGTTCCACGGAGGTGGCCACCAGCACGTCGCCCGCCCCGGCCGCCCGCAGGCGCGCGACGCAGTAGGCCAGCATCGGCCGCCCCGCGACGTCGGCGAGCACCTTGCCGGGGCAGCGCGTGGAGCTGAAGCGTGCCTGCAGGACGATCAGGGCAGATGGAAGCGCCATCGAAGGCTCCACGAGCCGGCCGCCCACGCGGCCCGGCCGTCAGCGGCCAGGGTCCGAGGACTCGCGCGCCGGCGACCGCAGCACGGAGAGGCGTTCCTCCCCGAGGAAGATGCCTTCCTCGTAGTTCGTCATCCAGAGCCGATCCGTGAATTGGCCGACCACCGGCGCCAGGGTCCGGCCCAGCGCGAGTTCGATCAACCACCGGGGAAAGTCGGCGCCGGCCGCGATCGTCAGGGGAATTCCGCCCGAGAACCGCGGGTTGATCTCGAAGACCGTGGGCACGCCCTTCACGACGCGGCACTGGACGTTGATGGGCCCGAAGAACGGGAAGACCCGCGCGCACGCGAGCGCCAGGTCGATGAGCGCCGGGTCGCGCACCGTGCGGCCCCGGTCGATGACGCCGGCCCGCACCACCACGCGCTCGCGCGGCACGGCCGAGACCGGCGTCCCCGCGGCGTCGCAGAACAGGTCGATCGTGTACTCGGGCCCGTCCAGGTAGGTCTGCAGCACCGGCTGCGGCACGAGGTCGAGGAAGAATGGGAGGTGCCGGGGCACCTGGACCGTGTGCGCCCCGATCGACCCGCGCCCGTACCGCGGCTTGAGGAAGATCGGGTAGTCGTGGTGCGGTGGCAGCTGGTCGGGAAGAAAGGTGGCCGCGGCCGCGACGCCCGCCTCCCGCAGCCGCCGGCACGTCTCGTACTTGTCGTTGCAGGCGAGCGTGGTGTCGAGCGACGACACCGCCACCATGCGACCCGCCGCGCGGAACTGCGCCACCGCGTCGGCGAACACCGGCAACTCGTCGTCGATCGTCGGCACCACCAGGCGGACGTCCTCCGCCTCGCAGATGCGCTGCACGACGTCGAGGTAGCCGGGCGACGTGGAGAGCGGCACCTCGTAGGCGGCATCCGCGACGTGCACCGCCGGCGACAGCGGGTTCACGTCCGTCACCACCACGCGGCCGGGCACGCCGAGCGCGTCCAGCGCGCGGCCGAACGCACGCACCAGCGGCACGCGTCGGGAGGCGGCCGTCACGAGGACGTTCAGGGGAGCAGTCACGAGGAACGCCTTTCGAGGGAGGGGCCCTGGACGAGGTCGAGGTGCGACGCGGTCAGCGGCTCCCCCGCCGCCACGTCGGCGCGCAGGGTCCGGCCGACGACCTCGCGCCAGCGTTCGGCGCCGATGCCCCGGCACGGCCTGAGGGCCACGACGTCGTCGGCGCCCAGTTGCTCGCCGCGCGTCAGGTCGCGCGCGGCGTGGAGGCTCCGCCGGCTCGCCACCAGGTTGCCCGCCTCCGCCGGCGAGCACTGCCGCACTCCGTCGCCCAGCAGGGTGCGGGCGCGCCGGGCGAGCGCCACCGCGTCGGCGAGTTCGGCGGGCGTGGACGACACGGCCCGGTCGATCGCCAGGTCGGCCGCGTGCCCTACCAGATGCCGTTCGTAGACGCAGGCCCCGAGAGCCACCGCCACCGCCGGCGCCAGCGGATCGGTGCCATGGTCGGAGAGCCCGACCGGCAACCCGAACTCCCTCGCCAGCGTCGCCACGGCCGACAGGTTCGCCGCCTCGGCTGGCGTGGGATAGCACGACACGCAGTGCAGCAGGACGAGATCGGTGGCGCCCGCCTGCCTGGCACAGGCGACGGCCGCGGCCACCTCGTCGAGCGACGACATCCCGGTGGAGACGATCAGCGGCCGGCCCGTCGCCGCGGCCGCCGCGATCAACCGGTGATGCGTGAGGTCGCCGCTGGCGATCTTGAGGGCATCGACGGCGAGCGCGACGAGCATGGCCACCGCGTCCTCGTCGAACGGCGTGGACACGAAGGCGAGGCCGCGCGCGCGGGCGGCGCCGGCCACGGCGCGGTGCGCCGCCTCGTCGAGTTCGAACCCGGCGAAGAAGTCGCGGAGCGACGCCGCCTGCACGTGCATCGGCGCCGGGCAGTCCGCGGCCACCAGGTGGTCGCCGCGCAGGCTCTGCAGCTTCACGGCCGACGCCCCGGCGCCCGCGGCCGCGTCCACGAGAGCGAGCGCGCGGCCCGGGTCGCCGTCGTGGTTCAGCCCGATCTCGGCCACCACCAGCAGCGGCGCTTCACCGCCCACCTGGTGCGGCCCGACACGGAACCCGCGGGTCATCCCGTCCCTCCCAGCAGCCGCGCGGCAATTGCCGGCACGTCACCAACGTCCTCGACGACCGCATCCGCTTCGTCGGCGGGCGGGGGCGGCGCGAACGCGGACCGCACGACCCTGATCGTGCGCATGCCCGCCTGGCGTCCACCGGCGACGTCGTTCACCGGGTGGTCGCCCACCATCACGGCCAGCTCCGGCGGCACCCCGAGGTCCGCCAGCATCCGGGCGAACACCGACGCGTGGGGCTTGCCGCCCTCC
>JADHED010002656.1_pt1 | contig 11962 bp, 4 predicted proteins | sample 8952041 | NCBI WGS metagenome assembly JADHED01 (sample SAMN16124423, study PRJNA663239) | bioreactor sludge metagenome | isolation source: sludge (control) | place: India:Bengaluru | collected 2018-09-08
TCAATGCTGCTGCTGACCTTGACACTGCGTCCGTCAAGGATGTCGTCATCGATGGCGGACGTTTGCTGGACACGCGGAATCTTGCTGATACGTTCATTCCAGCGGCACGCTCCATCATCGTGGGCGCGACTGGCGGAGTAATAGAAATTCAAGACCCCGCTGGCATATCCATCTACGGCAACGCTGCCGGCACTGGCACGATTCAAGGCGGCACGTTGATCAAGGAAGGCGCGGGCGAACTGCGGGTCAATGGCTTGGCTATGGCCAATTCCTCCTTCCAGAAGCATGTGATTAATGGAGGTATCTATAGGGGCGGTTATACCGCTCCCACGCAGTCCGAGAACTTTCTGGGGGCAGTCCCGGGCAGCTTCCTGGCTGATCAGATCACAATCAACAACGGGGCGATCCTCGGCAACAGTCTCAATATGTTTGAGATCAGCGAGAACCGCGGCATTGTCCTCGGCACAGGCGGCGGGCGCATTCGGGACAACATGTCGATTCCCGGGGTGATCTCGGGAACGAAGTTGCTCAAGGACCTGGCGGGCACTTTGGTCCTGAGAGGCGCAAACACCTACACCGACGGCACCACGCTTAGCAGCGGCACCATCTTTGTCAGAAACACGTCCGGCAGCGGCACGGGCTCGGGCACGGTGGCTGTAAGCGGTACCGCAACCCTTGGCGGCGAAGGCAGTATCGCCGGCTCGGTGGTGATGACGAACGGCACACTGACTCCCGGCTATACCTACAGCGTAGACTATGCGACTGCAACACCAGTAACAAAGCTGGTCGCCAAGCTCGTCCTGGGCAACGGCCTTGATACCACCGCGGGCGCTACCACCGTCCGGTGGCAATTGGGTGCGTTAAGCGAGGCCAATCCCGGCACCGACTTTGACCAGGTGGAGTTAACCGCAGGCAACCTGGCGCTGGGCAGCGGTGCTGTGTTCGATGTTGGAGTTGTCAGCCCGGCCATGGGGCCCACAAACACCACCACGGATACGTTCTGGCAACAGAACAGAACGTGGAAAGTTGTGTTGCTGAGCGGCACTGCGGCGAACCCGTCCAGCGCTAACTTCAGCAGCATCACCGGCACAAATGGTTGGACCGGCGGCACCTTCACCACCACGGTGGATGCGACCGGCATCAACCTGGTTTACACGACGGCCTATGTCACGCCCACACCTGTGACCAGCATGGAGGTTGGATCGGTTGGTGGCGGCAACGTCACCATCAACTACGCGGGTGCTGCCGGAAATCAGTTCATCCTGATGAGGACGAACGCTCTGGTGGGCGTGACCGTGGTGTCGCATGAAGGTTGGGAGCGTGTGAAGACCAACAGCGCCGGATCGGGATCATTCACGATCCCCACGAGCGGCGATAACGCCTATTACTACATCAAGAGCGAATAGCGCTCCAGGCGCTCAAAAGGCCTGATTTCACAGGGCCGGGTCGCCAGCCCCGGCCCTCATTCTTTGCTTTCGGACTCTCGGGAAAAGCTGGGGAAATAGTAGCTTGCATCCAGCTGGAAGTAGTTTAATCTTCGCAACAAGCTCGTGGCGGGGTAGCCAAGTGGTAAGGCAGGGCTCTGCAAAAGCCTTATGCGTCGGTTCGATTCCGACCCTCGCCTCCATCCGCACGATCCCCTTATTCCACCGATGTTTCCGAACTTTGGAGTTTGCACCGGACCCCTAAAAACCCCCTTTGTGCACCAATTTGTGCACCAATTTTCGTAACCAGGCCGAATTCTGCTTAACCCCAGCTATACCCTCGCCGTATCGATTTCCGCTGGTTTTCTGGGTGCGCAATACTGGTTTCATGAAGAAAGAACGATACCTGTTGGTGTGCCTCGGGACCCGGGACGGAATGTTTTACTACAAGGACAAGCAGACGGGATCACGCAAAAGTTTGGAAACCAGGGACCCGGAGGAAGCGACACTGCTCATCCAGCACAAGAACCTCACCGCCCATGCGCCACAGATCAACCGTCAGATCGGTATGGCCTACCTTTCCGGCTCAGATCCGGCCTTGGTCGAGCGGGTTTGGCAGGACGTCATGGACGACATCATCCGGGACAAGACCGGGCCCACGCTCCACCGTTGGCAAACAGCGGTAAAAGACAAGGCTTTCGACCGGATACGGAACCAAAACGTAGACACAACCCAGGCTGCAGATTTGAAAGCCGTGCTGCGGAGCGGCACGACCAGCACCAATGTTTATCTCCGTCGCCTCCAGAACCACTGCCTGGACATGGGCTGGTTGCCCGCCAGGATTCTGCCGAAGAAGCAGTTTCCGAGAATCGAGCACAAAGACCAGCGAGCCATCACCTGGTGTGAGCACCAACAGATCGTGACTCGGGAAATTAATGCAGAGCGCCGGGACTACTACGAACTGTGCTGGTACTTTGGCGGCTCCCAGTCGGATATTGCGAATCTTCAAGGGGAGGACTTCGACTACAAACGCCGTGCGTTCGCTTACAACCGGCTGAAGAATTCCAGTTTGAGCGGCAGCCGCATTGGGCCAAAAGCCTGGGCGGTGATTTTGCGGCGCCCCCGGTCGGGCCCGCTGTTTCCGTATCTGATTACCGTCCGTGAATCTGACCGGGCGACAGAATTCAAACAGCGGTGCGACGGTCTTGGGATCAAAGGTGTGACGCTCCATTCCTATCGCTACGCTTGGGCCGAGCGTTCCGCCGACAACGGCTACCCCGAGCGTTATGCCCAGCGGGTGCTGGGGCAAAATTCGAAAATCGTGCACCGCGCGTATGCGAAGAAGGCCCAAAAGGAGCTGCCTTCCCTCGAGGAGTATGAAAAGGCGATGCAGCGCGCGAAGAAGAGGGGCAAGGTCGTCGTGCTAAGACACGAAGCGGTAATGCCCAAACTGACGTGAACGAGGGGTTTCAGGGATGGCAAAAAATCGATTGGCCTCATCCGATTCCTGAAGCGCTAGATTAACTTAAGTTCGGAAAAGGGAGGATATACGCGGGGCCAATCGGCGAACGTTCTCTCTCAATTCGGCAGCGCGAGGCGAAAACACGAGCGCAAGTTCACGTTTCAACTGGTCCAGTTGTTCTGTTTCGATTGTCGCAAAGCGCTCTTTTGACAATTCAGCGACAGCTGGCAATGGGACCACGGCGGCAAGGCTAGCGTTCTCCATCGCTGAAAGGAGTAGGCTAAAACTCTCCGCCCTCACACGGATATCGAGTTCCAAGTCGAACTTCGCTGCCCAGGCAAGAATTGCCTTCGCCAAAAAACCGTCGCTGGATAGTAACGCGAATGGAACCTTTCGGAGCAACTGGAATCCTGCAGCCGTTTGGCCAGGCAGCAATTTGCGGGGAACAACTAGGGCGTAGGCCAGTGAACCGCATGGTAGACCACTCAAGGAATCATCAATCGCGTCCCGCCGAAAAATTGCCAGATCGATTTGGCCGGCTTTCAAGGACTCTATGCATTGCTCCGTCGTTTGATTCAGGAATTCAAACCGAACGGACGGGGCGAGTCCTTGAACCTCTGTCAGACGGGGCATCAGCAGCCAGCGGAAGATGCTTTCTCCAGCGCCGATGCGAAGCGCCGCATCCCTAGAGAAAGAAGTTCTCATTTCCTCTACTGAGCGAAAGTAAGATTGGGTGAGTAGGGCGAGTTTGCGTCCATCCTCTGTCAATCGAACCGTCTTGCCAGCGCGCTCCATCAATTTGGCGCCCAGAAACCCCTCCAACTCTTTCACTTGCCGACTGAACTGACTCTGTCTGGTAAGGTCACCTTTCGCAGCAAGCGCAATAGACCCGGCCTCAGCTATTCGGCAGAATGCGCGTAGCCGTTCTATTGTGAATCCGCTGGCGGCTTCGAAATCGCCCATATATGACTATAAAGTCATAATTAGATGTTAAACGTGCATTTGCTGCTGATTATTCACATGTTAAAAGAGAGGGCACAAGCTAAAAGCGATGAATGCGCAGGAAAAAACCGTGACGAATGCGTTCGCGACTGGCCAGAAAGCGGCAACGGTCCTGAGGGGGCTGTTGCCGAGCGATTGGCTTTTTCGGGAACAGGTCCCTGACTTTCACATGGACTTTGTCGTTGAGGTGGTCGAAACCGGCGAGCTGACAGGTATCAACTTCGGTGTGCAACTAAAAGGAACGCAGCCGAAAAGGGGAAAAGCCATTTCCTTGAAATACCCGCTCAAGACAAAGCACCTCCGATATTTCCTTGAGAAAGCAACACTGCCGGTTTTCCTGGTGCTCGTAGACACTGTGACCGCGAAGGCATATTGGTGCTTCACGCAACGCTTCGCTCGCGAATCGGTTGAAAAAAAGAGGCTGGAAAGAGGTAGGACAATTTCAGTCCGGTTTCTGGAAAGTGATTGCTTTGACGACCTCGATAGGTTCAAGCAGGCGTTGCGTGCCTCGGTAGAGTATGTGAGAAATCTGCATCCCGGTTCGATTCCGGCTGCTGTCGAAGCAGAGCAGGCGCGACTTCGCGCCATTGACCCCAGAATCGACGCCACCATTTCCCTCGTTGACGGACGGCAGAACGTTACGCTCAAGGCAAATCAATCGTTTGAGTTCAAAGCCAAGGTTACCGGCAGGGATACACCGGAATTCAGACAATCACTCCTCGCGTTCATTGAGCGCGGCGACGAACTTAAACTCGATTCATCGGACCTGCAATTTGAAGGAGCTCCGGTCCTGTCGCACGCGTTCTCGGACACTAAAGAAGGTTATGTGAAATTAAAATTCGGTCGTGATGTCCCTGGGACCATGCAGGTTTTTGAGGCCGGAGATCTTCCATCATTTCTTTTCCAAATCGATGGAAAATTTCAGTGCGGAACGAAGTTCGTAACTTTCGAGGGATCGCTTCCAAACTCTGCATTGTCGTTCAAAACAACAGTCTCCGCAGAGGGGATTCTCAAGGGCGAGCCTCACAATTTAGGGCTGTCATTCAACCCGGATCGTTGGGTTGGTCAACCTGTCGCACACCTAGCCTTTTTCGACCAAATCCATCGGTTTTTCCGACACCTTGGGGGAGCAAAACCGCCGAGGCTGAGATTCTTGACCGATGGCAATGATTTATTTGGTGGTGATTTTAGCGGTCTCGATTCGCAAGCCGTCGAGAGCATCCGCGAGGTCTTAGATTTGATCAGCAAAGCCCGGTTCGTTGTTCGGAGATTCAAGTTGAACCCGTGCCTGCCCCAACTTGCGTCGATTCCAGGATCGGAGTTAAAGGCAATCGAGGATATTTATGATCTATTCCATTCCGGAGAGGCACGAATGCCGAAGCCAAACTTTCAGTTTTCGTTCAGGGTTCGGGGCAGCGGCCTGCCGGCTGGAGAAAACCTACCAGGTGTGTTAAGAGTCGATTCCCCCTCGCACGACTTCGAAATCCTGGGCACAAGAATCCAATTAAGCTCAGTCAGTCATTTCTTCACATTTGCCACGATCACCAAAGCCACGCCGACGGAAAGTGGGGGGATGGATATTGTAGTAACTGGGTCGGCTAAATCCGAGTGGATTATGAAGCTGCAGGACTCAGCATCTTCGGAGAAGGAAAAGGAGAAGGTTACCCCCTCCAACAGCACTAAACAAGATAGCCAAAGATCAACCGAATCTCACCAAGCCCATGCTTAAGCTCGAAGAAATCAAAGTCAACAGCTTGATTCGTGGAATTTTGCCAAGCTCGGCGGTCACGATCAAACACGTTCAGATGTTCGGAAACGAGGCTCTTGAAGTGACCTATGTGGACGGCGAGGGCAAGGCCAGCACACAGCTCCTTTTCCGCGATCAGGAGCCCAACCTCGAACTCGTCCTTCAAACCAGGCCCTTGAGTTTCACGGCAGATGGACACTTTTTCCGCCTTGCCTCGGAAGCTCAACGTTTGAGCTTGGCATTCATTTTCGACCCGCTGATTGCGGTCAACACTTCGTCCATTGATCCTCTACCGCACCAGATCACCGCCGTATATGAGACAATGCTGAACCGCCAGCCATTGCGCTTTCTCCTGGCGGACGATCCCGGCGCGGGCAAAACGATCATGGCCGGCCTGTTGATCAAGGAACTAATCATCCGGGGTGACGTTGCTCGTTGCCTCATCATTGCACCGGGCAGCCTCGCTGAACAATGGCAGGACGAGTTGGATCAAAAGTTCAACCTCCAGTTCGAAATTCTCACCAATGAAGGATTGCAGGCGGCTCGAACCGTCAACTGGTTTCAGGAACACAGCCTCTGCCTTTGCCGCCTCGATAAACTGAGCCGCAACGAAGACGTGCAGGACAAGTTGGTCGCCGCGGATTGGGACTTGGTCGTTGTGGACGAGGCCCACAAAATGTCAGCGTCCTATTTTGGTTCTGAAAAGAAAGAGACCAAGCGGTTCAAGCTCGGTCGCAAAATTTCCGAGCACACGCGCCAACTCCTGTTGCTCACTGCCACCCCACACAACGGCAAAGAACAGGACTTTCACTTATTCCTCTCCTTGCTCGACGGCGATCGCTTTGAAGGCAAGCCGCGTGACGCGGCGCACACCATTGACGCAAGCGACATCATGCGCCGCATGGTGAAGGAGCAACTCGTCACAATGGAAGGCAAACCCCTCTTTCCCGACCGGTTTGCATACACTGTTCCCTACAACCTCTCGCCCGAAGAAGCCGTTCTCTACAAAAACGTCACCGAATACGTCTGCGAGCAATTCAATCGTGCTGACAATCTGGACAACGAGAAGCGACGGGGCACGGTCGGCTTCGCTCTCACCATTCTCCAGCGTCGGTTAGCCTCATCGCCCGAAGCAATTTTCCAGTCGCTGCGCCGACGCCGCGAGCGTCTGGAAGACCGGCTTCGTGAAGAGAAGCTCCTTCGTCGCGGCGCAGCCGCGACCCAACAACTAAGTCAGAGTCCAGAACTCGAAGAGGAAGATATTGACGACCTTGAAGACGCACCGGAGCAGGAGCTTGAAACCGCCGAAGAACAAATTGTTGACCAAGCCACGGCGGCCCTGACCATCGCGGAATTGGAGGAGGAAATCCGCACGTTGCGCGGGTTGGAGTCTGAAGCAGCGAAGCTCAAGCGTTCCGGCAATGACACGAAATGGAAGGAGCTTTCTGAAGGGATTCTGGAGAACCCCGAGATGTTCGACGCCAACCAGAATCGGCGGAAACTGGTCATCTTTACGGAACATCGCGACACACTCAATTATCTGACCGACAAATTGAGTTTGCTCTTAGGCAACCCGAATCACGTCGTTACCATCCACGGTCAGACGCCACGTGAACGCCGTCGCCAAATTCAGGAATCTTTCGAGCAAGACCCTGAAGTACTGATTCTCGTTGCCACCGATGCTGCCAGCGAAGGCATCAATCTTCATCGCCGTGCGCACCTCATGGTGAATTACGACTTGCCGTGGAATCCGAATCGCATTGAGCAACGTTTCGGGCGCATCCATCGTATCGGCCAACCCGAACGTTGCCACTTATGGAATCTAGTCGCCATTGAAACGCGCGAGGGGCACGTCTTTCATCGCCTGCTGGAAAAGCTTTCCGAGCAGCGCAAAGCCTTGGGCGGTGCGGTGTTTGATGTTCTCGGCAAAATGTTCAAAGACCGATCACTTCGCGAGTTGCTGATTGAAGCCATTCGCGAGGGCAACAGGCCGGAAGTCAAAGCGAAGCTCGATCAAGTCATTGATGCCGAACTCGACGTTGAACATTTGCGCGGTTTGATTGAGGACCGCTACCTCGTTCATGAGTCCTTAAGCACTTCACGGGTGCGCGAAATTCGCGACCAAATGGACCGCGCCCAGGCGCGCAAACTTCAACCACACTACGTTGGTTCGTTCTTTGAAGAAGCCTTCAAAATGTTTGGTGGACAGCTTCTGAAACGAGAGCCACGGCGGTTTGAGATTCGCCGTGTGCCAGCGGACATCAGACTCCGCGACCGCATCATCGGAACTCGCGCGCCAGTATTGAATGCCTACGAGCGAATCACGTTCCACAAGGGAAACGTGCGTCTCGAGGGGAAACCGCCCGCCGCTCTCGTTGCGCCGGGACACCCGCTCCTCGACGCCACCATTGACCTGGTGCTTGAACGTTATCGCGACACGCTCCGCCAAGGCGCCGTGCTTGTGGACACCACTGAGAATGGAACTGAACCTCGCATCCTGTTCTTTTTGGAGCACTCCATCACCGACGGACGGAAAGACTCTAACAAGAATCCGCTGACCATCTCGCGTCAGCTTCAATTTGTCGAGGTCACTCGGTCCGGCCAGATGATTGCGGCCGGATACGCGCCCTACCTCGATTACACACCTGCCACGCCAGAACAGCTGGCCGCCGTGCAAGCCTTATTCAACGAGACATGGCTTGGTCAGAATCTCGAACAACGGGCCCTTGGTTTTGCCATTCAGAAGATCGTCCCGCCCCATCTGGAGGAAGTCCGCACACGTCGCGAAGCTTACATTCAAAAAGTCATGCAGCAGGTAAAAGCTCGCCTGACTTCGGAAATCAACTATTGGGATCATCGCGCCAATGTTCTCAAGGCCCAAGAGGACGCTGGCAAAAGCCGATCAAACATCAATTCCGGAAATGCGCGGCGCACCGCAGACGAATTGGCAGACAGGCTGAAGCGGCGCCTGGCCGAACTCGACCATGAGAAATCAATAGTCGCACGGCCGCCCAATGTTCTGGGTGGCGCGTTGGTTGTGCCTGCAAGCTGGTTTGCGAATGCCGGACCAACCGATGCTCTGCGCGAAACACCCCCGCCCTACGGTGCTCCCGACCGCGAAGTCGAACGCATCGCGATGGAAAAGGTGATGAGTTTCGAGCGCGAGCAAGGGTTCGAGCCGCGCGACATCAGTGCCGAGAATCGCGGCTACGACATTGAAAGCCGCGACCCAAAGACCGACCGTCTACGCTTCATCGAAGTCAAAGGGCGCATGAAAGACGCGGTGACGGTCACCGTCACCAAGAACGAAATCCTGACCAGCCTGAATCGCCCCGAAGGCTACGTCCTCGCCATTGTTTTCGTCGCTTCAGGTGCAGCCGAGACACCCATTTATCTGCGTCAACCGTTCAGTCAAGAGCCAGAGTTTGGCACAGCCAGCGTGAACTTCAAGTTGTCCGAATTGCTGTCAAAGGCAGCCGCACAATAGACGTAAACACCGAAAAGCCATGCAATCGCCAAGCTACTTCAACAACATTCAGCGCCGGGCGTCCGAGCGCTGGGATCAGTTGGAGAATGACCCGGAACTCGCCGGGCCTTGGCATCAGCTCTTTCGCCAGGTGCAGAGCCCCCGGCATGTCGTCTCCGAATTGTTGCAAAACGCGGACGACGCGGGGGCGAAATCCGCTTCCGTCCGCATCGAGGAAGACACTTTCCTTTTCGAGCATGATGGCGACGACTTCGACCAAGAGCAATTCGCCTCACTGTGCCGGTTCGGATTCTCGAACAAGCGCAACTTGCACACGATTGGTTTCCGGGGTGTTGGATTCAAATCCACGTTCAGTCTCGGTGACACCGTCGAGGTTCGGACACAAACACTGGCCGTGTGCTTCAAGAAGAAGCGATTCACGCAGCCAGTTTGGTTGACTGAGGCAAAACCCGCGCAGCGCACAATCATCCGGGTTCGCATCACCGACCCGAATCGTGCGGCGCAATTGCGAAAGAACTTCGAGGAATGGGCGCAGAGTCCGGCCTCGTTGCTCTTTTTCAACAGCCTCAAGGAACTCACCATCGAGGGGCAGACCATCAAGCGTCAACCGCTCGGGAAAGGGCCGGTTGCGGATTCATTGTGGGTAAAATTGGTGGGTGGCGGGGACAATGAAAAGCTTCTGGTTGTCCAAAGCGAGGCGATTCCATTCCCGGCAGAAGCCGCCGAGGAAATCCGATCAGAGCGCGGGGTCGGAGCGGAGGATTTGCATCTGCCGCCGTGTCGCGTGGAAATCGTTTTGGGCCTTTCGGAGGAGAACCGCCTCTACGTTGTTTTGCCAACTGGCGCGGGTCTGGACCTCCCATTTTCCTGTAACGCGCCGTTCATCCAAGACCCGGCTCGCTTCGCCATCAAAGACCCGGCTACTTCACCGACCAATCGTTGGTTGCTGCAACGCGCCGGGAGGCTCACGGGCAAAGCGATGCTCAAATGGCTTGGCAACAGCGATCTGTCTGCCAAAGAGCGGACCGCCGCCTACGACTTAATGAAAGGTGCGGTTCAATTCGCACCTGGGCTCGACGGAACGTGCAGCCAAATCATCATGGAAAACATTCTGGCCGAGTTGAAGGGCCAGAGCTTGATCCTGACTACCGACGGCAACTTGGCAAAGGCCGGTGAATGCGTCGCCATTCCCGTAGAACTGTTCTCGGTTTGGGGGTCTCCCGAGTTGCTCAAGCTTTTCGCACCTGCAAGCAACCATCTTCTCGCATCTGAGGCATCCGTTTGCATTAGCAAGTTGAGGTCGCATGGTTGGATTACCTCGGTGGACTCGGATGCTGCGCTTCAGAGTTTGGAACAATCGGACACCGTGCCCTGTCCAGCCTCGTGGCCGCAGCTTCATGCGTTGTGGTCATTCGTGCAGGATGAAATCCATTACGATTATAGCAATGAGCGCCGCCGCCGGATGAAGATCGTTCCGGTTGATGGCAGCCGGGTGCTTCACGCGGCGAACAATGTCGTGCGGCTCTCATCGCGCCGAGATCAACTCTCGGCGGAGGATTGGAAGTTCGTAATGGACTACGCCTCGACCGTGAATAGCGAATGGTTGGCGTGGCTCGCCAAGCTCGCCCCCAAGAAGACGCCCGCTTGGAATGAAAAGACCGATTCCGGTTACAGTTTGCTGGAGGAACTGGAATTGAATGAGCCAAGCTCGGTGGACCTCATCGCGGCTCAAGCCTCGCTGCGGATCTTCTCAGGCGACGAACCGTCTATCGAAGATTGTGTGCGCATGGCGCACATTATGGCGGCGCTCGGCGCAAGCATCCCGGACGGTTTCCGCTACGTCACCAGAGACGCATACCTGCGCAACGTGGATCACGGCATCGTCGTTGACGTAACCGGCCAAATCCAAGACATCGTCCCGGAAAGCTGGGCCGAGGGGCATTTGTTGCACGACGATTACTTCCGCGACTTCAAGTCCTGCACCGCTGACGCGTGGAAGCAATGGTCCGCCTCCAATCGAAGTCAGCTCCATGCGTTTGTTCCACTTGTGGGGCAACCGAAGCGCATCGGTTCGCGGTCTGAACTGGAGAAATTCCTGACCAGTCGCGAAGGGAGCAGACCAAAGGAATACCGTTACAAAAACGACCGGTTCGTGATTGAGGATTACGAGTTTCCTGCTGTCATCATGCACCACTGGATGGCGCAAGCCTCCGCAAATCCTCAATTGTGGGCGACGGTGGTGAAGTGCCTGCTGCTCGATCCCTTGGGCGAATGGGAGAACTACCTCGACGTGACCGTTCGTCAGATCAGCCAGCAAGGCAGCACGGACACCTTGAGTTGCGGTTCGGTATTGCCGTCTTGGTTGATGCACCTCAGATCGCTGCATTGCCTGACTGATGTTCATGGCAAGCTTCGCACTCCGCCCGAACTGCTGCTGCGCACACCGAACACGGAATCCCTTCTCGGCATCGAATCTTTTGTCGAAGCGGAGTTGGACGATTCCCCGGACAAGAAACGGTTTCTCAAGCTTCTCGGTGTGCGCGACACCCCCGCTGATGCGGACAAACTTCTTGCCCGCCTCCACGCGATGTCGGGCGTGCCACAATCGCTTCAACACCTGCCGCAGATCTCACGCCTCTACGAGGCGCTGGATCGGATTGTCGTCCGCTGTGCGTCAGCTGAACTAAGTCCCATCAAGGAAGCCTTCAATCAGAAGGCCATCATTTTGACCGAGAGCGGCGATTGGATGTCCGCTGGCGAGATCTCGATATTCCCGGACGAGGACAACGGTTCACCAAGCATCCATCCGTCGTTGCGAAATCTGGGGTTGTGGCCGCGAG
>JADHED010002658.1_pt1 | contig 11956 bp, 10 predicted proteins | sample 8952041 | NCBI WGS metagenome assembly JADHED01 (sample SAMN16124423, study PRJNA663239) | bioreactor sludge metagenome | isolation source: sludge (control) | place: India:Bengaluru | collected 2018-09-08
GCATGCCGGCCGAGATCGACGAGGTCCAGCGCCGGATCACCCAGGCCGAGATCGAACGCCAGGCGCTCAAGAAGGAGAGCGACCCGGCCGCGCGCGAACGGTTGGCGAAGCTGGAGGCCGAGATCGAGCTCCTCAACGCCGAGATGGGCCGCCGCAAGAGCCACTGGCAAGCCGAAAAAGAGCTCATCCAGGATATCCGCGGCATCAAGGGCGAACAGGAGCAGCTCAGCACGGAGGCCCAGACGGCCGAGCGCTCGGGCGACCTGGCGCGCGTGGCCGAGATCCGCTACGGGCGCCTGATCGAGCTGCAGCGGCGCCTGGAGGAGGCCAACCGCCGCCTGACGGAGCTGCAGCGGGACGGCCGAATGCTAAAGGAGGAGGTCGACGACGAAGACGTGGCCGAGGTCGTGTCGCGCTGGACCGGGGTCCCGGTCAGCCGCATGCTCGAGGGTGAGCGCGACAAGCTCGTGCGCATGGAGGAGCGGCTGGCGCGCCGGGTGATCGGCCAGGAGCAGGCGGTGACGGCCGTGTCCGACGCCGTGCGCCGGGCCCGGTCCGGCCTGCAGGACCCCAACCGGCCGATCGGCTCGTTCATCTTCATGGGGCCGACCGGGGTCGGCAAGACCGAGCTCGCCAAGGCGCTCGCGGAGTTCATTTTCGACAGCGAGCAGGCCATGGTGCGCGTGGACATGTCGGAGTTCATGGAGAAGCACTCGGTGGCGCGTTTGATCGGCGCCCCCCCGGGCTACGTGGGCTACGAGGAGGGCGGCTACCTCACCGAGGCGGTGCGCCGCCGGCCGTATTCGGTGGTGCTCTTCGACGAGATCGAGAAGGCCCACCCCGAGGTCTTCAACGTGCTGCTCCAGATCCTCGACGACGGCCGCATGACCGACGGCCACGGCCGCACGGTGGACTTCAAGAACACGATCATCATCATGACCTCCAACGTCGGCAGCCAGTGGATCCAAGAGCTCGGGGCGAGCAACCGGGCGGAGATGGAGCGGCGGGTCACGGAGGCCCTGCGCTCGACCTTCAAGCCCGAGTTCCTTAACCGCATCGACGAGATCATCATCTTCCACGGCCTCGGCCCGGAGCAGATCGGCGTCATCGTGGACATCCAGCTCGAGCGCCTGCGCCGCCGCCTCGCCGAACGCCGGGTCGAGCTCGAGCTGGGCGCGAGCGCCCGGGATCTGCTGGCCCGGCGGGGCTACGACCCGGTCTACGGCGCGCGGCCGCTCAAGCGCGCGATTCAGCAGCTGGTCGAAAACCCGCTTGCGCTCGAGCTCCTGAAGGGCCGGTTCCCCGAGGGGGCGCGCGTGCGCGCGGAGGCCGACGGGGACCGAATCGTGTTCGCCCCGGGATGAGGCGGAGGGGGAACCGGACCGGTCGGCCTTATCTTGTTTTCGTAACCGGCTGACGGTATGATGGCGCCTCCAATCGTAGGGGGCCCGCTGCATGAAGACGTCGACCGCGGATAGGCTGCTGGAATTCTGGCAACAGTTCTCCCCCGCCGACCAGGTGCTGGTGATCATCTCCGCGGACCCCGACGCGATCGCGAGCGCCATGGCCGTGAGCCGCCTGCTGGCCGCGCGCACGGCCGGGGTGACCATCGCCAACATCAACCAGATCGACCGCCCGGACAACCTGGCCATGGTGCGCCTGCTGAAGGTGCCCCTGACCCCCTATGCGTCGGTCGACCTTTCCAGGTTCAACCGCACCGTCATGGTGGACTCCCAGCCCGACCACGCCCAGCCCCTGGCCGGGCTGAAGCCCGACGTGGTGATCGACCACCACCCGGACAGCGGATATCGCGGGCCCTACACCGACATCCGTCCCGCCTACGGAGCGACGGCCACGATCCTGACCGAGTATCTGCGCGCGGCAAGGATCCCCCCTTCCCAGAACCTCGCCACCGCGCTCTACCATGCCATCAAGACCGACACGGACGACTTCAAGCGCCAGACGCTCGTGGAGGACCTGAAGGCGTTCCAGTTCCTGTTCCGGCGCGCCAACATCCAGCTGGCCCGCCGGATCGCGCAGGCCGACCTGCGCCTGGACTACCTGAAGTATTTCCGCAACGCGCTCCAGTACATGCGGCTGCGGAAGGGAAGGGTGTTCGTCCACCTGGGGCCGGTCGCCAACCCGGACGTCTGCGTGGTCATCGCCGACTTCTTCATGCGGATCCACACCGTCAGCTGGAGCGTCGTGTCCGGCACGTTCGAAAAAAAGCTGATCGTCATCTTCCGCAACGACGGCTCCCGCAAGAACGCCGGCCGGGTGGCCCGGCACGCTTTCGGCACCTTCGGTTCGGCCGGCGGGCACCGGACCATGGCGCGGGCCGAGGTCAATCTGCCCGACGCCAGGGAGCTCGCGTTCGACATCAAGGACCACCGCAAAGTGCTCGACTGGATCATCTCCCGCACGGAAAAGCGCGCCGGGGAGAAACCCTCGGCCAAGCCGGAACCGGGAGCCGCCAAGACCCCGGGGGGGCGCCCCAATGGGTGAGCCGGCTTTCGACATCGCGGTGACCGTCCTCGGCTCCGGGACCTGCGTGCCCCGCCTGGAACGCAGCTCCTGTTCGGTGCTGGTGGAAACCGGCGGCCGCAAATGGCTGATCGACTCCGGCGCCGGGACGATGCGCCGCCTGCTAGAGGCCGGGACCTCGCATCTGGAGGTGAGCTGCCTGCTCTACAGCCACCTCCATCCCGACCACACCGGGGAGCTCGTTTCGCTGCTGTTCGCGACGAAATACCCGGAGGGCGTCCGCCGCAAGGAGCCCCTGACGGTCATCGCCGGCCGAGGCTTCGCCGATTTCTTCAATCGCCTGAAGGGGGCCTATGGGAGCTGGATCGATCTCGGCCCCGAAGGGTTCCGGATCGTCGAAATGGCGACAGACGGCCGCGACCACCTGCGCCTGCACGGGGTCGACCTGCACACCGCCCCGGTCGAGCACACCCCCCAGAGCATCGCGTTCAGCATCACGGGGCCGGCCGGTCGGCGCGTGGTCTACTCCGGCGACACCGACACGAGCGAGTCCCTCGTCGCGCTTGCATCCGGCGCCGATCTTCTGATATGTGAGTCCGCTTTTCCCGCGGCGCTCAAGACCCGCGGCCACCTCACGCCGGCCGAGGCGGGCGACCTCGCTGTGCGCGCCGGAGTCCGCCGCCTGATGCTGACCCACTTCTACCCGGCCTGCGACACGGCGGACGTCGAGGCCGAGTGCCGGCAGACCTACCGGGGGCCGCTTATCCTGGCGCGCGACCTGATGCGCATCGAGCTGCCCTGGGGCCTGCCGCGATAGACGCTGCCGCGACAGATGGCCGCTCCGGCCGCCCCGAATGAGGCGTTGGAACCATGCGCTACTACCCGATCCAGCTCGACATCCGGAACCGCCCCTGCCTCGTGGTCGGGGGCGGAGCGGTCGGCACCCGCAAGGTCAACGGGCTGCTCGCCTGCCGGGCGCGCGTGACCGTCGTGAGCCGGGAAGCGACCGACGAGCTGAAGGACGCCGCTGCGAAGGGCCGGATCACGCTCAGGCTGGGGGAGTACGCCGACAGCGACATGGAGGGGATGTTCCTGGTCGTCGGGGCGACCGACGACGAGGAGCTCAACCGCCGGGTCAGCGCCGATGCCGAAGGGCGCGGGATCCTGTGCAACATCGCGGACCGGCCGGCCGAGTGCAGCTTCATCCTCCCGGCCGTGATCGCGCGCGGCGATCTCGTCATCACGGTGTCGACCTCCGGCAAGAGCCCCGCCCTGGCGAAGAAACTGCGCCTATCGCTCGGACGGCAGTTCGGGGAAGAGTATGCGGTCCTGCTCGATCTGCTGGGCGCCATCCGCAAGCGCCTTCTGGCCGAAGCGCACGCCCCCGAGGCGCACAAGCCGCTGTTCGAGAAGATCGTCGACAGCGACATCCTGGAGCTCATCCGCGACGGCCGGATGCAGGCGGTCGACCTCCTGCTCGAGCGGGTGCTCGGCGACGGGTTCCGCACGGCAGACCTGCTCGGGAAAACGGATTAACCCCCATCCCAGGCACCCATGGAAGCAGCCATCGTCTTCAGCATACTCGCCTATCTGACCAGCACGGCCGGCTACATCGCCTTCTTCCTGCTGCAGAAACAGCGGCTGCAGCAGGTGGGGTTCGCAGCGCTGCTGGCCGGGTTCGTCGTGCACACGGTCGCCCTGGTTCTCTACGGGTTCGAGCTCGGGCACTTCCCGGCCGCCACCATGCGCGAGACCCTCTCGCTCGCCGGCTGGGCCATCGCCGGGGTCTTCATCCTGTTGAACACCCGCTACCCGCTGAAGATCCTGGGCGTCTACGCCGCCCCGTTCGCGGCGCTGCTCATGCTCATCGTGTCGCAGCTGCCGGAGGAGCCCTCGAAGACGACACCCATCTTCAAGAGCATCTGGCTCGTGACTCACGTGACGATGATCCTGATCGGCGAAGCCGCTTTCGCACTCGCCTGCGGGGTCGGGATCCTCTATCTGATTCAGGAAAACACCATCAAGTCCAAACGGGGGCGGTTCTTTTTCAAGCGTCTGCCCTCACTCGACCTGCTCGACTCGACCGGTTACGCCTGCATCGTCGTGGGGTTCACGTTGTTGACGGTCGGGCTGATCACCGGCCTGATATATGCCCGGTCGGTCTGGGGGAGATTCTGGAGCTGGGACCCCAAAGAGGTCTGGTCGGTCATCGCCTGGCTCTTCTACGCCGTGCTGCTTCACGAGCGCCTGACGGTGGGCTGGCGCGGGCGCCGCTCGGCCATCATGGCCATCATCGGCTTCGGGGTTCTCCTGTTCACGTTTCTGGGGGTGAACCTCTTCATGGAGGGGCACCACGCGGTGTTCACGAAATGAGATCCGTTTGCCCGTTAACCCGTTTGCCCGTTAGCCCGTTTTCCCGTGGCGAGGGTTCACCTGGGTCAGGACTGGCGCTACGCAAATGCGGCCGATGCGGCTCTGCGTCGTTGTTGCCCCGACGGGTCCACGGGCCAACGGGCCCACGGGTCCACGGTTGACATGCACGACATCGTCCTGCTCGGCATAAACCACAAGACCGCCCCGGTCGAGCTGCGCGAGTGCATCGCCTTCACGCCCGATGAGTCGGCCGAGGCGCTCACCGCGCTGCGCGGCATGGAGTGCATCGACGAGGCGCTGCTCTACTCGACCTGCAACCGGGTGGAGCTGCTGGTCGTGACCGGCCGGCGGCCGGCGGCGATCGAGGCGGCCAAGCGCTACATCGCCGAGTACAACAAGGTCCCGCTCGCGCAGTTCGAACAAAGCCTCTACGTGCACGAAAACGAGGAGGCCGTGCGCCACCTCTTCCGCGTGGCGGCCAGCCTGGATTCCATGATCGTCGGCGAGCCTCAGATTCTGGGCCAGATCAAGGACGCCTACCGGGACGCGTCGTCTGCGCGAACCACCGGGGTCGTCCTGAACCGCCTGATGCACCGAGCCTTCTTCGTGGCCAAGCGCGTCCGCACCGAAACCGGGATCGGCGACCGGGCCGTGTCGATCTCTTACGCCGCGGTCGAGCTCGGCCGGAAGATCTTCGGCGACCTGGACGGCAAACGCGTTCTGCTGATCGGCGCCGGCGAGATGGCCGAGCTCGCCGTGGAGCACCTCATCCGGCACCGGGTCGGCGAAACGCTGGTGGCCAACCGCACGTTCGAAAAAGGGGTGGAGCTGGCACGCCGCTTCAACGGCAAGGCCGTCCGGTTCGAGGAGATTCCCGAGCAGCTCAAGCAGGTGGACATCATCCTGAGCTCGACCGGGGCGCCCGGGTTCGTCCTCACCCGGGACCAGGTCAAACCGGTCATCCGCGCTCGGCGCAACCGGCCGTTGTTCTTCATCGACATCGCGGTCCCGCGCGACATCGACCCGGAGATCAACCGCCTGGACAACTCCTACGTCTACGACGTGGACGATTTGAAGGGGATCGTCGAGGAGAACCTCGGCGATCGCCAGAAGGAGGCCCTCAAGGGCGAGCGACTGATCGACGAGGCCGTCATCCAGTTTCAGCAGTGGCGCGAGGCGCTCGACGTCGTTCCCACGATCGTCGCCCTGCGTAAACGCCTGGAGGGTATCGCCGAGGCAGAGATCCGGCGCACCGTCCAGGGGCAAGGGCTCTCCGCGGACGACGCCGAAGCCCTTCACCGCATGATGGCGGCCTTCATCAACAAGGCCCTGCACGAGCCCACGGCCTTCCTGAAACGGGAGGGGATGGGCGGGGACAAGCCGGCCCAGGTCGATCTGGTCCGCAAGCTGTTCAAGCTGGACGAATGACGTTGGCCCGTGGGGCCGCAGAAAGATGCACGCTGCAAGGATGCAGGATGCAACGATACAAGATGCAGGGATAAAGGATTAGATGCTTGGGAGCGGGCCGCCGCCGTTGGCATAGCCGTTCCCCCCGGAGGGCGAGGAGGAGCAACGTATTTTATCCTGTATCCTGCATCCTGCATCACGTCCCTCTCAGAATCAGACCAAGGAGGAGCACCCATGAATAAAACCGCATTCCTCTTTCCCGGTCAGGGGTCCCAGGTGGTCGGGATGGCCGAAGAGCTGCACCGCGAGTTCGACTACGTGCGTGAAATCTTCGACATGACCGAGGAGATCACCCGCATACCGATCACCCGGCTTTGCTTTAAAGGGCCCATGGACGAGCTGACCCAGACGGTCAACCTCCAGCCCGCCATGACGGCAGTCAACCTGTCGCTGCTGGCCGTGATGCGCAGGGCCGGCTGCGCGTTTTCGACCTGCGCCGGGCACAGCCTGGGGGAATACAGCGCCTTGCACGCCGCCGGCGTGCTGACGGCCGAAGACACGACCCGGCTCGTGTTTCTGCGCGGAACGCTCATGCACCGCGAAGCCACCCGCAACCGCGGTGCGATGCAGGCCATCGTCGGGCTGCCCATCGCGGAGGTCGATGCCGTCGTGGCCGAAGCCGCGGCGGAAGGGGTCGTCTCGGTCGCCAACCACAACGCCGAGACCCAGATCGTCATCACGGGCACCCCGGATGCGGTCGCCCGGGCAGGGGCCATGGCCGCCGCACGCGGGGCCAAGGCGATCGCGTTGAAGGTGAGCGGCGCCTGGCACAGCGAGCTCATCCGTGGCGCCGAGGCAGAGTTCAAGGAGGCGCTGGCCAAGGTGGTCTTTCGCGCCCCGGAGAGGGAGATCGTTCTCAACGTGACCGCCGAGCCGGGTGCGGATCCGGTGGAGATCCGGGAGGTCATGACCCGCCAGCTCTGCAGCCCGGTGCGCTGGTACGACGGCATGCGCCGCATGGCGGAGAGCGGCGTGGAGGCCTTCGTCGAGGTCGGACCCGGCAAGGTTCTGTCCGGATTGATGCGCAAGATCCTGCCCAAGGATTCACCGGCCCAGGTATACAACGTCGGCAGCCTGGCCCAGATCGAAGCGTATTTGAAGGCGATCGCCTGAAGCGCCTCCGACCCGGTCGCCCAACCGGTTTTTTGTTTACACCAATTTTGGGATATGATAATAAAATACTCTTTTAATTCATGATCCCATACTTTTGGGCGCGGGGTTGCCATGAAAAAGAAGGATCTGGATTTCTTCAGGAAGTACTTGGAAAGTCGACTGCTGGAGCTCCTGAACCAGGCGGGCGACACCGTCTCCGGGATGACCACCACCAACGAGAACTTCCCCGACCCGACCGACAGGGCTTCCCTGGAGGCGGACCGCAACTTTCTGCTCCGCATTCGCGACCGGGAGAGCAAGCTGATCAAGAAGATCAAGCAGGCGCTCGAGCGGATCGAGAACGGGACCTACGGGATCTGCGAATCCTGCGGCGAGGAGATCTCGGTCAAGCGACTCAAGGCGCGCCCGGTGACGACCCAGTGCATCGAGTGCAAAGCCAAAGAGGAAGCGCTGGAGAAAGCTCTTGGCATTTAACCGTCCGTCCGCCATCGACCTTCACATCCACTCGACGGCCTCGGACGGAACCCTCTCCCCCCCGCAACTGGTCGCCATGGCCGTTGAGCTCGGGCTCGGGGCGATCGCCATCACGGACCATGACTCCATTGCCGGCAGCCGGGAAGCCCTGCTCGAGGGCATACCCGATTCGCTCGGCTTCCTCACCGGGGTCGAAATCAGCGCCGAGCCGCCGCCCTCCTACCCGGGTTCCGGCAGCATTCACATTCTCGGCTACGGGATTCGCCTGGACGACCCCGAGCTGAACCGGGCCCTCGAAAAGCTTCAGGATGCGCGCAAGGACCGCAACCCCCTGATCGTCGCCCGCTTGAACCAGCTCGGGGTCCCCATCACGCTCAAGGAGGTCGAGCAGGAAGCCGGCGAAGGCGGGCAGCCGGGAAGGCCCCATATCGCCAAGGTTATGATCCGAAAAGGTATCGCCACAGATATCGACGACGCCTTCGACCGCTACCTGGGCAACGGGCGGCCGGCGTACATCGACAAGTTCCGGATCGACTCTGCCGCAGCCATTCAGCTGATCAATGCCGCCGGCGGAACCCCGGTCCTGGCCCATCCCTGCCTCCTGGAGCTCGAAAGCGACGACCAGCTGGATGAACTTTTGCGCGAGATGGTCTCCATGGGGCTGAAGGGCCTCGAGGTCTACTTCACGGACCACTCGGCCGAACAGACCCGGTGCTATGCCGAGCTCGCCAGGCGCTATGACCTTTTGATGACCGGGGGCACCGATTTTCACGGCGGCACCCACCCGGGGACCCGGATGGGCGTCGGAAAGGGGGATCTGGTCGTCCCCTATGCCCTGTACGAAAAATTGATCGGCTGCTGAGGCGCCGCCCCGCGACACCGCTCCCCGACCGTTCGACCACTTCAGCCCCGCAGCGCGCCTCCCGGCCCAAGGAGCCCGATGGATCGCCATCCCAACGCCTCTATAGAAAACCTGATCGGCTACACCTTCGCAGATCCCGGGCTGATGGAGGAAGCGCTGCGCCACAGCTCCTACGTGAACGAGGTCCCGAACACCTCCCTGCGGGACAACGAGCGCCTCGAGTTCATCGGGGATGCCGTTCTGAACCTGGCGGTGGGGCATCTGCTGCTGCTGCGTTTTGCCGGCCTGAAGGAGGGTGATCTCTCCCGCATGCGTGCCAACCTGGTGAACGAGCGCCAGCTCGCCCAGCTCGGCCGGCGTCTCGAGCTCAATCGCGGCATCCGGCTCGGGAAAGGGGAGGCCCTGACCGGCGGCCTCGAAAAGGACTCCATCCTCGCCGGCGCTTTGGAAGCTCTGGTGGCGGCGGTATACCTGGATGGCGGATTCGCGGCGGCCTTTGCGCTGGTCGAGCGCGAATTTCAGCCGCTCATCCGGAAGATCGATCCGCGCTTCGCCCACGGCGATTACAAGAGCCAGCTTCAGGAGCTCGTGCAGTCGGGCCCCGGGACCATGCCCGCCTATTCCATCGCGCGTGAGGAGGGGCCGGACCACGACAAGATCTTCTGGGTCCGACTGAACGTCATGGACATCGAAGTCGAGGGCATGGGCAAGAGCAGAAAAACGGCCGAGCAGGATGCCGCCCGCAAAGCCCTGCACCTGATCGTATCGCGATGACGACGGGCCGCCCGCAGGGCCGCGGGGAGGGTGGGTGTTTCGTCGTCCCCGTGTTTCTGCCGCACGAGGGCTGCCCGCACCGCTGCGTCTTCTGCAACCAGCACGCGCTCAGCCGGCCGTCCTCCGGCCGGCCGCCTGCCCGGGAATGGCTGGCTGCCGCAATAGATTTCCTGCGCTTTCGCGGCACCCGCCGAACCCGGTCCGAGATCGCCTTTTACGGAGGCACCTTCCTGGGTCTGTCCGGAAAGCGGCTTCGAGAGCTTCTTTTCGAAGCCGCTGCTCTGGCCCGCGAGCAGCGCCTGGACGGCATCCGCTTCTCAACTCGCCCCGACAGCGTATCGGAGGCAACCCTGTCGATCCTTGCGGACTACCCGGTCTCGACGGTCGAGCTCGGCGCCCAGTCCATGTCGGATGCCGTGCTGCGAGAGTCGAGCCGCGGGCACACGGCGGATGACACCGTGAAGGCCTCGGCCCTTCTCAAGAGCCGGGGCTATCGCGTGGGCCTGCAGCTCATGGTGGGGCTCCCGGGGGATGATGACGAACGCCTGGCGCAGACCGGTCGCAGGGTTGCAGCGCTCGCACCCGATTTCGTCCGCATCTACCCGACCGTGGTCCTGGCCGGCAGCGAGTTGGAAGGGCGTTATCGCTCCGGGCGCTACCATCCCCTGTCGCTCGATCGGGCGGTGGAGCTCTCGGCCGGGCTCTATCGGTATTTCCGTTCGCGCCGCATCCCGGTAGCGCGCACCGGGCTCCAGGCGACCCGCGACCTCGACCCGGGTGGTGGGGCCGTGGTCGCCGGGCCCCACCACCCGGCCTTCGGCCAGCTGGTTCAGAGCGCCTGTTTTCATGCAGCCGTGTTCGCCGCCCTCCGGCAGGCGCCGATCGCCGGATCGTCGGTCAGGTTCCTGGTTCACCCGCGCAGCTTGGCGCGCCTGCGGGGGCACCGCAGCAAAACGGTCGAACGGTTGAAGACGGAGTTTGGCTGGGGGCGGGTGACGGTCGGAACCGACGAGAGTCTGCCGGAAGATGCCGTCCTGCTGCCCGGAGGGCGGCTGGTGCGAGTCTACGAGTCGTCGGGCGCTGAAGCGCCCGCCGGACGGACCGTCCTCAAAGATCTTTCTTGAAGTAGTCCTCGGTCTCCTTCACTTCGCCTGGCCGCTTGGTGTGCTCCACGGGAACCGTCCCGTCCTTGAAGCACTCGAAGATGGTCTTGCGCGATTCCGGGACCGGCAAGAGCCCCGTCTCAGCGTCGATCTTGGCGAACACGATCCCCTCGGAGGGCTCGAAGTTCCGAATGGGAACGCCGACCGTCGCCCGCTTCATGAACCCCAGCCAGATGGGGCTTGCCGCGGAGGCCCCGGTTTCAGCCTTCCCGAGGGGCGCCTCGGTGTCGAACCCGACCCAAACCCCGGTCACCATGTTGGGCGTGTAGCCGATATACCAGGCGTCGTACATGTCGTTGGTGGTCCCGGTTTTCCCGGCCGACGGGCGCCCCAGCGCCTTGATCCGCTGACCCGTGCCGTGCTGGACGACGCTCTCCAGCAGGCTGGTCATGAGGAACGCCGTGTCCTTCTCGATGACCTGCCGGCGGTCGGTGAGCGCCTCCTCCAGCACGTTCCCGTCGCGGTCGACGATTTTGACCGTGAAGAGCGGCTCGATCAGCTGCCCCTGGTTGGCAAAAACCGAGTAGCCTCGGGTGAGCTCGAGGAGCGACACCCCCGAGGAGCCCAGCGCGAGCGAGAGCGTGCGGGTGAGCTCGGAGGTGATGCCGAGTTTGCGGGCATAGTCGATGGCGTAGTCCACACCGATGTCCTGCAGGATCTTGACCGTCACCACGTTGCGCGACTGCGCCAGGGCTTCCCGCAGCAGCGTCGGGCCGTAAAAGGTGTCCCGGTAGTTCTTGGGCTTCCAGGTCTGATCGCGCACGCGGTCTTCGAAGACGACCGCGGAGTCGATGATGACAGTGGCCGGGGTGTAGACCTTGCGCGGGTCGTTGAATTTGCGGTCGAGGGCGGCCGCGTAGATGACGGGCTTGAAGGACGACCCCGGCTGGCGACGCGATTGGATGGCGCGGTTGAACTGGTTTTCCGTGAAGTCCCGGCCGCCGACCATGGCCTTCACCCGGCCGGTGCCGGTTTCGATGCACAAGAGCGCCCCCTGGACGAGCGCCTCCTGCTCGAGCGCCAGCCGCCAGGGCTCGCGCGCGGCCTTCGGCCGCTCCTTGACCTTGACCAGGATCACGTCGCCCGCTTTCAGGGCCGTGCTCGGCTGGCGCACCTTGGCGTCCAGGTGGGAAACGTCCGGGTTGGGCTTGCGCGCCCAGTCCATGTCCGCCAGCGCGATCGCCCCCTGCTCGCGGCCGACCCGCACGGTCACGCTCTTGGCCGCGTCGCTGACCTGGGTGACCAC
>JADHED010002659.1_pt1 | contig 11955 bp, 9 predicted proteins | sample 8952041 | NCBI WGS metagenome assembly JADHED01 (sample SAMN16124423, study PRJNA663239) | bioreactor sludge metagenome | isolation source: sludge (control) | place: India:Bengaluru | collected 2018-09-08
TGGGCCGCATCACGGGCGACTCAGGGGCATAGTTTAATTTACGGATATGTCCTAAGTCTCTGCGTTCCAGGGATGCACAGAGAGGTGGCTCGTTCGGCCTTGTCTTTAGTGCCAACCAAAAGTGCTCAGCTCTGCCTGTTCGCGGGGCCTTCTGCCTCACGCCACAGCGCCTGCGCCAGCCGCCATATCGGGGATAGCAGCAGGGCTGCAGCCACAGGCACCCAGACTGCCAAATAACACCAACCGGCGGGCCCGCTGTGGCCCACGCTTTCGATGCCCGTGGTGCGCTCCAGCCATGACCACACCGGATAGAGCAGCAGCCTCAACGCGAGCGCCACTGGCACGGCCACGGCAGTCAGGCCCAAGCGCACGGCGAGCTGCAGCATGACGGCTTTGACACCTTGGGGCTGCCCGTTGAAAGAGGCGCTGCTCGCGGGAGTGGACGGCGGCTGCACGGTTCGGTCCCTGTGCGTCGGGGGCTTCAGGCGTATCAGGAGTACAGGGGCGCCAGCGCCACCCGCACCTGGTTGCCGCCGTTGCGCTTGGACAGGTACATGGCCTCGTCGGCGTGGCCCAGCAGGCGGTGCTCTTCGCCGCCATGCTCGGGGTAGATGGCCACGCCAATGCTGGGCTGGATGTGCAGACGCTGGCCTTCGAGGTCGAAGTCCTGACGAAAGGCCGCGAGTATCTTGTCGGCCGCTTCACTCGCATGCTCGCGGGCTTGGCCTCCTTCGACCAGCACCACAAATTCATCGCCCCCCAGCCGCGCCACGGTGTCTGACGCGCGCACGCATTCGAGCAGCCGCTGTGCCACCCGCTGCAGCAGCAGGTCGCCCATGGCATGGCCCAGCGTGTCGTTCACCTCCTTGAAGCGGTCCAAGTCAATGAACAGCAGCGACAGCAGCGTCTGCTCGCGCCGCGCGCGGGCCAGGGCTGTCTTGAGCCGGTCCAGAAACAGCTGGCGGTTGGGCAGGTGCGTGAGCTGGTCGTACTGCGCCATGTGCTCCAGGCGCTCATACATCTGTTTGCGTTCAATGGCGGCAGCGACCTGGGTGGAGACGAACTGCAGCAGCTCTTTGTCCTTGTCGGTGTAGCGGCCTTGCTCGGTATAGCTTTGCAGTACCAGCGCGCCCAGCGGCCCGCGCTGCGTCTGCAGGGGTACGCCCAACCAGTACAAGGGTTGGTGCTCGCCCCCAAGGGCGTGTGCCATGGGCGCATCCGGCGTCAGCAGCAGGGTGACACCGCCGCGGATCACCTCGGCATAGCGGGCGTCGTCGGCCAGGGCCATGGTCGCGGGTGCAGGCAGGTATTCGTTGACGTGGTACGGAAAGCTCAGCCGGTCGCTCAGCGCGTCATACAGAGCCACCGCAAAATTGGTGGCAGGCAACAGCCCGCCCACGATCTGATGAATGTGCTGGAACAGCGCCTGCAGGTTGTGCGTGGTGTGCGCGGCTTCGGAGATGGCGTAGATCACCGCTTGCATCGACTCTGCGGCCTTGCGCTCCGTGATGTCATGGGCCACGGCCAGCCGGACTTGCCTGTCGGGCAACCAGCGTGCCGTCCAGCGAATGTGGGCAATGGAGCCGTCCTTGCGCACATAGCGGTTTTCAAACTGCAGCTGCAGCTCGCCCTGGGTCACGCTCTGCGCCTGGCGCTGCGTGGCGGGCAGGTCTTCGGGGTGCACCATGTCCAGCATGCGCTTGCCAATGACTTCCTCGGGCGTGTATCCAAAGATGCGTTCGAACGCGGCACTGACAAACACGATCGTGCTGTCCATTTGAACGATGCAGACGGCGTCCAGCAACCAGTTCGCCAGGTTCAGTGAAGAAATGCTTTGCATCAGGCGGCGTGCACGGTGTGGCGGATTCACCCATTGTGCTCCGCGCCAACCGCTTGTGCTGTCTCGAATGCAAAAACGAGACAGGTGTTTGCTCGGTTCAATCCATCTGCACCATTCGCACCTTTTGCGGCGCTATGGCCTGCCGTTGGCGTATTGGGCCTCCAGCGCATCCCAGTCGGCCTTGCGCACCAGCCGCTGGCGTTCGGCAAAGGGTGCCACCAGGGCGGGGTCTTCGTCGATGCGCTGATGGTCGCGCAGCACCTTCAGCGCCTTTTGCATGCCTGCCACCGCGCCCTGCAGCGCCGCGTTGGCGTACAGCACCAGGCCATAGCCCAGGGTGGCCAGTTCTTCGGCACTGGTGATGGGGGTCTTGCCGCCAATCACCATGTTCATCAGCTGCGGCGCGGCCAGCCGCTGGGGCAGGGCGCGGATCTCGTCGAGGGTGGTGACGGCTTCGACAAACAGGATGTCGGCGCCGGCCTCCTCAAACCGCCGGGCGCGCTCCACGGCGGCCTCGAAGCCCTGGGTGGCGCAGGCGTCGGTGCGGGCCAGGATGAGGGTGCCTGCGTCGCGGCGTGCGTCCACGGCCGCCTTGATCTTGCCCAGCATCTCGTCGGTGGCAATCACCTCCTTGCCGTTGAAATGCCCACAGCGCTTGGGGCTGACCTGGTCTTCGAGCTGGATGCAATCCGCCCCCGCGCGCTCCAGCACACGCACCGCGTGGTAGGTGTTGAGCGCGTTGCCAAAGCCGGTGTCGGCATCGACGATGAGCGGCAGCTCTACCGCGTCCCGGATGCGCGCTGTGTGGTCGGCGATGTCGGTGAGGCCCATGAAGGCCTGGTCGGGAAGGCCGAACCACATGTTGGTCACGCCTGCGCCGGTCACGTAAAGGGCTTCAAACCCCAGGTCGGCCACCACGCGGGCCGAGAGGGCGTTGAAGGCGCCGGGCACGATGATGCCCCGGCGGGCCTGGGCCAGCGTCTTGAGTTGTTGTTTGGTATTCATGTTGTGGTTGGTGAATTGAGTAGCTATATATTTGATAGCTGCTGGCGCATGATTCGCTGGCGCTTCAGGCCATTTTTGCTTTAAAAGTGTCGGCAGGCACACGCACCCAGCCTTCCATCAGGATGCGGGCGCTGCGGCTCATGAGGGCCTTGGTCACCTTCCACTGGCCGTTGAGTTGCGCCGCCTCGGCCCCCACGCGCAGGGTGCCCGAGGGATGGCCGAACCGCACGCTGCTGCGCACGCCGCCGCCTGCCGCCAGGTTGACCAGCGTGCCCGGAATGGCGGCGGCGGTGCCGATGGCCACCGCCGCTGTGCCCATCATGGCGTGGTGCAACTGGCCCATGGAGAGCGCACGCACCAGCAGGTCGATGTCTTTGGCGTCAATGGTTTTGCCGCTGGCGGCGGTGTAGCTCGCAGGCGGCGCGACGAACGCGATCTTGGGCGTGTGCTGGCGGGTGGCGGCCGCGCTCAGTTGCTGGATCAGCCCCATGCGCAAGGCGCCATGGGCGCGGATGGCCTCGAAGCGCGCGAGTGCCGCCGCATCGCCATTGATCGCGCCTTGCAGCTCGGTGCCGGTGTAGCCCAGCTCCTGGGCGTTGAGAAAAATGGTGGGGATGCCCGCGTTGATCAGCGTGGCGGCAATGCTGCCGACGCCCGGCACTTCCAAGGTGTCCACCACATTGCCGGTGGGGAACATGGCGCCACCTTCTTCCCCATCGTCTGCCGGGTCCATGAACTCCAGCGCCACTTCGGCCGCAGCAAAGGTCACGCCGTCCAGCTCGAAGTCGCCGGTCTCCTGCACCTGTCCGTGGGCCATAGGCACATGCGCCACGATGGTCTTGCCGATGTTGGCCTGCCAGATGCGAACCGGAAAGGTGCCGTCTTGCGGAAGGAGCGCCGCATCGATCAGCCCCATGTGGATAGCACAGGGCCCCACCGCCGCCGAGAGATTGCCGCAGTTGCCGCTCCAGTCCACGAAGGGCTGGTCGATGGACACCTGGCCAAACAGATAGTCCACGTCATGCCCCGGCCGCGTGCTGCGCGACAGGATCACTGCCTTGCTGGTGCTCGACGACGCATTGCCCATGCCGTCGATCTGCTTGCCATACGGATCGGGGCTGCCCAGCACGCGCAGCAGCAGGGCATCGCGCGCGGGGCCGGGTTGCTGGGCGGGGGCGGGCAGGTCTTCTAACTTGAAGACGACACCTTTGCTAGTGCCGCCACGCATGTAAGTGGCAGGGATTTTGATTGGAGAAAGATGGTTGTTCATGGTGTGACTCCCCTCTCCCCTCGCGGGAGAGGGGCCGGGGGAGAGGGGGTGCCCGCACGCACGGCATTCCAGATGCTTTCCAGCACCGCGTCTGTGTTGTGCAGGATGTCGTTGTTCCAAAAGCGCAGCAGGGTAAAGCCCTGGTTGCGCAACCAGGCATCGCGGGTGGCGTCGTGATCTGAATCCACATGCTGCCCGCCGTCTGCCTCCACGATCAACCGCAGCCCGAAATGAATGAAGTCCACGATGTAGGGCCCTAGGGGTTGTTGGCGGCGGAACTTCTGGCCGCCCATGCGGTGGGCGCGCAGGTGGCGCCAGAGCAACTGTTCGGCGTCGGTCATGTTCTGGCGCAGGGTTTTGGTGAACTGGCGTTGGTCCATGGGTGGGGCCCCCTCTCCCCCGGCCCCTCTCCCGCAAGGGGCGAGGGGAGCAAGACAAATAGCAGCGATTGTCATCGCGCGCTAGCCCCTCTCCCCTCGCGGGAGAGGGGTTGGGGAGAGGGGTTGACCCCAGCCCGCGCCGCCAAAAAATCTTGCGCAAAACGCTGCAGCACACCACCTGCCTCGTAAACCGACACTTCCTCCGCAGTGTCCAGCCGACAGCGCAAGGGCACCCTTACGACCTCACACGATTGACGTTGGACAACCAGGGTCACCATCGCTCCCGGCGCCAGATCCCTCTCCACGCCATACACCTCCGTCCCATCCAGCCCCAGCGTCGTGCGGTTGACCCCCGCCCCAAACTCCAGCGGCAGCACCCCCATGCCAATCAGGTTGGTGCGGTGGATGCGCTCAAAGCCCTCGGCCACCACCACCTCCACCCCCGCCAGCCGCACACCCTTGGCGGCCCAGTCGCGACTCGACCCCTGACCGTAGTCGGCGCCCGCAATGATGATGAGCGGCTGGCGGCGGTGCAGGTAGGTTTCGATGGCCTCCCACATGCGCATCACCTGGCCCTCGGGCTCCACGCGGGCCAGCGAGCCTTTTTGGACTTTGCCATCGATCACGGCCATCTCATTGACCAGTTGTGGGTTGGCAAACGTGGCGCGCAGGGCGGTGAGGTGGTCGCCCCGGTGCGTGGCGTAGGAGTTGAAGTCCTCCTCGGGTACGCCCATGCGGGCCAGGTACTCGCCAGCCGCGCTGCCGGGCAGGATGGCGTTGGACGGTGAGAGGTGGTCGGTGGTGATGTTGTCGGGCAGGATGGCCAGCGGGCGCATACCCTGCAAGGTGCGCGGGTGGGCGGCCAGCGCGCCGATGCCCTTGGTGTCCCAGTAGGGCGGGCGGCGGATGTAGGTGGACTGCGGCCGCCAGTCGTACTGGGGCGACACGCGCGGGCCATCGTCGTGCCGGATTGCGAACATGGGCTCGTACACGGCGCGGTAGTGTGCGGGTTGTACGGCGGCCTTCACCACGGCGTCGATTTCTTCATCGCTGGGCCACAGGTCCTTGAGCCGGATAGGCTGGCCATCCACCACCGCCAGCACATCCTTTTCAATGTCAAACCGCACCGTGCCCGCAATCGCATAGGCCACGACCAGGGGCGGCGAGGCCAGGAACGCCTGCTTGGCGTACGGGTGGATGCGCCCGTCGAAGTTGCGGTTGCCCGAGAGCACTGCCGTGGCGTACAGGTCGCGGTCGATGATCTCCTGCTGGATCGCAGGGTCCAGCGCACCGCTCATGCCATTGCAGGTGGTGCAGGCAAAGGCCACGATGCCAAAGCCCAGCGCCTCCAGGTCGGCCAGCAGACCGGCTTCTTTCAGGTAAAGCTCCACCGCGCGGGAGCCCGGCGCGAGCGAGGTCTTGACCCAGGGCTTGCGCGTGAGGCCCAGCCGGTGGGCGTTGCGCGCCAGCAGCGCGGCAGCGATCACGTTGCGCGGGTTGCTGGTGTTGGTGCAGCTGGTGATGGCGGCGATGACCACGGCGCCATCGGGCATCGTGCCTTCGCCCAGCGATGGCATAGCCCAGGGGCCTGCAATGCCCCGGGCGGCCAGGTCCGAGGTGGCCACGCGCGCATGCGGGTTGGAGGGGCCGGCCAGGTTGCGCACCACGGTAGACAGGTCAAAGCGCAGGGTGCGGTCGTACACCGCGCCCGCGAGCGCATCGGCCCACAAGCCAGCGGTTTTGGCATAGGTCTCGACCAGCTTGACTTGGCTGGCCTCGCGGCCGGTCAGCCGCAGGTAGTCCAGCGTCTGCTCGTCGATGCTGAACAGTGCCGCCGTTGCGCCATATTCCGGCGCCATGTTGGAGATGGTGGCGCGGTCGCCAATGGTCAGCTTGGCGGCGCCTTCGCCAAAGAACTCCAGGTAGGCGCCCACCACCTTGGCCTTGCGCAAAAAATCGGTCAGCGCCAGCACCACGTCGGTGGCGGTGATTCCGTCCTGGCGCTGGCCGGTCAGCTCCACGCCCACCATCTCGGGCAGCCGCATCATCGATGCGCGGCCCAGCATCACGTTCTCGGCCTCCAGGCCGCCCACGCCGACGGCGATCACGCCCAGCGCATCCACATGCGGCGTGTGGCTGTCGGTGCCCACGCAGGTGTCGGGGTAGGCCACGCCCCGGTCGGGATGGACCACGGGCGACATCTTTTCCAGATTGATCTGGTGCATGATCCCGTTCCCCGCCGGGATCACATCCACGTTGGCAAAGGCTTTTTTCGTCCACTCGATGAAGTGAAAGCGGTCTTCGTTGCGGCGGTCTTCGATGGCGCGGTTCTTGGCAAACGCCTCGGGGTCGAACCCGCCACATTCCACGGCGAGCGAATGGTCCACGATGAGCTGCACGGGCACCACGGGGTTCACCTGTGCCGGGTCGCCGCCTTCCTTGGCAATCGCATCGCGCAGGCCCGCCAGGTCCACCAGCGCCGTCTGGCCCAGGATGTCGTGGCACACCACGCGCGCCGGGTACCAGGGGAAGTCGCGGTCGCGCTTGCGCTCGATGAGCTGGCGCAGGCAGTCGTTGACGGTGGCCGGGTCGGCGCGGCGCACGATGTTCTCGGCGTGAACGCGGGCGGTGTAGGGCAGGGTGGCCCAGGCGCCGGGCTGCAGGGCTTCGACAGCGGCGCGTGCGTCGAAGTAGTCCAGCTGCGTGCCGGGCAGCGGCTTGCGATACAAGGTGTTCATGGGCGTGGGGCTGGGGGCGTTGTTTTACTTGCGGTCTTGAATGGGCACAAACGCCAGGTCTTCGGGCCCGGTGTAGTTCGCGCTCGGCCGGATGATTTTGTTGTCGATGCGCTGCTCGATGATGTGCGCCGCCCAGCCGCTGGTGCGTGCAATGACGAACAGCGGCGTGAACATGGCGGTGGGCACGCCCATCATGTGGTAGCTCACGGCGCTGAACCAGTCGAGGTTGGGGAACATCTTTTTCACCTCCCACATCACCGATTCCAGCCGCTCGGCAATGTCGAACATCTTGGTGCTGCCCGCCTCGTGCGACAGGCTGCGCGCCACGCCCTTGATGACCACGTTGCGCGGGTCGCTCACCGTGTAGACCGGGTGGCCGAAGCCGATCACGACCTCCTTGGCCTCCACGCGGCGGCGGATGTCGGCCTCGGCCTCGTCGGAGCTGTCGTAGCGCTTCTGGATCTCGAAAGCCACCTCATTCGCGCCGCCATGCTTGGGGCCGCGCAGCGCACCGATGGCGCCGGTGATGGCCGAATACATGTCGCTGCCCGTGCCGGCCACCACGCGGGCGGTGAAGGTGGAGGCATTGAACTCATGCTCGGCATACAGGTTGAGCGAGGTGTGCATGGCGCGCTCCCAGGCCGCGCTGGGTGCTGTGCCATGCAGCAGGTGCAAAAAGTGCGCACCGATGGAGTCGTCATCCGTTTCCACCTCGATGCGGCGGCCCGAGCTGGCCCAGTGGTACCAGTAGAGCAGCATGGAGCCCAGTGATGCCATCAACCGGTCGGCAATGTCGCGTGCGCCCGGCAGGTTGTGGTCGTCCTTTTCGGGCAGCGCGCAGCCCAGGGCAGAGACCCCCGTGCGCATCACGTCCATGGGGTGGCTGGCGGCGGGCAATTGTTCCAGCGCCTGTTTGACCGACAGTGGCAGGCCGCGCAGGGCCTTGAGCTTGGCCTTGTAAGCGCGCAGCTCGGCGCGTGTGGGCAGCTTGCCGTGCACCAGCAGGTGGGCAATTTCTTCAAACTCGCAGACCTCGGCAATGTCCAGGATGTCGTAGCCCCGGTAGTGCAGGTCGTTGCCCGTGCGGCCCACGGTGCACAGGGCGGTGTTGCCCGCCGTCACGCCCGACAGGGCCACGGATTTCTTGGGCTTGAAGCCCGGGGTTTCAACGGTGGTGGGGGTGTTCATGGGGTCTCCTCCGGGTTCAGATAGGCGTTGGCGATGGGCGTGGGTCGGCCTTTGGCGTCCACGGCCACCATGTCGAAAACCCCCTGCAGCACGGCCTCTGATGGCGAGCCCAGCGTGGCGGCCAGGCCGTTCACGCACACGGTGAGCGAGCTGCGGCCCATGCGGCTGACCCAGGCGCGCAGCGTGAGCACATGGCCCACGGGTACCGGGGCCAGAAAACGCACATCGGTCACGCCCGCCATCACCACGTCGCGCCCTGCGGCACCGCGTGCCGCCAGAAACGCCGCCTTGGCCATGAGCTGCAAGGCCTTGCCGCCAAACAGCGTGCCGTAGTGGTTGGCTTCGGCGGGGAAGAGGATTTCCGTCAGCTCGACGGTGCCTTGAGGGGTTGTCATGCTTCGCAATTTACGCACAATGGCGCCCCTGTGTAAGGTCTGAATTGGCGAATGATTGCGAACGTGGCGCCTGCAATTTGCAAAGTTTGCGAATTATTTGCAGATGGGTTTTGCGAACGAATGGCGCGGCCGGAGAGCGAAAGAAACGATGAAAAAAACCTTCATGGGCGTGCGCCTGCGCCGCCTGCGCGAAGAGCGCGGCATGACCCAGGTGGCACTGGCGCGCGCGCTGGACCTGTCGGCCAGCTACCTGAACCAGCTGGAGCAGAACCAGCGCCCGCTCACGGTGCCGGTGCTGCTCAAGATCAACGCCGTGTTCGGCGTGGATGTGCAGCGGTTCTCCGATGACGATGAGGCGCGCCTCATCACCGGCCTGCGCGAGGTGCTGGCCGACCTGCCTTCGGGAGTGGGCGGGGAGGGCGCGGGCGATGCCGTGTCACTCGCCGAAATCCGCGAGCTGGCCGCCGGTATGCCCGCCGTGGCGCGCACGCTGCTTGCGCTGCACCGGCGGCACCGCCAGGCGCTGGAGCGCCTGGCCGCCCTGGGCAATGACCGGGACGGGGAGGGTGCCGTGGCCCACCACCCGCCCATGGCCTATGAAGAAGTGCGCGACTTCTTCTTTGCGCGCCAGAACCACATTGCCGAGCTGGACGACGCGGCTGAGCAGTGCGCTGCCGACTGGGGACTGCTGCCCGGCCGGGCGGACGAGGCGCTGGCCCGGCGCCTGCTGGCCGCCCATGGCGTGCGGGTGGTGGACGTGGCCGACCTGCCAGGGCAGGCGCAGCGCGTGTTTCAGGCCGACATCGGCGTGCTGCAGCTCGCAGCCGGGCTGGAGCGGGGGCAGCGGGCGTTTCAGATGGCGACGCAGCTGGCGTTTCTGGAGCAGGGCGCCGAGCTGCAACGCCTGGCCGCTGGCGCCGGTTTGTCCAGCGACCAGGCCCGGGCACTGGCGCGCATCGGCTTGGCCAACTACTTTGCGGGGGCGCTGGTATTGCCCTACACCGCCTTTTTGCAGGCGGCCGAGGCCCACCACTACGACATCGACCGGCTGGGCCAGCAGTTTGGCGTAGGCTTCGAGACCGTGTGCCACCGCCTGTCCACCCTGCAGCGGCCCAGCGCGCGGGGGGTGCCGTTCTTCTTCATCCGCGTGGACCGGGCGGGCAACATCAGCAAGCGGCAGTCGGCCACCCACTTTCACTTCAGCAAGATCGGCGGCACCTGCCCGCTGTGGAACGTGTACGAGGCCTTTGCCCAGCCAGGCCGCATCGTGCCGCAGGTGGCGCGCATGCCGGACGGGCGGGCTTACCTGTGGGTGGCGCGCACCGTGTCGCGCAGCGGGGGCGGGTGGGGCGTGCCGGGCAAGGAGTTCTCGGTGGCGCTGGGCTGCGACATCCGCCACGCGCCGCAGCTGGTGTACTCGCGTGGGCTGGACTTGGCACGCCCCGAGGCCGCCGTACCGATCGGCATGGGCTGCAAGGTGTGCGAGCGCGACGCCTGCCCACAGCGCGCGTTTCCGCCCATCGGGCGGGCGCTGGATGTGAACGAAAACCGCAGCCGGTTTGCGCCGTACCCGGTGGCCACGGGCGCTGCCATCGGGTAACCCCCTGGGTGTCTGGACTATGAAATATGGTCATCAATTCATAGCTTGTCAGGCATGCCACTGTGGCAGTGGAGGCACTTTTTTCTTAATTTTTTCGCCGTAACCAAATATTGGCTCCACAGGGGCTGGATTGCCGCTATCCTGCGCAATTTGCATGGCCTCCGTCCCCATGGGGGGCTGGTAACGCAAAGGTGCGTCTCTGACTTCTTTCCATCCCTCTCCGCTGGCTGCGCAGGCGCCCCAAAGCCGTTATCGGCATTGGGTGGCGGGCATTGGGGTGGCTGCCTTGGGCCTGGTGCTGAGCCTGTGGCTGGCGCAGCATCAGGCAGCGTCGATGGCCCAGATTGAGGAGGCCCGCTTCACACAGGAGACCAGGGCGTTCTCCGACGCACTGAGCCAGCGCATCGCAAGCCATACCGAGGTGGTCAATGGGCTGCGGGGCCTTTTCACCGCCAACCCGCGCCTGTCGCGCCTAGACTTTGAACGGGCCGCCAGCGAGATGGAGGTGGGCCAGCGGTACCCCGGCGTGCGCAACCTGTCCTTCACGCGTTGGGTGCCCGGACCCGAGCGCGAGGCCTACGAGGCCCGTGTGCGGGCCGACACCTCGCTGTCCCCCGAAGGCTTGCCCCAATTCAAGATCCACCCGCCCGGTGAGCGGCCGGAATACTTTGTGGCCGAGTATCTCTGGCCGATGTTTGGCAACGAGGGTGTGCTGGGACTGGACATCAGCGCACAGCCCACCAACTTGGCGGCGATGCGCTACAGCCGCGACAGCGGGCAGACCGTGGTGTCGGCCCCGTTCGACCTGCTGCAGGAATCGTCGCACCGCGCGGGCATCGTCATCCGCGTGCCGGTGTTCGATCCCACGGCTGGCACGGCCGAGCAGCGTTTTGTGGGGGCGGTGGCCTCCACGCTGCGGGTCTATGACCTGGTGCAGGGGCTGGGCAGCCAAGGGTATTTGAACGGGATCGCCGTTGCCATGGACGACCTGGGGCCCGTGCGCCCGAACTCGGGTGACAACGCCGTGCGCCCCTTGCTGGAGCAGACCGCCCCTGGCCTGCCCGGCGCGCGGCCCCTGGTGCGCGTGCTGGCGGTGCACGACCGGCGCTGGCAGCTCACCTTCTACCCCACCCGGTCGTTCCTCACCCCGTATGAAACCCGCCTGCCATGGCTGGCCGGGCTGGCCGCCGCGCTGGTGTCGCTGCTGCTGGCGTCCACCGTGGCCCTGCTGGTGCGCCAGCGCACGCTGGCGCTGGTGCGTGCCCAACTGTCCGACAAGGCGCGGCGCGAGAGCGAAGAGCGGTTTCGGGCACTGTTCAACCAGGCCACCGTGGGTGTGGCCCAAGTGGACTCGGCCACGGGCCAGTTCGTGCGCGTCAACCAGCGCTACGCCGACATCCTGGGCTACAGCCCGCAGGAACTGGTGGGCATGACCTTTCAGAGCCTCACCCACCCCGACGATCTGGCGGCGGACCTGGCCCATTTCCGGCGTTTGCAAAGCGGCGATGTGCCCGAATACCGGCTGGAAAAACGCTACAT
>JADHED010002661.1_pt1 | contig 11941 bp, 6 predicted proteins | sample 8952041 | NCBI WGS metagenome assembly JADHED01 (sample SAMN16124423, study PRJNA663239) | bioreactor sludge metagenome | isolation source: sludge (control) | place: India:Bengaluru | collected 2018-09-08
CGCGTCTCGCGCAGGCGGGCGAGGAGGAACGGGACGACGAGGGCGAGGCCGAGGCCGTGAACGAGGAGGAGCGAGAGGGCGTCGTAGCCCGGCCCCCGCTCCCAGCCGAGGTGGCGCGGCGGCGGGGTGTAGGTGCGCCAGAACGGGAGCGTGACGAGGAGCGCCGGGAGCGCGACGGCGAGGCCCGGGACGACGACGCCGGCGAGGAGCCGGCCGAGGCGCCGCGCCGGGAGCGGCGGCGCGGGGCGCGGCGTCGCCGCGAGGGCGGAGGCGGAGAGGAGGAGGACGACGAGACCGCCGGCGGTCGGCGCGCTCCAGCCGTTCGTCACGAGGAGGAGGGCGAGGAAGAGCGACGCGAGGGCGAGGAGGAGCGAGCGGCCGAAGGGAGGGACGTAGACCTCCGGGCTCGTCCTCTGCCGGAATGCGAGGAGGAGGACGGCGAGGAGGCCGAGGAGGAAGGGAAAGGCGAGGAGGTGCGCGTGGAGGTCGGCGAAGAGGAAGCTCCAGAACGGGAACTCGTTGATCTCGTTCTGCGTCTTCAGGACGCGGGAGACCGACCAGAAGAGGTCGAAGTCGACCGCCCTCCGGCGCGCGACCTCGAGGAGACCGGCGAGGTTGCCGGCGAAGAGGCCGAGGCCGACGGCGAGGGCGCCGGTCCGGAGGCGCCCGCCGAGGAACGCCCCGGCCGCGAGGAGCGCGGCGGCGGTGAGCGAGGCTGTGGAGGCGAGGCCGAGGTTGAAGGCGAGCGCCGGGTGGATCGCGAGGGCCTTCGCGAACGCCGCGACGAGGAAGTGGCCGAAGTAGGTGTACGAGAGCGTCGTCCCGGCGAGCCACGGCTCCGGCGGCGGGAGGAGCTCCGAGCGGAGGAGCGCGTTGAGGAACGAGAAGTCCATCGGCTTCTCGCCCCAGTAGATCTCCGGCGAGAACGCCCGGACGGCGGCGAAGAAGAGGAACGCGCCGAGGAAGAGGCCTTCGGTGGCGACGAGCTCGCGGCGCGGGAGCGCGGGCAGCGGGCGGGAGGAGAGCGCGCCCGCGAGGACGACGGCGACGGCGGCGGCGAGGGCGAAGGACGGGACGAACGCGAAGAGGCCCCAGGCGACGAGGGCCCACGCGGCGAGGCCGAAGAGCGCGACGCCGGCCACCTTCGCGAGCGCGTAGACGCCCGGCACGGCGGGGAGGCGCGGCCCGAGGAGGCGCCAGGCGGCGAGGCCGAGCGCCTCGAGGAGGGCGAGCCAGAGGAGGAGCGCGAGCGGCGTCGAGCGCGTGCCGGAGATCCGCTGCTCGGAGTCGGCGTGCGGGTCGTCGGGGCGGGCGCGGAGGATGTCGCTCCGGCCGAGCGGGCGGGACGGCGTCGCCTCGCGGAGGAGGCGCTCGAGGGCCGCGGCGTCGAGGCGGACGGCGTTGCGGAAGAGGGTGACGCGCGGGTGGTCGTAGACGGAGAACGACTCGTCGGCGAGCTCGGTCGGCAGGCGCAGGCCGAAGAGCTGCGGGGGCGAGGAGAACGTGCGGACGAGCTTCCAGCCGAGGTCGCCCGAGTAGAGGAGGCGGAGGAAGCGGTCGGTGTCGGGGTAGCGCTCCCGAGCGCGCGGGATCGCCCCGGTGTGGCGCTTCGTCGGGAAGACGAGGAGGTCCGCGGAGGCGAGCCTTTCGGCGAGGAGGCGCGTCTTCTCCGGTCCGTCGGGGTCGTAGAGGGGGAGGTCGGCCGTCCGGAAGCGGCTCGACGGGAGGCCGTCGACGGCGAGAGGGAAGCCTTCTTCCCAGTGGGGGACGAGGAGCGTCGCCCCCTCGGCCGCGTTCTCGTGGAACCAGCGCGACGCGGCGACGACGGAGTGGGGGCGCGCGTAGATGGAGAGGAACGCGAGGAGGTACGCGCCCGAGAGGCCGAGGACGGCGCGGCGGGCGAAGCGCCGGCCGCTCCCCTCTCCGTTGCGCGGCGCGAGGAGCGCGGCGGCGCCGAGGAGGAGGAGCGGGTGGAGCGGGAGGAGGTAGCGCGGGAAGCGGACCTCGAACGAAACGGTCAGGAGGAGGAATGGGACGGCCCAGAGCCAGAGGAGGAGCTCGCGCCCGTCCCGCTCGCGGACGGCGGCACGCAGCCGGAGCGCGGCGCCGAAGAGGGCAGCGAGGCCGAGCGCGGGGCCGAGCCCCCAGAGGACGATCTCGGAGAGCTCGTAGAGGAGGTGCGGCGTCCCGACGTACTGGTTCGTGTAGGGGACGGAGCCGGCGTCGCGGACCATCGTCCCCTGTTCCGCCACGGCGGCGAGGAGCTCGCGCGGTGAGGTGAGGGCCGAGGGCTGACCGAGGAGGAACGCCGCGCCGAGGCCGAGCGCGGCGGCCCCGAGGGCGAGGGCCGCGCGCCCGAGGCGTTGCGCCGGGAGGAACGCGAGGAGCGGTGCGGCGGCGAGCGGGAGGAAGAGCGTCACGGCGCTCGCCTTCGTCGCGAGGGCGAGGCCCGCGGCGGCGCCGGCGAGGAGGAAGGACGGGGCGGTCCTCCGCTCGAGCGCGCGGACGAGGAGGAGGAGCGTGGCGAGGACGAGCGTGACGAGGGGAACGTCGTTCGTCGCGAAGTGGGAGTTCTGGACGTGGAAGACGGCGATCGCGAAGAAGGAGCCCGCGAGGAGGCCCGCCTTCTCGCCGAAGAGCTTCCGCCCGAGGAGGGCGAGGAGGACGCAGCCGGCCGCGCCCCACGCGGCGGAGAGGGCGCGCCCGGCGAGGAGCGTGCCGTGCCAGGTGAGCGCCCCGGGCCAGGCGTGGGAGAGGAGGGAGGTCGCGGCGCGCGTGACGAGGAAGGGGAGCGAGCCGTAGGCGTGGAACTTCGGGTCGAGCTTCAGCGGGGAGAACGAGAGCTCCTGGACGGCCTCGACGATCCGGCGCTCGTCGGGGTGGTACATGTGACCCTGGTCCCAGTCGAGGCCGAAGAGGCGGACGCCGAGCGCCGCCGCGAAGAGGAGCGCGAGGGCGAGGCGGAAGGGGAGCGGCCTCGCCGGGAGCATCAGATGGGGAGCCTCCGGAAGATCGGAGCCGGGAGCGCGCGGAGGATCGCCATGACGGGGCGCCAGAACCACGGGGTGTAGACGACCCGCCGGCGGCTCTCGAGCGCGGAGAGGACGTCGCGGGCGATGCGTTCCGGGGAGACGAGGAGCGGGGAGTCGGGAGGGAAGACGCCCCACGACATCGCCCCGTCGGCGGGGCCGGCCTTCACGCAGAGGACCGTGACCCCCTTCGGCGAGAGGCGCGCCCAGAGCCCCTCCATCGCGACGGAGAGGGCGGCCTTCGTGGCGCCGTAGGCGTAGTTCTTCCGCCGGCCGCGGTCCCCCGCGACGGAGGAGAACGCGCAGAGGAAGGAGCCGGGGCGGCTTTCGAGGCGCGTCGCGGCCGCCTCGAGGAGGGAGAGGGTCGCGCGGACGTTCACGTCGGCGAGCTCGAGGATCGCCGCGGGGTCGCGCTCGACGTCGGCCTGGTCGGGCATGACGGCGAACGCCAGGACGACGCCGGCGAGAGCGCCCGGTAGCGCCTCCTCCGCGCGAGCCGGGAGAGCGGCCGCAGCCGCGGAGTCGCGGGCGTCGAAGCCGAGGGCGGCGGTGGCGACGCCGAACCGGAGCGCGAGGTCGGCGGCGGTGCGTTCGGCCTCGGCAACGTCCCGCGCCGCCAGGACGAGGCCGCAGCCGCGGGCGGCGAGCCCTTCGGCCACGGCGCGCGCGAGGGCCGAGCCGGCGCCGGCGACGAGGACGTTTCCTTTCGCCGTGCTCTTCACCGCGCCTCCGCGAGGCCGAGGCGGCGCGCCTGCGATGAGGAAAAGCGGCCGTTCGGGTCGAGCCGCCGCTTCACCGCGAGGAACTCGGGGAGGCGGGGGTACATCGCGGCGAACGTGGCGGCGTCGGTGAGGGCGTCCTTCGCGAGGTAGAGCCTCCCACCGAGCGCGAGGAGGATCTCGTCGAGCCTGCGGGCGAGCGGGCGGAGCCGTTCCCCGACGTTCGGGACGTCGAGGCCGAGCGTGAAACCGGGCTTCGGGAAGGAGAGCGTGCCGCGCCCCTCCGGGCCGGTCGTCTTCAGGACCGCGAGGAACGAGGCGGCCCGCTCGCGCGAGATCTCCTCGAGGATGCAGCGGCACCCCTCCGCCGCGGTCTCGCGCGGGAGGAGCGCCTGGTACTGGACGAACCCGCGCCGCCCGTAGAGGCGGTTCCAGGAGCCGAGCGCATCGAGCGGGAAGAAGAAGCTCGCGGGGCCGGAGAGGCCGGTCGAGTCGCGCCCGGCGGCGTAGTAGAGGGCGTCGAACGCGGAGATCGTGAGCGGGCTCAGGAGGGCCGACGGCGCCTCGAACGGGACGTTCGGGCCGGGCCGCTCGGGGAGCGACCCGCGGAGCACCTTGCCGCGCGGGAGCTCGGCGGCGAGGACGTGGTCGCCGCGCATCAGGACGCCGCGCCCGAGCGCCCGGCCGCGGGCGAGGCCGTCGATCCAGGCGACGGAGTAGCGGCTGAGGCTCTCCTCCTCCTCGAGGCGCGCGAGGATCTCTTCGAGGTTCTTCCCGCGCCGCTTGACGACGCGCACCCACGGCGTCTCGAGCGGCAGGAGCGCCAGGCGTGCCGAGAGGATGACGCCGGTCAGCCCCATGCCGCCGATCGTGGCGTCGAACGCTTCGGCGTTCTCCGACGGGGAGCAGCGGAGCGTCTCGCCCGAGGCGAGGAGGAGCGTCAGCTCCTCGACGTGGCGGCCGATCGTCCCGTCGACGTGGTGGTTCTTGCCGTGGACGTCGGCCGCGAGCGCGCCGCCGACCGTGACGAACCGGGTGCCCGGGACGACGGGGAGGAAAAAGCCGCGCGGGAGGAGGAACGAGAGGAGGCGCGCGAGCGAGGTGCCCGCCTCGCAGGTGACGCTCCGTCCTTCGGGATCGAATGCGAGGATCCGGCCGAGCCTCTCGGTCAGGACGACGGCGCCGGCGCCGTTCAGCGCCGAGTCGCCGTAGCTCCGGCCCAGCCCGCGCAGGGCGAGCGTCGCCTCCGGCGCGGAGCGGACGGCCGCGGCGACGGCGCGCCACGTCTCGGGGCGGTAGGCGGGCCCCGCCTCGACGGCGAAGCGACCCCAGCCCGAGAGCGAGAGGCGCGCCGCGCGGTAGGGGAAGCCCTCGGCGCGGGCGGCGGAGGCGGCGGACTCGTCGCTCAACCCCGCGATGATAGACGCGCGCCCCGGCGTCACCGGAGGTCGTCGAGGAGCGCCGCCGCCGCCTCGCGCGCGATCCTCACGGCGTAGTTCTGGCCGCGGTCCTCGGGGTAGACCTGCGCCATCGCCGCGGAGTAGAGGCCCGGGACGCCGGTCCTCACCGGCGGGAGGACCTTCGAGTAGTGCGTCCCGACGATCGGCTGCGCGTACTCGGCGCGGAAGAGGTGCCGCTCGAGGACCTTCGCCTTCTCGAACGCGGGGGCGAGGCGCGCGACGGCGGGGAGGTAGAGCTCCCAGAGGTCGCGGTCGGGCGTCGTCCACTTCGGGTCGTCGGGGAGGACGTAGTCGGAGAGGTAGACGACGTGCCGCCCGCCGTAGCGCGCGGCCGGGACGTAGTTCGTGTGCTCGATGAAGCCGCCGAACGGCATCGCCGCGTCGCCGACGTTCGTCCAGTAGTAGGGGGTGAGCGGCCGGTCGAGGACGAGGACGGGGCAGAGGGCGTGCGCGTAGGAGATCGTCCCCCAGAGCGCGCGCTCCTCGGCCGGGAGATCGGGGACGAGGCGGAGGAGCTCGGGGATCGCGACGGTGGAGAGGACGAGGTCGAACGTCTCCGCCCCTCCGCGGGACTCGACGCTCCACCCCTCGCCGGCGCGGGTCGCCAGCTTCACGGGGCGGGCGGGGCGGATCTCTCCGCCGCGTTCGGCGATGCGCGCGAGGAGCGCGTCGACGACGCGTCCGAACGACCCCTTCATGTAGCCGAGCCGCTCGCCGAGGCCGCTCTTGTCGCGCGAGCGGGTCCGGAGGGCGATCTTCCCCCAGAGCCAGACGAGGCCGACCTCGGCGGCCCGCCGACCGTACTTCTGCTCGAGGAGGGGCCCCCAGACGACGTCGAGGACGCGCCCGTAGCCGCTCTTCTTCAGCCAGCCGACGGCGGTCTCCCCCTCGAGCGCGCGCCAGTCGCGCAGGCCGCGCAGCTTCAGCGTCGAGAGGACGAGCTCCGCTCTCCCGCGCAGGCCGAGCGGCGCGAAGGAGAGGAGCGAGAGGGGCGTTCCGAACGGGTAGAGGAGTCCGTTCGAGAAGAAGCCCATCTTCGACGGGAGCCACTCGATCTCTCCGGCGAGGCCGAGCTCCTCGGCGAGGGAGACGTAGTCGACGTCGCTCGTGAAGAGGTGGTGGTAGAAGCGCTCGAGCGCCTCGCCGCCGACGGAGAACGTGCCGACGAGGCCGCCCGCCTCCGGGTACTTCTCGAAGACGGTGACGGAAAGGCCCGCGCCGAGGAGCCGGTCGGCCGCGACGAGGCCGGCGAGGCCGCCCCCGACGACGGCGACGCTCTTCCCTCGGGCGGGGGCGGGAGACGGCACGTCGCTCACCGGTCGATTGTGGGACGAGATCGGCGCAGGGGGAACCCGAGGGGCCGCGAGGGCCCGCGAGCGCTGTGCTACCGTCGCCCGGCTTCGTGACCGTCGCTTCCGCGCTCCTGCTGGCCGTCCTCCTCGCCGGCCTCCTGGCGGCCGGAACGGCCGTCGTCCTTCGTGCCGGACGCGGCGACGGAGACGCGGACGGCGTCCGCGACGGGGCGCTCGCGCTCGGGCTTCCGGCCGGCCTCCTCCTCCTCGCGTTCCCCGGCCAGGTCGCGAGCGCGGTCGGCGGGGTCCCGTTCGGCGTCGTCCTCGGGCTCGGCGGCGCGGCGGTCGTCGCCGCCCTCGTCCTATGCGGACGGGAGCTCTCCGTGCTCCGCGAGCGGCGCGCGTTCGGCGCCGTCGCGCTCCTCGTCGTCCTCTTCGCGTTCTTCCTCTGGCTCCGGCTCGGCTGGGGAGACGCGCGGCAGACGGAGAAGCCGATGGACCTCGCGGTCCTCTCGGCGCTCCTCGTCACGCCGCGCCTCCCGCTCGAGGACCCGTGGCTCGCCGGGACGGCGTTCCCCTACTACCACTTCGGAACGTACCTCCTCGCGCTCCCGTTCCGTCTCGCCGGGATCGCGCCGGGTGTCGCCTACAACCTCGTCGCCGCGCTCGTCGCGGCGCTCGCGGGGGCCGCGGCGTTCGGGGTGGTGCGGCTGCGCGGCGGCGGCCGGCGGCTCGCCGTCGTCGCGGCGCTCCTCCTCACGCTCGCCGGGACGTGGGACGGCGTGCGTCCGCTCCTCGGCGGCGGCTCGCTCGCGTCGGTCGACCTCTGGGCCTCCTCGCGACGGGTGGCCCACGCGATTACCGAGTGGCCCCTCTTCACGCTCTGGCTCGGGGACCTCCACCCGCACGCCGTCGCGCTGCCGCTCCTCCTCGCGCTCGCGGCGCTCGCCGGGCGCTTCGCGAGCGGCGCGGGGCTCCTCCTCGACGCGGCGCTCCTGGCGGCGCTCCTCTCCGCGAACCCCTGGGACCTCCCGGCGGCGCTCCTCCTCCTCGGCGCGGGGGCGTTCGTCGCGCGGCCGTTCCTCCCCGCCCTCCTCCGGGCGCTCTCGACGGCCGCCGTCGCTCTGCCGCTGCTCGTCCCCGCCCTCCTCGGCGCGCGGCCGGAGCTGCAGGGGCTCCGCGGGGTGGCGGCCCGGACGACGAGCCCCGAGGCGTTCCTCCACTTCGGCGGGCTCCTCCTCGTCCCGGCGCTCGCCGTCGGCGTCGCGCTCCTGCGCTCGCGGGACGACGCGGAGGAGAGCTTCCTCTACGCGACGCTCTACCCGGCGGCCGGCGTCTTCCTCGCGATCCTCACCGGGCGCCCGGTCCTCGGTCTCGGTGCGGCGTTCCTCCTCGCCCTCCTCCACATCCTCCCCGGGCTCCGGGGCGCGCTCCGGGCCGGGTTCTTCCTCGCGGCGGCCGCGGTCGCGCTCGCGATGATTCCCGAGCTCCTCGCCGTGAAGGACCCGTACGGCGAGGAGCTCCACCGGATGAACACGGTCTTCAAGTGCTACGCGGGGGCGGCGGCGCTCCTCGCCCCGGCCGCGGCGCTCCTCGCGCCGCTCGCCCTGGCGAGCCGGCGGGCGCGCGGAACCGTCCGCGCGGCCCTGGCGGTCGGCGCGCTGGCCCTCCTTGCGCACCCGGCGGCGCTCCTCGCGCAGCGCGCGAAGGCGACGCGGACGGCGCTGGACGGCCTCGCGTGGATGACGCGTGAGGCCCCGGGAGACCGCGCCGCGGCGGAGTGGCTCCGCGCGAACGCGCCGGCCGGCGCGCGCCTCGTGGAAGCGGTCGGCTCGGCCTACACGGACCACGGGCGGATCGGCGGGGCGTCGGGGCGGCCCCTCGTCCTCGGCTGGACGAACCACGAGGGGCTCTGGCGCGGCGCGGCGGGGGCGGGGACGATCGAGGCGCGCCGGCGCGACGTCGAGACGATCTACCGCTCGGGCGCCGCCGCCGAGGTGCGCGCGGCGCTGGCGCGGACCGGGGCGCGCTACGTCGTCGTCGGGGCGCTGGAGCGGAAGGAGTACGGCGCGAACGCGCTCCGCGTCCGCGAGCTTTTTCGCCGCGTCCTCGAGGCGGACGGGACGGAGCTCTGGGAGGTCGCCCCGTGAGCGCGACGAGCGCCGGCGTGAGCGCCGCGACGAACGCCGCGACTCCGGCGTGGGGCCGGCGCGAGCGGTGGGCCTGGGGCGCGCTCCTCCTCCTCGCGCTCCTCCTTCGCGTCTGGGACCTCGGCTCGCGCGCGTTCCACCACGACGAGTCGATCCACGGCTGGTTCTCGCACCAGCTCGCGTTCCAGGGGACGTACGTCTACGACCCGATCTACCACGGCCCGGTGCAGTACTACATGGTCGCCTCGGCGTTCCGCCTGCTCGGCGACTCGGACCTCTCCGCGCGGCTCCCGGCGGCGCTCGGCGGCGTCGGCCTCGTGGCGATGGCGATGCTCCTGCGCGCGCGCTTCGGCAGGCGCGCGGCCTTCGCTTCCGGCGTCCTCCTCGCGATCTCGCCGAACCTCCTCTACTACACCCGCTTCTGCCGCGAGGACGCCTGGAGCCTCCTCGGGACGTTCGGGCTGTTCCTCTGGCTCGACCGCTGGTGGACGACGCGCCGCGTCGCGGACCTCGCGCTCTCGGCCGTCTGGGGGGCGGTCGCGTTCGCGTCGAAGGAGAACTTCTACGTCCTCGGCGCGCTGATGGCGCCGGCCGTCGTCGCGGCGATCTGGGAGCCGGGGCGGGGCTTCCCGCTCGTCCCGAAGCTCCGGGCGCTGCTCGACCTCCTCGAGCGGCACGGGGCGGCGATCGCGGGGGCGATCCTCCTCTTCTTCACGCTCTCGGAGGTCGCCTACACGCTCTTTCTCGTCCACCCCGAGTCGGGGAACCCCGTCTTCCAGGCGATCTCGTACTGGTGGGGGCAGCACAAGGTGGAGCGCGTCGGCGGGCCGAAGACGTACTACCTGCCGCGGATCCTCCAGTACGAGTTCGCGATCGTCCTGCCGGCGCTCGTCTGGATCGGGCTCCGCTTCCGCCGCTTCTCGGCGGCGGAGCGGTTCGTCTCGGCGCTCGCGGTCTCGTCGGTCGCGATGTACGCGTGGCTCGGCGAGAAGACGCCGTGGCTGATCGTCCACCAGGTCTTTCCGTTCGTGCCGCTCGCGGGGGCCGCGTGGGCCGCGCTCTCGTCCTCGCGGCGGCGGGCGCTCGCCCTCGCCGCTCCCGCGTTCGCGGCGACGCTCCTCTCGGCCCTCTCGCTCTCGTTCTGGAACCCGCTCCTCTCCCCGGCGCACCCGAGGGCGGAGTCGGTCGTCTTCACCCAGACGAGCCCCGAGGTGATGCCGGTCGTCGCGGAGATCCTCCGCGCGGGCGAGAGGGGGGAGAGCCCGGCGGCGGCGGTCTCGGGAGAGGCGGTCTGGCCGCTCTCCTGGTACCTGCGGGGCCTCCCGGTCCTCTGGGCGCTCCCGTCGTCCGGAACGCGGCCGCCGGTCGTGGTGGTCGACGAGGGGAAGGTGGAGGAGGCGAAGAAGCTCGTCGGAGGCGACTACGAGGCGGAGACGATCCCTCTCCGCTCCTGGTGGCTCCCGGAGGTCTCCCTCTCGCCGCTCCGCCCGTCGCCGGGCGAGCTCCTCTCGTACCTTTTCACGCGCCGCCCGTGGAGCCCCGTGGGAGCGCAGAACGTCGTCGTCCTCCGGCGTCCGGACGGCGAGAGGCCGAGCCGATGAGCGCACCGGAGATCTCCGTCGTCCTCCCCTGCTTCAACGAGGTCGAGAACATCCCCGAGCTCCGGCGCCGCCTCGTGAGCGTCCTCGAGGCGACCGGCCGGAGCTTCGAGATCGTCTTCGTGGACGACGGGAGCCGCGACGGGTCGTGGGAGGCGATGGCGGCGCAGGCCGCCGAGGACCCGCGGCTGCGCGCGATCCGCCTCTCGCGGAACTTCGGCCACCAGATGGCGCTGACGGCGGGGGTCGACGGGGCGCGGGGGCGGCTCGTCGCGGTGATGGACGCCGACCTGCAGGACCCGCCGGAGCTCCTCGCCGAGATGCTCGCGAAGGCGGACGAGGGGTACGAGGTGGTGTACGCGCAGCGGTCGGCGCGCGAGGGGGAGAGCGCCTTCAAGCTCGCGACGGCGCACCTCTTCTACCGCCTCCTGCGCCGGTGGACGAACGTCGACATCCCGGTCGACACGGGCGACTTCCGCCTCATGGGCCCGAAGGCGGTCGCGGCCTTCCGGTCGCTCCGAGAGCGGCACCGCTTCATCCGCGGGATGACGGCGTGGGTCGGCTTCCGGCAGGTCGCGGTCTCCTACGTGCGCCCCCCGCGGCTGCATGGCGAGACGAAGTTCCCGGTCCGGCGGATGGTCCGCTTCGCGCTCGACGCGCTGACCTCCTTCAGCCACGTGCCGCTCCAGCTCGGGACGTGGCTGGGGTTCGGCGTCTCGTCGTTCGCCTTCCTCTACATCCTCGTCGTCCTCGCCCTGAAGATCCTCGGGATCAACGAGCGGGGCTGGACGACGCTGATGGGGTGGATGCTCCTCCTGGGCGGCGTGCAGCTGATGCTGATCGGCGTCCTCGGGGAGTACCTCGGGCGGATCTACGACGAGGTGAAGCGGCGGCCGCTCTACCTCGTCTCCGAGGAGGCGGGCGGCACGGGGGGGGACGCGGCGCGGGAGGCGGACCCGGCACGCTGAGCCCGCTTCGGGGCGGGGGCCGGTGCTATCCTGTCCCCTCCGGAGGTAATCCCATGCGGCGCGTACTTTCGCTGCTCGTGCTCGGGCTCATCGGCCTCCTCTCCGGGCCGCTCGCGGCCGACCAGGTCGTCCTTCGGGACGGCCGGACCCTCGACACGAAGAAGCCGCCGGTGATCAAGGGCCGCCAGGCGGTCCTCACGCTGGCGGACGGGAAGCTCGTCTCGATCCCCGCGGCGGAGATCGACCTCGAGAAGACCGCCGCCCTGGCGAAGAAGGCGGCCGAGGCGCCGAAGGCGGCCGAGGCGCCGCCGCCGCCGCGCGCCCCCACGCTCGTCGACGCCGCCCGGGCGACGCAGAACTCCCGGAAGGCCGCCGTCGTCCTGACCGACCAGGACGTGGCCGGCGGGTACCTCGAGGTCTCCTCCGGCTCTCCCGAGAAGGGCGAGGGCGAGGTTTCGATCGGGCCGACGACGACGAAGAAGAGCGACGCCGGCTACGTCATCGAGGGCTCCGTCCTGAACTCGGGGAAGGCCCCGGTCCTCGGCGTGAGCGTCACGATCGAGGCGGTGGGAGCGGAAGGGAAGTCGATCGCGACGACCTACGCGGCCCTCTCCAAGGACGTCCTCGACCCGGGCGAGAAGGCGTCGTTCCGGGCGCAGATCGACACGGACAAGACGGCCGAGCGGTTCACCTACGTCCCGCGCTGGAAGGTGATCGCGCCGCCG